>OJPF01000015.1_pt1 | contig 137672 bp, 111 predicted proteins | sample 1598441 | NCBI WGS metagenome assembly OJPF01 (sample SAMN03922474, study PRJEB24848) | human gut metagenome | isolation source: stool sample | host: Homo sapiens | place: Germany | collected 2010-11 | reverse complement strand
ATACCTCACTTTCTGTGGGTATTATTGGCATTTACACGGTTCGGTATTCAGACTCATGGCCGCACGGCTCTGCGTTCGTGGTTCAACACCTGCGAATGCTGTCTGCATTCCTTTAACGCTTCGATAAAACTCCCCGGAACTGAACAGCCCCGGGGAGTTATCTCTTTTAAAATAATCAGTCCGCGTCAGAGTCAAGCGCGAGCGTCGGCGAAGTTCCGACAACGTAGCCGTTTGCCACTCCTGCTCTGTCAGAGCCGTCGAAATTCCAGCTTCCGCTCTGGAAGTGCCTTGACATGGGCACGCTGAATGCGCTGTAATCATTCACGAATACCGAACCCAGTACGTTGCCGTCCTGAATGTACAAGATGAAAATACCTTCCTTTACGTCAGGCATTACCTTTGCCGCGTAGGCGGTCAGGTTGTTCTCATCGGGGGCGAACATTAACTGGTCGTCATCGTCGTACCATTCCATGCCCCAGTGCTCCTTGCCGTCGGTCCAGCCGGATTCGTCCTGGAATCTTGAGAAATCACTGTCGCTGTAAGAGGACACGTAAGACTCCCACTCGCCGTCGGAAACAAAGAGTATCACCTCGGCAGAGCCGCAGTCCGGAGCCGCCTGCATGGCACCCATCAACGTAAGGAACGACAGGCAGTTCTGTCTCATGCGCTGCGCGGTGGTGTTCGCGGAGATTATGTCGGCTTCCGTTACCTCGCCGGGAGTTTCCTGCTCAAAGTTCCAGTCGCTGTCGTCCCAGTCAGAGCTGCCGCCGTTGTAGTCCTGTTCGTCATCCCAGTCGAATGAATCATCGTAATCGCCATTTGAACTCCCGGAAGCGTCGGCCAGAGAATAAACCGCATTGACAAGCGGATCCTTCAGGGAAAGCTCGGAGTAGTACTTTGTGATATCCTCGCCCAGCGCACTGATCTCATCGCTGGAAGCGTTTTCGATATCCAGCAGCTTGTACTCGCTGCCGGGCTTGGGAGCGATCTCCCCGGAAGCCTCGTCAACGCTGATGTAGTAAGTCAGCCCGCCGATGTTCTGGGCGTTCATTTCGACGGTGCAGCCAACGCCCTTTCCTTTAGGCGCGATGGTCAGTGAAAGCTCGGAGCTTCCCGCGCTGCCAGCCATCTCAGACGGCATATCCATCTCATCCTCAAGGAACTTTCGTGTGTCCTCAGCGGAAATGTTCATCGTGAACGTTCCGGTGGTCACAGGAAGCCCGAACACGTTTGCAGTGCCGAGGTCGCGGTAGTCAACCTGGAAGCTGATGTCCTCCTTCTGACCGTCGTATGTAGTGTTGGTGACGGTGGCGGTCACACTGCCGGATGTCGTGCTTTCGCTGAGCACACGAGCCTGGAACAGCATGTCGCCGTTCTCGGAAGCGTTCATCTGAGTCTCGTTTCCGGCTGTCAGGAAGCGGAACTGAGCGGTGTTATCTCCGGAGCCGTAAACAGTGAAATCCGCACCTGCAAGCGTGTTGTCGCTGTTGATGTAATACTTAATCTGCGCGGACGCCTGGCTGCTGTCTGTGCGGAACTCCCCGACCTGCTTCGCAAGGTTGTTGAATGCGTCGGCGATCTCCTGCTCCGTCATGGAATTGTCAAGGGAACTCAGATATGCGATAAGGCTGTCGTCGCCCCGCGCCGCGTCTATCACTACCATGGCAATGCTGCACAGGTCTGTCTTGTCAAGGTCGATCTGCACGGTCATTCCGGAGAAGGTCAGCGTGCCGAGTTCGGTGGTGCCGTTCTCGCATTTTATCTCGAAGTCCTTGAATGCTTCCTTCAGCCCGCTGCTTACGTTCCCGTAGAACTTTCCGAAATCAAAGGAAGCCGCGGCCGAGTTTTCATTCATGCTGTGCGGAGCCAGCTTCGTGGAAAATCCAGTGGAGGACATTCCCGGGAATATGAGCGAAGCCGTGCCGTCCTCCTCGTAGCGGAGCTGCGCGTTTCCGAGAGAGCCGTTCGGCGTCCGGACATCGACTGCGTATTCCAGCGCGCCGCCGCTGTCCTTTTCAGAGAACGACAGGGTGAGGTCGATGTTGTTCAGGATATTTACGATCTGGTCGTATTCCTGTTCGGAGTAGTTCTCCTGCGCCATCAGAGCGTCTATAAATGCCTGCTCGAACTCAGCCCTGATGCCAAGCTCCGATGTCACTCCGCGTGTCCCGGTGGCGTGGTTTATCTGCCATGCCGCCATTTCCAGAGCCTTTCCGATCATTTCCTCGTCGAATACACCGAAGCTGTCGTCGAGCGTGCCGTCTGTGATGTCGCTTCCGCTCAGCTCTGCGCCGGACTGAGCCGCCAAGAGTCCCGCGCTGACCGACTGCTGAACCGCGTTGCTGATAACTTCGCTGTTCTCGCTGATTCCGGAAAGGGCGTTCATCGTCACGGAGTGCGCGTAGCCTGCGTCGCCCATGATGAGCTTTGAAACCAGCGGCTTGTTGAAGTGGCAGAACGCCGCTCCCGCACCGCCGAGCACAACGACAGCACCCGCAGCGATACACAGACCTGGTATCAGCCGGTTCTTTTTTCTGACGGGCTGAACTGCAGGAGACGCCGGAGGAACCTCTGCGGAATATCTCATCGGCTGAATATCCTGCGCGCTCTGAGCCGCGTTGAACTGCTGCATGGGCTGCGCGTACGCCACCGGCTGACCGGGCTGGTCAGGGGTGGAAGGTTGGGTAGGCTGAGCCTGAGAATTCTGCGAGGATACTGCGGATTGACGGTCGGAACGCTGGGCAAAGTCGCTTCCAAAGCTGCCGGAGCTCGAGCTGACCTCGTTCGGGATAAACGAGGAAACCGCAGGAGCGGTCGGGGCAGTAGGCACAGTCGGAGCAGTCTGCGCGGAAACGGCACTCATTGCCGGAATTCCTGAGGTCTGCGCCGATGAAGCCTGCTTTGAGAGATTAATAGTCTGTGCCGCCTGAGAGGGCTGTGCTGACTGTGCAGGCTGAGCGGTCTCAGCAGGCGCTGAGTTGTTCGCCGGAACTGACGCAGCTGCGGCAGCCGGGACGCCCAAGTCGGGAAGCTCGACCTTTGTGCCGCAGCTTCCGCAGAATTTGGCGGTGTCAGAAAGCTGAGCACCGCAGTTCATACAAAACATAATATCTCCTTTTCCAATGTACCAGGCCAAATCACTTGCTGTATTTATTATAGCATATCCATAATGATATGTTATAATTTGACAATATGAATAGAGTTCGCCGAAGGTGATCGTATGCGCAAGGCATTTAAATTTATAATAAAACGCCTGCGTTTTCATTATGCCATAGCCGCCAGGCTGTGGCATAATTTGCCGATATGCGCGGAGTTCGCCGAAGGTGAACGTATGCGCGAGGCATTTTGATTTATAATAAAACGCCTGCGTTTTATTATAGCACATATCAGGTGATATGTCAATATTTGGCGTATTACATATCCTTTAGTATGATTATAGGAATCGGCGGGCAGTTGGGACGGTTCACGAAGGGCATCTCAATAACGGTGAAACGGCTGCTGTCGATGGTAGGAAGGTACTCAAGCAGCGCGTCGCGCTCTTCAAATCCGGTCTCCCTTCCGTAGTAGATTATGAGAGTCATCATGCCGCCGCTTTTCAGGAGCTTCAGCCCCTTTTCGATCGCCGGAATGCTGGTGGATTTGTTCGTAAATATGTTGTGGTCGCCCTTGGGAAGCCACCCGAAATTGAACGTAATGCAGGATACAGTGCCTTCCTCGAATACCTCGTCCATCTCGCTGTGGCTCTTTAAGAGCACGTCCGTGCGGGAGGTCATGCCGTGCTCCTCAAGTAGCTTTTTCGTGCTGTCTACCGCGTCCTGCTGTATGTCAAACGCGGTGACATGCCCGGTCTCGCCGACAAGCTCGGCAAGGAAAAGAGCGTCGTTGCCCCTGCCTGCGGTGGCGTCTATGCATAAGTCGCCGGGCTGGACGCGCTCCCTGATTATCTTGTGTATTATGTTGAGTGCGCTGAAATGTTTTCTTGGATCCATGTTGTCCTCCGTAAATTTTAAATATCAAAATAATTATATCATATTTTCCCTGGTTTGTAAACCTGAACGACTTCGTGTTTTATTTTTCGCCGCCTATTGACATACTATTTTAGCAGTGTTATAATTATAATGGATATAAATGGGGAATGCGCGGGGATTCAGCCCGTGCCTTACAGACAGATAAACGGAGGGCTTCATGGTCTTTTCAGACTTGTTTTTCATATATGTATTCCTGCCAGCGGCGGCGATATGCTACGCGCTGGGGCGGTGCGGCGATCACTCCAGAATGAGGAGGCTTCGGGAGTACGGTCAGCCCCGGATACGCTGCGAATGCCCGTATTCTAATGCGGTGCTAATCATTTTCTCGCTGATTTTCTACGCCTGGGGAGAGCCGATATACGTCGCGCTGATGATCGTCAGCGTGTTCATGAACTACGTGGTCGGCGTGTTCATCGACGGCGGAAGGCACAAATCAAAAGCCGCGCTGATCGTCGGACTTATCCTTAATATAGGTATCATCGCGGTGTTCAAATATGCGGACTTCCTGGCGGAAACGCTAAATGCCGTAGGCGTCCCGGTGCCAAAGCCCGGTATCGCGCTTCCTATCGGTATCAGCTTTTTTACATTCCAGTCGATCTCATACATTATAGATGTTTACCGAGGTCAGGTCCGGGCGCAGAAAGACTTCTTCTCGCTGCTGCTTTATATCTCAATGTTCCCGCAGCTTATAGCCGGGCCTATCGTCAGGTACTCCACTATTTCCGCGGAAATAAACCGCCGCAGCATCTCAATGCACGACCTCGCCGAAGGCTCATTCAGGTTTCTTGTCGGACTTGGAAAAAAGGTAATTCTCGCAAATCAGCTCGGGGAGCTTTCGGCTGCGTTCCTCGACGGAGACTTCGCTTCGCTTTCCACCGGCGGAGCCTGGATAGGCATTCTGGCGTACACCATGCAGATCTACTTCGATTTTTCCGGCTATTCCGACATGGCTATCGGCATGGGGCGCTGCATGGGATTCCACTTTGACGAGAACTTCAATTACCCATACGTGACCCGCACCATTACGGAATTCTGGCGGAGATGGCACATCTCGCTGGGCAGTTTCTTCCGGGATTACGTCTACATTCCGATGGGCGGAAACCGCCGTCACCAGCCGCTGAATATACTGGTCGTGTGGTTCCTTACCGGACTCTGGCACGGCGCGAGCTGGAATTTCGTGCTGTGGGGTCTGTACTTCGGCGCGATAATAATGCTCGAAAAATACACCATCGTGAAGATTCAGGACAGGATACCGGGATTTATCCTGCATATATACAGCCTGTTCATTATCGTGTTCGGCTGGGTGATATTCTACTTCACGGATATCTCCAGAATGGGCGGGTTCATCGGTATTCTGTTCGGCGGCGGGGCGTCCGGCTGGAACCTTGTGGCTCAGAATGAGCTTACCGGAAACCTGTGGCTCATCATCGCGGGGATCGTCTGCTGTCTGCCCATCGGAAAGGGTATACGCAGTATCTACGAAAAGGCGGCGTACGACGGAAGCGCCGGAGCGGAAGTCCTGCTGACCGGAGCCAAAACGCTGTGCGCTGCGGCTCTGCTGGTATCCTGCACGCTGCTGCTCATCGGAAGCACCACTAATCCGTTCCTGTACCTCAGATTCTGAGTAAGGAGGAAAAATGAGACCAAGACCCGAAAAGAAATACAAAGAACCCCGCACGCCGAAGCGCCGCAGGGTTTCCGATATAGTTTACCTCATGACGATACTGACCGCCTTCGAGGTCATCGGTATCGCAATGCTGGTGTTCCCGCGCAGCACCGAGAGCATAACAGAGAAGCGCGAGCTGAAAAAATTCCCGGAGCTTTCCGCGGAAAGCTGGTTCAGCGGGGAATTCACCGAGGGAATATCCGAGTGGTTCAGCGATACGGTTCCCGCCCGCGACGAGGTGACTAACCTGTCGACCCAGCTCCGTGAGCTACGCGGGTTCCGTCAGGACGGCATACGGCTCCACAATGTGGGCACGGTGCAGTCCGAAACCAGCAAGCCGTCAACAACGGTACCGGAGCAGCCCTCAGCGCCCGACGATCAGCCGGCTTCCGGAGTATCATCGGGGGAGAGCAGCGCTCCGCAGGATACGGAGACCTCAAAGCCGCAGACTGCTTCCCCGGCTGAAACCGTGGAAGTCACCGAAGAGCCGGTCATCAACGAGGACGACGCAGTTACCATCACCAACAACGGTATCGCGGTAGTCGGCACCCGGGCGCTCATGCTTTACGGCGGCAGCTACTCCGTAGGGGAGCAGTACGCCGGGGTGGTGAACAAGTTCAAGGAAGCCCTCGGCAGCGACGTGAACGTCTACACGATGATAATTCCGACCTCATGCGAGTTCTACAGCCCGGAGTCGGTCAAGGCGTACTGCGGCAGCCAGAAGGATAACATCGATTACGTTTACAGCATGCTGAAAAACACCACCGGAGTAGACGCGTATTCCGCACTGAAAAAGCACGTCCGCGAGGACATCTATCTGCGCACCGACCATCACTGGGCGCCGCTCGGAGCCTACTACGCGGCGCAGGCGTTCGCCGAGGCTGCGGGGGTTCCGTTCAAGGATATTTCGGAATATGAGCAGCGCGTGGTGCACGATTACGTCGGCACGATGTACGGCTATACCGAGGATGTGGTGCTGAAAAATAATCCGGAGGATTTCGTCTACTACGTTCCGAAAACGGTGGAATACTCCACGACCTACTACGATTACATTCTCCAGGACGGAAAGATAGTCGGCGCGAACGCTCCGTACAATGCGGATTTCTTCATCAAGTTCAGCGACGGCAGCGGCATGGCGTATTGTACGTTCATGGGCGGCGACGCGAAGATCGTGAAGGTCAGCACCAACGCCGGCACTGGCAGGAAGCTCGCCATATTCAAGGACAGCTACGGAAACGCGCTCCCGCCGTACCTCATGGGCTCGTTTGACGAGATCGTGGTTATAGACATGCGGTACTTCACGCATAATGCGGTGGATTACCTCAAGGAGAACGGAATAACCGACGTGCTGTTCGCAAATAACGCGTTCCATGCGGCTACCGCCTCCACGGTGACGCACTACAGCAATTTCCTTACCCAGGCGGACTGGGGATACTGATTTTAATTCGAAATGCGGAATTCAGAATTCGGAATTATGGGCAGGCTCGGCGCCTGCCCATTTTTATTGTGTTAAGACCATGCTCCAGCTTTCCGGATAATCCAAAAGGGACCGAAATCAGTCCCTTTGAATTTTAATTAAGTATCTTGTTTTTCTCGTCCTGGACGAAAATCTGGTCGTACAGCGACATGTCAAAATGGTCTATCGCGTCGAATATCTCCTGCGCGATGTCCTCCGGGATATCCTCTTCCTCGGCGAAGCGCTGGAGCGCCGAAACGTAGCTTCTGCGCAGCATCATGCGATCCTTCAGGCTGACGTGCATTTTTACCCGGTCGCCGGTGTCCGTATTTGTGAGGTGCGAGATGTCGTAATCCACATGCTCCATTATCTCGGTGATACGGTCTGCGGATTTCAGGCCGAAAATTATGCGGTGGTACGCCTCCGCCTTGCACAGCGCCGGAATGCTGTACTCCTTTGGCATGCTGTTGAACACCATCGTCATGGTGAACAGGAAGTCCTCCAGCGAAGCATAGCTCTTTGACTTGCCCATGCACAGCGTCATACTGTCAACGCCCGCGTTGGAGACCTTCAGCGCAGTGTCCAGCGCCGTCCTCTTTGCGTCCATGGGGCAGACGTCTATCGGAACCGTAAACGCGCTTTTTGAGCGCCATACAAGCTCTTTCGCCTGTTCGATGGTCATAAAGTCGAAGCTGCTGCGTACCCTTATCATCGAAATAGGCCCGGAGACGAATTTCTGCGCCAACGCCTGGAGCTTGCGGTTAAATCCTTCAAATCTGGGTATCTCCAGTATCACCGGAGTGTTCCCGACATCTATCTCGTCCTTGATGTCGTGCATTGTGACCACGACATACCTGAAATCAAACGCCTGCGTAAGCTGCGCGAACATCGGATCTCCCAGCCGGAATATGTACTCTACGCAGTCGGGAAGCTCCTGCATTTTCATCACCGTGCGGAAATCCAGCTCAACGTACTTCACGCCGGTCTCTGCGAGCGCGTGGATATACCTGCATATCAGCTCGGGGGAGGTTCCCTCGGCGATTGGCAGCGTGCAGAGGCTGTTGTCGATAATTACTGTTTTCATCAGCCTTTAAGCCCTCTGGACTGCCTGTCCATGTCCTCGACTACGATGTCGTATATCTCACCGAGGGTGGCGCAGTATTCAAGCACCTTCCACGGCTCATTCGTGTGGTAGTGGAGCTTGATAAGCTCGTCGTCGCCCACCGCAAGCAGGGAATCTCCCTTGAAGTTTGCGCGGATATACTCGTTTATCGCGTCCTCGTCAAGGCCCTCGCCTTCAATAAGGAGCTGTGTGTCATATCTGAATTCTAGCATGCGTCAATCCTCGTCTTTCCTGTCTTTTATCTCGATGCGTACCTTATTCACGCGAAGCGCAGCCGCGTCGAGTACTGTTACTATGAAGTCGTCGGTCTGGGTGATGTCGCCGTTTTTAGGAATGCTTCCGAACAGCCCCAGCACCCAGCCTGCCACAGTGTGAGCCTCGCTTTCTATCTCCGCCGGAATGTCCCGGGCGGTCAGGAAGCGCCTGAGCGAATTCAGCGAAACATCGCCGTAGACCTCGAAAACATTGCTGCCGACCATGGTAACGGGGGATTTCACCTCGTCGCTCTCGTCCCATATCTCGCCTACGAGCTCCTCAAGAATATCCTCCATCGTGACGATGCCGAGGGTGCCTCCGTGCTGGTCGAGCACCACGCTCATGTGGCACTTCTGCTTCTGCATGGTGCGGAACACCTCGGAAAGCTTCTGCATCTGCGGGAGATACAGCGTTTCCTGCATAATGCTGCGTATCGTGAAATCAGTGCTTTTTTCGTACTGCTTGAAAAATTCCTTTTCGGTGATTATGCCTACGATGTTGTCAAGCGTGCGCTCGTACACCGGCATGCGGGAGTATTCCTCCTGAAGGAACTTCTGCCGCACCGAAGCGGCGTCGTCGCCTATTTCCACGGCGGTTATGCGGACGCGCGGCGTGATTATCTCGTCGACGGTTATCTCGTCGAATTCCAGCGCGCTGCGTACCAGGTTGCTTTCCTGCTGCTCAAGCACTCCTTCGTCCTCAATCTCGTCGATCATGACCTTTAGCTCCTCCTCGGTCATGCTGACCTTATCGGAGCTGTGCATAAGCTTGGAAACTCCCTTTTTCAGCAGAATGAACAGCGCCGAGAACGGAGTAAAAATAACCATCAGGAACGAAATAACGCCGGAAGCAAGCATTGCGATTGTCTCGGGGTAATCCTTCGCGATGCTCTTGGGCATTACCTCGCCGAAGATAAGCACGATGACTGTTGTCGCGATAGTGGACACCAGCGAACCGTATTTCTCGCCGACCAGTGATATCGCAAGTATCGTCGCAATTGACGAGCACGCGATATTCACTATGTTGTTGCCGATGAGTATGGTGGTCAGCGCCTTGTCGTACTTTTCCAGAATGTTCAGGGTGCGCTCTGCGGCGCGGTTTCCGGTATCTGCCATGTGTTTGAGGCGTATCTTGTTTGCGCTGCTCAGGGCGGTCTCCGTTGCGGAGAAGTACGCCGAACAGATTATCAGAATTACTATCAGAATTATTTGCATAAATTACTCCCAGTTCTTCCACACATCGGGGCAATAACCGACCGTCGCCTGCCTGCCGTTGCGGACTATCGGGGTCTTGTAAAGCTTGGGGTTCTCCTCGAGCTTTTCGGGCTTCGCCGAATCAAGCAGGTACTTTATCTCGGCGTAGTCCTTCGAATTTTCGTCTATAACTGAGTCTATCTTCCCGCCCAGAGCTTTTACAACGCTGTCGAGTTCGCCCTTGCTCAGTCCCTTAGAAAGTATATCTACAGACTGGAATTTTATTCCTCGTTCCTTAAAGTAGCGTTCCGCCTTTTTTGTGTCGAAGCACTTAGATTTTCCAAATATCTGGATATTCATTACTTGATCGAATCCTCCTGTAAAGCGTACTTCCGTATCGCACGGAGTACTCCGTTTTCGTTGTTGCTGCGTGCAAGGAAGCGGGTCATGCGTTTGATGTCCGGGTTGCCGTTCTCCATTGCGAAGCTCCAGCCGGCATACTGGAGCATGTCCGCGTCATTGTAGAAATCTCCGAATGCCATAGTGTCATCAGCGGAGATCCCGAGGTGCTTGCCGAGCGCCCTGAGAGCGCTTCCCTTGCTGACCCCGGCACCCATGACATCCATCCAGATGGGACCGGAAACCTGCACGTTGAGCCGGTCGCCGAATATTGCGTCAATGGCGGGCTTGGCGTGCTGCTGGGTTCCCTTCATGTCGCAGACGGCGAGCTTGTAGATAACGTCGTCGACGGAAAGCAGGTCGTCGCATGGTATGTGGTTCTTGTAGTATTTTGCGATCTCCGCGCTGAATTCCGCGTCAGCGGTGAGGTGATAAGTCCCCCTGCCGGCGCAAACCAGTATGCGCAGCCCGCCGATGTCCTCGCATGCCCTGATGAGCTGCTCGAAGGTCGGGCGGTCGAGCGGGGTCACGCTTACCTGCTTTCCCTCGTGGATAACGTTTGCGCCGTTGTCGCAGATGAAGTCCAGGCGGGTGCGGTATTCCTCGGGGAACAGGTGTGCAACCGCGTCGAAGGAGCGTCCGCTTGCCACTGTGAATTTAATTCCGCGGCGCTCCAGCTCGTCGAATACCTCGAAGAAATCCCCGGGGAGTTCTTTCCTGTCGTTGAGCAGGGTGCCGTCCATGTCGCTTGCGATGAGCTTTATCATATGTATATTTCCTCGCTTTTGTTCTGCTTGTTCTTTTTCTATGGCTTTGCGCCTTTGTATTGTATTATAGCATATATTCCGCGCGGTTGCAAGTGATAATTTATAGGAATTCCAGATTTTGTTTTGATTTGGCAGACTGGCGGGTGATGGGGCTGAGGTTTTGGTTGAGATAACTATAATTTAGCGGTGCGTGTTCCGCTTACCGCAATCCCTAATCGGGAGTCAAGGGGGACGCGTCCCCCTTGCGAGTCGAGGGCAGCGCCCTCGTCGCCGTCAGGCGAAACACTCCGCACGGAGTGCGGATACTCTGCGCGCGGAAGCGCGGCTAAAAGCAAAGAAGCGCTAAAGGGGTGTGGGGGAAAACAAGAGTTTTCCCCCACAAGCAACACATTGTCTTTGTTGAGCCTTTCCTCCGAAACAGTCCGGTGGACTGTTTCGGGAGCACACTACACCGCTAAATTATAGTTTTCCCAACAAGCAGCGTTTCGCCTCTAAACAACAATTTATCTAAAAAACCTCCCCCGAAAAACGAGGGAGATTTCCTTATATCTGATTATCAGCCGAGTTCAACGCCGTCGCCGGGCATAACAGTTTCAGTGGTCGTTGACGGAAAAACTACGCTGCCGAGCTCGTCGGTGGGAACAGTCACTTCGTTGTCGACCTCCGGAACTTCAAGCTTGGTAACTTCATCGCCGGGCTTGTAGTCCTTGATAATCTCTTCAATCTGGGAACCAATCTGGTTTACAATGATATAGTAGAATCCGTCGTCGGTCTTACCCTCGACTGCGCCCGCTGCTGCAATCTCCTGGTCGGGATAGAATGCAGCGCCGTCCTTGATATACGCGAAGTGCTCGTCAAGCTCTGCCTGAACTTCGGCTTCTTTGCCTGCCTTCGGCTTTACGATCACGATTTCATCAAGGTGTACGCTCATCGTCGGAAGGTAGATGGAGTAGTCGTCGAGAAGGTCGAGGTCAAGGTTTACCATCGTCTTTGCGATCTCAGCGTCGGTGATCTGCTCGGAGCTTACCCAGTCGATCGCCTTGAATACAGCCTGTGCGAGATCCTCGGCAGTGCGCTCTGTGGTCTGGCTCTCGGAGCCGCTCTCAGCCTGGGAAGTTCCTGCGGAGCTGTTGTCGCTTGCAGCGGAGCTGCTTGAATCGCTGGAGCTGCTTGAATCGCTGGAGCTGTTGGAGCTGCTTGAGCTGCTTGAGCTGCTGGTGTTGCCGGAGCAGCCTGTAAAAGCTGCGGTGATCGCAGAAAGTGCGATTACTGTTGCTAAAAATTTCTTCATTTTAATTTCCTTTCCTGTTGCTTTGCCATTGGTTCTATAATATTAGGGTGTTAACCCCTGAAACGCCGTTTCCGGCGGTCTCAGCATTTATTAAGACGACGATGGAGCGCGTTCGGCAGCGGCTTGCTGTCCTTGTCGTACCACGGGAGGTCCTCAAGGGTGATTACCCGCGGGTCACTGAATACCCGCTTCAGGAATTCCTCGTCCATGTACTTCGGATTGGGACGCGGCATGTCGTTTTCATCGAGAATCGGCTTCCATTCGCCGTCGGTGTCGTACACGAAGGTTCCCCACCACGGGAGCCACCACAGCCAGTTCGAGCCGTCCTTCTGCATTTCGTCCGGGTCGGGAATGCTTCCGCACTCGGAAAGCGTTATCATCTTTCCGTGAGTGTAGCTGCTGACAGCCTTGAATCTTTCAAGCTGCGAACCGTGGTTCGGTATTTCGTCGTAGATATCCTCGCCGGCGATATCGAAGGTGTTCGGGCTGACCGCCATGAACGGAGCCTGACCGTTCCACACCCAGATGAGGTTGCGGAGCTTGTGATAGTTCATCAGCCGGTCGAATATCGTGTACCACAGCTTCTTGTAAGCTGCGACGCTCTCGGGATCCTGCTGGCCCGCGGGAGCGCGGTTGCCCCACCAGAACCAGTTTCCGGCGGCTTCGTGGAGCGGTCTCCAGATGACCGGAATGTCCTGCTGCTCGAACATCTTCAGCGCGGAACCAACAAGGTCTATCTCGTAGATGATGAAGTCGTGCTCGGGAGTTCCTTCCTGCATGGCGCGGACGATGTCGAATCCTGTCTTGCGGTCGTAGTTCGTGGTCTTGTAGTAGAAGGAGCTAAGTCCGCCGATGTCGTTCATGTCGTCAGGAGCGTTCCAGTGCCAGCACATGGTGAGGATGCCTCCCGTGCGCCTTGCCCAGTCTATGGCTCTGCCGAGCTGGTCGTAGCCGCGGGCGAGTCCGCTTATGCCCATGAAGTCGTAGCCGCGTATCGCGGGGATCTTCCCGGTCGTGTTGTAGTATACCAGATCTTCCTTCTCGTCCTCCCAGAGGTACTGCTGCCCGGAAATGTACTTCTTCCCGTAGCAGGACTTCAGAAATTCCCACAGCCTGAGAGTGTTCGGCGTAGGGTCGTCGGTGACGAGTTTTCCCGGATCCGCCGGGCGTTCTGCGAGGCGCTTCTCAAGCGCTTCAAAATCGGTTCTGTAGTCTGTCATTGAGATCCTCCGAAAAAGCGTGACTGTGTGTAGTTGAGTGCAGTCGACCACAGCTTTTGCTGATTATACAGTATGATTGTGAAATCAGCGTGATAATTATGTGTGCTTACTATGTTTTTTTGATATGTCAGTTATTCTGGTCAATATGCATATTGTGTGCATTACACCGCCGAAAAACAGCGGTAATATCATGCAGTCAGAATACCTGCCAGATTCAGCTGTTGATTAAAAATTTAAAATCTGCGGCACACAAAAGCAGGGGCGGAGTACCGTCCCTGCTTTATTTCCGACCCGGTATCCCGAATCGCTGTGAATCTATGGGTTATTCCGATCAGCCCTCGATGATGGGAGCGAATCTGATACGAATGTTCGGCAGCTTGGTGATAGTGGTGTAGTAGTTTGTCTGCCAGTCGGCACCCTGGGAAGGATCGTTTTCGCCGGAAGCGGGAGGGGCGAAAATCTTCAGTGTGAGGTCAGCCGCGCCGTCGAGGGGCTTCTCAAAGAATGCGGGCATGAAGTCGATCGTCTTGGCCTCGGGGCTTTTGTAGAACCACTTGCCGTTAATTTCCATCATGAGGTTCAGCGGCTCGTCGAATGTAGCCTCGCAGAATACGGGGCTCTTATCGAAGTGGAGCGGGATAGCGATACCGGTCGCGTCCTCGCTGCCGCCCCAGCGGAGGGTAACGGGGAGCTGCTGCTCCTCGCCCTGCTTCATTGAGGGGTAGAAGTAATCGTCGTGAATGATCTCCTTGTAGGTCTGGAGCGCGGGCTGCTCAATGCCGACGTTCTTGTTGTTCGGATCCTCGATCTCAAGGCCGAGTCTGCCTCTGTCGCGGAACTGGTAGAATGTGAATCCGTTGAACCAGCCCTGCTCGGTGTCGTTTTTCAGCATGTCGCAGAATTCCTTTATCATCGCTGCCTGGTCGTAGGGACCTGTAACGTCGCCGTCAGCGTTGAACTCGCTCATTACCATCGGCTTCTGAACGCCGCCGCAAAGTTCCTTGTAGCGCTTCTGGGAGAGCTTGGTGAGGTTGTATGTATCGGAAACCTTGCTTCTGCCGAAGCTCGTGCCGCCGACTTCCGCAACGTCGTAGGGCCATCCCCAGTGGAGACTCATGTACTTATCAACGGACCAGATATCGGTGGCGCGCACTGCGTCTGCGAATTCCTTCTCCATTTCGATCTCGCCGCCCTTTTCGGGGTGCTCAACGCCGCCGATGCAGAGGATAGTGGAAACGTTGGGAGCTTCCTTCTTAATGATATTGTGGAAGCGTACGTAGAAATCCGCAATCTGCTGGTAAGTAGCGCGCTTGGTGAAGCTGAACCAGTTGCCGGTAGCCTCGTGGTTGATACGGAGCTGCATTCTTCCGTAGGTGCGGAGTTCCTGCGCGATTTTAATAAGGTAGTCGTCGGTGAGGTTGGGGTCGATAGTCATGGTGAGGATAACGTCCTGACCGTGGCGGCGGACGTCCTTCATGCAGGTGAACGGCTCGCCGTCGGTGGTTCCGCCGATGCCGCCCTTATAGGTGAAGTAGTCGTCGTAGGGGTAGTCCCACTGGAAGCTTACTTCCTGATCTGCGAACGCGTCGCGCGCACGTACCGGCCAGGTCTTGTCCAGGGGATAATAGCAGTACATCAGGCTTATCGCACGGTGGGGTCTGCCCATCTTGTGGAGTATGTAGTCCTGGTCTACGTACTCGCCGCGCTCGCTGCCGTCTCCGAGGTCAACGGCGCACTTTGCCGCGCCCATTTCGATTGAATAGATCTTCTGTTCCATTGGTCGTAATTCCTTTCGGTTTTTTCAGCGCGGATCGCGCGTTGATATCGTGTGCAGGGATTCTCCGCCCCTGCTTCTGTTGATATTATATCATAATTTGTAAACGTTTTCAAGGGGGTGTTCTGATTTTTTCTTATATTATTTACACAAAAGTTTGCAATATTTCATTAATATTTCGACATCTCCGGTATTATACTCCGAAGTTGATTCTGACATGATCTAATCGGCTGAAATCGCGCAATATTACAATATCAGATTGGCGGTATGGCAGTATGTGTGGACGCGTCTGGAAATAAGCGGCAGAAACTCCCAGGAGATTTTAAGAATGCCCGCTGATGAAAGGGAACTGGTATCATCAATCCGACGCATTCTGGTACTGGAACTATCACCAGCCAGGGAGTATAATAATGTAAAACAGATAAAGGCGAAAAGCCTGAAAAGGAGAACAACTATGGATATCAAGGAAAAGTCAACATCAAAGGACAAACTGCTTAAGATATGCGTGACCGCAATGTTTGCAGCGCTCATCTGCGTAGCTACAATGCTTATTCAGATCCCGTCGCCGCTGAACGGCTACGTTAATTTCGGCGACTGCTTCATACTTATCGCCGCATGGGTGCTCGGCCCGGTTTACGGCTTCGCTGCCGGAGGCATCGGCTCTGCGCTTGCCGACCTGTTCACGGGATATGTTCACTACGTTCCCGGCACGTTCGTTATAAAGGGACTCATCGCTGTAGCCGCTGCGCTCATCTGCCGCGCAATGCTCAAGAAGCTGTCCAAGATCAGCGTTCCTGCGTACATCGTGAGCGCTCTCGCCGGTGAGGTCATCATGGTCGGCGGTTACTACCTCTACGCTGCACTTCTGCTCGGAAAGAGCTTTGCAGGCGCTGCCGCAAGCGTTCCCGGAAATCTCGTTCAGGGCGCGTTCGGTCTTGTGTGCGGTGTAGTTATTATCAAAATCATCGCAAAGACCAGGGTGCTGAACAAGTTCTCCACCTATGCGGTGCAGTAAAAGTTGAAAAAATAACTCAGCGGCGCGTTTCCTGTGTAAAACGCGCCGCTTTTATATTGACAAACCCACCGAAAAAGGCCACAATAAAAAGAAAATTATTTTCAGTGAGGAACAGCTTGCAACGGTTCTCAGCGCGGTATGTCTGCTGACCGGGTGCTCCGGAAATCAGAGCGGTGTAAGCTCCGCGCCGCAGGAACTTCCAAGGTTTCCGAACCGGAGGCAAAGAACGCACGCGTAACTATCGGCGGCACGAAATTCATGGCAGACGGAAAAGCTGGGTTAAAAAATGGATTTCAAATGCCCGCTTCGCGGGCAAAAGACACTTTTTCGACAAGCTCTAACTCCGGTGCGTTTCGTACCGGAGTTTTTCCGTCAGTAGTTCTCGGGCTTCTGCTGGAAGTATGATTTCGGATAGCCGCAGACGGGGCAGTGATCCGGTGCTTTCTTTCCGAACTCGACGTGACCGCAGTTCCGGCACTGCCACATGATTTCATCGGTCTTTTCAAATACTTTCTGCATTTCCACGGTGTGCAGCAGCCGCAGGAAGCGTTCCTCGTGGGCTTTCTCGACGGCCCCCACCTGCCGGAACTTATTTGCGATGTCGGTAAAGCCTTCCTCTTCGGCGACCCTGGCGAAATCCTCGTACATCTCCGCCCATTCGAAATGCTCGCCGGACTGCGCGTTCACGAGATTCTGTGCGGTGTTCGAGAGCGCTCCGAGCTGGCTGAACCAGAGGAACGCGTGAGCTTCCTCGTTGTCGGCGGTTTCGCGGAATATCGCGGCTATCTGCTGGAAGCCCTCCTTCTCTGCGGCTTTCGCGAAATAGTCGTACTTGCTGCGCGCCTGGGTCTCCCCGGCGAATGCGGAGCGGAGGTTTGCCTCCGTGCGTGTTCCTTTCAAATCCATGTGTTGTTCTCCTTTGCGTTTTTTTATACTAGTATTGCGGGATCGTGAAAGATTATGCACTGCCAAAAGCAAAATGCTGACAAAACCAGCTGAAGAAAGTTTATTCAATTTGTACAACATATACAATTGTTTTTTAGGCAAATCGCTTGACAAATTATGAGAAAAGTGATAAAATACAAATCGTAAAAAGAAATGCCGGATATCAAAAACCGGTAAATATCGAACAAAAGAGGTACTTATCATGAAGATTTCTAAGATCGTTCTTTCTGCTGCTATCGCAGCTACAATGGCTGCAGCTACCGCTGCTGTTGCTTCCGCTGAGACCGCTGAGGTTACAGGCGAGGTCGTAGCAATTTCTACAGATTCCACTGCAGAGGCTGTTGCTACAACTGCTGAGGCTGAGACCACTGTTGAAGCTGCTACCGCTGACGCTGCTACTGCTGAGACCACCGCTGAGGCAGAGACCGTTGAGGTCGCTGCTCCCGCTGATGACACCAAGGGCTCTCCTGAGACCGGCGTTGCTGGCGTTGCTGGCGTAGCTGGCGTTGCTGCTGTTGCAGGCGCTGTAATGGTTGCTACCAAGAAGTCCAGAAAGTAATCCATAATAAATAAGCGAAGGCTCACCGCAATAGTGGTGGGCCTTTTCTTATACGGAGGCAAATATGTGCAAAAGCTGCGGTCAGCTGCATTTTTACAGCCGGTTCAGGTCGGCGCTGCAATACTCTCATGAGATAAGCAAGATACGCGGCCTGGTGAGCTTCGGAGATATGGCGGTCGAGAGCGCCACGGTTCCGCTGGAGGATATACAAGGCGACCTTCGCGGATACTACCGCCACGAGGTGAGGTGCACTCTATGCGGACAGCGGTTCGCGGTATGGTATGATACTTCCGATGGCAGCGGAGGTCTCTGCGCCCTGAACGAATGAGCACATTCCCTGCATAACATACATAAAACCTGACTTTTCCTCATAAACTGTGAAAAAGGAAACGCCCGCGGACTCCCTGCGGGCAGGGGAGAGTGAAAGGAAAATGTTATGCAATGGGGGTGCGAAATACATTGAAGAAAGCTGCGACAGGGGAAGCTGATCAGGAAAGATGTGTCATACTCGGACATTACATAGTTGAAAATAACGCGACAGTACGCGCGGCTGCAAAGAAATTCGGCGTGAGCAAAAGCACTGTGCATCAGGATATCACCGCGAAGCTTGCGCAGGTCGACCGACACCTGCACGACGAGGTGAAGACGGTGCTTGAGAAGAACAAACAGGAGCGGCACCTTAGGGGAGGTCAGGCTACACGCAGAAAATACGCGGAACTGTCCCGCCGAAAAATGAGCCAGAAAACAAAATGAAAAAAGCCCTCCGGAAAGGAGGGCTTTACAGCTTGTCGAAAAAGTGTCTTTTGCCCGCGAAGCGGGCATTTGAAATCCGTTTTTTGCCTCAGCTCTGCCGAGGCAAAAAACACTTCTATCCCAGCAAGTGTGCGGGTTGGCGGCAAAGCCGCCAAGACGTGCGCGCGGCTGGGATGTTTCGGCGGAAAAGTCACTTTAGTGACTTTTTCGACGGTTTCAAAAGCCCTCCCGAAAGGAGGGCTTTAAATGTTGTTTAAGAGGAATTACTTTCTCTTTCTGGAGATAACGAGTGCGCCGCCGGCAACAACTGCGATACCTGCAAGAGCAGCTACGCCCTCAACGCCGGTGTCAGGGGAACCCTTGTCAGCGCCGGTTTCAACAGGTGCTGTGTCCTCTGCTGCTGCGGTGTTGTCATCAGCCGCAGCTTCGCCGCCGCCAAGACCGGTAACGGTGAATGTTACCTTGATGGACTCGTAGGTGTCGTTCGGGATAGCTGCGAGGTTGTCGTATACGTTGATGAGCTGGATACGAGCAGTGTTCTTGATATCGAAATCCCAATCGGAATAATCATCGCTCTTTGTAGCAGCGTCAACGCTCATTACAGCTGCGTCCTTGTCGAAGTCAACAGCGGTGCCGTTGAGCTCAACAGAGGTGATCTCAAACTTTACGTCAGGCGTAGCGTCGAGGTCGATATTGCTCTCGAGCTTGAGCATGTTCCAGCCGCCGTCGTTAACGCCATCGAGGGTAACGGTGTACTCGCCGTCGCCGGTGATGTTGGCGTCGGTGTAGGTAGCGCCTTCAAGCGGAGCAGCCTCGCCGAGGTCGTTGTCCCAGTAGAGCAGCTCGGACTGAGCGATAGTGTTGCGGAAATAGTAGCTGGACGACTGCCATGTGATACCTGCAACATAGCTCTCCTCAGCAGAGGTGGGGATTACCAGTGCGGCTGCTGCAACTGCGCAGGCGGCTGCTGCGGAAACGATGTTTCTGATCTTCATGAAATAATTCCTCCTAACAATTTACAGTTAAACTGTGTAAACTGGCTTTCGCCGATTCGGAGAACGTCTGCGGGGAAGCAGAATTATCTCCAATGTTCAATGAACATTATAATACAGCGGGTAAATTATTGCAAGTGGCAATTCTGCACAAAAACGCGTGATTAATTCTGGCAAATAATCCGATACTTCGGAACGAAATTTGTGAAAACCTGTTTCATTGGCGGTAATATGCGGAATATCACATGTCCGATGATTAATTATAATCCGTTCAGTCAATAATAGTGTTACACTTTTCGATTATTGAGAGACGGATTTTTCAATAAATTTATTCAAACTTAACAAATATTTTTGTGAAAAATTCCAAAATGAATAACTCGGAGTTTTTTTTTTGCAAATTACGCTTTAAATTTCTGTGGTTGTGTGTTATAATGTAATGGTGTAAATATTTAAGGGATAACTATGCCCTGAGCTTACATACCGACATATCCGGCTGCTTTTGCGGCTGCATATATAAAATGTCTCTGCGTCAGCGGGGGCAAGGGGGAAGTGCAGTTTTGGAGAAATACGTTATAAAGGGCGGAAAAGAACTGAGCGGAGAGGTGTTCATAAGCGGCGCGAAAAACGCGGTCGCTGCTATACTGCCGTGCACCATTCTTTCAGACGAGCCCTGCATCATTGAAAATATACCGAATATCAGCGATGTCAGCATCACATTACAGATAATGTCCGAGATGGGCGCAAAAATACGCATGCTGAACAAGACAACCGTCGAGATCGACACGCGTCAGCTTCAGAATATTCCTGTTCCCTACGAGAAGGCGAAGCTCATGAGAGCCACCACCTATTTCCTCGGGACTCTGCTCGGGCGCTTCCACAGCGCTCACGTATCCATGCCCGGCGGCTGCAATCTCGGCGACCGTCCCATCGACCAGCACCTCAAGTGTTTCTCGGCGCTCGGCGCTGAGTACGAGATCGACGGCGGAATGGTGAATCTCCGCGCCGATAAGCTGGTCGGAACCCAGATCTTCTTTGACAAGAACACTGTCGGAGCCACCATCAACGCCATCATGGCGTCGGTCAAGGCTGACGGCCTCACAATAATCGAAAACGCAGCGAAGGAGCCTCACGTTGTCGACCTCGCCAACTGCCTCAACAGCATGGGCGCGGATATCCTCGGTGCAGGCACCGACGTTATCAAGATACGCGGCGTGAAGTACCTCCACGGCACCACCTACAGCGTTATCCCCGACCAGATCGAGGCGGGTACGTTCATGGCGATAGCTGCCGCAGCAAGAAGCAATATTCTTATTAGAAACGTTATTCCGAAGCACCTTGAGCCCATCACCCAGAAGCTAGTTAAGATAGGCGTGCAGGTCGAGCAGTTCGACGATGCGGTAAGAGTCATCGGCGGCCCTGAGTACTTTGGAACCAGCATAAAGACCAACCCGCACCCGGGTTTCCCGACGGATATGCAGCCACAGATGGCGGCAGTCCTGACATGTGCAAAGGGTGCCAGCATGGTAACGGAAAGCATTTTCGACAACCGCTTCCGCTATGTTGACGAGCTTCGCAGAATGGGCGCGAATATCTCCGTAGAGGGCAGAGTCGCTGTTATCGAGGGCGTTGAGCGTCTCAAGGGCGCTCCGGTCAAGGCTACCGACCTGCGCGCAGGCGCGGCGCTTATCGTTGCGGCTCTCGGAGCTGAGGGAGTTACCGAAATTTACGATATCCACCATGTGGAGCGCGGCTACGAGAACATGGAAGTCAAGCTCCGCAGCCTTGGCGCTGATATCCAGAAGGTCGACGAGCCTGACCCCACCGCTGAGGAAAAGCTGCTCAGAAAGGCTCTCTGATGGCGAGGATATTCCCGATTTGCAGCTCCAGCAGCGCGAATGCTACGTTTATCGGCACGAAGGGGCATGGTATCCTGATCGACGCAGGGTGCAGCTTCCGGGCGCTGAAAAACTCGCTGGAACTCATCGACACCTCAATGTCCCAGATAGAGGCGCTGTTCATCACGCACGAGCATATTGATCATGTAAAGGGGCTGTTACAGCTCACGAAGCACACGAATATCCCGATTTTCTCAAGCACGGGAACAATTCAGGCGCTCCGTCGGGATGTTCGCGAAACTATCCCGGAGGAAGTCCGCATTTATGACGTTCTGCACGAGCCGTACCAGAGCGCTGATTTCGAGGTGACGGCGTTCCACACGCCGCATGATACACCGGAAAGCGTGGGGTATGTCGTGAAGTACGCGGGGAAGAAAATCGCGGTCTGCACCGACCTGGGAAAGCTCACGGCGGAGGTTGAAAAGAACCTGCTCGGTTGTGAAGCGGTGCTGCTCGAGAGCAACTACGATCCGGCAATGCTGGCGAAAAACCTGAATTACTCCACCGACCTGAAGCGGCGTATCGCAGGCGAGAAGGGGCATCTGTCCAACAATGCGGCTGCGGAAATGGCGGCGAAGCTGGTGGCAAGCGGTACTACAAAGCTGATCCTCGGACACCTCAGCCGCGAGAACAACACTCCCGCGACCGCCGAAAAATGCACCGAAGATCACCTTCACAGCAAGGGAATGCACCGCAACAAGGATTACATACTTGAGACCGCCCCGGTCATGACCCAGGGCAGGTACATTGTCATTTAAGAGGTACAGTATGATCAAGCACATCGTTATGTGGAAGTTCAAAGAAGGCGAGCATGACAACATGCTGATATTCCGCGACAGACTTCTCGCGCTGAAGGGTCAGATCCCGGAGATACGCGCGATGGAGGTCGGAATTAACATGAACCCTTCAGACCGCAGCTTCGACGCGGTTCTTGTCAGCGAGTTCGACAGCCTGGAGGCGCTGAAGGCGTACTCCACTAACCCGCTGCATGTCGAGGTGTCGAAGTTCTGCAAGTCGATACGCACCGAGTCCCACAGCGTTGACTATGAGTTCTGAGAAGCACACTGCGCGGGTCGAGCATGAGTTCCCGCCGGTTTTCGATGAAAATTCCCGGGTTCTGATCCTCGGGACGATACCCTCGCCCAAATCCAGGGAGCGGGGGTTTTACTATATGCACCCGCAGAACCGCTTCTGGCGCATGCTGAGCGAGGTTCTAGGAGAGGAGACTCCGGCGGATATCACGGGCAGGCGGGAAATGTGCCTGCGCCGCGGCGTAGCCCTGTGGGACGTCCTTGCGGAGTGCAGCATTGACGGCGCTTCTGACAGCAGCATTAAGAACGCTGTCCCGAACCGGCTTGATACGATATTCCAGCAGGCGGATATCAGGGCTGTATTTACCACCGGAAAGAAGGCGCAGGCGCTGTACGAAAGGTTCTTCCCGGATTCGATGAAGGCGGTCTGCCTGCCGTCTACAAGCCCGGCAAACCGTACGATCTCCGAAGCGGAGATGTTGGAAAAATACCGCCAGATCTCGGATTATTTACCCTAATCCGGGATCTTGTTTTAGGTTGCAATGAATATAAGCGGCAACGATTCGAAAAGTCCGCCAAGCACGCATGTGCGTGACTGATGTTTTTAATGAAGGCATGAGTTATGCGTGGAAAAAACGAGCAGGGGGAAAAAGAGGGGAGAGGGGAAAGGGTTTCCCCTCAGTACCGTGCGAAAAAAGTTGATTTCAAAGTGTGAAACCACGGACATCGACAATATAAGGTCACCTCTAAAAACCTTGTTTGAGTGAAAATGTGTATAGCACACCGACTGCTTCTTCAAACCTCCTCGTAAGGCATACAGCCTTACTTCGTCGGCTTTCATCGCATTCGGCGCACTCTACACATTTTCCCTTTTCAAACCGGTTTTTAGAGGTTCCCATAAATCTCCGCGGACAAAGAATCACCTTTTAGGCAGAATTCACAAATATACTTCACTCATCTCACAAGAAATTCACATTCCCCCGGTATACTATAAATATAAACAAACCGGACATGCCAGAAAGAAAGGTGAGTGAAATGAGTAATGCTCGGTATTTTGCTTTAGTTGCTGCGGCTATAATCGCCGCTTCTGGAACCCCAGCGACCGGCTCCGCGATGGCGCAGAAGGGCGCAGGTCCTGCACCCGGCGCTCCGGAGATCCACGCTGCGGCCGCCGCAGAGGTCTCCGCGGCAAGCACGGCAGTCCAGACAGACGATGAAGACGACATTCCGCCCTCTGACCTGTGATTTTTCGGTAAAATATAGGGTTTTGTCCACTTACATTTCAGATATTATGTGCTATAATGATATCACCAACAAATCCAACATCAGGAGGACAAAATCATGCTGAAACCTGCCGAAAAAGGCTCCGTTAAAATACTCCCCGGCGTATTCCGTGAAAGAATGGACGTAAACCGCCAGTACCTTCTTGAGCTTGACACCAACTGTCTGCTCCAAAATTTCTACCTCGAGGCAGGGATCATCCTCCCGGGTCTCCAGGTAGTCGACAACCCCGAGACCGCTAACCTCCACTGGGGCTGGGAAGCCCCCACCTGCCAACTCCGCGGACACTTCCTCGGACACTGGATAAGCGCCGCTGCAAAGCTCATTGCCGCGGACGGCGAGCCGGAGCTGCGCGTTAAGCTCGATAATATTGTAAGCGAACTCGCACGCTGCCAGGAGCTCAACGGCGGCGAGTGGGTCGGCTCTATCCCAGAGAAGTACTTCACAAGGCTGATAAAGAACCAGTACATATGGTCTCCGCAGTACGTTATGCACAAGACCATCGTGGGACTTTCCGACGCGTATATCTACGCAGGAAACACACAGGCTCTCGATATCCTCTCCCACCTCTCCGACTGGTACATCACCTGGACTGAAAAGGCTGCCGAGACCAATCCTCACGCAGTGTACGCCGGAGAGGAAGCAGGAATGCTGGAGGTCTGGGCCCAGCTCTACCAGCTCACAAAGGACGAGAAGTACCTCACCCTCGCGAAGCGCTACGCCGACGCAGGTCTGTTCCGCAAGCTGAAGGAGGGCAAGGACAGCCTGACTAACTGCCATGCAAACGCAAGCATTCCGTTTACCCACGGCGCGGCAAAGATGTACGAGATAACCGGCGACAGCGACTGGCTGGAGGTCGTCAAGCTGTTCTGGAAGGCAGCCGTTACCGACCGCGGAATGTTCAGCACCACCGGCATGAACGCGGGCGAGTTCTGGGTTCCTCCGCACATGCAGGGACACTTCCTCGGCAGCAACGATCAGGAATTCTGCACCGTCTACAACATGGTAAGGACCGCTTCCTACCTGCTGAAATACACCGGCGAGGCTCAGTACGCCGACTATATCGAGCGCGCTCTTTATAACGGATTCCTCGCGCAGCAGAACGCGCAGACCGGCATGCCGGCCTACTTCCTGCCCCTCGGCGCGGGAAGCCGCAAGAAGTGGGGAACCAAGACCCGCGATTTCTGGTGCTGCCATGGAACAATGGTCCAGGCGCAGACCCTCTATCCGGAGCTTGTGTGGTTCACAGACGGTGACAAGATCACCGCTGCGCAGTACATTCCGTCTGAGTTCACCGCTGAAATGAACGGTGCAAAAGTAACAGTCAGCCAGACCACTGGCATGAAGTACTACAACGATCAGGCGTTTTTCGACGAGAAGGACGACGGTCAGATGTCGCGCTGGCTGCTGAAATTCAGCGTAAAGTGCGACAAGCCCGTCAGATTCACGCTGTCGCTGAGAGTACCCGAGTGGGCGAAGGGCGTCGAGCTGGAGGTCAACGGCAAAAATACTGCCGCCCCTGTTAAGGACGGCTGGCTGGATATAACCGCAGACTGGCAGAATGATTCCGTGCAGGTATTCTTCCCGTCGGAGCTGCGCGCGGAGACACTTCCGGATATGCCGGAGCTGATGTCGGTAGTCGACGGTCCCATCGTGCTTGCGGGAATTATCGGCAGCGACTGCGGGATCACCGGAGCAGACAAGCTGAATGAGCAGTTCATGCCGCAGAGGGAGCACACCTACGGCACATTCCCGTGGAGACAGAATAGCTGGCGCACGCGCAATCAGCCGCAGTCCGTGATGTTCAGACCGCTGTACGAGGTCACTGACGAGGAGTACACCGTTTACTTCACAAAGAAGTGATCATTTCACGCCTATTGCGGAGCGGTACTGGCCGGGGGTCATTCCCTCGATCTTTCTGAACACGCGCATGTAATATTTTTCGTCGTTGAAGCCGCATGAGAATGCGGCTTCTTTTATGCTCATATTCCTGTCGGAGAGCATTCGCTTGGAAATATCCACCCTTGCCATGACTATGCTGCGCGTTAACGTGCTGCCGGTCTCCCGGCTGTAGAGCGATGAGAGGTACTCCGGATTGTAGTGAAACTCCTCCGCTACGTCGTTTATCGTGATCTGGCGGTGGCAGTTGAGGCGTATCCATTCGTTGATGTCTTCAATGAGCGGGTTGGACTCCCGTCCGGTTCCGCAGGAATCCAGGCGCTCCTGGGTGAGTTCGGTCAGCAGCATTTCCAGGGCGCATTCCACCATGCGCGTGGTATACATGTTCCTGCGGGAGCAGTCCACAAGCTGCCGGAATATCACGCCTATCCTCTGCGAGGAAGCCCTGCCGTACTCCGGCAGCGTGTAAGCCGCGCCGCTTTCTCCTTCGAAGAACGGCGTTTCCGGCGAGAAATGCGCCCACAGATAGGAAAGCTCCCCCTCGGACGGCGCAGTGCCGAAATGCTCCTCCCCGGGCTTCAGAAACAGCCACTCGCCGCTTGCCACCGAGCGGCAGATCCCGCCGGAGGAAATATCCAGCCTGCCGGAAAGCACGTAAATCAGAACCCAGCATTTCATAACGCGGCGCTGATGGATAAACTCCCCGCGGCTGACAAGATTGCCGGCGTTGAAAAAATGAAGTCCGCCGAATTCCCCGGAACATATCATGCGACCACCCCCGGATATATTATAGCGCAAATCAAAAAACAGGTCAACAGGGTGGTTTACATTAATTTCGTTTACCCCTTGATTTTTCTATGAAAAAATGGTAGAATAGTATAGTAAATATCCAGAACATAATACGTGTTCATATACATCAATGAGGAGCAGAAATATGACCATCAAGACTTTTAATATCAACACCGACAAGACCGCGTTCGTCCGGGCATATCTTCCGGACTCCATCGCGGGGCTTCCGTTCTGCGAAAAGCGTCCTGCTGTCCTGATATTCCCGGGCGGCGGCTATGAGTACTGCTCCGACCGCGAGGGCGAGCCTATCGCGTTACAGTACCTCGCGCTGGGATACGCCGCGTTCGTGGTTACATATAGCTGCAACGAGCGCTTCCCAGAGCCGCTGATGGACGCCGCGTACATATTCTATAAGATACGCATGCGCGCCGAGGAATTCAAGATCGACCCGCAGAAAATGGCTGTTCTCGGCTGCTCCGCCGGCGGACATCTCGCGGGCTGCCTCGCCACCATGTGGAGCGACATCGCCCTTACAAAGACCATCGGCTGCGAGCCGGAGGATCTCCGGCCGAATGCGGCTATACTCTGCTATCCGGTGATCAGCGGAGTTACCGCTCCCCATGAGGGCAGCTTCAAGGTGCTCCTCGGCGAGGACGCTTCCCGCTCCGACCTGAGCAGGCTCTCGCTTGAGAACCGCGTAACTCCCAAGACTCCTCCGGTGTTCATCTGGGCGACTGCGAACGACGACTGCGTTTCCGCGCACAACTCGCTTGTAATGGCGAAGGCGTGCGTTTCCAACAAGGTCCCGGTGGAGCTCCACCTGTTCGACGAGGGACCGCACGGACTCTCCACCTGCGACAAGGCTACCGGCTGGAACGAGGCGTTTTATCTCCGCAACGTCCGCGAGTGGATACCCATGTCTGTGGAGTTCCTCGCGAAGTACATGAACGTCTGAGCTGGGAAAGGACGCAGAATATGGTACCAGACAAGGTAGCTTACACCTCCGGCGAAAAAAAAGCTGAGATACTGGGCGGGATAATGCTTGCGGTATTCGTGGCGGTCATCATCGCGCTGATGGCGCTGGGAGTTTCCGGCGGCGGGAACATCATAATGCTGGTGGTCTTGCTGATAATTTACGGCTTGTTCTCGGTCTGCGGCGTTTACCCGCAGGGAACCAACATAATGAAAAAGCCGGAATCCGCTTCCGACCGGGATTACCACCGGGTAAGGCGCGGCTGTATCATCGCGAAGTTCGTGCTGTGCGCGGCGGTGTTCCTGCTTTCAATGCCGATTTTCGGGTAAATTCAGATACTATACAGGCGGCGGAGCCGTCCGCGCCTGAATGCATAAACGAAAGGAACAAAAGAAATGAAGAAACCATTCGTAACCAAGGAGCAGATCGAAGAGATCGCCAAGACCTACCCCACGCCGTTCCACATCTATGATGAGAAGGGCATTCGCGAGACCGCAAGAGCGCTGTTCAAGGCGTTTTCCTGGAACAAGGGCTTCAAGGAGTACTTCGCTGTGAAGGCTACCCCGAACCCCTTCATTATGAATATCCTGAGAAGCGAGGGCTGCGGCTTTGACTGCTCCAGCTACACCGAGCTTCTGCTGAGCGGTCAGGTCGGCGCTGAGGGTCATGAGATCATGTTCAGCTCCAATGCTACGCCGGACGATGATTTCAGGCTTGCCTACAAGATGGGCGCGCTGATAAACCTCGACGATTTCACACATATCGACGTTCTCGACAAGCTGACCGGCATTCCGGAGTTCATCTCCTGCCGCTACAATCCCGGCGGAGAGTTCAAGACCGACGGCAGCCCCAACGTAATGGACACCCCGAAGGACGCGAAGTACGGCTTCACGCACGATCAGCTCATCGAGGGCTACCGCATACTCAAGGAAAAGGGCGCGAAGAAGTTCGGTATGCATGCGTTCCTTGCGAGCAACACGCTGACTAACGACTACTACCCCACACTCGCGGGTATTCTGTTCCGCACCGCTGTGGAGATCAAGGAAAAGACCGGCGTTGAGCTGAGCTTCATCAACCTTTCCGGCGGCGTAGGTATACCCTACCGCCCCGACCAGCCCGCTAACGACATCGCAGTAATCGGCGAGAAGGTACACGAGAAGTTCGACGAGATCCTCGTTCCCGCAGGTCTCGGAAACATAAAGCTGTTCACCGAGCTTGGCCGCTTCATGCTGGGTCCCAATGGAATGCTCATCGCGAAGGCTATCCGCGAGAAGCACATCTACAAGGAGTACATCGGTCTTGACGCATGCGCTGCAAACCTCATGAGACCCGCTATCTACGGCGCTTACCACCACATCACCGTACTCGGCAAGGAGAACGAACCCTGCGACCACAAGTACGACGTTACCGGCGGTCTGTGCGAGAACTGCGATAAGTTCGCAGTCGACAGAATGCTCCCAAAAATCGACATCGGCGACTACCTCGCTATCCACGACGCGGGCGCGCACGGATTCTCAATGGGCTACAACTACAACGGCAAGCTCAGAAGCGCTGAGCTGCTGCTCCGTGAGGACGGTTCCGTCAAGATGATCAGACGCGCAGAGACAGCCGCTGATTATTTCTCAACGTTCGATTTCGCAAATTTCAACTTTGATCTTTAATTGTTGAAAAATACAGCCGCCGTGCGGTCAGGAACTGCACGGCGGTAATTTTACTGAGGTATTTCACATATGAGAATGAGAAAAAAGAAGCACCTTGAGGAGCGCCTTGAGGCCTGCGCGCCGGTAATGCTCAAAATGCAGAACCAGAACGAGCACGCCAACGACCCGCTTGACGACGAGCTGTTCTTCGACAGCATGAAGGTGTTCGGAAACAACAACCCGCTTCACCTTGAGGTCGGCTGCGGAAAGGGGAGCTTCATTCTGGAGCTTGCGCGGAGAAATCCCGATATAAATTACGTCGCGGTGGAAAAGACCCCTAACGTGCTTGTAACCGGCGCGGAAGCGCTGATGGAGAGCGGCATCAAGAACGTGCGGTTCTGCCTGGGGCAGGCGGAGTACCTGGAGCATCTGTTCCGTCCGCACACCGTGGAGCGGCTGTACCTCAACTTTAGCTGCCCGTTCCCAAAGGAGACCTATGCGCGCCACCGCCTGACCCACACAAGATTCCTTGAGATATACAAGCAGGTGATGAAGCCCGGCTCTGAAATACATCAGAAAACGGATAACCAGCGCCTGTTTGAGTTCTCGATAGAGCATTTCTCAAAGAACGGCTTCGCGATGAAAAATGTATCCCTGGACCTGCATAACAGCGGCTTTGAGGGGAACATTATGACCGAATACGAGAAGCGCTTCACGGAGCTGGGTCAGCCGATATACCGCCTGGAAGCGGTAGTCCCTGAGTGATCGGAGGTCAATATGAAGATAACCAGGATAACAGGAACATTCCCGAGTACGTCCGGGCTTTGCCGGTGTAGATATTACATGTATATTCCGGAAAATCCCAGGGCGGCGGTAATGCTCTCCCACGGCATGTGCGAGTACTTTCAGCGCTACTGCGGGTTCGCGGAGTTCCTCTGCAGGAACGGCATAGCGCTTGTCGGAAACGACCACATCGGCCATGGGAATTCCGTCAGCGACCGCGACATGCTGGGCTATTTCGGCGAGGCGGGCGGCTACATGTATATGGTGAAGGATCTCCACCGAATGCGCGCTATTCTCGACAAGAAGCTCCCGGATATTCCGAAGTTCCTGCTCGGCCACAGCATGGGAAGCTTCATCGCGAGGATCTACCTGTCCCGGTTCGACGACCGCTGGGACGGCGCCGTTATCATGGGCACCGCCGGCGGAGTTACAGGCTCCGCGCCGCTGCGTAAGCTGCTTGAGGTGCTGACCCATGCGAAGGACAGCCGTTTCCGCCCGCAGTTCAGCAGCAAGCTGGCGTTCGGAGTGTTCAACCTGCGGTTCCCGAACCACCGCACGAACAACGACTGGCTCTCCAGAGTGGAGGAGAATGTCGACCGCTACATTGCCGACCCGCTGTGTAATTTCACGTTCACAGTCGCGGGGTTCAAGGATCTGCTGAACGCGCTGATGTGCGCGAATTCCCGCAGCGTTATTGAGAACACCCCCACCGATCTGCCGATACTTTTCCTGTCGGGTTCAATGGACCCCGTCGGCGAGTATGGCGCAGGCGTACGCGCGGCGTGCATGAAGTACCTCGAGCACGGCTGCAGCGTGAATATCCGGGTGTACCCGGAAGCTCGGCATGAGCTGCTGTTCGAGCTGAACGCCGATGAAGTCATGAACGATATCCTGGCGTTCATAAATAAGAGATTATAAAACAAAAGGCTGTGCAGCCTGATTGCTGTACAGCCTTGATATTTCGTACATTTTGAATATTTCGTAAACAATGCCGGTCATTGTTTCGACATCAGCCGGAGTACGATTATCGCAGCGAGCGAAGCCCCGCAGATTATCCAGTTTATAATGACCCTGCGGCGGTATTTCTGCTGATTTTTCTGTCTCTCTTCGTCACGTTTTGCCATGTCGCACCTCCGAATAAATTATACGTTTATTTTAACACTTTGTACGCCGGTTGTCAAGACCGAAGTTTCGGTGCGCGGCAGACCGGCTGAAAGGAACACACATGAAGCTGGTAATTGCAGAAAAGCCCTCCGTTGGAAATTCTATCGCGCGAATGATCGGCGCTGACCGTCAGCGCGGCGACGGGTTCACCTCGGGAAATGGATACATAGTAAGCTGGTGCTTCGGGCACCTTGTCGCGCTTTCCTCGCCGGAGGAGTACGACAAGCGCTACGCCAAGCCCTGGAAGCTGTCCAACCTGCCGATAATCCCGGAGGAGTTCCGCTGGACCGTCGCGGAAAGCACCGCGCCGCAGTTCGAGAAGCTCAAGGCACTGATGGAGCGACCTGACGTAGACGAGATAATATGCGCCACCGACGCAGGAAGAGAGGGCGAGTGCGTGTTCCGCTATGTATACTATCAGGCGGGGTGCACAAAGCCGTTCAAGCGGCTGTGGATAAGCTCCATGACCGACGAGGCTATCCGCGATGGGTTCGAACACCTCCGACCGGGCAGCGACTACGACGCGCTCTACCGAAGCGGTCTAGCACGCAATAAGGCAGACTGGATCGTCGGAATGAACGCGACGCAGCTTTTCACGGTGAAGTACCGCAGCCTGCTTTCCGTCGGCAGAGTCCAGACCCCGACCCTTGCAATGCTGGTGGAGCGCGAGAAGAAGATACAGCAGTTTGCCTCTGCACGGTATTTCACGCTGGAGCTGAACTGCGGCAAATTCAGGGCTGAGAGCGGAAAAATTGAGCCGCTCCAGGCGGAGCAGGCCGCGGCGAAATGCGGCAAAACCGCCGTTGTGAAGTCCGTGGTGAAGGAGCAGAAGAACGCCAACCCGCCGAAGCTCTACGACCTGACGACTCTCCAGCGCGACGCGAACAAGCTCTACGGCTACACCGCGCAGCAGACTCTGGACTGCGCCCAGAAGCTGTACGAATCCAAGCTGATAACCTACCCGCGCACCGACAGCTGCTACATCACCGATGATATGGAGCAGACCGCCGCTGACATGGTACGGCGCACTGCGGCGGCGTTCAAGTTCGGCGCGGACTACGACGCGCAGGGCTGCACGCCGGATATAAAGCGCCTGATAAACAACGAGAAGGTCAGCGACCATCACGCTCTGCTTCCTACGAAGGAGATCTCCCGTTACGACTTCACAAGGCTGCCGGAGGACTGCTGGAACGTCCTGTCGCTGATTGCGATAAGGCTGCTGCTGGCGGTGTCCCCGGTGAACACCTGCGATTCCGTGACCGCTGTGCTCGAGTGCGGCGGCATGGATTTCACAGCCAGGGGCAAAACGGTAGTCCAGGGCGGCTGGAAGCAGCTCGAAGCCACAATAAAGGCGGGGCTGAAGGGGCTTTCCCAGGACGCGGACGAGGACGACGCCGAGGAAGCTTCCGGAGTGCTCCCGCCGCTTGTCGAGGGCGCGGAGATACCGGTGAAGTCGGTGAAGCCGCTTGAGCATAAGACAACGCCCCCGAAGCGCTACACCGAGGATATGCTCCTTTCCGCAATGGAGCGCGCCGGCAGCGACAGCTACGACGATGACGACGACGTAGAAAAGAAGGGGCTTGGAACTCCCGCCACAAGGGCGGCGATAATCGAGACCCTTGTAAAGCGGCAGTATGTCGAGCGCAAGGGAAAGCAGCTCATACCCACCGACAAGGGAATACGAGTGATAGACGTCGTGCCGGAGAAGGTGAAATCCGCCGCAATGACCGCCGAGTGGGAAAGCACCCTCCAGAAGATAGCGAAGGGCGAAGCGGACGATCAGCAGTTCCTGAGCGATATAATCGCGTTCACGAAGCAGCTTATCAGGGAGAACGCGGGCGAGACCTCGCGAAACGAAAATCCGTTCCGGTTCTCAAGGCTTACTGTGATAGGCAAGTGCCCGAACTGCGGAAAGAACGTCTACGAGTTTCCGAAGTCCTATTCCTGCGAGGACAGCCGCGGCGCGTGCGGATTCTATTTTCCGCGGGAGATATGGGGCAAGGAGGTCAGCGAGACCCAGGCGAAGCGTATACTTGATAAGGGAAGCTCCATCACGCTCAAGGGGTTCCTCGACCGCAGCGGAAATGCCTGCGCTGGAAAGCTTGTGCTGAAAGACGGCAGAGTCCGCGTGGAGCTTGAGAAATAAGCCTTGAAATTTCCGTTCAGTTGTGGTATACTGACATTGTTACGGAGGTGGTGCAATGAAAATAGGAGTATCGTCGGCGTCGCTGTATCCGCTGCACGCCGAGGACGCATTCGCCGAACTTGCGGCGCTTGGAGTGCGCTGCGCGGAGCTTTTTGCGAACAGTACCTGTGAGGCTCGTGACCCGGTGGTAGGGGAGATAGAACAGACCTGCCGCCAGAACGGCATTGAGGTTCTGAGCTTTCACCCGTTCTCGTCGCCGATGGAGTCGGTGTACCTGTTTTCGACCTACGACCGCCGTATTGAGGAAATGATACAGCTCTACAGCGAGTTTTTCGGGACCATGAAGCGGCTTGGCGCGAAAATATTCGTGCTCCACGGCGCGATACTCAGCAGCAAGTGCCCGCCGGAGCATTACGTGAAGCAGTTCAGACTGCTCGCGGAGACCGGCAGGAAATACGGCGTGACCGTCGCGCAGGAAAACGTGAGCTACTGCCTTTCCGGCGACCTTGAGTTCCTGAAAATGATGAAGCGGGAGCTTGGCGGGTACGCGAGGTTCGTGCTGGACTTAAAGCAGGTTCGCCGCGCGCACGGCGATACGTTCGAGTATATCCGCGCCCTCGGCGAGAACATCGTCCACCTTCATATAAGCGACGGCTCCGTCGAGCGCGACTGCCTCCCGGTGGGGCACGGCGAGTTTGATTTCCGCAGGCTCATGCGGGAGATGGACGCGCTGGGCTACAGCGGCGCCTACATGATGGAGCTGTACCGCCAGAATTACGATGAGTTCGCCCGGCTCAGGGAGTCGGTGGACAGGCTCCAGGACATCGCGGACAGCCTGGGTATCAGATAAAATAGGCGCTGTAAAAAAAATCAACACCCAAGCCCGAGCAACCATCCTATGGAAGCTCGGGCTTGTTGATGCTGCAAAAAAAGAAGCATGAACCGAAAAAAGCGTATAACAAACAAGCCGGCAGGGAAATGCCATGCACAAAATGTAATAAATATTGAATCAGGCAGCAGACCTGAGAGCCACTTTTTTCAGATGGAACTTATGAAGATTAAAACCGCAGGAAATCATGCCGAACTCAAGAAAAAGCGACTTTAGCCCCCGGCGGCGCGCCCGGATATACGACCTGTTCCACTTGATCGTACCAAAAGTTCCCTCGGACTGAATACTTCTGTTCATACGGAGCAGCGCACCGTGAATGCTGTTCAGATTATTCAGAACCTCTGCGTGAAACTGCGTCAGCTCCTCGTTCAGACGGACGATCCGGTTTCCCTTGCACTTGCAGCATTTTTCCTTGTGCGGACAGCCGCTGCAATCCTCGCACTGAAAATATTCCTCGGTTCTGCCGTATTTATTGCCCCTTACAGGCCGGCTGTAAATGAAATGGAATTCCTTTCCGTTCGGGCAGACTGGCAAACCGCTTTCATTGATAGGGAAATTTACCGCTCTGTATGGATCATTGCGATATTTCTCGTTCTTGCTTTCTTTTTCATACATGGTAAACTTCATGAATTTTTCCATGCCGTGTTCTTCGCAGTAGAGATAATTATTGTAGCTGCCGTAACCTGCGTCCGCGACAGGATATTCGGGATATTGACCATAAAGACTTTGAAATCTATCCATCAGCGGCTGAAAACAGTCCATATCTGACGCGTACTGATACACGTCAAACGCCGCAATAAAGCCATCGCAAACCGCGCACTGAATGTTATATCCCGGCAGGAGCTGGTCGTTTCCCATGTGGTCGCGTTTCATTCTCATGAATGTTGCGTCATGGTCGGTTTTGGAGTAACTGTTGCGGTCATTCCCGCATATTTTAATGCGTTCCGCGTATTTTTTCAGCCTTTCGATATACTCGGAAAACTTTTCAACGAGCCGCTGTTCAGAAGTTTTGTGATTTCCCTTTCCGTGAACGGCTTTTCCATGGTCGAAACCGACAAGTTCAGTATATTTCTTCAGAATTCCTTCAAGATATTCGATAGCGTATTCCTCCCGAATATCGAATTTCACGCCGAGTAAAGCTGTGCCGGCGTTCATGTTTTCAAGCAGCTCAGTTATTTTTGCGAAGAGCTTTATGCGATTTTTTTCGCAGCTCTTTTTCCACACCCAGCTGTATTTGCCGGCATTTGCGGATATTTTTGTTCCGTCAATGTAAACGTGGTTCAGATCCACCTGTTCCTTTTGAAATATGTATTCGTTGACATCTGCAAATATCCTGTCGATATTCTCAAGCATAGTTTTATTCATGAAATTGTCTATCGTCATGTGGCTTGGCGGCGGATTATCCTGCAACAACCACATATATCGTATGTCAGTCTTGCAGTATTTTTTGATCTCCCTTACCGACGCATATCCGTTCTCCATGAACGCAAACAGTATTATTTTCAGCAAAGTTTTCTGATCATATCTCGGACGGCCTGACCTGCGCTCCTCAATCGTCAGGTATTTATTCAGGTCAATATGATCCATCACTTCACTGAAACTATATACCGGGTCTGAAATCTCTATTATTTTTTCAATTTCTACTGGTAATTTCAGCTGATATGCTGTATAATGTTCTTGTGGGTTTTGTTTTTGCACAATTACATTATATCACAAAAAAGGCTGCATCCTTTCTTTTTCTGGATGTAGCCTTTTCTTTTACAGCGCCGTTTTTGCGCAGCTATGCGAAGTCATGGAGCCTGTTTTATCAGGCTCACTTAATTAAACAGTTCTTTCATCTGTTCCATGAACGGCTCGTCGTAAATCTTGGGGTAGTATCCGAATACCAGCTCGTAGAACTGCGCCGGGGTCAGCGCCTCGAATTCCCCGTACAGGAATCCCGGGTAACTCTTCATCGCGTCAGCCATTGAGCACGCCTTGTCGATTTCGCCGCTGACCAGCTTCTGGCATATCTGGTCGTTGCCGTAAATTATTGCAGGAATGTGCTTCATAGCCGTTGTGAAATCAAACTGTGGTATCGGAACGATTGGTGAAAACTGTGGTTTCACGCGCTCGTAAAATGGCTTTCCGGCACGTTTTATCTCTGATTTCAAAGCTCTCATGCACTTTGCAAGGGGCTTTTTTTCGTTATTGACGTGGGACAGCGCTGCGGAAAGTGCGTCCAGCAGGGCCACCTGATTCAGCTCTGTTTCGCCGTTTTTCACCGCGGAGTACGCCTCGCGCGATATTGCAAGCACCCTGCCGAGCGCCGCTTCCTCTGAAGTCTTCATGTTGTCACCGCCTTTGAGTTATCAAACCCGTCCGGACAGCATATACATCTAAAAAAAGAGAATGCTGCCAATGGAGATGCTGAAATATGGAAAACACCATTCTGATGACCCAGCCAAAAAATCCGGACAAACCTTCCCCGGAGCCACGGGAAAACTACCTGACGTATTCCGTGAACTACACGAATTTCCGCGCGGATGCCCTTTCCGGAGCCACCGGAAAACAGAAAACTAAGCCCCGCGATATTCCGGGTGACCCGTGCGAAAGCTCCGAAACTCCAGAATCCGACAGAATTTTCATACCTTACGACCCAGATGAATCGAATTCTGCGGATTCCGCCGAACGGGATATCATATCCGCCGAAGAATTTCCGGAAACAGCCGAGCTTCCCCGAGCCGCGCGGAGCGCCTATCGCCGCCGCAGCGGAATTCCTATGCTGTACACGTTCCTGACCGCCGCCGGGCTTATTCTGGGAATTTACATCGCGGCTTCCGCACCTGGCGCGGATATTTCCGGGAGCCTGCTGTGCGGCTCCGGAGATTTTCTCGGGCTGCTTTTGCGTCGGCTTTTCTGGGGAGCGGCGTTTCTGATTTCAGAGTACGTCTGCGGTTTTTTCGCGCTTGGAAGGCTGCTGGTGTGGGCCGCTCCGCTTATTTGCGGGCTTGGAACCGGAGCCGCCCTCGCCGGAGCGTTCACGATTGAGGGAATGAACGCATTACGTCTTGCGCCTGGCTGCGCCGGGTGCGCTGCCGCCGTGATATTCGCTGCGGGGACTTCCTCGGGAATGTCGTCGCAGCTTCTGCGGCTGGTGTCCTCTGACAAAAACAGTATCGTCTCGACAAGCCCCGCCGCCGGGGAGTATACCCTGCGGTTCCTGGTCTATCTGGCGATACTGTCTGCGTGTGCTATTGCTGAAGCGGCACTGCGCTGCGCCTGAACGTCAGGTCAGCGTTATCGTGAGGGACTTGCTGGTGCTGCTTGATCTCCAGCCGTTGCTGTCGCAGCCCTGTTCTCGGAGGTCTGCAAAGAACTGCTGCTGGTTCACCTTTGCCATCAGGCTGTTCATAATTCCCTGCTTTACATAGATGGTCGTTTCATAGACGCCGTTCTTGTAGTTCTTCGCCGCCTGCTCGACCAGACCATTGTACGCGCTGTTTACGTCGGTGTAGGTCGTGATGCCCATTACTTCGCTGTAGGAATACTTGGTGGCTGTAGCCTTGGGTACTGGGAATGTATTGCGCAGTGTGTGGTCGGCGAACATCTGTGAATCCGGAACGCAGAAATACTCGTATGTGCCGGAGTCGTCCCAAGTGGTGTCCATGTGATACCATTCCCCGTCAAGCTGGAGCATGTTCCACATGTGATCCTCACCGGCGTAGCCCGCAACGCAGAAGCACTGTATCCCGACCGACTGACAGAGGTACATGAACGCTTTCGCGTAACCCTCGCAGAGCGCCTCTCCGTAAACCAGCGGACCGTCCGCCTCGGACTTGTAGCTGGGAGCCTTGGCGTTGTAGGTGGTCATTTCAGTAATGGCGTCATGGATAACAAGCACCCGGTCGAACAGGTTGTCCTGCGCGAGCGCTTTGTCTATCACCTTCTGAGCCGCCGCGTCAAACAGGGGCTGAATCTTTGCTGCCTCAGCTGCTGAGCGTGAATATACCATGTTTACACTGATTATCTCGCCGCCCATTGTGGTGAATCTGTAGCCGTTTGCAAGCCAGAAGAACTGGGGATTGTCGTAGTCGAACGCCCAGTACGCCTTGTCCATGTCGTTTTCGGTGAAACCCTCCCCCGCGACATTGAGGTTGTCCTTATGAGCCGCCGCACCATTGTAGATAACTTCATACAGTTTCTTTTGCTTCGCGGTCAGCGTATTGTAGGCGTACTTGCTCTTGTAGTCCTCAAGAATGCTTTCGCCGGAAAGGGTAGAGGTTTCCTCGGAGCCGCTTATAGTGTATTCCTCGGCAAGGTATTTTCCCGACCAGCCGGTCTTTGCGGCGAGCACGCGCAGTTTTGCGGACTTGCTGACAGTGATTCCCTTGGTGGTGTAGAGCGCGGAGGATTTGGTAGGCTTGCTGCCGTCGAGAGTGTAGTAGAACTTCACCCCGGAAGCAGTGGATGACAGCTTCACGGTTACGGCGCTGTCGTAATTGCCGCCGGCGTTAGTGACCTTGACCTTCGGCGTGAGCTTGTATTTTACGGTGACAGTTTTGCTCTTGGCGCCGTTTTTCTGCGCGTAGAATTTAAGCGTTGTGTTCTTTGTGATTTTCAGCGTCTTTGTATACAGTTTGTAGCTTCCACCGGTGCTGTAGTAAATCTGCGAGCCGCTGTCCGCTGTGAGTCTCACAGTCAGCGTTCCGGAGCTGGAATAGGTTCCGGACTTTCTGGAAGCCTTCGGCGCTGAAACGGTTTCAGCCGCGAAAGCGACCGTAGATGTTCCGACGTACTGCTGAACGGGGCTGACGAATACCCCCGCTGAAATTACCGCGGCAAGAGCCGCGCTTATTATCTGTTTTTTCATATGTACTCCTTTTAAGTGGATATCGTGAAACAAAATTTCAAAGAAACTATAATTCAATTATACCAAAACTGACCGACGTTGTCAATGAATTTTGAGCTTAATTAACAGAAAATTGTGAGATTTGTATACATAAGTGCATGTATTGACATTCATGCGTTTTTGTGATATAATACAATGCAGTAGAAATTTATGGAAAGGATGTGTTGGTATGAAGTGTAAAAAATGCGGCGCAGAGCTCTCCGACGACGCGGAGTTCTGCCCGGTATGCAGAAGCAGCGTAGGCGGTACTGAACAGGAAGCGGTTTCCTGCACCGCTCCTCCGGCGCCCACACCGGAGCCTGAGAATATCCCTCCTGAGGAACCCGAAGATTATTCCGCCGGGGCGGCGGAGCCGGTCATAGCTCCCGTGAAGAAGCCGCGCAAAATGTGCTTGGCTGTTAGCGTAGTCCTGTCGGTCGTGTTCGGAATGCTGACCATGTTTGTATGTCAGACGGCGGCGGTGCTGTGTACTTTTTCCGGAGCGCTTTCCAGTCACGCCGTATCCGAGCAGATCGCCGGCATTGACGTTGGAAGCATAGAAATAGGCAGCCTTATTCCGGACAATATAAAAGAGCAGTTCGGTATTGACCCGTCAGAGATCACCGGTGATATCGCCGGGATAGTCAGCAGGTTTTCCGGCGGTGCAATGAGCAGCGGCCAGGCTGCCGAGATAATCAGGAAGGCGGACATCAGCAAAGAGATTGCGAAGATCGTGCAGTCCTACGAGGATTTCATCATGAGCGGGAAATCCGACGTGGACATATCCGCAGAGCTCCAGCGCATAATTCTTGGAGCGAAGCAGGTCTATAAGGACGTTACCGGCATGGAAGTTCCGGCGGATTTCGACCAGGACGTGATAAACGCGCTGAAAGAAAACGCGGAGGCGCTTCAGCAGGCTGCTCCGCAGGCGGCTCTCGGAGTGATGGGAGATACGCTGCGCGTAGTTTTTTCACCTGCGGTCTGGATCGCTGCGTTTGTGTTATCAGCGCTGTTCCCTTTGCTCGCAGGACTTATCACCAGACGCGTTCCCGCGGGTCTGATGTGCGGAGGCGCTGCGTATTTCGTCTCAGGCGCCGGGATCTTGATTACCAACGCGGTAAGCGAAACGGTAATGAAAACTCTGCGGTTCGACGACGGCGTTATGACTAAGGTGTTTTCAAATGCGCTTGGCGACAAGCTTATGATCTGCGGAGCTGTGCTTGCTGTGGTGGGCGCGGTGCTTATCACGGCATTTATCGTCGTGAAGGTCACGTCGGCAAGGAAGCTCAGAAAAGCATAAAATATACGGCGGTTCGAAATGACCGCCGTTTTTATTCACCATCTGCCGTAAGCTGCATACAATACAAGAGAAGGCAGAAAGGGGAATAATTATGTGCGGAATTGCAGGTCAGATAGGTTACGAGCAGGATATGCGCAAAATGAGCGCCGTCATGACGAAAATGAGCGCCGTGCTGGCTCCGAGGGGACCCGACGCGTCGGGGGTTTACATCGATGAAAGCGCGTTTCTAGTTCATCGGAGGCTTATAGTCATTGACCCGGAGAACGGCGCGCAGCCCATGAGCACGGGAAATTACACGCTAATATACAACGGTGAGCTTTACAACACTTCGGAGCTTCGCCGGGAGCTTCAGGCCAACGGTGTTGAGTTCGACGGGCATTCGGATACCGAGGTTGTTTTGAAGGCGTACGCGGCGTGGGGTGAGAAATGCGTTGAGCGGTTCAACGGAATATTCGCGTTTGCGGTCTGGAACAGCCGAGATAAAACTCTGTTCCTCGCCCGGGACAGGATAGGCGTTAAGCCGTTGTTTTACTCGCGCACCGCAGACGGAATAATATTCGCAAGCGAGATAAAAGCGCTGCTGAAGCACCCAGCGGTAAAGCACGTGATAAACCAGGACGGCGCGGCAGAAATAATGCTGATAGGTCCCGCCAAGCGCACCGGGAGCGGAGTATTCCGTGATATCAGCGAGATACCGGCGGCGCACTGCGCAGTGCTGACCCGTGAGGGATTCACAATGCGGAAGTACTGGTCAGTGCATGCGCAGCGCCACAGTGAGAATTTTACGGAAACCTCCGCGCATGTCAGGGAGCTTGTGACGGACGCAGTCAAGCGGCAGCTTGTCAGCGATGTGCCGCTGTGCTGCTTTCTGTCCGGAGGTCTGGACAGCAGCATAATCTCCGCGATTGCCGCCGGGGAGTTCCAGAAACAGGGAAAGCGGCTGTCCACCTGGTCGATAGACTACAAGGATAACCACAAGAACTTCCACGCGAGCAGCTTCCAGCCTGACGAGGACGCGCCCTGGGTAGTCAGAATGGCGGAGTTCATTGGTTCAGAGCACACAAACGTGGTGCTGGATACACCGGCGCTGGCCGAGGCGCTGTATGATTCTACGCGGGCGCGTGACCTCCCTGGAATGGCTGATGTGGACAGCTCGTTATATCTGTTCTGCGGGAAGATAAAGGAGAGATTCCCGGTTGCGCTCAGCGGTGAGTGCGCTGATGAAATCTTCGCTGGATATCCCTGGTATCACAGGAAAGAAGTGCTATTTTATGACGGATTCCCATGGTCTACGGCGGTACCTGAACGCGCTTCGCTGATGAAAAATCCCATGACCGCATGTGAAGCGGAGGAGTACGTCCGCCGCAGCTATGACAAGTGCCTTTCGCAGGTGGAGTACCTGGATTCCGACAACGAAACCGACCGCAGAATGCGCGAGATGTTCATGCTGAACATGGACTATTTCATGGCAACGCTGCTTGATAGAAAGGATCGAATGTCGATGGCACACGGGCTTGAGGTCAGAGTGCCGTTCTGCGACTACCGCATAGTTGAGTACGCCTACAATATTCCGTGGGCGATGAAGGCGTACACCGGGCGTGAAAAAGGTCTGCTTCGCCATGCAATGACCGGACTTCTCCCGGAGGACGTGCTCTGGCGCAAAAAAAGTCCGTATCCCAAAACGCATAACCCGGATTACATGCAGCTTTTGTCGGGAAAGCTCCGCAGCGTTCTGGATTCCGACGACTGCCGCCTGACCTCGATCGTGAACGCCGACAGGCTCCGCGAGCTGTTGGATACCAATGGAGCAAGCTTCGGAAAGAACTGGTTCGGGCAGCTTATGACTGTTCCTCAGATCTACGCGTATATGTTACAAATCGAGTACTGGCTGCGTGAGTATAACGTTGAAATAGTATAAGGTCACCTCTAAAAACCTTGTTTGAGTGAAAATGTGTATAGCACACCGACTGCTTCTTCAAACCTCCTCGTAAGGCATACAGCCTTACTTCGTCGGCTTTCATCGCATTCGGCGCACTCTACCCATTTTCCCTTTTCAAACCGATTTTTAGAGTTTCCCATAATAAATGGGCTGGCAGAATTCTGTCAGCCTTTATTAGATTGTCATGCTGCAATTTTTTTCAAATCAGATTTTCGGCTGATATGCGAGTATACTGCCGGTCATTTGACATTTCTGAACGCGGAAGGCGTCATGCCTTCGTAGCGCCTGAACAGCTTGCAGAAGTAGCTTTCCGAGCCGAACCCGGTCTGCTCTGCAATATCTGCGATGGAAAGCTCAGTCGAGGTAAGAAGCGACTTTGCCTCCTGGATACGGCGCTTCGCGATGTACTCCATCGGCCGCAGACCCAGGATATTCCGGAAAAGAAGGCAGAGGTGCTGCTTCGATACCCCTGCGGAGCTGCACAGGTCGTCCATTCCCAGCGGCTCTGCGAAGCGGCTGTTTATCAGGTCGAGCGCTCTCATGAGCGCAGGGGATGGCGCTCTGGACGAGCTTCCCGACGAGATGAGCCGGTAGAACTCGATAAGAAAATCATACAAATAACCGGAAGCCCTGAAATTCCCGAAGAAGCTGTCCGCACGGATCGCGTCGTGCATTTTGCGGAAGATGTGTTCCAGGGTTCTGGTGTCGCTCAGCTCGAAAACCCCGGGCTGCTCAAGCCCGAACTGCCGGAGTACTTCCTCAGCTGCGCTTCCTCCTGGAATTACCCAGTGTATGTCCCAGACGTCCTCGTTGGCGTAGTATTCGTGCGGGAGCGCCGCCGGCAGGAATATCGCAGAACCTGCGGGAACATTCAGCCGGTTTCCGCTAATGACGAGCGTTCCGCTTCCGCGGGTGCAGAACAGTATCTGCGGCGAGCTGTGACCCTCCGGCCGCACAACGTGATCCTGACAGAGGTGCAGCCCCATATTCAGCAGAAAAATGGGAAGCTGCTGTTCGCCGCGAAATATCGGGTAATCGGAATAAACCAAAAAATCCACTCCTATATTCATATCGTTATAAAATAATAATATCATCTATTGACAGGGTTGTCAATATGCTGTACAATAAAAATAACAAAATCACTGGAGGTCAATATGGATATTTCAGCTATTTCAAAGAAAAATTCGCCCAAGAACCGCATGATTTACCATGAGGATCCGCAGGCGCTGCATATCGGAACGCTTCCGAAGCACTGCTATTTCATACCGTTCGCACCCGGCGAGGACTCGTTTTCCGCCCGCGAAAACTCCTCGCGGTTCGAACTGCTGAACGGAGAGTGGGACTTTCGCTATTATGACAGTATCGTTGACATGGAGGACGATTTCACCGTGCTTCCAGGCCGCGAAAAAATGCCGGTGCCGTCCAACTGGCAGCTCCATGGGCATGACAAGCCGCAGTATACGAATATCGCCTACCCGATACCCTACGACCCGCCTTATGTCCCGGACGATATCCCGGTCGGAGTTTACAGCCGGAATTATAGCTACAATCCCGATGGAATGCGCAGAATACTGACGTTTGAAGGCGCTGATAGCTGTCTGTATCTTTACATCAACGGAGTGTTTGTGGGTTATTCCCAGGTGTCGCACAGCACTTGCGAGTTTGATGTCACACAGTACCTCCGGGAAGGCGAAAACCGCATTACAGCGGCAGTGCTCAAATGGTGCGACGGAACCTACCTTGAGGATCAGGACAAATTCCGGCTCTCGGGAATATTTCGTGATGTGTACATGCTCTCAAGACCGGAAAAGCGGCTTGAAAACTACATCATAAGAACCGAACTTTCAGAGGATCTCACCTCTGCAAAGCTGACATTCACTCAGTCCGGAAGCCCCGCAGAATGCACTCTCCACGACGATTCCGGCAGGCTGATTTCAAAGTTTTCGGCGGCAGACGGCGAAACTATTTCCGTGGAAATATCCGACCCGAAGCTCTGGAATGCCGAAACGCCGTACCTCTACCGCCTGACTATAAACGCAGGCGGCGAGACCATCGGCGAGCGTGTGGGATTCCGCAGGATATGCGTTGAGAACGGCGTTGTTAAGCTGAACGGAACCCCGATAAAATTCAAGGGCGTGAACCGCCACGACAGCTACCCTGACACCGGGTACTACGCGCCGCTGGACAAAATGCGGCTCGACCTCACGCAGATGAAACGCCACAATATAAACGCCGTCAGGACGTCGCACTACCCGAATGCGCCGCAGTTCTATCAGCTCTGCGACGAGTTGGGGCTGTATGTGATAGACGAAGCCGACGTTGAAACGCACGGCTGCGTTATAGTCCACAACGACCTAAAGTGGAGCAAGGGATACGACGGAATCGCGCTTCTTGCCTCGGACGAGCGCTTTAAAACAGCGATATGCGACCGCGCCGAATCCCTGGTAAAACGGGATATCAACCGCCCCTGCGTTCTGCTCTGGTCGCTGGGCAACGAAAGCGGCTGGGGTACGAATTTCCTGGCGGCGGGGCAGCTTGTGAAGTCGCTGGACGACACCCGGCTCCTGCATTACGAAAGCACTTACCGTCTTGACGATACGCCGACTGATATCCTCGACCTCGTATCTAAAATGTACCCCTCCAGTCAGGAAATGAAGGATTACCTTGCCGACGAAAAGGAGACCCGTCCGTATATCCTCTGCGAGTACTGCCACGCGATGGGCAACGGCCCCGGCGACCTTGAGAATTACCACAGCACGTTTTATTCCAACGAGCGATTCTGCGGCGGGTTCATCTGGGAGTGGGCAGATCATGCGTTTCCGCTTGGGCTCACGCCCGACGGCAGAATAAAATACGGCTATGGCGGCGATTTCGGCGAGCGCCACCACGACGGCAACTTCTGTATGGACGCTCTGAATTATCCCGACCGCACGCCGCACACAGGGCTTCTGGAAGCAAAGCAGGTGTACCGTCCAGTCCGCGTAACAGCGGGGGAGGCCGGACGCTTCATTTTCAGCAGCACGCTTGAATTCGCGGACGCGGGACGGCTCCTAGACTGCCGCTGGGAGATCTCCAGAGCCGGAGTGACGACCTGCGCGGGAACGCTGAATTTCTCACTTCCGCCGATGGGAACTGCGGAGATATCCGTTCCAGAGGCAGCCGAGCCTTCCAATGAGGAATCCTATATCCGCTTCGTGTTCACTGCTAAGGAGGAAACTCCGTACTGTGAAAAGGGGCATGAGGTCTGCTTTGACCAGGTAAAACTGTGCGTAGGAAAGCCCCTGGCAGAACCCGCGCCTGAAACCCCGGTCAAAGTGGAGGAAACAGCGTTTATCGTCAGCGTGACCTCCGGGGAGACCGTGTTCCGGTTCAACAAGCGGCTGTCTGCGTTTGACTCCATAAAGCACAGCGGGAAGGAGCTGCTTGATAGACCGCTGAGCTTCAATTTCTTCCGCGCACCAGTTGATAACGACGTAATGAAAAACGACTGGTACGCCGCGCACCTGAATGAACTTACACCGCGCAATTACGGTGTGACCGTTGATTCCACCCCGATTTCCGCGGAAATAAAGCTGCGCCAGTCGATGTCGTGGGGAGTCCACCAGCCCGCGGCTTACATGGACGTGACTTACCGGATATCCGGCGGCGCGCTTGATATCGAGTGTTCTGCGGAGTTCTCAAACAAGGTTGAAATGCTGCCGAGATTCGGAATTCGCGCGTTCCTGCCCCGAAGATTCTCGCAGGTCGAGTATTACGGATACGGCCCGTATGAGAGCTACGCCGACAAACACCAGGCAAGCTGGGTAGGGAAGTTCACAGCGGACGTCAGCGAACTTCACGAGGATTACATCAGACCGCAGGAGAATTCCTCGCACTGGGGCTGCGCATACGTCGAGCTGACCGACGGCGAGACCGCTCTGCGGTTCGCCTCCGACCCAGGATTTTCGTTCAACGCCTCGGAGTACACGCAGGAGGAGCTTGCGGCGAAGCGGCACAATTTTGAACTTGAAAAATGCGGAAGCAGCGTTGTTTGCATAGACAGCCGAATGGCGGGAGTTGGCTCCAATGCCTGCGGCCCGGCGCTGGACGATAAATACCGCCTGCCGCTGCCGGAGATCTCCGCGAAGTTCCGAATTGAAATAAGCACCAAGGAGAAACACTGATGAATTTTTGCGATACCTACAATAACCGCAGGCTGTTTTGCAGCGGCTGGGAATTTTTCAAGGCGCCTTTTGGCTCTGAATATTCCGACGGCTTTGATTTCAGGGCGGTTGACCTCCCGCACGACTGGCTGATTTACAACACTAATAATCTGTATGAGACCTCCACGGGCTGGTATAGGAAGAGCTTCAGTTATGAAAAGAAGCCCGGAGTGCGCACTTACATAAGATTTGACGGCGTGTACATGGATTCTCACGTGTACATCAACGGAAAGACTGCCGGCGAGTGGAAGTACGGATATTCCGCGTTCCAGTTTGATATAACCGACCTCGTCGTGAACGGCGAAAATACGATAACTGTCCGCGTCGACCACCGCGCGCCGAACTCCCGCTGGTATTCCGGCGCAGGAATTTACCGCAGCGTGTGGCTGTGCGAATCTCCCGAAATGCGCTTCGGAAACGATGGCGTGTACATTTCCACGGAAAAGAACGGCGAGGATTGGACAGTAACCGTGACCTCCGAGGTACTGCGCCCTGCGGGGACTCCGATAGCAGGAATAAGGCTCCGTCAGACCGTGCTTGACCCTGACGGAAACGCCGCCGCTTCCGCTGAATCTGACGCCTGCGCCGCTGATTTCTCCTGCATTCCGGAGGCTGTCCGGGTGGACGGAGCCAGCTATTCCGTAACAACGCAGAACCTGCGCGTTGATTCCCCGGCGCTCTGGGATATCGAGTCCCCGAAGCTGTACACGCTGGTTTCCGAGATAATATCCGGTGGCGACGTTGTTCAGCGCATTTCGCAGCGGTTCGGATTCCGCACGGCGGAGTTCACCACCGACCTGGGATTTTTCCTCAACGGGCGGCATGTGAAGCTGCACGGCTCCTGCGAGCACCACGACAACGGCTGCCTGGGCGCGGTCTCCAACAGAGCCGCGATTCTGCGCAGGTTCAGAAAGCTACGGGAGATGGGAGTTAACGCGATAAGAACTTCCCACAACATGCCCGCGCAGGAATTCATGGAACTTGCCGACGAATTCGGAATGCTGATCCTCTCCGAGGGCTTCGACATGTGGGAGCGCAGCAAGACCGACTACGACTATGCGCGTTTCTTTGACGAGTGGGTAGAAAAGGACGTGGCTTCCTGGGTAAGGCGCGACCGGAATCACCCCTCCATTATCGGCTGGAGCATAGGAAACGAGATATTCGACACCCACGCCGACGAGCGCGGTCAGGAGGTAACGTCGCTGCTAAGGCGGCTGGTGAAGCTCCACGACCCGCAGGGCAACGGATATGTTACCTTTGGCTCGAATTACATGCAGTGGGAGAACGGCCAGAAGTGCGCCGATATTCTGAAGCTGGCGGGCTACAATTACGGCGAGCGGCTCTACAACGAGCACCACGAGGCTCACCCCGACTGGGCGATCTACGGCAGCGAGACTGCCTCGGTGGTTCAGAGCCGCGGCATATATCACTTCCCGCTCTCGCAGACCGTACTCGCGGACGATGACGAGCAGTGCTCCTCGATTGGAAATAGCTGCACCGGCTGGGGCGCGAAGAACACCGAGGAGTGCATTATAAAGGACAGAGACGCGGAATTCTGCGCGGGTCAGTTCATCTGGACTGGATTCGACTACATCGGTGAGCCTACCCCGTACAGCACGAAGAATTCCTATTTCGGTCAGTACGACACCGCGGGATTCCCGAAAGACAGCGCGTATGTTTTCCGCGCAGAGTGGACGGACTATAAGAAGGCTCCGTTCGTTCATATTTTCCCGCACTGGGATTTCAACGAGGGTCAGCCGGTAGATGTCAGAGTTTGTTCCAATGCGCCGAGGGTGGAGCTTTTCCTGAACGGAGAATCTCAGGGAGCGTTAGACATCGACCACAAGCACGGTCAGAAGCTGACATCAGACTACATTATTCCCTATCACAAGGGCGAGCTGCGCGCAGTGGCGTACGATGAAAACGGAAACATCATCGCGGAGGATACAGCGCGTTCCTTCGGCGACGCCGTGAAGCTGGAAGCAGTACCGGACAAAACCGTGCTGCATGCCGACAGCAGCGACCTTATCTACATTGAGATAGCCGCATACGACGAAAACGGAATATTCTGCGCCAACGCAAGCAACCGTGTGAACGTCACGGTGTCGGGCGCGGGAAGGCTCCTCGGACTGGACAACGGCGACAGCACCGATTACGACCAGTACAAAGGAACTTCGCGCAGGCTTTTTTCCGGCAGACTTCTCGCTGTGATAGGCGCCACGGAAACCGCCGGAGATATCCGGGTGAAGGTGCAGTCCCCGGGGCTGCCGGAGTGTTCCGTAACGCTCACAGCCGAGAAATCGGAGAATGAGTCCGGCGTTTCCTGCAAAGAAGTGCTGAAATTTGTTCCCACCGAGTGTGGAAGAAACGACGAGATACCCGTCCGCAAGGTCGAACTGCTGGCGGACGCGCTGGAGTTCACGCCCGACCGCCGCGAGATAACCGTAAGAACGCTGATTTTCCCGGCAAACGCGGACATGGCAGGTGATATCGAGTACCGCGTGACGAACATAACCGGAATAGTAACCAACATCGCAGACTGCGTAGTAAACGCGGACAGCACAGTGACCGTCCGGGCGAAGGGCGACGGGGAGTTTTATCTCAGGGCGCTCTGTAAAAACGGAACGGACAGAGTGCATATTCTGTCGGTGCTGCCGTTCAGGGCAGCAGGGCTTGGAGCCGCGTTCATCGACGCATACGGCTTCGTTGCAGGCGGTCTGTATTCCAGAGCCAGCGAGAATATTTGCAGCGGCGTGAACCGCGGCGTTGGATTCGCATTCGGCGGAACCTCATGGGCGGCGTACGATAATGTAGACTTCGGGCGCGACGGCTCCGATATAGTGACCGTTTCGATCTGGGCGAACACGCTCGATCCGGTCAGACTGTGGGTGTGGGACGGGATACCCGGCGAGGGCGAGTTGATCGGTGAATTCACCTACCATAAAGAACCGAACTGGATGGTATTTGTTCCGGAGACATACCGGCTTGCAAAGAAGCTGCGCGGAGTTCACACCATCTGCATGGAGACCGACTGCGGCTACCAGATGAGCGGCTTCAGATTCGAGCGCGTGCGCCGTGAGTTTTCGGAGATAAACTCGGCTTCGGCTGAGCAGATTTACGGCGACAAGTTCACCAAGGGTGAGGACGAAGTGACAGGGATAGGCAACAATGTCGTGCTTGATTTCGGCGAGTTTGACTTCACGGACGAGCAGCCGTCGAAGCTCGTTATCTGCGGAAGATCTCCGCTGCCGCTGAACAGTATCCACCTTACCGCCGGAACAGAGCGTATTCTCTGCGAGTTCAGAACGGAAGGCGAATCCGGCTACGTTGAGCGTGAGTTCCCGCTGGATAGCATTGCAGGTAAGCAGAACATCAGTTTTACGTTCCTTCCCGGCAGCGATTTCGATTTCAGATCGTTCAGATTTGAAAAGTAAAAAGAAATTTAAGTAATTACATGTTTTTTACTTGCATTTTTCCTCGGAAAGCTGTATAATGTAAACGTTATCTTGATGATGACATCATAAGAAATCAGGAGGAGAAACATGACATCAATGAAAAGAATACTCAGTGGATTGCTTGCTGCGGGAATGATCCTCAGCCTCACCGCGTGTGATGAGGAGCCGGCGGTATCCGGCGGAAATTCCGCAGGGAACACACCGGGCGTCCCTGCTGTGACTACTACAGCAGCGACCACGACCACCGACCCGGACGATAACGCTCCCACCGACGCGGAAATCAAGGAAGTCGGCACCGACGCCTACACCCCCGATGGCAACAGCGGCACGATCGTGTGGCTCGGCTACTATGACCTCGTCACCGACGGCAGCGCTTCCGAGCAGTACAAGATATTCAACAGCGAACTTTACGGCGGCGATATTGAGTATGTATCAACAACCAGCGGCACGGCTTACTTTGAGAAGCTGGCTACTATGATATCCTCGGACGATTCTCCGGATATCGTAAGATACGAGTGGCAGTCATTCCCGACGGGCATGAGCAAGAATATGTACGAGCCGCTCGACGGCGAGATCGACATGACCTCCCCGCTGTGGTCTGACATGGCCGAGACCGCTGAGCGCTTTGCGTACAAGGGCAAGCACTATTATTATCCCTACCGCATAACCACCAACTTCGCGCTGAACTACAACCGCAAGTCCCTTGAGGAATACGCGCTTGACGATCCCTACGACCTCTACATGAACAATCAGTGGACATGGGATACATTTAAGCAGCTCCTTATCGACTGGTGCAGCGCTGACGACAGCCACATCGGCTATGCAGGCGAGGGCGCGATGAGCTTCATCGCAACGACTGGCACATCTCTTGTAAAGGTACAGGAGGACGGCACCGCCAGGAACAACATCAGCGATATCAACGTATCCCGCGCGATGGAATACTGCGCAGACCTCTACAGAAACGGTCTGACCTATCAGAACGAAATAGGCGACTGGGTATCTCCGCAGCTCTGGGCTGATAACTCCGACCGCATTCTGTTCCTGGGCATGAACCCCGAGTGGACATACGGCGCGGCAGCCGGTCAGGTTCAGAATAAGCCGGGCGCAGCGGACGACATCTGCAATACCGTGTCTGACTTCGCGTTTGTTCCGTTCCCGAGAGACCCGCAGGCTGACAAATACTACATCGCGTACGACACCTTCGGATACCTTGTTGCAAAGGGTGCAAAGAACAAGAAAGGCGCTCTCGACTGGATCAACCTCTGCCGCGTTTACGAAACTGACCCGGCTGTAAATGCCACAAAGAAGCAGGAAGCGATAAATCCAGAGCCTGTTTACTTCACCAGCGGCAAGTACGAGGGACTTCAGAAGTGGGCGCTTGTCTGGGACGAGCGTCAGTATGACCTCTGGCAGGATATGATGGATCCGAGCAAGTTCAGCTTCACATTCGACGACTGCTGGGGCTTCAACGACGATCTCAAGACCATCTGCAACACTATCCTGTTCGACCCGATGTTCCACGGCGAGTCCTTCACAAAGCTCAGCGCCGAGTACTCACCGGTAATTGATTCCATAATCAACGGCTGATAAACGCAAAATGCTGTCGCACTATTGCGGCAGCATTTACTATTTAACCCCTCCGGTCAGAGTCGGAGGGGTTTGCTTATACGGAAGCGGCGGCGCTGTTTCTTTCGCTGACGAATTTCACGAACTCGTCCTGAGGAACAGGCTTTGAGTAGTAATAGCCCTGTATGTAGTCGCAGCGCAGGTCTGAGAACTTCTTCACCATGTCCTTGGTTTCGATACCTTCGACTACTATCTCCATGTCGAGGTCCTTTATCATTTTAACGGTATTCTGAAGGATAGTCCACATTTTGCTGGTCTGGTTGTTCACGAAGGATTTGTCGAGCTTCACTATCTTAAGCGGAAGAGCTGCGATGCGGTACATGTTGGAATAGCCCGTGCCATAGTCATCAAGCGAGAAAGATATTCCTGCGCTGCTGAGTTCTGCGAGATTCTCGGTCATCACGCTCTGGTCGAAGCTGGCGGCGGTCTCGGTTATTTCAAGGTTTATCTGCTCCGGAGAAACTCCGTATTTCTTCATTATTCCGAGTATCTTTTCTGAAAGACCGTGCTGCATGCACTGTGAAACGGAAAGATTCACCTCGATATAGCTTAATCCGAGCTTTTTGAACTCATCGCTGCCGATGAACCTGCATACTTCCTCAAGCACAAACTCGCCTATCTTGTGTATAGCTCCGCTCTTTTCAGCGGCGGGAATAAATATTTCAGGGGAGATGAATCCGTCTTTTTCGTCGATGAGCCTGAGCAGCGCTTCTGCAGATTCGAACCTCTTGTTTTCAACGGAATAGATTGGCTGATAGTAGACATGGAATCCATGATTTGCAAATGCGTTGTCTATTATGCAGTCAATTTCTGACAGCAGGGTCATGCTTCTTTTAACGCTTGCGCTGCTGGCGTGCAGCACTTCGCCGTTATATGGAATCTTGGAACTGAACTCTGCACCGAAAGTTGTCAGCGACTTAAGGTCGCGGATATCTTCCGGACACTGCGCGGTGCATACATATGCAATAAGATTGATGTCGTACTGATTTATCTTGAAAGTCTTTTTTAGCTCGCTGTTTATCATTTCGGCGGCTTTCTGCGTGTGGTCGCTGTCACAGTTGTTGAGAGTCAGACGCAGACAGCCCTCACCGATGTTATATACTTCACCGTAATTCTTTATGCTTTTTTTCGTATTTATCATTATTCTGCCGACATTCATCAGCAGCTCGTTCATCAGTTCATATCCGATAATGCTGCTGATTGTCCGATAGTTGGAAATGTTGACCATGATAATTGATACCTGATTTGCAGTCAGGAAGTATTTTTTCATATCGTCCGCATAGGCGCTCATTTTGCGCAATCCGGTGGCGGAGTCAATGATTTCTTCCGGCCGCTGTATCATAGCGATGATCAGCAGAATGCCGACCGCACCTGTGAAAGAGGTAACGCAGATATCCGGAAACATCGGTATCAGGACGCCTGCAACTCCCGCAAGCGGTATCTGGAACAGCAGGCAGACTATCTTCGGAAATGAGAACAATTTGTGATAGAACAACACATAGCACATTGCGATGATAATATAGAATCCGGCTGTCGCATAGGTAACGTAAGCCATAGGATTTATCGTATATACACCATCGGGATAATCGACAACAGTTCCGGTGAATATGTTGCATATCAGCAGCGAAATGTCAGCGATATATGGCACAGCCAGCGTTATCCACATTGATTTTTGCCTCGGCAGCTTGTACCATACGCTGGTCAGGCTCAGCACATATAAAAGGAAGCATGGCGTTGTGGTATTGTAGACTATCATCTGCACCGAATGAGCAAACCGCCTTAACATCAGATCCGGAACGCAGAGGTTGTCAAGCGCGTCTGCCCATATTTCAAGACTGCAGCTCAGCAGTGTTACTGATACAAGGATCAGAAAGAAATGATTTGCAGTGCCTTTGGTCATGCGGCGGGTGAGCTGTGATATCAGAGCTATAACAAGGATCACCAGCGCGGCAATATCAAGGTAGAAAATACGTTCAGTCATCATATCACCTTCAGAATCATATTTTTTATATTAATTATATCATACCTGGATTATATTTGCAATACTTCAACAATAACAATAGCGTATCTTTGTTAACATTGTACAAAAAAGACCTGCGATAAAAGGCTTGAGTTTATTGCAGGTCTGATTGACGCTGTTACTGCTCCCTTACAGCTTTTCTGCTGCGCTTGTCTTCATACATTCTGGCGTCAGCTATTCTGATGATATCGTCTATACTGTCGGAAGAACTCCATCCTGAAAGATCAGTTTTTTCCATGCCGACGCTTACTTCCACGCGGTAAGGGCAGCCGGAACTGCGGTTGTAGCCCGCAAGATAAGCCCTGACCTCCGTGATATAGTCCTCCGGGCTGAAATCATCGCCAGAGCCTATCACGGCAAATTCATCACCTCCGAACCGCGAACATACCAGCTCGTAGCCGGGCGCGGACATCAGCGCTGCTGCGACTGTCTTTATCGCACGGTCGCCTTCGTTATGTCCGAAATTGTCGTTGATATATTTCAGCCTGTCCATGTCGATGGAGAAAAGATAGATGAATTTTCCCTCGCCGCACAGCTTGTCGAATTTTTTGTAGAATCCTCGGCGGTTCAGAAGACCGGTCAGCGGGTCGCGGATGTGCATTTCAGCAAGCTCGCTGTTCATTCGTTCCAGCTTCACGCGATGTATCAGATTTTCCAGTATCTGGACTGTATTGCTGATATATCTTCGGCGGTTGGAGTAAATAAATTCCTCTGCAAAAGCGATAGCCGCACAGGCGTAACCCAGAACTTCGTCCATAAAATGCAGCGGCGAGAAATACAGCACATCAAACTTATCAAGCGTATCTTCAAGATCGGGCAGAATATTTTCAGCCGGAAAAATGATGTCGGTGTTGGTGTGATTTTCCATTCTGCGGACAAAAAACGCGTTCATTTTTTCAGTGAAAAGATCGTGATAGCGCGCTTCGTCAGGCGTTTTGCTGAAAAGATCCGTGTTCAGGCAGAACCATTCGAAGTAGTCGCCATGGGTAGACATAACATCTGCAAGCTCTGAAAGATCACGGCACTGTGTTGCTTTTCTGAGAAAGTTGAACATAAAGTCTTCGTGCCAGATCGAATTGTCGACTCTTTCATAGAGTTTGATTATTTTATCGCAGGCGTTTGCCGAGTCTGTTTTGTTGCAGCCGCAGGAGCCGCCGAGCTGCATTCTGTAGGGTATCACAGCGTCACGGACAGTATCTCCGGCTAGCACTTTCCCGATTATTTCCATCGTTCTTGCGCCCACTGCCGAATAATCCACACAGCCAGTGGTGAGCCTTGGCTGGTAAAATTTCTCCAGTTCGATGCCGTCGAATCCGGTGACAATCACATCATCCGGGACAGCGTATCCCTTTTCCGAAAGGTACTGGCAGACGGTTATCGCCATGGAATCATTGCAGCAGATGATAGCCTCTGGCATGGGAAGACCGCTTTCCACAAAACAGTCCATGGCGCGGCGGGTGGGTTCCTCCCAGAAATCGCCGTAGCCTAACCTGCGTTCGTCAAATTCGATGCCATTTTCAGCTAGTACGCGCTTGAAGCAGTCGATGCGGGCTTCAGAAAAGTCGTTATCTTTGAATCCCGCTATGAAATTCACGGTGCGGCAGTGGTGGTCCTCAACGACATGACGGATTATCCGCTCAAAGGTGGTGACATAGTCGAACATTACGCTGGGAACTCCGTCGAAATGTCCGTCTATTGTGACCACCGGGATATTACCGTCTTTTGCGGCGGCGATTATTGAAGCGGAAACATCGTTGTTATTGATGGAGCCCGGCAGCACTACAAGAGCGTCAATGATATCAGTATTTATCACCTTATAGACGCTGGCTTCACCCGTGGTTTCATGTGAGCGGCTGTACAGGTCGCAGAAAGTGGTGAACATCATGACTTTCCAGCCACTGTCTACAGCGCTTCTGCATATTGAGTCCATCATGCTCTTGACATCCTCGTTCGGCATTTTGGAGCCGCATATGCCGAGGATCCTGTAGTTCTTGTCTTTTCCCTTGAACATATCAATTACCCTTTTCGTGAACTAACTTTAATAAAGTTACCAGTTTTCATCTTAATGATACCACAAAGAATCGTATTTGTCAATGTTGAATAGTGAAATATAGTTAAAAAACAAAACCCCCGATCCTGCGAACGGGGGTATATGTGTAAAGTGAGCGTAAATAACAGGAATTACTTGAGCTCGATCTTAGCGCCAGCCTCTTCGAGCTTAGCCTTGATCTCCTCAGCCTCAGCCTTGGAAACGCCTTCCTTAAGAGCCTTAGGAGCAGCCTCAACGAGCTCCTTAGCCTCCTTAAGACCCAGACCCAGAACGTCCTTAACAGCCTTGATAACAGCCATCTTAGCGTCGCCGAAGGAAGCGAGAACAACGTCGAACTCGGTCTTCTCTTCAGCAGCAGCAGCGCCAGCGCCAGCAGCAGGAGCAGCAGCTACAGCAGCAGCGGAAACGCCGAACTCTTCCTCAAGTGCCTTAACAAGCTCGTTCAGTTCGAGAACGGAAAGAGCCTTAACTTCTTCGATCATAGCGGTAATCTTCTCAGATGCCATTTTAGTATCCTCCATTAAATTAAAATTATTGTGCGTTTTCACGCAGTAAGTTTAAGCCGTGCGAAGCAAATCGCAGGCTGCGCCGCAATTAAGCGGACTGCTCTTCGTTCTTCTTTGCGATCTCGTTGAGTGCGATAGCAACTCTCTGAATCGGAGACTGAAGCATGAATACGAGCTGAGAGAGCAGGGTCTCCTTGGACGGAAGCTTTGCGTAAGCTTCAACTTCTTCCTTAGAAATAACCTTGCCATCGATGAAGCCGAGCTTGATAGCGAATGTGCTGTCAGGAGCCTCGGTCTGCTTGAACAGGAGCTTGGGGGCAATGATGATGTCCTCAGCGGAAAGAGCGATAGCAGTTGTGCCGGAGAGCGCGGGCTCAAGACCCTCTATCCCTGCGATTTCAGCTGCACGCTTGAGCAGTGTGTTCTTAACTACGAAATACTCTACGCCGTTTTCACGAAGATCCTTACGGAGCTTGGTGTCGGCCTCAACGGAGATACCCTTGTAGTCAACGAGAACACCGCCGGCAGCGTTCTTGAGCTTTTCAGCTAAGTCAGCGACATATGCCTGCTTCTGTTCGAGTACGCTTTTACTAGGCATTTAATTCACTCCTTTACTAAATTTGCGCTGTTCAGTAATGAGGAGAAAAATAAATCCCTCTCTGTAGACACAGAAAGGGAGCAGATGTTATAATCTCATTCCCATTCCTCGGCAGGCGGTGTTAACCATTAAAGACTTTCGTCAGCCTGCTGTCTTTAGAACAGCATAATTATTATATCATGTCAAACACGGTTTGTCAAGTACTTTTTCAGAAAAATTTCAATTTATTCTTCGGTTTCTTCCGTTTCATCGTCCGCAGCGATTTCCTCGATTATTGCGCGTATTTCGTCACGCCCCTCTCCGGTCTGGGCTGAAAATTCGATAATAGTGATGTCCTCGGCGCAGGGGAGTTCGTTCAGCAGGGAAGCGCGGCGCTCTTCCCGCTGCTTCTTGGACAGCTTGTCCGCTTTTGTGAGTATCACAACGAACGGTATTCCGCTGTCGATCAGGAAATTCACCATCATCACATCGTCGGAGGTCGGCGGGTGGCGGAAGTCGATGAGCTGGAACACCAGCGCAAGCTCGCGGTCGTCGTGAAGGTACCCCTCGATCAGTCCCGCCCAGCGCTCCTTGTCTGACTTCGCGACCTTCGCGTAACCGTATCCCGGGAGGTCTACAAAATAGAGATTCTCCAGGCTGTAGAAGTTGATGGTAGCGGTCTTGCCGGGAACCGCGCTGACCCTTGCCAGGGATTTTCGGTTGAATATCTTGTTTATCAGCGAGGATTTCCCGACGTTGGAGCGCCCGGAAAACGCGATCTCAGTACGCTCGGACTTAGGTATCTGCTTGAAACTGCCGTAGGACGTGTAGAATTCTGCGTTGTTGTAGTTCATATGTCACCTTAAAAAAGCCGCCGAGTACTACCCGGCGGCAGCATTATTTAGTTTGCAGTAAGCGCGGGGAGCTTCTTCTCCGCCTTGGCCTTGGCGGTTGTGCGGCGCTTGAGCGGAGCCTTTTCCTTCGGGTTGCAGTTCGGAATGACCAGCGCAGTTTCCAGGACTGTGGAGATATCCTCGGCAACAACGAACTTCAGGCTGTTCTTTACAACGTCGTCCAGTTCGTCGATGTCAGGCTCGTTTTCCTTCGGAATGCAAACCGTCTTAACGCCCGCACGGTATGCGGCCATTGTTTTTTCCTTCAGACCGCCTATCGCGAGTACCTTTCCGCGGAGGGTTATCTCGCCGGTCATTGCAACGTCCCTGCGCACCGGAGTGCCGGAGAGCGCGGAAACAAGCGCAGTCGTCAGCGTTACGCCGGCGGAGGGGCCGTCCTTCGGGACTGCTCCCTCGGGAGCGTGGATATGGATATCCTTGGTTTTCCAGAACTCGGGGTCGATGTTGTATTTCTTCGCAATGGAGCGGGTCAGGCTGACCGCTATCTTCGCGGATTCCTTCATTACATCGCCAAGGCTGCCGGTGAATTCGGTCTTGCCGGTGCCGTCGAGTATCAGTACTTCAAGCGGCATAAGCACGCCGCCTACGGAGGTCCACGCCATGCCGTTCACAAGACCTACTTCGTCGTGAGCTTCGAGGTGCTCAGGCAGGTACTTCTTTACGCCGAGGAAATCTGTGATGTTCTCATCGGTGACCGTGACCTTCTTCTCGCCGGAAACCAGCTTCTTAGCGGCCTTCCGGCAGATATCCGCGATGGAGCGCTCCAGCTTTCTCACGCCGGCTTCGCGGGTGTAGAAGTCGATGATGGAGTACAGCGCCTTATCGTTGACCTTGAGGGTCGTCGATTTCTCGCCGTGCTTCTTGAGCTGCTTAGGGAGCAGGTGCTTTTTCGCAATGTTGAATTTTTCCTCACGGGTGTAGCTTGAAAGCTCGATAACTTCCATTCGGTCGAGCAGCGGAGCCGGGATAGTATCCAGGCTGTTAGCGGTTGTGATGAACAGAACGTCGCTGAGGTCGAGCGGGATCTCAAGGAAGTGGTCGGTGAATGTGGTGTTCTGCTCGCTGTCGAGGACTTCAAGCATAGCGGAAGCGGGGTCGCCCTTGTAGTCGCTGCCCATCTTGTCGATTTCGTCGAGCAGCATTACGGGGTTCATGCTCTTTGCCTGCTTGAGCGCAGCCGCGATACGTCCGGGCATTGCGCCGATATAGGTCTTTCTGTGACCGCGGATCTCGGCTTCGTCGTGAACGCCGCCTAGAGAAATGCGTACGTAATTTCTGCCGAGCGCTTCAGCGATGGACTTGCCGATAGAGGTCTTGCCGACTCCGGGAGGGCCGTAAAGGCAGATGATCTGTCCTTTGACATCGGGAGCGAGCGCACGTACGGAGATAATTTCGGTGATACGCTCCTTGACCTTTTTCAGACCGTAGTGATCCTTGTCGAGCTGTTTCTGTACCTTTTCGATATCGAGCTTATCCTTTGTTTTGACGTTCCAGGGAAGCTCGAGCACAGTGTCGAGATAGCCGCGGATAACGCCCGCCTCCTGAGAGGAGTAGGACATCTTCACGAGTTTCTGCGCCTCGCCGATGAGCTTTTCAGTGATCTCGTCGGAGAGATTCAGCGCCCTGATCTTCTCTATGTAGCCGTCGGCTTCTTCCTGCGGGTTGTCGCCCTCGCCGAGCTGCTTGTAGATGGCGCGGAGCTGCTCGCGGAGGTAATATTCGCGCTGGTTCTTGTCGACCTGCTCCTTGACCTGCTCCTGAATGTCGATTTCAGTTTCGATTATTTCAATCTCGCTTTCGAGCATGGAGATAAGCATTTTCACGCGGCGCAGAAGTCCGTTGGTCTCAAGCAGAGCCTGCTTGTCCTCGACCTTGAGCACTACGTTGAAAACTACCTTTTCGAAAAGCTCTGCGCAGTTTTCCTCGCTCATTATTCCCTCGAACAGTTCGCGGGGCATTCTTGGAGATATCTGCGCGTACTCTGCGAAGGTGTTTTTCAGCGCGCGTACTGCGGCTGCTGCGGTGCTCTCGGAAAGCTCCATGCCGCGGACGGGCAGTTCCTTCACCTCAAACTGGAGGTACTCCTTGCCGGGAACGTTCTTTACGCGCTTTGCGCGTGTGAGACCCTCCACAAGCACTCTTGTGGAGCCGTCCGGAGTAGTAAGTAACTGGCGCACCTCTGCGATAACGCCGACCTCGTAGATGTCAGAAAGTTCCGGCTCGGTCTGAGCCGCGTCCTTCTGGGCTACGAGGAAGATTCTTCCATTGCCCTCGGCCGCCGCCTTGACAGCGTTAACGGAGCGTTCCCTTCCGATGTCGAAGTGAAGCACCATAGCCGGGAATACAACAAGCCCCCTGAGGGAGATGGCAGGGACCAGCTCGTTGGTTGTTTTAGTTGTGTTGCTCATATATTTATGTCCCCTTTCTCTTGTTTCATTTTCGTATGAACACTATTATATAACATTTCGCGAAAAAATGCAAGCCCTTATTTGTGGCATTAAAATCCCACATTAATATGTAAGCAGAAAATGCTCGTTCGACAACCTGGATATGTAAAAATTCGTTTTTCTGGCATCGTCAGCGATGGAATATAAGGCTGAAAATTCCATAAAGAACCGGCTGATGGAGAACGTATATCCATATGGTATACCTGCCGACCGCAGCGAGCCATTTGATGTGGGTCGGGTAGCAGAACTTCGGTAGCCTTCCCGCCTTTGCGATTATTCCGAAGTAGCTTCCCGCGAGGAACAGGAAGAACCAGGGCATCATCGGGAAATAATCCGAGGAACTGAACGACGCGTTGTGAAGTCCCAGCGGGAACAGCACGCCGACATTGTAAGCCTCCATCGGGAGCTTTATGGCGAACAGATTCGGGATACCTATGTAACCCGGGGAGATCATGCCGTTTGCGTAGGTCAGCCGGACGTTCATCGTGAGGATGAACAGCAGAACGCATACGCCTATGCCAACCCAGGAGGGGAGCAGGTCGAAAAGCTTCTGCCCGAGTCCGAACAGCATCATGCTGACGCCGAGGAAATGCAGGATACCGAACATGACGGTTCCGCTTGTGAAGAACGGCATGACGAAGGTCATTATCATGCCGATGAAGAAGCACTGCGCGCCGCGTTTGATGTTGTTGGAGGAATAGCGGCAGACCGTACCGGAAATAAATATGAACAGTCCCGCAAAGATATCCCGTATCACATCGAACCAGCCGTCGAAGAAAATCGGAATATCCAGACCGAACAGGTATTTCAGGTCGTACATGGCGTGGTAGACCACCATGCAGATTATGGCAAATCCGCGGAGCTCGTCGAGGATACCGACCCTCGACGAGCCGGAACTTTTCTTTGTATTATCCATTTATGTATATCTCCGTTCTGATTATTTGTACAACATACATAACATTGTATCACATTTCAAGAAAAATTACAAGAAGAACTTGAACAGTTTTGCATTTTGTGATACAATAATAAAATGAAATTCTGATGAAAATCGGCAGAATGTGAGGAAAACCGATGGAATACACCAATATATGCGGCGTAAAGATAGAAAAGACCGCCGCGCTTGCTCCGATGGCGAGCGTAGCCGACAGGGCGTACCGTATCATGGCGAAGGAATACGGAGCCTGCTATGTTGTCGGCGAGATGGCAAGCTGCAAGGGCTTGTGCTACAACGACAGAAAGACCGCCGAGCTGCTTTCGGTCACTCCCGGGGAGCGCCCGATGGCAGTGCAGCTTTTCGGGAACGAGCCGGAGTTCGTGAAGGGCGCAGTGGAGATAGCCGAGCGTTTTCAGCCCGACATTATCGACATAAATTCCGGCTGCCCCATGCCGAAGATAGTTTCCGGCGGCGCGGGGAGCGCGCTCATGAAAACTCCTGAGCTTTTCGGCGATGTATTAAGGGCTGCTGTGGAAGCCGCACATGTCCCGGTGACGGTAAAGATACGCGCCGGCTGGGACGAAAACAGCATAAATGCGGTGGAGATAGCGAAAATCGCGGAGCAGAGCGGCGCGGCGGCGGTGGCAGTCCACGGGCGCACGAAAACTCAGCTCTACGCCGGGAAGGCTGACTGGGACGTGATCCGCGCCGTGAAGCAGTCGGTGAGCATTCCGGTCATCGGCAACGGCGACGTATCCACCCCGGAGCTTTGCAGGGAAATGTACGAATACACCGGCTGCGACCTTGTGATGGTCGGCAGGGGAAGCTACGGCAGACCCTGGCTGTTCCGGCAGATACGCGAGTACCTCGAAACCGGGAGCTATTCCCCTGAACCCACCGCCGGGGAAAAACTCGACATAATGCGCCGGCATATCCGGCTGATAGTCGAGGATAAGGGCGAGCGCGTCGGAATGAAGGAAGCGCGCCGGCCGGCTTCCTGGTATCTTAAAGGCATGAAGGGCGCGGCGAAGTTCCGCGACATGTGCAGTGAGCTTACAACGCTTGACGAACTCGAGCGGCTTATAGAAAAAATAAAAGAGCAACAAGGAGAACATGAAAATGAAGATCTGTGAAGAAAAGATACCACCACTGATGGTGTTCCAGGAACTTTTCAATGAAAACGTGCTTTTCGCACGCGGAATAAACTGGCTCTATCCCGACAAGACCGAGGAACAGCGCCTGATGGGATTTGCGAACATCAGTTCCGAACTTCTGATGACCGGCAAGACCCTGGGAGAGTACCTTACCGACGCGGTCATGTATTCCAAGTCCCCGCTGTTTGCTGCTATAGTCAAGGAGCCGACCGAGGCGCGCAAAAGGGCGCTTGCCTACGATATCGCGCTTATCAAGAAGATCGTGAAGGAGTACACGGCATCAGCGGTAAAGAAGGCGCTTGCGGATATCGCAGGCGCGACCGCCGATTACGCGGCGCTTCCTGAGTATGAGAGCGGCAAGTTCACACTCACCGCCGACCGCCTGATAAAGTTCGCACAGAAGAACGGCACCGGCGACTTTGCAAAGTACAAGGCGTTCACGTTCCGCGGCGGAAAGCTGATACCCGTCGAGCACATCGACCCCATTAGGCTGACCGACCTCAAGAATTACGAGCTTCAGCGCAATCAGGTCGTAGAGAATACCATAGCGTTCCTGAACGGGCTGCCCGCGCAGAACGCGCTGCTTTACGGCGACCGCGGCTGCGGAAAGTCCTCTACGATCAAGGCTATCCTCAACGAGTACGACCAGCTCCGCATGATAGAGCTTCCGAAGGCGGAGATCGCAGGTCTCGGCGACCTTTACGCAATGCTGAAGGATATCCCGATGCACTTCATAGTCACCATCGACGATCTTACCTTTACGCAGGACGACGAGCGGTTCGGAATACTCAAGGCAACGCTTGACGGAAGTCTTTCCGCACGCCCCGACAACATACTTATCTACGCTACCACCAACCGCCGCAAGCTCATCAAGGAGACCTACGCAGACCGCTCCGCGACCGACGTAAACAAGAGCGACGCGGTTGACGAGAGCATGTCCCTTGCGGATCGTTTCGGACTGTTCATCACGTTCACGCAGCCGAACCGCGAGATTTATTTCGACATCGTAAGACAGCTTGCAGAGGATATGGATATAGAGATCGACGACAGCGAGCTTACCCAGGCTGCGGAGCGCTTCGCACTCAAGCGCGGCGGACGTTCACCGCGTATCGCACGGCAGTTCGTGGACTGGCTCAACGCGCGCATTGAGCTCGGATTGGATTACTGAAATGAAGAAATTTGCACGGATAATTCCCGCACTGCTTGCGGCTTCGATGCTCGCCGGGTGCAGCAGCGATAATTCCCCCGCACCATCGGAGATAATCATTACCGGTGGGACTTCCGAGGCTGAAAACGCGGTGTTCCCGGTGAAACTCGCCGATGGAACGATGATAGACCACGCCCCGGAAAGCGCGGCGAGTCTTTCCCCGGCTGCGACCGAGATACTCGCGGAGCTGGGATATTCCGACCGGCTGACCGCTGTCTGCCGCTACTGCGATTTCCCGGAAGGTCTGACCTCACAGACCGCAGGCAGCAGCGAAAATCCCGATATTGATAAACTGACCGATCTTCATCCGGAGGTGCTGTTCACGACCTCTCCGCTGGCGGAGCGCGAGGTCTACGCCCTCCAGACCGCCGGGATCACTGTCGTGGAGCTTCCTGCGCCTAAATCCATCGAGGACTACGGCGGGCTTTACGGCACGATAGCGGCGGTGTTCAGCGGCGAGGAGGCGGGTAAAGCCGCTTCCGGCAAGGCGGTTAGCGACCTTGAAAGCGCCGCCAGCAGCGTTGAGATGGGTACATTCATATATGTAACGCCAAAGCTTACAGCGGCGGGCGCAGATACCTTTGAAAGCGCGGTGCTGTCCCTTTGCGGGAGCAATCTCTGTGCGGCTTCCGGATACAGCGAGAGTGCCGATGACATCACCGGCACTCCCGAGTATATCGTTGCGGCAGACAGCCTGACTGAATCTGATATTTCCGGCAGCGAGCTGTTCGGAGGCTTTGTTTCCGACGGTGCAAAGGTGGTTTTCGTTCCTGCGCAGCGCTTCGAGCGTCCCTCCGGCAGGCTTGCGGAGATATTCACCTACATCGGCGAGACTGAGTAACCGCTGTCCTTCCAGAAATCCAACACATCACCGAGAATAGCTGAATTAGTTTCGGAAACGGCGTGGAGCAGATAAACCGCGCCGTTATGCGTTTTACCGGTGATTTTCTTGAATGCCGCGTCCTTGTCGGGCTGGTTGTTTACGTCCCAGTCGGGGTAGGCGAAGCTCCATAGCACGGTGGTGTAGCCGAGATCCTTTGCGCAGGCGAGCACCCGCTCGGAGAATTCTCCCATAGGAGGCCGCATGACGTACATTTCGTAGCCAAACTCCTTTTTAACGTAGTCGTGTAGCAGCGACAGCTCGGAATACAGCTCGTCCGGCGAGCAGTCCGGGAGGGAAGGGTGGCTCCATGTGTGATTTCCGACTGTGTGCCCCTCGGCGATCATGCGCCGGACAAGTTCCGGGTTTCGCTTGCAGTAGTCGTAGGTCACGAAGAACACCGCGCGGACGTTCTTCTCTTTCAGCGTATCGAGAATATCAGCGGTGCAGCCGTTCTCGTAGCCTTCGTCGAACGTGAGCCACAGCCGCTTTTCCTCGCTTCCGCCGATGAACTGACCGCCCATGCCGCCATACTGCTTCTGCGCCCTTATTGCGCCGAGCGGCCGGTTATTGCTGTCGGTCTCGACGCCCATTCCGTACGCGACCTTGGTGTTGTCGAGGCTTTCGTACCGCGAGTATTCCGACAGCGGCGGAGCCGCTGCCACCGCCGCGGCAAGCACTATTGAATAAAAGCTATTCATTTTTATCCCACCTTATTTCATATTTCAGCTCCCGCCCGGCGAAAAAGTCGCCGAGACTCTGGAGGGTCGTTTCTGCAATGCTCCGGAGCGCTTCCCGCGTCAGGAACGCCTGGTGCGAGGTTATCAGCACGTTCGGCCGCGATACAAGCAGCGACAGCGTTTCGTCGGTGACTATCCGGTCGGAGTTGTCCTCGAAAAACAGCCCGGTCTCCTCCTCGTAGACGTCGAGAGCCGCGCCGCCTATCCGCTTTTCGTTGAGCGCGTTCAGCAGCGCTTCGCTGTCGATGAGCTTCCCTCGGGAGGTGTTGACGATGAGAGTATCCGGCTTCATCAGGGAAAGCGCATGCTCGTTTATGATGTAGCGCGTGTCCTCGGTCAGCGGGCAGTGCAGCGAGATGATGTCGGAGCGCCGGAACAGCTCCTCCCGGGAAACGTAGTCGATACCGCTGCCTTCAGCCGGGAACGGGTCGTTTGCGATGACTTCCATGCCGAACCCGCGGCAGATATCTATAAAGCTACGTCCGATCTTGCCGGTTCCGATAACTCCGGCGGTTTTTCCGTGGAGGTCGAACCCGATAAGCCCGTTAAGGCTGAAATTGAAGTCGCGTGTGCGAATGTACGCTTTGTGGAGTTTCCGGTTGAGCATGAGTATCATTCCCATCGCGTGCTCCGCGACCGCATAGGGCGAATATGCGGGGACCCTCACGACCCGGAGTTTCCCGGTGGCTTCCTTCAGCGCGACATTGTTGTAGCCTGCGCACCTCATCGCGATCATCTCCACACCGATGTCCGCGAGGGAGCGCACAGTTGAGGCACCGATGTCGTCGTTGACAAACGCACAGACTGCGCGGCAGCCCTCGGCGAGCTTCACGGATTCCGGGCGGAGCCGGCTTTCAAAATAGACAAGCTCAAAATCCCTGTTCAGCTTGTCGAAGTATATACGGTCGTAGGGTTTGGCGTCGAAAAAGGCGATTCGTTCCATTTTATTCTCTCCTTGCTGCGATTTTTCGAACTCTGCGAATATTGTTGCCGGAAGCGAGCAGAATATGCTTTTTAAGAATTTTGTAAGATTTATGTCGATTCTTTTGTAAGAAATTCATGTTATAATCAAATCATCAAAGGAAAAGGAGGCGGTCTGTTGGAAAGGTCAGACAAGCAGCGCGTACTTGTGGTCGACGACGACCGTGAGATAGTAGCGGCTATAGTCCGGCTGCTGGAGCGCGAGGGAATCGAAGCGATACCCGCATACAACGGCAGGGAAGCTGTGGAGCGGCTCACTGAAAACGAGATACACCTTATTATTATCGACATTATGATGCCGGAAATGGACGGTATCTCAGCGACTATAAAGATACGCACCGAGCGCAACATTCCGGTGATAATGCTGTCTGCAAAGACCGAGGAAAGCGACAAGATACTTGGCCTGTCGGTTGGCGCCGACGATTACGTCACAAAGCCGTTTTCGCCTGCGGAGCTTATCGCGAGGGTGAAGTCGCAGCTAAGGCGCTATATGACCCTGGGCGACTACGCGAACCGTTCCGGCGGCAGCGATGTTGCGCTTGGGGGTCTGCTGCTGCACCGCGAGCAGCGTCAGCTCGACGTAGACGGCGAGCCGGTGAAGCTCACGCCGAAGGAGTACCGCATAGTTGAGCTGCTGATGTCGAACCCGGGAAGGGTGTTTTCCGCAGAGGAAATTTACGAGAGAGTATGGAACGAGACGGCGTATTCGGTAGAAAATACGATCATGGTGCATATCCGCAGGATACGCGAGAAGATCGAGATAAATCCGAACGAGCCGAGATATTTAAAGGTGGTGTGGGGAATTGGATACAAAATGGAGAAAATTCAGCCGCAGCGGGGGCTTTAAGGCGATCCTGCTGCTGATAGTGCTGGGCTGCGCGGCGGCTGTCGGCGCGATAACAGGATACATTCCGGAGAGCAATTATTTCAGGAACGGCCTGTACGGCGATGTGCTTTCGCACAGCAGGTTTACCGATTCTGAGACCTACGCAGGAGAGTTAAGCTCAATTGCAGATTCGGCCGCAGAGGAGTGCATAACTTTTTTAAGAGACGGTCAGCCGGACTATGTGAAGTATTACTATAAGGTCACAAACCGAAGCGTGACTGTAGAGTCCAGCATTCAGCCGTACTATACATATTACATTGACGACAGCGGATTTCTGGCTTCGGAGGATTCGCCCATCCCGGACTCCCTGTACGGGGCGACATATGACGTTCCCGACAACATAAAGGTTTCTTTTGGAATACCTCAGCGCCAGCTTGACTTTCTGAAAACCAACTGGGACATAACGCGCCACAACATGCTTGTGATAATCATTTCCGATGGAGTTCTGATGCTTGCAGGACTGGCAGCTCTTATCATGCTGTGCAGGACTTCCGGCGAAAAGGCTGATGGTACTGTGACGTTCCCGAAGTTTTTCAAGATGTGGTTTGAACCGTCGGTATTACTGCTTTGCTGGTACACCTATGTTGCGATCAGATCCGCTGATACAGTTGCGAGGGACGTAATTTTCAGGTCGTATTACACGAGCGGCATTCTCGAAGTCGGTTTTTCGGGAACTGTAGAAAGCGTTATGGCGCTCGTCATGTACGGGCTTGGCGTAATGGCTTTCGGCGCAATACTGACCTACATTGCAGTAAGCGTTTGCATAAGGGCGAAGAACAAGAGCGTTGAAAAGGGTTTCCTGACCTACTGGGTGTTCCATTTCATATGGAAGGCGCTCAAAGCGCTTGGCAGAGCGCTACTGACCGTATGCAGGACCGTCCGCGAGTTCTGCACCGGGGAGCTTTACAAAACCGACCGTGCAGCGAAGAAATTCGTCCTTCTTGATGTGACGTTCATCGGGATAACTCTCGTTGTTCTGGCGCTGTTCCTTGCTGCTGCGTCCAACAATGTTTTGGGACTTATGCTGTTCTGGTGCGTTGTTTGGTTTATCGCGCTTGGACTTTTCCTCTACGGACGATACCTTGTTACCCGCGACGAAGCCAAACTTGAGCAGCAGATACGCGAGATAAGCCAGGGAAACTATTCCTACGACCCGCAGCTCAGCAAGAATTCACCGTACACCGCAAGCTGCGAGGTTCTGAGCAAAGTCGCAGATGGCTACCGCCGCGGAATCGAGGAAAGCGTAAAGGCGGAGCGCACCAAAATAGAGCTTATCACAAATGTCTCCCACGACCTTAAAACTCCGCTGACCTCAATAATCAGCTACATCGACCTGCTGTCAAGGGAAAATCTCGAACCGCAGGCAAGGGAGTACGTCGGGATACTGCAAAAGAAGTCTGAGCGGCTGAAGCACATCGTGTCGGACGTATTTGAGCTTGCCAAGACCACCAGCGGCGAAATAACGGTAGAGCATGAGCGCCTTGACCTGACCCGCCTCTCCAACCAGACCCTCGCCGAGATGGAGGACAAAATCAGCGCGGCTGGTCTGATGGTCAAAACCGACATCTGCGAGCCTCCCGTGGAGGTCATAAGCGACGGAAAGCGGCTCTACCGCGTGATCCAGAACCTGATGGACAATGCGCTGAAATACTCGCTTAGGGGAACGCGCATATATTACACACTGAAAAAGGACGGCGGCACAGCCGAAATAACCATAAAGAACATAGCCGCCTACGAGATGGATTTCACCAAGGAAGAGATCCTGGAGCGGTTCTCAAGAGGCGACAAAGCACGCTCAACCGAGGGAAGCGGGCTTGGACTGTCCATCGCGCAGGGCTTTACGATAGCCTGCGGCGGTGCGTTCGATATTGACATTGACGGCGATATGTTCAAGGTGCGCATGACCTTCCCGCTGGCGGCTCCGGCTGAAATAACCGAAGAAAAGACGGCGGTGACGGCAGATGCATAAATCTCTGCTTTCCGAGCGGCGCGGGCTTGCGATATTCAGCGAAAAGGCGCTGATGATAGCCGCCGCGCTGATCTCGCTGCTTTTGCAGATCATCTCTTTCGTCACGACATGGCAGGGCGCGGAGGCGTACTTTTCCTCCGCGTTTCCGCTGGCACCGCTGCTTTTTGCGGTGGCGGTGCAGTCGGTGGTGTATTTCACCTCAAACTCGATACGAAGGAAGCCCGGCGCGGGAAAAATAATCGCGCTGGCGCTTGCACTGCTGTGTTCGAACTACTTCTCGTTCGTGGGAATATACAGCGCCGTTAATCCGCCGACGGTTTACCTCCAGCAGACATACAACGCCTATTCCGCAGAGCTGACTGCGGCGGCGGAGGAACTTGACTCCGCGCGAAAAGCGAGAAGCACCGGAGACATCGACGCCGCAGTAAACGCCGTTATCAGCCGATATTCCGAGCTGACCTCGCAGAAAGCGGCAATGGATAAGCTTACGGAGCAGCTTGCGAAGATCAGCGGCACTGGTGTGACCGCCGGAATGACCCCGCCGTCACGGTGGAACTACGCGACCTACGAGGACTACGCCGCGGCGTATCAGGCGTACATTGAGGGGATTTCCCAGGGAACGGCGGCCGCGGCTGGCACCGAGGCGCAGGCGCTCCTGAGCCGATACGGCTTTACGAGCGACGCTGACGCTGCGGAGCGGTCTGCGGAGCTGACCGCCGAAATGTCGCTGATTGAGGGCGTGTTCGGCGCTTCCGGAAGCGGATTCTATTCCGCCGCCGAGCAGATCCGCGCTGAAATGCTCGCCGGCGGCAGAAATGCGGCGGAACGCGTGTTTTCGCTGTACGAAAAGCTGTCCGGGAATCGCCTGGAGTACACGGCGGATATCCCCGGCGTGACCCTCGGCCTGCCGGAGTATTCCGAACTTTCGGCGGGGAAAGCTCCGGCGGCTGTCCGGGAGCAGATGCTCGGGAAGATATCCTCCGCGTGCGATACCATCAACGCCGCAGGGGGCGATGTCAGCGCTGACAGCTTCCCGGTGGAGAACGTGTACACGCTTCCGCTGAGGGCTGTGTTCGTGGATTTCAGAACCGACGCGGCAGTTTCGATGGCGCTTGCGCTGCTGACCGATTACCTGTCGCTGGCGGCGGCGGTGAGCTACGTACAGAAGAAAAGCATTCTTGCCGCGCGTAATACGGCGCAGGCTGCGGCTTCCGACGAGTTTTTCTTTGAGCAGAACATAGCCGGAGCGCTCCGTCTGGGGGCGTTCGCGGAAGGAAACGAACTCCGGGAATCGGACGAAAAGCAGCTTTCCGAGCGCCTGGCGGAGTACGTCAGCAGGTTCACGGCGGCGGACTTCGCGGCGGAACAGGGGTGTACTCTGCTTGCGCGCCGCGAGGACGTAAAGGATCACGAGCTGCTGACTGCGTTTCTGTGCCAGTGCGGCTACGCGAAGCTGCTGACCGCCGAGGAGGTCGGGACGCTTGGCGGCAATGCTGATTCCGATTGCGTCCTGCTGCGGACGAAGTTCCTGATGTGGGTCAGCGAAAAGACTGCGGGAAAGGCGGTGTGACCGGTTGAATATTCCGATATTCCTTGCCGCCGGAATGGCGGCGGAGCTTGTTCTGGCGCTGATCAGACCGCTTCGCGGCGCGACCAGGGGACTGGTCTGCTGGAGCGTAGCCGCAGTCGTGCTGTCGATGTGCTGCGCGGTGTACTTCATAAGCTCCGGCGACATCACGTTCGACCTTCCAAGCGCGATACGCGGCATAGGCGGCGCGGGCGTGCTGGTGCTGATTGCGGCTCTTATCGAACTTTTCTCCCCCTCCCGCCGGAGCCGACAAAAGCCGGAGCAGGATCCGCAGCGCTCGGAGCACTCACTGAACATCGTGCTGTCTGTTGCAGCGGGTATACTCTGCGCGGCTTCCCTGGCTCTGTCGCTTTTCGGGGAGCGCGACACTGCGGCGCTGCTTCTTGTGCCTCCGACTGCGGCTGCACTCCGGCAGACTCTGTGGTTTATGAAGTCCGCCGGAGCAGAACACCCTGCCACACAGCGCGAAAAACTCGCGGAGCGTATCTCATGCGGCAAGTATAAATTATAACGTGACCGCCGCCGGAAAGAAGCGGCGGTTTTCCGTTTGTAGATATATACAATTATAGGCTGCCCGTTTTGTGAAGTTAGCTAAAATGCGGTTTTGCGTAACGTATGTTATGCTAAAAATTAGCTTAAAACCTGCGGCTATTTCATAAAAATCTATTGATTTTTTTAGGAAAATGTGATAAAATAATGATAACTGGTGTGGAGTTGTTCGTAGGCTCCTCCGGAATTAACTGCTATAAGGAGTGCCTGCATGTCTCCGAAATTAAGTGAGTTGATAACCCTGCTCAAAGGACACAGGGTGTTTATACAAACGCATAACTTTCCAGACCCTGACGCGATAGCCAGCGCATTTGGCCTGCAAGTTCTTCTGGAGCGTTTCAAGATACCTACGACGATATGCCATCACGGAAATGTCGAACGTACCGCGACTGCGAATATGGTCTCTGAATTCGGGATCAAAATGACCGAGGATACCGAACTTGAGGATATGACCAGCGACGATTATATAATCACGGTGGATTCTCAGAAGGGAAACGCGAATATACTCGACCTCGTGGGCAATGAAGTTGCCTGTATCGACCATCACCCGACTTTCTGCCCGGCTGATTACAAATACAAGGATATCCGCATAGTCGGAAGCTGTGCGACGCTTATCGCGGACTACTACATGTCCTACAAGATGGATATGCCGAAGGACGTCGCGACCGCGCTGCTGTACGGTCTGAAAATGGATACGGCGGATTTCACCCGCGGCGTTACAGAGCTTGACATTGATGTATACAAGTATCTGTTCCCGAGGGCGGACAATTCGCTGATACGCAAGTTCCAGTCGGGAGTTATACAGTACGACGAGCTGGAAGCGTTCGTTGATTCGATGAAGAACATCGACATTCTGAACGGCGTGGCATTCGCGTTCCTGAATTTCCAGTGCGCGGACGCATTCGTAGCTACTATATCCGATTTTATTCTGAATCTCGACGTTGTAACATTCGTAGTCGTGTATTCCCGCAAGGCGAAGGGCTTCAAATTCTCGGTTCGCTCCGAGCTTGACGAGCTGAATGCAGGGAAAATCGCGGAGCAGGCACTGAAAACAGTCGGGAGCGGCGGCGGTCACAGCTCCATGGCAGGCGGATTCGCTGAGGAGAGCAAGGTACTGGATATCAGCATTGACTTTAACCGCGTGATACAGAATCTGTTTCTTGACGTTATCGACCCTCTGCGTCCGAAAGCCGACGAGCCGGAGGAAGTCCCCGTTGAGGAAAGCCAGAACACGATAGATTTAGAACAGACAAAACCGCAGCTTTGACAAGAGCTGCGGCTTTTTTGTGCAAAGTGGTTGAAATTTTCCATGATTTGTGGTAAAATATAATCTGTAAAAATATATAAGCGGGAAACCGCGAAAGGACGATTCCAGAATGAATATAGCAGTTGTAGGACTTGGCCTTATCGGAGGCTCTGTTTGTAAGGCTCTGAAAGCTAATACTTTCCATCATATAATGGGAATGGATACCGACAAGGAAACCGTAAGAAAGGCTCTCGAGCAGGGCGCGATCGACGAGGAGATCGACGAGTCCAGATTAGGCGAGGCTAATCTTACCGTAGTTGCGCTCTATCCGGTTCCGACAGTGGAGTTCGTGAAGAAAAACGCCGACCGTTTCAAAAAAGGTTCGATAGTAATAGATGTCGGCGGCGTAAAGGGGTACGTAGTCAACGGCTGCACCCCGATACTGGACGAGAAGGGCGTGTACTTCCTCGGAACCCACCCGATGGCGGGTACTGAAAACTCCGGCTTCGATTATTCCAAGGCGGATATGTTCGTGAAGGCAAGCTATATTCTGACCCCGACCGAGAGCACTCCGCAGATAGCCATAGACCTCGTATCCACGCTGGGAAGCTGCATGGGATTCGGTCAGGTGGTTATCGCAACGCCCGAGCAGCACGATATCAATATCGCGTTCACTTCGCAGCTTGCCCACGTTGTTTCCAACGCCTACGTCAAGAGCCCCTCGCTGCTCCGCGCGGACGGATTCTCCGCAGGCAGCTTCCTTGACCTGACGAGAGTTGCAAAGCTGAACGAAGAAATGTGGTCGAGCCTGTTCCTGTGCAACAAGGACGCCCTGCTTTTTGAGATCAACACGATAATCGAGAAGCTGTCGGAGTACCGCGACGCAATGGTGAACGACGACAAGCCCACGCTGAAGGAGCTGCTGAAGGTCGGCAGGGAGCGCAAGGAAGAAAGCATGAAGTACTACGGTCAGGAGAAGGCGCTGAATGGCTGAGAAACAAAGCCCGGGCATTGCCTACGTCGTATCCCTGTGCGGAATAATGTGCGGACTGTCGCTCGCACTGATGTTCTGCCTGGGAATGATACCCGGTTTCGAGTATGTCAGCCCGGCGGTCGCCGGGGTCCTGATATGGGTCGTGAGGGAACGCCTCGGCGTGCGGTACGGGCTTGTAAGCTACGCCGCAGTCGGGATACTTACCATGCTGTTCACCGCGAATTACGAGGCGAGCATGATGTATATTTTCCTGCTCGGCTACTATCCTATCGTGAGACAGTACCTCATGAAGCTTAAATATCCCGTGCTGCGCTGGGTCAGCAAGCTGGCTCTGTATGCCGCGGCGGCGATCGCATGCTATTTTGTGCTGATAAACATTTTCGGGATGTCGCAGCTTCTTGAGGACATGGGCGAGTTCGGACAGTACGGTCAGTGGGTGCTGCTCGGGCTGGGCGCAGTCGCGTTCGTGCTATACGACATTTTCCTCGGGCTGTACTACCCGTTCTATGAAAAGGTACTGAAACCCAAGATATCCAAACGAATGAAATAAAGGAGAATTTGATATGTCAGAAAGGATCCCACAGAGAAACGAGATACCAGCAGAGCACAAGTGGTCGATCGAGGATCTTTACGCCACCGACGCCGCATGGGAGCAGGATCTCAGCAAGGCAAAGGAATTCCCGGCGAAGATTGCTTCCTATAAGGGGCTTCTCTCCACAGATTCTGCAAAGCTGCTGGAATACCTGAAATACGACGACGATATGACCGTCATTCTGGAGAATATGATAAACTACGCTCAGCGCAAAAACGACGAGGACACCCGCGAGGCGAAGTACCAGGACATGGTAAGCCGTCTTGAGATGCTGTTCGTAGACATTTCCGGAGCGTCCGCGTTCGTAACTCCCGAGATACTCTCCATCAATGACGAAACCATGGAGCGCTTCTATAAGGAGCAGCCCGGCATGGAGCTTTACCGCCTGTGCATCGACAGAGTACGCCGCAGGAAGGCGCATATCCTCTCCGAAGCAGAGGAGCGCATAATGGCTCTGGCAGGCGACATGACGAATTCCCCGGACACGATATTCTCAATGCTGGACGACGCCGATATGAAGTTCCCGGACGCAGTCGATAAGGACGGAAACAAGCACCAGGTAACTCACGGCAGCTATATCCCGCTCATGCATTCCAACGACCGCGCGCTGAGAAAATCCGCATTCGAGAGTCTCTACGGCGTTTACGAGAACTTCAAGAATACCTCCGCAGCGGTGCTTGCTTCCCAGGTCAAGTGCCTGACGTTCAACGCAAGGGCGAGAAGATACGAAAGCACCCTCGAGGCAGCGCTCAGCGGCAACGAGGTACCGGTCGAGGTATACAAGCAGCTTATCGAGGCGGTTCACGAAAACATGGATTACATGTATAAGTACGTGAAGCTGCGCAAGAAGCTGCTCGGCGTTGACGAACTGCACGCCTACGACCTCTATGCGCCTATCGTAAGCGACATTGAGGTCAAGATCCCGTTCGACCAGGCAAAGCAGGAGGTCTACGACTCCCTGGCGCCGATGGGCGAGGATTACCGCGCGATATTCCGCGAGGGAATCGAGAACCGCTGGATAGACATCTACGAAAACGAGGGCAAGCGCAGCGGAGCGTATTCCGCAGGCGCGAGGGTACACCCGTACGTCCTGCTGAACCACAAGGATACTCTTGACAGTGAGTTCACCCTGGCGCACGAAATGGGCCACGCTATTCATTCCTACCTTTCAAATAAGAATCAGCCCGTTGTTTACGCGGATTACGTGATTTTCGTAGCCGAGGTTGCTTCTACCTGCAACGAGAGCCTGCTCATGCAGCACCTTCTCAAGACCACCACGGATAAGAAGCGCCGCGCGTACCTCATCAATTATTTCCTCGAGCAGTTCCGTACAACGCTTTACCGTCAGACTATGTTCGCGGAGTTCGAACTGATGATAAACGAGAAGGTCGAAAACGGCGAGAGCCTTACCGCGGAAGCACTCTGCGACATGTACAGAAAGCTGAACCTGCTGTATTACGGCGAGGATATCGTTATCGACCATGAGCTTGACATGGAGTGGGCAAGGATACCGCACTTCTATTACAATTACTACGTTTACCAGTACGCTACAGGATTCTCGGCTGCGATCGCGCTCAGCCAGCGCATACTCAAGGAGGGCGAGTCAGCTGTCAAGGATTACATCGGATTCCTGAGCGGCGGCTGCTCGAAGGATCCTATATCGCTGCTGCGCGGCGCGGGAGTGGATATGACCTCCAAGAAACCGGTGACGGAAGCGCTCAGGCTGTTCGGCGAGCTCATCGACGAGATGGAAGATCTCATGCAGTGACGGAGGCGGTATGCAGGTAACTTCAAAAGAGGAGATTTTCAAGCCGTATCTCTGCCTGTTCAGCGGAAGCAAAGTCGTGTGCCTTGACAACAGGTTCTGCGTGGTGAGCTGCGAAAGCTCACTGCTTGAGCCTGGCGAGTGCGTGCTGAAAAGCGTCCGCGAAACGGTGCCGGAACCTCTCGGCGTAGTGATGGATACCACGCTGTACAAAAACGAGCATTTCTACTGCCTGAGGCTCCACCCGATAAAGAACGGAATAGGAGAAACGATAGCGTATATCGGCGAGATACTGGATTCCGGGTCGGTGCGCGGCATGATGGAACGCACCGAGGGACCGTCGGATATACTGCCGCTTTATAACGCGGTGGAGATGAATTCCGCAGCAATCTGGAAGCACGCCGCGAATCTGCGCTACGGCATGGTAAAGGCGAAGGATTACACGCGCCTGACCGAGGTGCTCGGAATAGAAACGGCGATGTCGAATCTGTCGTCGGTGTGCGAGAATGCTTTCAACTACGCTGAAATGCTGTACCGCACCCAGCGCGAAACGGTCGTGGACGCAGGCGAGCTTTGCGAGAATCTCGCAAAACGCTGCAACGCTGCGCTCGCCAAGTGCGGAAGGCGCATAGAAGCGCTGATAGACCCGGGCAGTCTGTACATCTATGCCGACAGCCGCCGCGCCGTTGTCGCGCTGGTGAACGCAGTGCAGAACGCGCTGCTGTATTCCCCGAAGGAGACCGAGCCGATACTTACCGTGTGTTACCGTGAGTCCCGCGGCAGAAAGTTCGTAGAGATACGCGTTGTAAATGAAAGTTCCATGTTCAGCAGCAAGGATTTCAGCGGCAGCGTGGACGTAAATTTCAGTTACCAGCGGCTGGGCTACGGAATTCCGATAATCAAGCGGTTTGCGCAGGTCAGCGGCGGGTGGTTCGACATGACGGAGGAAAACGGCAGGGTGACGGTGACGATATCGCTTCCGGCGGCGCATTACGGCTCCGGCGCGGAGCTTCCGCTGAGGAAACCGTCCGCTGCTCAGTACGATACTGGTATCCCGGATTTCACAGAGATAATGATGCGCGAGGTCGTGCAGTTCTTCGGCGAGAGCGCCGAAAGCGCGGAGGAAATTCACAGCTGATATTCAGTGTATTTTCACAGCGCTGTCATATTTTCTGTGTATAATCAAATTAGTTTATAAGGCGGCGTCTGAAAATGGCGCCTGCTTTTAGCATAAAAATCTATTGTGAAAAGAAACGGTTAGAATCAATACTTGACAGGAGATGGATCTATGTACAGAATTCTTGTTGTTGACGATGAGGAGAATATCCGCGAGGTGATCAAGGAGTACGCCGAGTTCGAGGGGCATCAGGTATCCGAGGCGTGCGACGGCATGCAGGCTATCGAGATGGTGAAGAACAACGATTACGACATCATCATAATGGACGTAATGATGCCGCGCCTTGACGGCTATTCCGCATGCAAGGAGATCCGCAAGATCAAGCAGATCCCGGTACTTATGCTGTCCGCCCGCGGCGAGGAGTACGACAAACTGTTCGGATTTGAGATAGGCATTGACGACTATGTTGTAAAGCCGTTCTCTCCGAAGGAGGTCATGGCGCGCGTTAACGCGATAGTTAAGCGCAATCAGGGGGCTAAGCAGGCGCCAGCGGCTCCGGCGCCCGAAACCGTGAAGTTCGGCGGGCTGGAGATAAACTTTACGTCCCGCGACGTATACATCGACGGAGTGAAGGCGAACCTCACCCCGAAGGAGTACGACCTTCTGTTCTATCTCGTGCGCAATAAGAACATCGCGCTCACAAGAAACAAGCTCCTCGAGGAAGTCTGGGGCTACGATTTCTTCGGAGACGACCGCACCATTGACACCCACATCAAAATGCTCAGAAACAACCTCGGTCCGTATCGCAACTATATTGTAACGCTCAGGGGAATGGGCTACAAGTTCGAGGCTGACTGATGAAATTCCGCAGGAGCATTAAATTTAATGTCTGGGCGCGCTTCGAAGCTATAGTCATTGCAATGCTGGCGTTCACCTATGTGTTCCTGATAGTGCTGTTTCCGTCGTTCTACGAGTGGATGAAAACTTATGAGATTGCCGAGTCTATGGCGTACATCAAAACTAGCTGGAGCCTCGGAGATTCCGACAATTTCGGCACTGTAGTGACCAATATTGCACGCAAGAATAAAATGTACATCGAGGTCTCAACGCCATACCGCATCGGTTACGTTGACTATCTCGGCGGAAGCCAGTCGCTGTCGCAGCTGTCGAAAACGCAGTACCAGCAGGCGGCGCTTGATTCGGACACCGGCGTATACTACGACCAGATAAGGGACGAGCGCGAAAATAACACCGTGCTGATGATGTGCACCTACATCGGCACCAAAGACGACCCGCAGGCGTATATATTCATTTGCAGCTATCTTCAGCCTATCGGTACAACAGTGGCTATATTCCAGCGGCAGTTCCTATTCGTATCGCTGATTATGATGATGTTGACGCTGTTCGTGTCGCTGTTCTTTGCGAACAAGATAACCAACCCGATAATCAACATCAACAAACATGCGAAGGATCTTCCGCAGGGAAAGTTCGACGCAGTGATTGACGATCACGACTTCAACGAGATCCAACAGCTTGCTTCCACGCTTCAGGAGGCTTCAAAGGAGATCGCAAAATCAGACGACCTCCGCCGGGAACTCATGGCGAACATCTCCCATGACCTGCGCACGCCGCTGACGATGATAAAGGCGTATGCCGAGATGATACGCGACCTTTCCGGCGACAACCCGGAAAAACGCGCACGACACCTTAAAGTCATAATCGACGAGACCGACCGCCTGTCCTCGCTGGTTAATGATATCCTCGACCTGTCGAAGCTTCAGGCAGGCGTTACCGAGATGAACATGACGGTGTTCGACCTGTCGGAACGGCTGTCCGGAGTTATCTCAAGATTTGACATTCTGAAAGAGAACGACGGCATAATAATCAAGCTGGAAGCGGAGGATAATATCGTTATCAACGCGGATATAACAAAGCTTGAGCAGGTGGTCTACAACCTGATAAACAACGCCGTGACCTACACCGGGGACGACAACACGGTCATCGTGCGGCTGTTCCGTAAGGAAGGCGGGCTGATAAGGTTTGAAGTGACCGACCACGGCGACGGAATCGCGCCGGAGTACCTGCCATACATCTGGGACAGATATTACAAGGTCAGCGAGCGGAACAAGACGCACAAGCGCGCCAAAATGGGAAGCGGTATCGGACTTTCCATCGTAAAGAACGTGCTGGAGCAGCACGGATTCAAGTACGGTGCAGACAGCGAGGTAGGGAAGGGGAGTACCTTCTGGTTTGAGGCTCCCGAGTATCACGAGCAGCCCGAGCCGCAGCCTGAGCAGCCGAGATTATCCCTCAGGCTGAAAAAGCAGCCGGAGAATAAGGAGCAGTCCGACGATACCAGCAGGAAATAAATCCCGGCAGTTTATGGGAAACATCAAAGTAATATAGCTGCAAATCCGCATTATAAAAGGATTTGTAGTGACGTATAACCAACGCGCCATACTTTGACCAATAAAAAGGACGCTTTTCACTGGAAGGCGTCCTTTTTCTATATAAATTATGAAACAATGACATAAGGTTTTTTTCAAGCTGCAAGCAAAGTGCAAAAGCACATTGTTCCGATTTGTCACGTCATGTTTATAAAAATGTGATATAATTTTATTGCGAAATTTTGCATCTGATGTAGTATTTGCCGCTAAAACCGTAGTATATAGGTGAAGCCGTAAAGGAGGCGATAAAATGATAGAAGATAAAAAAATCGTGGAATTGTTTTTCGAACGGTCAGAACAAGCAATACAGGAGCTTGGCAATAAGTACGGCAAAGTCTGCCGCAAACTGTCATACAACATCGTGAACAACATGCAGGACGCAGAAGAATGTGTAAACGACGCTTATCTGGGAGCGTGGAACGCGATTCCGCCGGAAAAGCCTGATCCGCTGCTGACCTACCTTTGCAAGATCGTTCGGAACATATCTCTGAAAATGTATTACAGGAAAGAAGCCGCCAGGCGAAACAGTATGTATGCAATCGCTATGGAGGAGATCGAAGCCTGCTTAGCAGCTCCGAATACAGTAGAAACCGAATTTGAAGCAAGGGAGCTGGCGCGGGTAATCGAAAGTTTTCTGGATACGCTGACCGCCGAAAATCGTGTAATCTTCATGCGGAGGTATTGGTTTTCGGACAGCTACAAGGATATAGCCAAGTTTGTAGGCCTTACAGAGAAAAATATCTCTGTCCGGCTGACGCGCATACGTCGGAAAATGAAAAAGTACTTGATCGAGAAGGAGGTGTTTATATGAACTCAAAGAAGTTTACCGAAGCTATGAGCAAAATCGACAACAAGTATGTCGGCGAAGCGCTTTTCTACAACGGAACCCGTTTGGCGAAAAAAAGCTCTAAAAGAATTGCGGCTTTAGTTGCTGCCATCATAGCCGTATTAGGTCTTTGCGGATTCGCTGCATATGAAATTGGGCTGTTTGACCCATGGCTGCAAAAACCATCTGCCGAGCCAATAGAAACTGTTCGGAGCGCGATCGAAGGTCAGGCTGACAAGGAATATACAATTGCCCTGCGCGTTGAGAAAATAAAGGTCGATGAAGATGAAACGGCGCGTGTTAAAGCTATGTATTCCGGCAGCGAACTTGCAGAAGCAAGGGGTTGGACAGACGAATATCTTGAGGAACACTTTATTGTCGTATGGGCTAAATATTATACGGAGTACGACCATAACAAGACATTTTTAGACGACGGTTATACTGAACAGTATTTTTACCTGACCCAAGATATAAAATCCGGGAAATGGACAATTAACGATAATACATCTCCAAATCAAAGTTCAAAATAACAGAGTAAACACCATTCACAAGGACAGTTATGTTATGGCTGTCCTTATTTTGTACAACCGGGTAATAAAGCGAACGGCCATGACAAAGAAGAAAAGAGAGCAAAAATGAAAAAGCTGATGTCAAACGCCGACAGAACATAGAGGTTTACTTTAACCGTGCCGGACAGATTTTGTCAGACGCACAAAAGAAGTCCGAAACAACCGAGTGACCGTTCGTTTCGGACTTTTGCGTGATAATATAACTCACAGGCGTTCCCGCATTACGCTGCCGGGATTTTTATAGGTCAAATATATCTGAGAATGTCCTTTTCCTTGCCGTTTTCGATGAAGATTCGGGGAACTCGCGTTCCTATGCAGCAAAGCAGTTCGTAGCTTATCGTTCCGATGAGGTCGGCTGCATGGTCGACTGAGGAGCCGCCGAAAGTTTCGTCAGAGTAGACCGTTACCTCGTCGCCTATCTGCGCTTCCGGGATATCCGTGATGTCAACAAGGGTCTGATCCATGCAGATACGTCCGCAGACCGGAGCCGGCTTGCCGTGAATCAGTACATTCCACTGACCGGAGAGCCTGCGGTTGAAGCCGTCTGCATATCCGCAGGGGATAAGCGCGAGCCGGGTCTCGTGATCTGCCTTGAACGTCCTGCCGTAGCTTACCGTGTCGCCGGGCTTGATAGTCTTTATCTGGCTGATTACCGCCTTCATGCTGAATACGGATTTGATTCCGTCCGGGAGCGGGTATTCGGTGTTCGGGCGGTGTCCGTACATCACTATGCCTGCGCGGATAAAGTCGCCGTCGAAATCCTTGTGGAACAGTATGCCGCCGCTGTTCTGGGAATGCATGGGAAGCTTCCTTGCATGGCAGATGTCCGCGAGCTTTTTGTACTGTTTCTCGGTGAACTCCACATCTTCCTTTTCGAGGGAGTCCGCAACGGAGAAGTGCGTGTATCCTGCGCGGCAGTCAAGCCCCGGAAGGGCAAGTATCTGGTCTGCTTCCTCCGCCGTTGTTATACCTACACGGCACATTCCGGTGTCGAACTTGATATGCACCGGTACCTTCAGACCAGCCTTCACAGCCGCCTCGGAAAGCTCCCTGGCGTATGGAACGCTTCCGACTGTAAATATGTAGTTCTTGTCAAGATTTTCGAAAATCAGCGGAATATCGCAGTAACCGAAAAGCAGTATATCGCCCTCGACCCCGGCCGAGGAAAGATTCTGAGCCTCCCACAGATTGGATACCGCGAAGTGCTTTACGCCGATGTGGTTCATTGCAAGCGCGCATTCCGCGTCGCCGTGACCGTAGGCGTTTGCCTTTACTATTGCGATAATATCGCGGTTTCCGGAGTATTCCCTGATGATCTCTATATTGTTTTTCAGGACGTCGAGATTGATTTCCGCCCATGCTCTGTGATAAAAATTCTTCATGTTCGCTCCTCAATGTGTTGAAATTTCAGAAAAAGTGTGGTATAATATATAATATTATAAGGAATTTATTAATGAACAACTATTGACTTCTTTTTCTGATATCGCCTTGTATATTATATTACTAATTCCCGAAAAATTCAATACCTTTTCCGGGTGATGTCATTTTTTTTGAAAAAGCAGTCGCGAAAGGCAGAATCTATGGCAGTACGCAGAAAGAGCAACTGGTATATATATTTAATAGCGTTTTGTATAACTCTTGCTATGATAATCATGGCGATATTTTCCTTCCGGGACTTTCTGTTCCCCAAGTCGCAGGAGACCGGGCTGAGCACCGACGGAACCCTTTCCGATGATTTTGTGCCGGATCACAGCATGGATCTGTCGGTCATGACAATGATATCCGACGGCTCTGCGGATATGCCGTCGCTGTTCATTGCGGTGACTTACAATGCAGTCGACAACCGCCTGCTGTTTATTCCGGTTACTGACGGAATAGCGCTTGCTTCCTCCGGCAGAACGCTCCCGAACATCTATGCGGCGCAGGGCGGTCAGGGGGTTGCCGCTGCAGTGTCCGACGCACTTGGTATAAAGTTTGACGGCTACGTGAAGTTCGACCGCGCGACCCTCACCGGGCTGATAGCGACCTATGGAAACGTGGAGTACAACGTTGCGAAAACGCTCCTCATCACCGACGGAACTGAAGTCGAGGCGATAAACTCCGGCGACCAGATCTTTACAGCTGAAAAGGTGTTCCGTTATATAATGTTCGCGGATTTCGGCGAGGACGAGTCCTACAGATTCAATATGATCGGTTCCCTGCTGATAGAGCTTGTGAACCAGAATGTTTCCTACATTGACGGCTCTCTGCTCACCGCATACGCCGAGGATATCCTCAACGCGGAGACTGACCTCACGTCTGATATTCTTTCTGCGCGCAAGGCGGCAATGCTGAACACTGTAAAGTACGGCATCAACCCCGCCGATTACTACGTACTCTACGGCGTGTACGGCGACGACGGAAGCTTCACCGTATCGGATAACTCCATCACGACAATTCAGCAGAAGTCCGGTCAGAACGAGGAATAACAGGAGGCACGGCATGGAAGAAAGAATACAGCGCACGATGAAAGCGCTGGAGCGCAACAAAATCAAGCCCTACTACGTGGAAACGCGCGAGCAGCTCTACGACCTGGTTCGGGAACTTGTAAAAAACGATAAGCTGATAACCGCCGGAGGCTCCATGACACTTGAAGAAAGCGGCGTGAAAGAGCTGCTCATGACGGAATTCAAGGGCGTGTACCTTGACCGCTCTGAGGGAAAGACCCCTGAGGAGGTAGAGGACATACTGCACAAGGCGTTTGTTTCTGATACATTTTTCGCAAGCAGCAACGCGGTCACGGAGGACGGCGCGCTGTACAATGTCGACGGCAGGGGAAACCGCGTCGCGGCAATGATCTACGGACCGGCTCAGGTAGTGCTGATCGTCGGAACCAACAAGATAGTGAAGGATATGGGAGAGGCGGTCTGTCGGGTGGAGCAGGTGGCTGCTCCGATGAACACGAAGCGGCTGAACTGCAAGACCCCGTGCGAGGTAACGGGCGCCTGCTCGCACTGCCGCAGCGAGGGCAGAATATGCTGCTCGTTCGTAAGGCTGGAGCAGCAGCGCGTCCCCGACCGAATAAAAGTAATCATCGTCAATGAGAGTCTGGGATACTGAGCCAGGCTGCTGAGACGCAAAGAAAGGATACATAATTATGGCAATTTTAAAGCTTAAAGCGCCCTGCAAGGACTACATCTGGGGCGGCAACAGACTTCGTGAGGAATACGGCAAGCAGCTCGATTCCGACAGAATTGCGGAAAGCTGGGAGCTTTCCTGCCACAAGGACGGTCAGAGCGTTATCACCGGCGGCGAGTTCGATGGAAAGACCCTTTCCGACTACATAGCGGAAAAGGGTAAGGGTGTCCTCGGCAAGAACTGCGGCCGTTTTGAGTACTTTCCGGTGCTGATAAAGCTCATCGACGCGAAGGACAACCTCTCCGTTCAGGTACACCCCTCAAATGAGTACGCACTGCGTGTAGAGGGCGAGTACGGCAAGACCGAAATGTGGTACATCGTTGACTGCGACCCCGGCGCGGAGCTTCTCTACGGCTTCAAGCACGAGATAAGCAAGGAGGAGTTCGCGGAGCGCATCGCGAACAATACTCTGCTTGAAGTTACAAACAACGTTCCGGTGCACAAGGGCGACGTGTTCTTTATTGAGAGCGGAACTCTGCATGCAATAGGCAAGGGAATCCTCATTGCTGAGATCCAGCAGAATTCCAACACCACCTACCGTATCTACGACTACGGCAGAGTTGGCAAGGACGGCAAGCCCCGTGAACTCCACGTTGAGAAGGCGAAAGAAGTCACCAACCTTGTGCCTCCGAAGTACCCGACCACCGCTCAGGGCGCTCCCACAGCCATCGAGGGCGGCAAGGAGACGCTGCTGCGCTCCTGCGAGTATTTCAATGTGAACAAGCTGGAGCTTGACGGCACCACAAAGCTCACAGCGGGCGAAGGCTCGTTCAATTCCCTGCTCGTGCTCGACGGAGCATTTGAGATCGCGGCAGGCTCTGAGAAGGCCTCCGCAAAGAAGGGCGACAGCCTGTTCATCACCGCCGGCACTGGCGAGTACACCGTAACCGGTAAGGGAACAATTATTCTCACCGACATCATCTGAACCTGACAGGAGGCGCAGCATGGCAAACATGGAGAGACACCTCGGCATAGACATCGGCGGAACCAACATAGCATGCGGAATCGTGAATGAAAACTGCGAGATAGTCGCACGCTCCAAAGTCAAGACCAACTCACCGAGACCCTACGCGGAGATACTCGCGGACATAATCCGCGCCGCGGAGCTTGCCTGCGCTGAAGCGGGAATAACTTCGCAGCAGCTTGCTTCCATCGGTATCGGCTGCCCGGGAACCTGTAACCAGGCGACCGGCGTGGTGGAATACTCGAACAACCTCGGATTCGTAAATGCTCCGCTGCGTACCGATATAGAATCCAAGTTCGGAGTCCCCACATACCTCGGCAACGACGCGGACGCGGCAGCCTACGGCGAGTACTGCGCAGGCGCAGCAAAGGGCGCGGGAAGCGCGGTAGTGATCACGCTCGGAACAGGCGTAGGCTCTGGTATCATCATTGATGGGAAAATCTACAGCGGCTCGAATTTTGCGGGCGGCGAGATAGGTCATACGGTCATCGAGGTGGACGGCAGACCCTGCACCTGCGGCCGCAAGGGTTGTTTTGAAGCGTATTCCTCCGCGACCGGGCTTGTGAATACCACGCGCGAGTACGCCGAGAAGTTCCCGGACAGCCTCATGGCAGAATTAATAAAGAATGAAGGAAAGGTCAGCGCCCGGACTGCTTACATAGCTATGAAGCAGGGCGACGAAGCCGGAAAGCTCGTTACGGACCTTTATGTGAAGTACCTCGCGGTGGGGATAACGAACGTTATCAACATCTTCCAGCCGGATATACTCTGTATCGGCGGGGGAGTCTGCAACGAGGGCGACACGCTGCTCGTTCCGCTGAAAAAGGCGGTCGCAGAGCAGGTTTATTCCAAGAGAAGCGCTAAAAATACCGAGATCGTGATTTGCTCCCTCGGTAATGACGCAGGCATAATCGGAGCCGCAATGCTCCACCGTTCCTGCAAATAAATTTCGTGACCCGGAATCCGGGCGGAAAGGAAAAATCATGAGAAGTGATCTTATTAAAGAAGGAGTAGAGAAAACTCCTCACAGAGCGATACTCAAGGCTCTGGGCGTAACTGACAGCGAAATGCACAGACCGTTCATCGCGGTTGTCTGTGCTGCCAGCGACTACGTTCCTGGACATATGCACCTGCACGAGATCTCACGCGCAGTAAAGGACGGTATCAGAAATGCGGGCGGCGTTCCGTTTGAGTTCTTCACCATCGGCGTATGCGACGGTCTCGCAATGAACCACAAGGGCATGAGATATTCCCTCGCTTCCAGAGAGCTCATCGCTGACTCCATCGAGGTAATGCTGACCGCTCACCCGCTGGACGGCGTTGTATTCATTCCGAACTGCGACAAGATAGTACCCGGAATGGTGCTTGCAGCGGCAAGAATGAACCTCCCGGCTATCTTCTGCAGCGGCGGTCCTATGAACCCCGGCTGCGTACAGGGCAAGCGCGTAGGCTATTCTGAGATCTACGAGGCTATCGGTCAGTATTCCAACGGCGAGATCGGCGACGATGTTATCAAGGATTTCGAAGATAACGCATGCCCCACCTGCGGAAGCTGCTCCGGCATGTACACCGCAAACTCCATGAACTGCCTGACCGAGGCTATGGGTCTTGCTCTCCCGACCGCCGGAACCGAGCCTGCTGTAAACTCCGCACGCCGCAGACTTGCAAAGGAGTCCGGCGAGCGCGCTGTTGAGCTTGTAAAGCAGAATATCCGTCCGCTCGATATCCTCACCAAGAAGAACATGCTGAACGCTCTCGCAACCGATATGGCGATCGGCGCTTCCTCCAACACCGTACTTCACCTGCTTGCTATCGCACACGAAGCTAAGGTCGACATCTCCCTCGACGACATCGACCAGATGAGCAGAAAGACCCCGCAGCTTGCAAAGCTGAACCCTGCTTCCAGCGTGTTCATCACTGACCTTAACGCGGTAGGCGGAATCCAGACTGTGATCCGCGAGCTGTCAAAGGGCGGCCACGTAAACACTGATGTACTGACCGTTTCCGGTACTCAGGCTGACCGTATCGCAAAGGCAAAGGACGCAGACGGCGTTATAGTTCACAAAATCGACTCCCCGATACGCAAGGACGGCGGTATCGCTATCCTGAGCGGCAACCTTGCAGAGCATGGTTCCGTAGTTAAGCAGGGCGCAGTAAAGCCCGAGATGATGGACTTCACCGGTACGGCGCGCGTATTCAACGGCGAACAGGCAGCATGCGACGCTATCCTCGGCGGCGACATCAAGGCAGGCGACGTTGTAGTAATTCGCTACGAAGGTCCGAAGGGCGGTCCCGGAATGCCTGAGATGCTGGCTCCGACTGCGGCGATCGTTGGTAAGGGTCTTGACGGAAACGTTGCGCTCATCACAGATGGACGCTTCTCCGGCGCTTCCAGAGGCGCGGCTATCGGACACGTTTCCCCTGAGGCCGCCGAGGGCGGTCTGATCGCATTCGTTGAGGACGGCGATAAGATCCACATTGACATTCCGAACCGCAGCATTACTCTGCTTGTTGACGACGCAGAGATCGCAAAGCGCAAGGAGAAGGGCATTCTTCCTCCGAAGGAGCTTGAAGGCTACCTCAAGAGATACGCGAAGATGGTTACTTCCTCCAATACCGGCGCAGTATTCGCTGACTAATAATTACAGCCCCGTCAGAAATGGCGGGGCTTGTTCTATTTCCGGACAGACAGGAATACATTGTAGCATGATAGAGTTGAAGCTGAAGCGGACGGCGCTCCGCTGGGATTTTTCGTTTTTTGCCGTGCTTGCTGTGTTTTTCATTTGGGATTATTCCGGGTTTGGTTTCGCCGCGCTTGGGATATGCACCGCTCACGAGCTTGCCCACCTTGCCGTAATGCGGCTCTGTGGAATGTCGCCCGACAGCCTGACATTCTACGGAGCCGGGATACGCCTGAGCGCCAGCGCCGTGGAAAGCGCTCCGCCGGGAGTTCAGGCGGCAGTCTACGCGGCGGGGTGCGCGATGAATTTCCTGCTCGGCGGAGTTTTCCTCGCGGCAGGGGAGGGTCGAATAGCCGCGGTCAGCTTTGCGGCCGGAGCGTTCAATCTGCTCCCGCTCGGGGAGTTCGACGGACGCCGCCTGCTGAAACTACTGCTGATATCCCGTGCGGCCCCCGAAAATGTAGATACGGCGCTCAGAATCTGCGGAATTATTTCCGCGGTAATAGCCGGAGCGGTGCTTTTCAAAGCCGGGGGAGCGAGTCCTACTTTCTTCATCACGGCGGCGTATCTGGTGATTCTTTCAGCAAAAAGGCTGTAAAAACTTGCAAAAACAGCTTGACAATTGGATATTTTTACTGTATAATAAGAAAAGCAAATGTCCGGTACCTTACAACTATATATTTGGCTATGGAGGAAAATTATATGAGATATGAAATCAAAGGCGAGCCGCTGCCTGTCGTAATCGTTTATCTTGAGGCTGGCGAGTCCATCAAGTGCGAGAAGGGCGCAATGTCCTGGATGACTCCCAACATGAAGATGGAAACCGGTGCAGGAGGCGTTGGAAAGGCGTTCAGCAGAATGTTCTCCGGCGAGTCCATTTTCCAGAATACATACACCGCTGTCGGCGGTCAGGGAATGATCGCGTTTGCGTCCAGCTTCCCCGGTTCCATCATTCCTATTGATGTAAGCAAGGGCGATTTTATCGTTCAGAAGTCCGGCTACCTGGCTTCCGAGCCTTCCGTTGAGCTTTCCATCGCGTTCCAGAAGAAGCTCGGCGCTGGATTCTTCGGCGGCGAGGGCTTTATCATGCAGAAGCTTCATGGAACTGGTATGGCGTTCGTCGAAATCGACGGCTACGTTGTTGAGTACGAGCTGCAGGCAGGTCAGCAGATGCTTATTGACACCGGTTATCTGGCTGCTATGTCAGGCTCCTGCACAATTGATATCCAGACCGTAAAGGGTATCGGTAACGTACTGTTCGGCGGCGAAGGTCTGTTCAATACTGTTGTTACTGGTCCTGGCAAGATCTACCTCCAGACAATGCCTATCAGCAATGTTGCGGGCGCGATCGCTTCTGTTATGCCCAAGAGCAATTGATTTTTCCGGCATATTGGGGCGGTGCAGTTATGCACCGCCTTTTTTGTACAGTTTCTTAATATAATATTACATTTCTGTAACAGTTATTGACAAATAATATCAAAAATGATATACTGATATGTGAAAATGATATATTGTATCTTTGGAAAAAGTGCAACCTTAACCATATTACGACTGTTTTATTGATAGAAAGCTAAAGGGGGTGACAGCATGGAAGAAAACGAGAAGCCAAGAAAACGCAGGGTGATGATCCACGTCAAGGATCTCCGTAAGGAGTACACGCTTGAAGGCGGGGAATCCGTAGTAGCGCTGAAACGAATCAACCTCGACATAATGGAAGGCGAGCTCTGCTGCATTTTCGGTACGTCTGGCTCAGGTAAATCCACGCTGCTGAATCAGCTTGCCGGTCTTGAAAAACCGACATTCGGGGACGTTTACATAAGAGGAGTTCCTATAACGCGGCTGAGTGAAAATCAGCTTGCGGCGTTCCGACAGAAACACATTGGATTTGTGTTCCAGTCATATAATCTGCTGCCGTTCATGAACGCGGTGGAAAACGTAGCAATGCCGCTGATGTTCCGTGGAGACGGCAAGCGCGACAGAACGCGTAAAGCGGTCGCAATGCTGAAAAAAGTAGGTCTGGGGAACCGACTGAAGCACTATCCACGGCAGATGTCCGGCGGTCAGCAGCAGCGAGTCGGAATCGCGAGGGCGTTCGTCGCTAGACCTGACGTAGTGTTCGCCGACGAGCCTACCGGAAACCTCGACTCAAAAACGACCATTGAGGTAATGGACATGATCAAGTCCTTTGCAAGAAAATATAATCAGACCATAGTACTTGTAACGCACGACCCGGAGCTGGCGCAATATGCAGACAGAATAGTAACGCTCGTCGACGGAAGAATAGTAAGCGATACAAAAGGAGAGCACAATGAGCAAGAGAATAAGTAAGATATTATCAATACTTCTGAGCGCGTCGCTGGCAGCGGCGTCCGTTCCAGTGATCCCGTTAGCCGCGTATGCTGATGACGGTACCACTTCCAGCACGTCGGAAACACAGAATCCCGGCGACAAGAAAGACGATGCGGGGCTTACCCTGAACCCTGTTGTAGTAAATTACTCGATTCTTGACAGCAAGGGAAAAGAGCAGAAGACTATTTATAAAAATACCTCCTTCGTTATGAAAATGACGATAAAGGATATCAAGGTCAAGACAAGCCAGGTGACCGGCGGCGGAGCCGGAATCGACTTCCTCAAGTCCGTGGACAGCTTCAAGGGCACTCTTGAGAGCCTGACTGTCGTTTCGCAGGGCGATGAATTATTAAGATACGACATAGTACTGAAGGACTGCAAGTGGGTCGGCGACGACAAGAACTTCGGCTTCAAGGTAGGCTACATCGGCGGAAGCGACTATGTGGACGGCTCGGTAAACGTGCTTGAGTGCACAACTTCTGACAGCACGCCAACTCCTGACGAGTCCAACCCGGAGCCTATAATCAAGATAACCGCAGTGGAGCCTGACAGCCCCATCAAGGCGGGCGAGGAAGGCGAATTCAAGATCCGACTGAAAAATCTTGGAGCAACCTCCGCGTACAATATACTTGCAGAGGTCACTTCCGCTGAGGAGATACTCATTAAGGAAGGCACCGGCACACAGGATATCGAGAGCCTCGGCTTCAAGGACGAGAAGATACTCACAATAAAGTATAAAGCGCTCGGCAAAATAACATCTGAGAAGCAGAATTTCACGGTAAACCTCAGATATTATTATGACAACGGCTCTACGGAGACCACCGGAAGCGCTACTGCACAGGTAGCCGCCGCTGCGGAGATATCCACCGAGGAAAAGGTATATCCGGTTATCGACGCAAGCTTCTCAATGACAGAGGCTGACATTGATCCGGATAAGAGCTACAGCGGCGTTCTCACGATAAAGAACAGCGGCTCCGCAGATATAAAGGGTCTGTTCGTGAACTTCACAAGCACAGACGATATCGTTATAACCGACGGCACTGCATCCAGGTACTTTGAGGATATCCCGATCGGGACAACAAAGCAGATAACGATGAAGTTCCGCACTATGAAGGATATCACCGCCATCAAGCAGTCCATCACGGCAAACCTCAAGTATAACTATGTTTCCGGCGGCGATGAAAAGGAAGGCACATACGAGGAAGCGTTCGTAATGTTCGGTCAGAAGGCCGCTGAGACAGCTCCGCTGCCGATAATCTCCTCGACCCCGCTTGATTTCGACCTCCAGGCTGGCAAGAGCTACCGCAAGGCTTTCTTTATTGTTAACAAGGGCAACGAGGATATGGAGAACATCACCGTCAAGGTAAAGGGCGGCGAGGGGATCAATATCACAAACGGCACTGATACATTCTTTGTCGATAAGATAAAGGCGGGCGGTCAGAAGCGCATTCTTGTACGCTTTGATACCGCCGCGGAGCTTGCAAGCGTTAGCCAGACCCTCGATGTTGAGCTTGAGTACCGCTACGACAAGAGCGGCACTGTTACGACCGAGACCAAGACCGGCACGATCAGCATGAATTCGGAAGTATCAACTGCTCCGGTGCTCCGCATCACCGGCGAAAAGCTCGATTCCGCGATAGTTCCCAACACTGATTACGAGTACACCATCACCGTAAAGAACTACGGCGACATCACCGTAAGGGACGTATTTGTTGACCTGACCGGCACGGACGCGTTCTACTTCCTTGACGGAACAGAATCCGCGTTCATTGACATCATCAGACCGCAGTCTACGGCTTCTGTAAAAGTTAAGTTCAGGACCCTTGAGGATATCACCGCCGCAAAGCAGGGGATCACTGCGGCAATGAAGTACAGCTACGGCAGAAATACTTCCATCAAGCAGGGCGAGAGTTCCTCCTCCGTGGTTATCATCGCGGCTCCGAACAAGGCAGCCGACGGCAAGGATACCGGAGCGGCTCCGAATATCATCATCGGCAAGTACGACATCGGCGCAGACCAGATCGCGGCAGGCGACGTATTTACCCTTGATCTTGATTTCTACAACACAAACGCAACCACCGGAGTAGAGAACATGGTAATGACCGTAAACGCAAGCGGCGACCTGTCTATCTACGGCGGCAGCAGTTCCTTCTACTATGCGAACCTACCCGCTGCGGGCTCGGCAAGCGAGTCCATACAGCTCAGGGCGCTTCCTACAGCGGCTACGGGCACATCTTCCATTTCCGTGTCCTTCAAGTACGATTACCTTGTAGGTGACACCCGTACAAGCATGACCTCTGAGCAGACCATCTATGTTCCGCTTTATCAGCCCGATAAGCTGTCACTTTCCGTAAGCAAGCCCACATACGATATTTACGTAGGCAACGAGGTTTACATAACCCTCAGCTACATGAACAAGGGACGCGCAGACGCCTCCAATGTTAAGGTCGAGATCGTAAGCGATACCAGCAGTTCAGACGAAGGACCGGTCGACGACAACGCCGATATCGGCGGAACGACTTCCGAGTCCGGGAATACCTCCGTTCCGACAGCAGAATCCGGAAATACCATGGCGGGAAGCACCGGAGATAGTTTGATGTCCGATATGGCGTATCAGAGCGATGTAATGATAGGCGGCTATGCCGTTGCTTCTGATATAATGTACGACGACGGCGGTGCAATGGGCAGCGCAGGCTACGACTATGGTATGGGCGGCTACGACGACGGCGGCGATTACAGCGACCCGGGCTACACAGCGCTCAACACCGAGAAGGTAATAGGCAATATCACAGCCGGCGGAAACGGCACCGCAGACTTCGTTATAACTCCTACAAGAGCCGGCACGGTCAGCTTTATTCTCAAGGTGACATACGAGGACTCCAACATGAACGAGATCGTAAAGGAGCTTCCCGTATCCCTGAACGTTATAGAGCAGCAGTGGGATTTCCCGGATTACCCCATGACCGCTGAAACCACAGATGTTGACGGCGAGGGCGGATTCCCGTGGATAGCTGTAATAATAGGCGGCGCAGTACTGATTGCTGCTGGCGTTGTAGTACTTGTCGTTGTTCTCAGGAAGAAGCACAAGAACGGCAAGAAGCTCACAGCAGACGATATCGACTGGGAGGACGAGCTGGACGACGAGGACGAAAAGTCCGACAGCGACGATAAGACAAAGGTTTAATGGTGACGAGCCATGAAAATTTTAGACATGATAAAGATGTGCCTGCAAAACCTGACGCGCAGGAAGTCGAGAACTATTCTGACTGTCCTGGGCGTTGTGGTTGGCTGCTGTGCCATCGTAACTATGATGTCGATCGGCTTCGGAGTTCAGAATTCGCAGCAGATCATGCTTGAGGGCATGGGCGACCTGACCCTTATACAGGTATATTCAAGCGGACGTAAGGACTCCAAGCTGGACGACACGGCTATCAAGAAATTCCAGAACATCGCAAATGTCGATGTCGCGGTCGGAAAAAGCCAGCTTAACAATGTAAACATGACAGTTTATGCCGGAGATAACGACCGCTACGTGATGCAGTGGGTTAATGTAGTCGGCATAAACAAGGACGCAATGGAGAAATTCGGATTTCAGCTAATAGAAGGCTCCTACCCGAAGAACAGCTTTGAGGTGCTTGCGGGACAGTACACAGCGTACAATCTGATGGACTCCATGCGGCCTGACGGCAATAATATGATAAGCCGCTGGGATTATATGTACTCATACGATCCCAACACCGGTGAGATGACCGAGAATGATTCCTCGGCGCTTCCTGATCCTTACATGCAGCTTAACGGGCAGACGCTCAAGCTGGAGCTTTACAGCTACGATAATTCTGATTCCAAGAAATACCAGGAAGTAAAGGTTACGGGCGTAGTCAAGGAAGACTACAACAAGGACTATTCCACTAGCGAGGGACTGATATTCTTTACCAGCGATCTCCAGGCGCTGTATAAGATGTTCTATCCGTCCGCAGACCAGAATAAGATGGAATACAGCGAGATATACGTCAAGGCGAAGGATATCTCGCAGGTCGCTGACATTGAAAGCGCAATCAAGAAGCTTGGCTATTCCACCTATTCTATGGAGTCGGTCCGTAAGCCCCTTGAGGAAGAGGCTCGCAAGCAGCAGATGATGCTTGGCGGACTTGGCGCGGTTTCTCTGTTTGTAGCGGCTCTCGGCATTACGAATACTATGATAATGTCGATATCTGAGCGTACGCGTGAGATCGGCGTCATGAAGGCGCTCGGGTGCTTCCTTGGCAATATACGGACCGTGTTCCTCATGGAGGCAGGGTTTATCGGACTCATCGGCGGTTTTATAGGCAGCATACTGAGTTTCTTCATTTCGGTGGGTATGAATGTCTTTACTAATGAAGCTGCGAAGTCGATGCAGATAACTGACATAGGCTCGCTGTGGACAATGATAACCACCGCAATGGATCCTGCCAACAGTCCGATGTCCATTGTTCCGCTGTGGCTTTATGGCTTTGCTATACTGTTTTCAATCTGCATAGGACTCGGCTCGGGATTCTACCCCGCAAACAAGGCGGTGCACATCTCCGCAATGGAGGCTATCAAGCGCGAATGACATAATAATAACAAGGACAGGCTGACGAAAGTTGACCTGTCCTTGTTTGGTTTGTTAAATGTGCACTAAAGTTTTTTGGTAAAATTGTGAAAACTGTGTGATATGCATAAAAGATATGATAGATATGCCGATTTAGCATTTTACAATAAGTGAGAATGATGTTATAATAATATCAATAAAAACCGATGGCTTTTATTGAAAAAATCTGTCGGTTTTTCACAAGACTTTCACAAATGGAGGTACACTTACAATGGCTAGATTTACTTTACCGAGAGATGTTTATCACGGAAAGGGCGCACTCGAGAACCTGAAGGCTCTCAAGGGCAAAAAGGCTGTTATCGTTGTCGGCGGCGGCTCTATGAAGCGTTTCGGCTTCCTTGACAAAGCAGAGAACTATCTGAAGGAAGCTGGCTTTGATGTAATGATCATCGACGGCGTTGAGCCTGATCCTTCTGTAACCACCGTTATGAACGGCGCAGCAAAGATGCTCGACTTCCAGCCAGACTGGATCGTAGCAATGGGCGGCGGCTCTCCTATCGACGCTGCTAAGGCAATGTGGATCAAGTACGAGTATCCGGAATGTACCTTTGAGGATATGTGCAAGGTATTCGGTATCCCTGAGCTGAGAAAGAAAGCACACTTCTGCGCTATTCCTTCCACTTCCGGTACTGCTACCGAGGTTACTGCGTTCTCCATCATCACCGACTACGACAACGGCATCAAGTACCCGATCGCAGACTTCGAGATCACTCCTGATGTTGCCATCGTTGATTCCGACCTCGCAGAGACAATGCCGCAGAAGCTGACAGCTCATACCGGTATGGACGCTATGACCCACGCTATCGAGGCATACGTATCCACCGCTAACTGCGACTTCACAGACGCACTCGCTATCCACGCTATCGAGATGATCCAGGCTGACCTGGTAAAGTCCTACAACGGCGACATGGCTGCACGTGCAAGAATGCACAATGCACAGTGCCTTGCTGGTATGGCGTTCTCTAACGCACTGCTTGGCATCGTTCATTCCATGGCTCACAAGACCGGCGCTATCTTCCAGGATTACGGCGCACATATTATCCACGGCGCAGCAAACGCAATGTACCTGCCTAAGGTAATCGCGTTCAACGCTAAGGATCCGACAGCTAAGAAGCGCTACGGCGTTATTGCTGATTACATGCACCTCGAAGGCTCCAACGATGATGAGAAGATTGCTTCCCTCATCAAGTACCTCCGCGGCATGAACGATCAGCTCAAGATCCCGCACTGCATCAAGAACTACGGTGCAGACAGCTATCCCTGCGAGCAGGGCTTCGTTCCCGAGAATGTATTCCTTGAGAGAGTACACGACATCGCAGTTAACGCTATCGCAGACGCATGTACCGGTTCAAACCCCCGTCAGCCCTCGCCTGAGGAGATGGAGAAGCTGCTCAAGTGCTGCTACTACGACACAGACGTTGATTTCTAATCATCGGCTAACTGCATAAACCGACCCCGCCGGAGAAATCCAGCGGGGTTTCTGCTTGACAAAACAAGGTGATTGGGCTATAATTAATGAAGCAATGCTTATTTTATTGTGATCAAACATTAATGGAATATAAAATGCAGAAAAACAGAGATCTTACCTCCGGCAGCATAACCGGCGGATTGTGGGCGTTCGCCGTGCCGCTTATGCTGGGAAACGTATTGCAGCAGTTCTATAATCTGGCTGATACATGGGTCGTCGGGAAGTACATCGGCGACAACGCGCTGGCTGCGGTCGGCTCGTCGTATACGCTCATGACGTTCCTGACCTCGGTTATAATCGGGTTATCGCTGGGAACCGGCTCGTTTATATCAATGGCGTTTGGCAGAAAAGAGCAGGACTCCATACGCAATGGCATATTCATGTCAGCGGGGATAATCGGAATACTTACATTGCTGATAACCGCCGCATTTTACATGCTTACTGACCCGATAATTTCCCTGCTGAACGTCCCGGAGGAACTGACCGGCGACATGCACACATACCTAGTTTACGTGTTCACTGGTTTTTTCGCGGTCTTCCTTTATAATTACATCTCCAACATACTGCGCGGCATGGGAAATTCCACCATGCCGCTGATTTTCCTGGGAGTGTCCGTGGCGCTGAATGTCGGACTTGACCTGCTTTTTGTCATACCGTTAGGCATGGGAATAATGGGAGCCGCGCTGGCTACGACCATAGCGCAGTACGTTTCCGGCGTCGGCGTACTTGTATATTTCATCGCGGCTTATCCCGAGTTCCGGCTGACCCGCCGGGATATGCGATGGGACAGCCGGAATTTCCGCAGTATTTTGTCGCTGTCGGGATTTACCTGCTTGCAGCAATCGGTGATGAATCTGGGAATTCTGATGGTGCAGACAGTCGTGAACAGCTTCGGCTCGGTGGTCATGGCGGCGTTTTCGGTAGCTGTGAAGATAGACACGATCGCGTACATGCCGGTTCAGGACTTCGGCAATGCGTTCTCAGTGTTCACCGCCCAGAATTACGGCGCGGGCAAAAACGAACGTATCCGCGGCGGGATAAGGCAGTCGGCTATCAGCGTTGTGCTGTTTTGTATCGCGGTGAGCGCGGCGGTGTGCTTCCTGGCAGAGCCGTTGATGAGCGCATTCGTGGACAGCTCCAGCCGAGAGACGATCGAGGTCGGTGTGCAGTACCTCAGGACGGAAGGCGCGTGCTACATCGGGATCGGAATTCTTTTCATGTTGTACGGCTACTATCGCGCTGTAAACAAGCCGGTGATGTCCGTTGTGCTTACTGTTTTTTCGCTTGGGACCCGCGTGTTGCTTGCTAATCTGCTGTCTGCGGTTCCGGAAATCGGCGTTTTCGGCATATGGATATCAATTCCGATAGGCTGGTTTCTCGCGGACGCGGTGGGCGTCGGTTATTTCATTGCGGTGGAGCGGAAACGTCTGTTCCGGAACGGCGGCGGAACAATTTGAAAATATTCGGGAAAAATTGCTCCAGACCCCTTGACAAAGGGAATTGTATGTGTTATAATTACTTTGCCGCATGTGCAGGGTGAGTTGTGCCCGTTAGTGGAAACAGCTCGTAAGCGCAGAAATGCAACCCCGACGCAGCGAGTCTGAATAAAAAGAGGTAAACAAAATGTACGCAGTAATCGAAACAGGCGGAAAGCAGTATCAGGTTAAAGAGGGCGACATCGTCTTCATCGAGAAGCTCGAGGCCGAGGGCGAGATCACATTCGACAAGGTTATCATGGTAGGCAAGGACGACGGCGTTAAGGTCGGCGCTCCCTATGTTGACGGAGCAAGCGTAAAGGCTACTCTGCTCAAGAACGGCAAGTCCAAGAAGATCACCGTTTTCACCTACAAGCCCAAGAAGAGCAGCAAGAGAAAGATGGGCCACAGACAGCCGTACAGCCAGGTAAGAATTGAAGCAATCAACGCATAATCTTCGGATAGTGTTTGCCAGGCGAGAGGGCAGGATATACGGCTTTGTTGTGACTGGACACGCAGGTTACGGCGAGGAGGGCGAGGATATCGTCTGCTCCGCTGTAAGCTCTGCCGTACAGCTCGTGTGCAATACCGTTACGGATTTCTTCCATGCTGACGCTGACGCGGCGGTAGGCGAGAACCGGATCGAACTCCGTCTGAACAGTTCTGATGACCCCAGCGAAAAATTGCTTGAAGCGTTCCGTGACCACATGGAGTATATTCAGGCAAAGTATCCGGGGGTAAAGGTTGAGACAAGGGAAGCTTGACTTCCGAATGATAACAGGAGGAATATAACAATGATTAGAATTGATTTACAGTATTTCGCTCATAAAAAAGGTATGGGTTCTACCAAGAACGGCCGTGATTCCGAGTCCAAGAGACTTGGCGTTAAGCGCGCTGACATGCAGGTAGTATCCGCAGGCAGCATTCTCGTTAGACAGAGAGGCACACATATCCACGCTGGCAACAACGTAGGCAAGGGTTCTGATGACACTCTGTTCGCTCTGATTGATGGAACTGTAAAGTTCGAGCGCCTCGGCAGAGATAAGAAGCAGGTTAGCGTTTACGCAGCTGACTAATTTCTGCAATCTCATTAATCAACTAAGCCGGATTGCAAAGATCCGGCTTAATTTTTATCCGGGGGGGGTAATATTTGCCCTGGAACGTGAAATAACAAACAGAGGAAAGCGAGGCGGCATAGATGTTTGTTGATAAGGTAGAAATATCCATCAAGGCAGGGAACGGCGGCAATGGCGCAGTGACATTCCACCGCGAGAAGTATGTGAATGCCGGAGGTCCCGACGGCGGCGATGGTGGAAAAGGCAGCGATATCGTTTTTGTCGCTGACGATAATCTTTCCACACTGATCGACTTCCGCTACAAAAGAAAATATATTGCTCCCGACGGCGAGCCGGGCGGTGCGAAGCGCTGCTCCGGCAAGTCAATGGAGCCTACGGTGATACGCGTACCCCGCGGAACCATCGTTAAGGACGCGCACACCGGCAGGATCATGGCGGATATCTCCGACGACGAGCCGGTGGTCGTAGCAAAGGGCGGCAGAGGCGGCTGGGGAAATTCCCATTTTGCGACCCCTACGCGCCAGATCCCGCGTTTTGCGAAGCCGGGTTTCCCTGGCGAAGCCTTTGACGTTGTGCTTGAGCTGAAGCTCCTTGCCGACGTAGGCCTTGTTGGCTTCCCGAACGTAGGCAAATCCACGCTGATAAGCGTAGTAAGCGCTGCGAAGCCGAAAATCGCAAATTATCACTTCACGACCCTGACCCCGGTGCTTGGCGTTGTGAAGCACGGGGAGCAGTCATTCGTAATGGCAGATATCCCTGGCCTTATTGAGGGTGCGAGCGAGGGCGTAGGTCTCGGACACGCGTTCCTGCGCCATGTGGAGCGCTGCCGGCTTATCGTACACGTGGTCGACGTATCCGGCGTTGAGGGCAGAGACCCCCGCGACGATTTCGAAAAGATAAATCAGGAGCTTGCGAACTTCTCCGAGGATCTCGCAGAGCGGCCGCAGATCGTTGCAGCCAACAAATCCGATATGGCAACCGAGGAGCAGGTAGCCGAATTCCGTGAGTTCATCGAGTCCAAGGGACTTCCGTTCTTTGCGATTTCCGCAGCTACTACTCAGGGAACCGACGCGCTGATGGACTGCGTAGCCGAGGAGCTGTCAAAACTCCCGCCGCCCAAGCGTTTCGAGGTTCAGCCGCTGACCCTTGCGGAGCTCGAGCAGCTTGAGACCGAGAAGCACAGCTTCAAGGTCGAGAAGATAGACGGAGTTTACGTTGTGGACGCTCCGTTCCTTGCACCGATTCTCAGCACCTGCAATATGGAGGACTACGAGAGCCTCCAGTACTTCCAGCGCGTGCTTCGCTCGAGCGGGATAATCGACGAGCTGGAGGCGCAGGGTATCCAGGAGGACGATCTCGTCTCCATATACGATTTCGAGTTCAATTACGTGAGATAATCTGTAGGAAACCCCAGCGGCTTCCGAGGTGCGAATATGAATCTGATCAGCGTATTACTTCAGCAGCTTGACCGTTCCTCGCCGGGCAGCGTTGAAACGGCTAAGCAGGTCATTGGCATGTTAAACGGAGCAGCACCGGAGACGGCGTTGTTCTTCGGCGACGATACGTACACCCCGCGGCTGATATCCGAGAAGTTCGGGTGCAGACTCTGCGCTGCCCTGACAGACGAGCAGCGCGCCGAGCAGGGAAAGGCGGCAGGTCTTGACTGCTGCGCAGTTCAGCAGTTTGAGCTTCCCGGCGGAAGCTACGACCTGATCTGGTACAACGGAATCGTTGAATTCGATGGAGTTACGCAGCGGCTTGAATTGCTGCGCGACAAGCTGAAAAAAGGCGGCACGCTGGTTTACCGCAACGTTAGCTGGCTGACGGAACCATCTCCGGATACTAAGGTGTTCTGCCAGCGCAGGTTCGGGCAGATACTGCCGCTTGACAGGGTGCTTGTCCTCGCGAAGGAGCAGGGCTGGAAGGTGCAGGATTTCTACATTGCGCCTAAGTCTGACTGGAATGCGGGGTACTACACTCCGCTTCTCGCCGCCGCCGAAAAGTACGCGGGCGTCCACAAGGAGGATAGCTCGGTATCGCTTGGCATGAGCGAGCTTCGCAAGGAGGCGGGGATTTTTGAAGCGCACTGCGAGGAATATAGCTGCGTATATTACATACTGAAAGGTTGATGGAATGGCGTTACCAGTATTGACGGAGCGCGAAGCGGGGGCGTACAGCCCTAATGTTCTTGCGTTCTACGGCGACTGCGTTTATGAGCTGCTGGTGCGGCGTGAGGTCGTGCTTCGCGGCAACACAAACGCCGGGAGGCTCCACGACCTGGCGGTCGAGCAGGTGCGGGCTTCCTATCAGTCCATGGCGGTCGACGTTATCGAGCCTATGCTTACTGAGAAAGAATCCGATATACTCCGTCGCGGAAGAAACGCGGGAGGTATCTCGGTTCCAAAGAGCGCGAAGCCGTCCGAGTACCGCAGGGCGACCGCACTGGAGGCTCTGTTCGGGTATCTCAGCCTTTCGGGGCAGCAGGAACGTATTGAGGAGCTGTTTACGGCGATTTGCGAGGCTCTTCCGGTCTGAACGCGGAGGTGTATTCCCATGACCAGAAAGGAAAAAACAGATAAGCTCCGCAGCATACGGCGCTGGCTGCTGGATATCCTGATAATTATTGCTGGATCCGGCGTGTACGCACTGGGAGTTCATTGCTTCACGGCGCCGAATAACATCGCGCCCGGCGGAGTTACGGGTATTGCAACGATAATCAGCTTCGTGACGGATCTTAATGTCGGTACGCTTATCGCTGCGATAAACGTGCCGCTTCTCATCGCCGGATTTGTTCTGCTTAACAAGCGGACGATGATAAAGACGTTGATTTCAGTTGCGGCGCTTTCCGTAATGACCGACTACCTTTTTAAGGACATTCCGGTGTACATCGCGGACAACGGCGGCGGGATCCTGGCTTCAATCTTCGGCGGGCTTCTGATGGGTGCCGGCATCGGCATCGTGTACGTCCGCGAGGGAACGACAGGCGGCACCGATATCGTCAACAAGATAATCAACAGGTTCAGACCCGAAATAAAGCTGGGACAGATATCGTTCCTGGTAAATGCGGCTGTAGCCGTCAGCGGCTATATCGTTTATAAGAACCTTGACGTTGTAATGTACGCGATAATCGCTGTTTTTGTGCAGGCAAAGGTGATTGACGTGCTGGTTTACGGCGGTCTCGAGGGGAAATTCCTGATGATTTTTTCAGAGAAGCCGCACGAGATATCCGAGAAGCTCTTAAAGCAGAAACGCGGAGTTACGCTGCTCCACGGCGAGGGAGCCTATTCCGGCGAGGAAAAGCTGGTCGTGTGCATTGCAGTACACAAGAACGAATATGTAAAGGTAAAGCGGATCGTAAAAGAGATCGATCCGGACGCTTTTGTAATTATAACCGGCGCGAGCGAAGTCCTGGGAAAGGGCTTCCAGAGGCTGGATCAAAACTAATAAAACAAGGAGAATAAGTTATGTCAGGACATTCAAAATGGAGTACGATCAAGCGTAAGAAGGGCGAGAAGGACGGCGCAAGAGCAAAGGTTTTTACAAAGATCAGCCGTGAGATCCTCGTATGCATCAAGGAGACCGGCAGCGCTGACCCCGCTAACAACTCCAGACTCTACGCCCTCGTGCAGAAGGCAAAGAGCAACAATATCCCGAACGACAACATTGACCGTCTGTTGAAGAAGGCTGCCGGCGGCGCAGAGAAGAACGACTACGAGGACTGCGTATACGAGGGCTATGGTCCGAACGGCGTTGCAGTTATAGTTGAGTGCCTTACCGATAACAGAAACCGTACCGCAGGCGAGATCCGTCATTACTTTGACAAGTTCGGCGGGAACATGGGCGCTACCGGATGCGTTGACTTCCTGTTCACGCTGAAGGGCGTTATTGTTCTTGACAACGAGGACGGCGACATCGACGAGGACAAGGCAATGGAGGATATCCTCGAAGCAGGCGGCGACGATTTCAGCTTTGAGGACGGCGTTGTTGAGATAACAACTGATCCTTCCGCTGTAGCAACCGTTGCTGAGGAACTCGGCAAGAAGGGCTACAAGGTTGTTTCCGCAGAGGCAGAGCAGGTTCCCTCCACATACACGACCCTTACCGACGAGGATCACATCAAGAAGATGGGTCTGCTGCTGGAAGCCCTTGAGGACAACGACGATGTTCAAAATGTATGGCATAACTGGGACGCTCCCGAGTCTGACGACGAGGATTGATCCCTGGTTTGCGGCTGATTTAATGCTTCAGCGCTTTGATCGCATTTTACTTACATAAAATGATTCCCCCTGGAGTATCCGGGGGGAATATGAGTATAAAAGTCCCGCTGTTCGTGACAGCGGGACTAGTGTTATACAGCAAACTGGCTGTTGTACAGGTTAGCGTAGAATCCGTTTTTAGCGAGGAGTTCCTCATGGTTGCCCTGTTCGATGATGTGACCGTCCTTCATTACAAGGATAACGTCAGCCTCGCGGATAGTTGAAAGGCGGTGAGCAACAATGAAGCTAGTTCTGCCGTTCATCATCTTCGCAAAGGAGTCCTGAATCTTGATCTCAGTTCTGGTATCAATAGAGGATGTAGCCTCGTCCAGAATAAGCATAGGCGGCAGGCAGAGCATAACGCGGGTTATGCACAGAAGCTGTTTCTGACCCTGCGAAAGGCTTCCGCCGTCCTCGGTTATCACGGTGTCGTAACCCTGCGGCAGTCGCTTTATGAAGCTGTGCGCGTGCGACGCCTTCGCAGCCGCAATGATTTCCTCGTCTGTGGCGTCTGGCTTGCCCATTACAATGTTGTCGCGGATAGTTCCGGAGCGCAGCCAGGTTTCCTGAAGGACCATACCGTAGCTGCTTCTCAGGCTGTTTCGGGTCGCATTCCGTATATCTGTGCCCTCGACTGTAATGGAGCCGCTGTTGACGTCGTAGAATCTCATCAGCAGGTTGATTATAGTAGTCTTTCCGCAGCCGGTCGGACCTACTATAGCGATACGCTGACCCGGCTTAACACTGAGGTTCAGTCCTTCGATGAGCTTCCTGTCGGGTACATATGAGAACGAAACATCGTTGAGTTCTACGCTGCCCTTGACGTCCGCAAGCTCCATAGCGTCGGCAGGTTCGGGGATCTGCGGTTCTTCCTCGATGAGTTCAAACAGGCGGGAAGCGCATGCGAGCGCGTTCTGAAGCTCCGTAACCACTCCGGAGATCTCATTGAACGGCTTGGTATACTGGTTAGCATAGGAGAGGCATGCGGAAAGCTGACCTATAGTAAACGGATTTACAGCGCCGGCAGTCGCGATGCATATGAGCGCTCCGGCGAGAGCAACTCCGGCGTAAACAACGCTGTTGACGAAACGCGTGCAGGGGTTTGTAAGCGAGGAGTAGAACGTAGCCCTGAGAGAGCAGTCAGCGAGTCGGTCGTTTATCCTGTCGAATTCCTCCAGCGCCTCGCCCTCGTGGGAGAACGCCTGAACGACCTTCTGATTTCCGATCATTTCGTCGATGAATGCAGTCTGCTGACCGCGGGTCTCGGACTGAACCCGGAACATGCGGTAGGTGCGGTTTGCAATGAACCGCGCAATGAACAGAGACAGCGGAGTAACGATCACAACGACTATAGCTATTTTCCAGCTTATTGAAAACAGGAAGAACAGCGTACCGAGGATCGTGACGATACCGGTAAAAAGCTGAGTAAATCCCATCAGCAGACCGTCTGCGAACTGATCTGCGTCTGCAATCACGCGGTTAACGATGTCGCCGTAGGGGTGGGCGTCGATGTAGCTCAGCGGAAGTATCTCGATTTTCCGGAACGCCTCGTTGCGAATGTCACGTACAACATGGTAGGTTATGCGGTTGTTGATGGTGTTCATGAGCCACTGGATAAGCGCTGTTATACCGATGATGATACCGGTTTTGATGAGTATAGCCGCGATTCCCGCGAAATCAACCTGCCCCTTGCCGACGATAAGATCGATCGCGTCGCCGATAAGGATAGGCGTGTAGAGGGTCAGAGCCACCGTGATGGCAGCGAACAGTATCGACAGCACCATGAAGAACCCGTGGCGCTGAACGTATTTCAGCACCTTCCTGAGAGTGCCTTTCTGCGCGGTATTTTTCTTGCTTCCTGCTGTGTTTGGCTTTGCCATTTATACCGCCTCCTTCTTGAACTGGGAATTGTAGATCTCGCTGTAGACGGGGCAGCTGTTAAGCAGCTCGTCGTGCTTGCCTATGCCGGCTATCTTGCCATCGTCGAGGACGATTATTTTATCTGCGTGCTGTATTGAGGAGGTACGCTGTGACACAATGAATACGGTAGGATTCGTGTCCATTTCGCGGATAGACTTGCGGAGCGCCGCGTCGGTCGCGAAGTCAAGCGCGGAGGCGCTGTCGTCGAGTATCAGTATCTCGGGCTTCCTGACGAGCGCGCGGGCGATGGTGAATCTCTGGCGCTGACCGCCGGAGAGGTTCTTTCCGCCCTGTTCTATCTCGAAGTCAAGGCCGCCCTTGCTTTCGATAACGTCCGCAGCCTGGGCGGTTTTAGCCGCCGCGAGTATCTCGTCGTCGGTGGCGTCGTCCTTGCCCCAGCGCATGTTGTCGCGAATCGAGCCTTTAAACAGCACCGCCTTCTGCGGAACAATTCCGATACGCTCGCGCAGCTCCGGAATTTCGAAGCTCTTTACGTCGCGGCCGCCGATGAGGACTTCACCCGCGGAAGCGTCATAGAAACGCGGTATCATGTTAACCAGCGAGGACTTGCCCGAGCCGGTGCCGCCGATTATTCCGACGGTTTCGCCGCGCTTTACCGCGAAGTCCATGCCGGTAAGGGATTCCTCTCCGGCGTTCTTGTATTTCAGGGAAACTCCGCGGAATTCAACTGCGTAGTCGGCATTGCCGATAACGTCCTTGTCAGAGGTGACTTCCTGAGACGACTTGATGTCGAACAGAGCCTGAACGCGGTTTCCGCAGGCAACGCATTTTGTAAGGCTGATGATGAGGTTTGCGAGCTTGATAAGCTCCACGAGTATCTGGGACATGTAGTTGTAAAGCGCAACAACATCGCCTTGGGAAAGGGTTCCGTCGTTTACCTGAACGGAGCCTGTCTGAATGAGCCAGATTATTGCGAGGTTGATTATTACGTAGGTCAGCGGGTTCATCAGCGCGGATATTCTTCCGACGAACTTCTGACCGGCGGTCAGCTCGTCGTTGCTCTTATTGAAGGTGTCGATCTCCTGATCTTCCTTGCAGAACGCGCGCACAACGCGGACGCCGGTGAGGTTCTCACGCGTAATTCCGAGCACTTTGTCTAGCCTTGCCTGAACCTTCTTGTAAAGCGGAATGCACCACAGCATGATTCCGAAGATAACAACGGAAAGCACCGGTATAGCCGCAACGAATATAAGCGCCGCCTGAACGTTGATAGTAAACGCCATTATCATAGCGCCGAATACCACGAACGGCGAGCGCAGCAGCAGACGGAGCGTAAGGTTTACGCCGTTCTGTATCTGGTTCATATCGCTGGTCATTCTGGTGATGAGGGTGGAAGTTCCTACCTGGTCGATTTCAGACCACGACAGGCTCTCAATGTGGCGGAATAGTTCGTGCTTCACCTTGGAGGAGAACCCTACCGCCGCCTTGGCGGCAAAGTACTGCGCGGTGATGGAGAACGCAAGCCCGACTATACCCAGACCCACGAGCAGGCATACCATTCCGATAACGTAGCCCTTGTCGCCGTTGGCTATGCCGTCGTCGATTATCGAAGCGATAACGAGCGGCACGAAAAGCTCCAGGAGAGCTTCAAGCAGCTTGAACAGCGGCCCGAGTATGCATTCCTTTTTGTATTTTTTAATGTGAACAAGTAGTTTTAACAATTGATACCCTTCCCTTCAAAGATTATCTTGACAAATCACAAATAATAGTATATCATAAAAGAAAGATATTTTAAAGATATAGCATTGAAAAAATCTATACAAATTATGTATAGACATAATAGTTACAACATATGGAGGCAGAAATGGATCTGAAACAACTGCGTTATTTCACGACTGTTGCCGAAGAGGGCACCATAAGCGCCGCCGCGAAGAAGCTTTTTATGTCGCAGCCGCCGCTGAGCACTCAGATGAAGCTGCTGGAGCAGGAGCTGGGCTGTTCGCTGTTCGAGCGGGGGCAGAAGCATATCCGCCTGACCGAAACCGGAAGACTCCTTTACGACCGTGCACAGACGCTCCTGCGCATGGAAGCGTCAATGCGGCAGGACGTGGAGGCGTGCGCCCGAACTGAGAAAGATACGATACGAATAGGGGTAGTTTCGTCGGTGATATGTACCCGTGCGGGGGAGTGGATATCGGATTTTCTGAAGAAGAACGACGGCGTTACCATCGAGATAACGGAAAGCAACACATATTCGCTGATCGAGAAGCTGCGGACAGATCAGATACACGCGGCGCTTGTAAGAACACCGTTCCCTGAGAACGAGTTCAGGGTACACAGCCTGGCGCATGAAAAGATGATAGCGGTAGGCGCAAAGCGAAGGCTCCCGGACATGGTAACAATGAATATTCTTTCACATTACCCCCTGATTCTATACCGCCGCTGGGAGCCGATAATAAAGGAGGCGTTCCAGAAAAACAGCCTGGAGCCGCGCTGCGTCTGCATATGCGACGACGCCAGAACAGCGGTCGACCTCGCGGAACGCGCGGTCGGTATCTCGCTGGTTCCTGGTTCGGCGGCGGGGCTTCTGCATTCCGAAAAGGCGGAGTTTCATTCGATAGCCGACTGCCCTATAGAAACGGAGATCGTGCTTATTTACAAGGAGAACGCGTATTTTCCGGAAAGCGTGAAGAAATTCACGGATTACCTTATGACTATCAAATAAATAAAAAAGCACGTCCGCCAATGGACGTGCTTTTCGTTGCAGATCACGGCTCGTGAACCGTGAATGTTATCGAGATGTTGGAAACGGAGGTCTTATCGCTGATGTCCATTATCTGGGCGGAGCAGTCGGTAAAATCTCCATCGGGAGTTCGCACTTCCTTGGGCAGGTCGTTTACCCATGCGTTGTAGAGGTTTACACGCGTGCAGTGCTTGTCGTCGGAGGTTGTGAACTCCTTGCCGCTTAGCTGATACGGCGAGTTGTTGATGAGTATCTTGTCAATGCTTATCGTGTACCCGGGGAACAGATCCTCGCCGTTGGAGATTCCCAGCGCCGAGAACGCAGCTCCCTTTGCCGCGCCGCATTCCGTAAAGTCAAGGCTGACCGTGTAGGTTCCCGCGCCTGTGATTATTACGTTCTTGTCCTTGATACCCTTGGTTTTGTTGGTCGGGTCGTAGGTGTCGCCAACGCTGTAGGATTTGGTGTAGTCCGCGCTCTGGTACATTACCGCGTCACATCTGAGGGTGCTATCTAAACGCCTGCGAGGGCGTCCTATTCGGCTGTCTTGCGGGTGGATTCGATCTTTTCCTTAGCCGCCGCCTTGATTTCCTCTGTTGACTTTCCGGCTTCGTTTGCGGCCGCTCTGGAGCTGAACAGCTCCGCAAGGGTCTCGTCGGAGAGCGTGTTTGTTATGCGCTTGTAGAAGTTGCTGCAATCCCACAGAACAGGGCAGTATTCATAGAGATCGCAGTTGTCGAGGAGGTTGTCGTAGAACTTGTCGGTATCCTGCTTGATTCCGCCGTTTTTGAGCATTACCGCATACTCGCCGATAACAACGCCATAGCCCTGCTTGGAGAATTTGCTGAGCTTCTCAAAAAGCCCGTTCTGCTCGTCGTAATCCTGAGGGGAGCCCCACTGATTATCTCCATCGGTGCCGCAGTAATCCCAGGGGGTGTAGTAGTGCACGGAAAGAAGCAGCTTGCTGTCCGCTGTGTCCTCCGGCATCTGGAAGCGATCGTCGCAGGTCTTGGTGATATCGGTGTTGTAGCCCGCGATAAGCAGGAAGCGGTCTGCGTTCCTGCCGCCGAGGGAGCGTATCAGCTTTACGAATTCGCTGTTTATCTCGTTGGCGGTTTCGTAGCATTCATTCTCGCTGAGAACTCCGCTGGAGCCTGTTATTTCCTTATCGTTGAGCTTGTCGCCGAGTTCCTCGTTGGCGGATTCGAATATCAGCTTGTAGGAGCGGTCGGCAAAATGCTCGCCTATCTGCGTCCACATTGCCTTGTACATTTCCATTGCCTTGTCGCGGGTCTCCTGCTCTGCGGAGCCGAACATACCCCACCAGCCGCCGTCCCAGTGGTCGTTTATTATGACGTACATATCAGCGTCGAGCGCCCATGTAACCACTTCGTCAACCCTGTCCATCAGAGCGGAATCTATGGTATAGTCGCCGCTCTCGTAGTTCATGCCGTTAGTCCACGCAATAGGGATACGTATAGTGTCGAATCCGGCGGCTTTCATTCCCTGGATCATCTCCTGAGTAGTCCGGGGCTGACCCCACACTATCTCTCCGGAGGTCGCGCTTGAGCCATTTATGTAAGCCTGGTGATTGTACGCCTCCAGGGTATTGCCGAGATTGATTCCATTGCCCATTGCACGAATGACTTCAAGAGACGTCATATTGTTTTTCTCTGTATCGGCGGCGCTTTCTGTAGTCTCTGCTGACGCGGCTTCTGAAGTTCCGCCCGAATTGGAAGCGGTTTTGCCGGAGTAGCCAGTCAGCGCCAGCATTGCTGAAAGCACGGCGGAAATTCCGGCGTTGAGAATTAAATTGATTTCCATTTTGTTACCTCCATATAGGCATGAAATGCATGCCGAAAACGATTATATTAATATCTTATCACAAAATGTCCATAAATTCAAGTACTTTAAATGTCCATAAATTCAAGTACTTTGTGGACATCTTTTGGCATAATCGACTATCAGAGAATATAATTCTACGTTTCGGGCAAATTAGGCAGCTAATGCAGAAAAATAACGGGTATTGATTTTTTAAGAGAATTGATATATAATTATAAAGATAAAGGTCGGTGAAAGAAATGAAAAATACAAAGTCTTACGGTGCGGAGATCCAGGATGAACTTCGGGAGACCGCTCCCGAATATGAAAAATGGCGGCGCAGGTTATTTATAATGAACTGCGTTATTGCAGCCGGGGTATTCCTTCTTGAGATTGGCGTAAACATTATACTTTTTGTGCAGGGGAAGGTCAATCCGGATATAGTGTACCATCTGATGAGGTACCTTGTTGTTCCTTCCGGACTGGTGTTTCTTGCAGTGCTGTTTGATGGAATTATGATGCGGTGCTTTCCGAACAAGGACTGGCTGCTGAATTATATAATGGTGCTGACCGTTGTATTTATGTGCACGGTCGTGGCGGTGACGCATTACGTATTTCCGATAACGATGACCGCTTTCGTAATTCCCGTGCTGATGTCCGTGGTATTCGGGAATAACCGCATGACGGCTGCGACTGCAGCAAGCTGCAGTGTGTGCGTGATTCTGACAGGAATCTGGCGCAACATCGACGGCACCGATACTGACAGGTATTACGTGGTTCAGGAGGTCGTGATCTCCCTCGGAATAATATTTATGTCGCTTATCGTTGCAGAAATTGTAAACTCGCTGATAACTGAGCAGAATCACCGTCTGCTGGACGCACTCCGCAAGGAGAAGCGCTCTCAGCAGGAGGCCGAGGCGGCAAATATGGCGAAAAGCTCGTTCCTGGCGAATATGTCGCACGAGATACGCACGCCTATAAATGCGATACTCGGAATGAACGAGATGATACTCCGCGAGGAGAAGGATCCTGCGATACGCGGCTACGCCGGGAACATACAGGCGTCGGGAAACTCGCTGCTGTCGATAGTCAGCGACGTGCTCGACATTTCAAAAATCGAGTCCGGCAAGCTTGAGATAATTCCGGTGGACTATGAAGTAAACTCGCTGATAAGCGACTGCTGCAACATGGCTGCGGGCCGCGCGAAGGCGAAGGAGCTGGAACTGCTGGTCGAGTGCGCGGACAACGTTCCGATGAAGCTCTGCGGCGATGAAACTCATATCCGGCAGATAATCATGAACCTTCTCACAAACGCGGTAAAGTACACTGAGAAGGGCACAGTGAAGCTGATAGTCAGCGGAAGATTTACCGACGGTGGGTTTGTGCTGAAAGTGGATGTCAGCGATACCGGAATCGGCATTGCCGAGGAGAATCTGCCGCAGCTATTCACACAGTTCCAGCGGTTCGACCTCCAGCGCAACCGGAATATCGAGGGCACAGGGCTGGGTCTGTCGATAGTCAAGCGGCTTTGCGACCTTATGAGCGGAACAATTACCGCGAGAAGCGTCCTGGGAAGCGGCAGCACGTTCACGGTCGAGCTTCCCCAGAAGGTAGTTGACAGCACTCCATGCGGCGGAGTGAATCTGAATTATTCCGCGGGCGCGGAGCACGAATATCATCACAGCTTTGAAGCTCCGGAAGCGAAGATACTCGCGGTGGACGACCTTCCTGTAAACCTGCTCGTAATAGCAAACCTGCTCAAGGAAACCCGCATTAAAATCGACACTGCCGGAAGCGGCAGGGAGTGCATGGATAAATGCTCCCAGCAGAAATACGACCTGATACTGATGGATCACATGATGCCCGAAATGGACGGCGTGCTGACGTTTGAAAAGCTCCATGGCGACAAGTCCTCGCCAAACTTTGAAACTCCGGTGATAATGCTGACGGCTAACGCCCTCGCCGGAATGCGGGAGCAGTACATGGACGTAGGATTTGCGGATTACGTTTCCAAGCCGGTTCGCGGCGCAAAGCTCGAGGAAGCGATACGCCGGAATCTGCCGGAGTCCCTGATCAAACCTGCGTCGCCGGAAATCCCCGCCGAAGCGGTCAGCACGGAGCCGTCCGGGTTCGCCGACATTTGCGGCGCAGTCCCGGAGCTGAACGTCAACGCAGCTTTGCAGTACTGCTGCGGCAGCGCTGAGCTGCTTAATGACCTGCTTCATGACTTCACGGAAAACGATCACTTTAGCGACCTGAAAGCTGCGTTTGAAGAAAAGCGCTGGGAGGATTACCGCAGACATGCTCACTCGCTGAAAAGCACGTCGCTGATGATAGGGCTTACCGGACTTTCAGAGCGCGCGAGGGCTTCCGAACTTGCGCTGAAGGGCGGCTGCACCGAGTTTGCGGAGCTAAACCATGATTCGCTGATCGAGGAATACAGCGCGCTCCTTGGAAAAATCAAAGATTATTTGAAAGATAAGAGTGAATAAAATGGCACAATTTATTGAAATAACCTCCCTGGATCACCCGGACTGCGAGGTCTACACGAAACTTACCGAAGCGCAGCTCCGCAACCGCCTGGAGCCGGAAAAAGGAATATTCATAGCTGAAAGTCCGAAGGTAATACAGCTTGCGCTTGAGCGCGGATACGAGCTGATATCCATTCTGACCGAGAAACGCTGCCTTGACGGCGTTGCCGGCGACCTTTTAAGGAACTGCGGAGATATCCCTGTTTACCTTGCTGAGCCGGATATACTCTCGACAATGACGGGCTACAAGCTGAACCGCGGCGTGCTTTGTGCCGTTCGGCGTCCGAAGCCGAAGTCTGCGGAGGAGATTTGCAGGAACGCTCACCGCATAGCTGTTCTTGAAAATATCGTCGACACAACGAACATCGGAGCGGTGTTCCGCTCAGCTGCGGCTCTCGGAATAGACGCTGTACTTATAACGCCTTCCTGCTGCGATCCGCTGCTGAGAAGAGCGGTGCGCGTCAGCATGGGGACGGTGCTTGTGGTTCCCTGGGCGCAGATAGGCGAGGAGCCGGAGGACTGGCCGGAGAATGGACTGTCGCTGCTGAATTCCTGGGGATTCAAAACGGCTGCAATGGCGCTCAGCGGCAGGTCTGTGAGCATTGACGATCCCGCGCTTGCAGCTGTGGATAAGCTTGCGATCGTGCTGGGGACCGAGGGCGACGGACTTTCAAAGGACACGATAGCCCGCTGCGATTATACCGTGAAGATCCCGATGTCGAACGGTGTTGATTCCCTGAATGTAGCTGCGGCGGGAGCAGTAGCATTCTGGCAGCTCAAATGGCGCGGGGAGTGATCTGAATGCCTTTTCTCTATGAACATGGCGACATGCTGAATCGCCCGATAGAGTGCTTCTATTTTGACACTAGCTCAAAGTATTTTCCGGTGCATGCCCACTGGCACTTCTATATGGAGTTGATCTACATGTACGACGGAAAGGTCGAAGCTTCCAGTGCGGGTGAGAAATACATTGTTGAAAAGGGCGACATGATGCTGTTTCACCCGAAGGCGGTGCATTCTATTTCGTACTGCCCGGGTTCGCCGGAGGCGCGGTACGCTGTTATCAAGCTTGATATCAGCCGCATGAGCCTTACGCCGAGCTACGTGCCAAAGCTCAGAAGTATTTTCCTGAGCGCCGAAAAGAAAAATATGACGCCGTTCTTCGCGGCTTCCCAGACTGAAAAAATGCGCGCCGGCGAGGTACTCACGCGGTGCATTGAGGAAATGAGGCAGCAGAGATACGGCTTTGATCTCGTGATACGTTCCGAGCTGTATGGGCTGCTGATCAACATTCTGCGCTGCTGGCAGGATCAGGGATTTTCAGTCGACAGCGAGGCGTATTCCGAGGACTCCCGTTACGACATTTACAACATTACGGAGTTCATCGACGAGCGGCTGTCGTCCGGCGTGCAGGTCAGCGAGGTCGCGGAGCGCTGCGGAATGAGCTATTCCTATTTTGCGAAGAAGTTTCTTGCGGTCTACGGAAAGACCTGCAAGGAATACATCGAGGAAATGCGTATTATCAAAGCTGAAGAATTCCTGGTTTTCACGGATTTTGATTTGCAGAAGATCAGCAGCGAAACGGGATTTTCCGACTGCTCGCACATGATAAAGAGCTTCAAGAAGCTGCGTGGAATAACGCCCAAGCAGTACCGCATAAAGCTTGCCGAATAAAACGACCCCGCACCGGAAAAGTGCGGGGCAAATTTATAGTCTGCATTCGTAGAGCTCAGGCAGCTTGTCGAGCGTCACTGCGTTTTCGCAGGAGTAAGCCCGGCGCAGCTCATCATACGATGTGAAATTTTCGGAAGTCGTGAAACTGCCAGACCAGGTCATGAACCAGCTCCAGGGTACGCGGTGTTCGATGAGCGCGGGAACGTCCGGAATAGTGCCGATCTCCGCGACTGCCGCGAGTTTTTCCGTGGAAATACTGCCGCTGATTTCGGCGTATTCCATGGCAAGGTCTGTGTGCTCGTGAGCCGGGGGATACAGGTCGCGGGAGATGATGTCGACTACATCGTCGCCGGGATAGTTTTCGATTTTCGGGGAATTCTGTACCCAGATGAGGTTGTCAAGGCGGTGGCGTTCCGTGAAGCGCTCGAACATCAGGCGGTAGAGCTTTTTGCACGGCTCCGCGCCTTCGCGTCCCCACCAGAACCAGCTGCCCTCGGCCTCGTGGAAGGGTCTCCATAGTATCGGGATATGCTCGTCGCTGAAAGGCCGCAGAAGTCCCGCCATGTAGTCGAGGTCGTTCAGAAATGCCGCGTTTTCCGGAGTTCCGGACTGAGCGGCTCTGGAAGCGCTGAAATCCGTGTTCTCGGAATAGAAAGACTTGTCGCGGCCGCCCAGCGGGGAAAACCAGTGCCAGGTGAAGGTGATAAGTCCGCCGAGCCTTGCCCATTCCCATGCTTTTCGGAGCGTTCCGCGGGCGTTAACGACCTCAGTCATGCATTCCTCGCCGGAGTCCTCCGGGCGGATATTAGGCGAGTAGCCGAGGAGTTCAAACCCGCAGAGCGCCGGAAGTTTTCCGGTTATGCGGCGTATATGCTCCAGTTCGGGCTGCTCCATTGTCTGGGTGTGCTGACCCAGTATCAGCCTGTTTCCGCGGTTCTCCTCGAGGTAATCAAGTACGCGCTGAACCTCCGGCTGCGCGTTCGGGTTAACGGCTCTCATTATTTCACTCCTCTGAATCCGGTGATGTCCTTGATGACCTCTCCGGCTATGATAAGTCCCACAACGGACGGTACGAACGCGTTGCTTCCCGGCACCTGATTGCGGTGTGTGCATTTCCTTTTTGTTCCGGGAGGGCAGACGCAGTGCTGCTTGCAGCTTATCGCCATATCGTCGGCCGGGGTGATAGGCTTTTCCTTGGAATATACCACCTTCAGCTTGCGGACTCCGCGCTTTTTCAGCTCGTATCGCATTACGCGGGCAAGCGGGCAGACCGAGGTGCTGTAGATATCTGCGACTTCAAAGCGGGTCGGGTCGACCTTGTTTCCTGCGCCCATGGAGCATATTATCGGAGTGCGGCACTTCTGCGCGTTCATTACAAGCTCTATTTTTCCGGTTACGGTGTCGATGGCGTCAACAACGTAGTCATACTGCGAGAAATCGAACTGGTCTGCGGTTTCGGGAGTGTAGAAGGTCTGCCAGCAGTTGACCGTCATGTCGGGGTTTATCTCAAGCAGGCGCTCTTTGGCTGCTTCTACCTTATATCTGCCGACGGTTTTCCTGGTGGCGAATATCTGGCGGTTTATGTTAGTGAGGCAGACCTTGTCGTCGTCGATGATGTCGAGGGTGCCTACCCCGCTTCTTGCGAGGGCTTCAGCGGTGAATCCGCCTACGCCGCCTATTCCGAATATTGCCACTCTGGAGCCGGCGAGTTTTTCCATGGCTTCCTTGCCGAATATGAGTTCGGTTCTTGAAAATTGATTCAGCATTCTGTATTCCTGTCCTTTGTCTATTAAACATATGGTTCTGATATATTATACATTTTCGCTCCGGGATTGTCAATAGCTAATCACGAAATAATTATACAGTATTGACGAAAATTCGCGAAAGGTATTGAAAAAAAGCCGCGCATAGGATATAATAACATATATGCATATGCCGCAGAAACCAGGCTGCGAAATAAATCCGGTCGGCAGACACAGGGAGGAAAACATCTTGACATCAGCAAACGATCTTACAAAGAACATAAAGCGCGTTATCTTCACAGAGGAGGAGATAAAGGCGAAAATTGCGGAGGCGGGCAGGGAACTCAGCGAGAAATACGCCGGAAAGCCGCTGCTTCTGGTGAGCATACTTAACGGCGCGTTCGTATTCATGGCGGACTTCTGCCGCGCGGTGACGATTCCGTGCGAGATAGCGTTCATGTGTGCAAAGAGCTACTATAACGGCACCGTATCCAGCGGCGAGGTCACTATCACGAAGGATCTTACCCAGGACATCAGCGGGTACCACGTTGTCATACTTGAGGACATAATCGACACCGGCCGTACTCTGAAAGCAGTTGTGGAGCTGCTGAAGAAGCGCGATCCGCTTTCACTTGAGGTTATCACGCTGCTGGACAAGCCGTCCCGCCGTGCGGTGGAGTTCGAAGCGGACAAGGCGCTGTTCACTATCCCGGATTATTTCGTGATAGGCTACGGGCTTGACTGCGGCGAGAAGTACCGCAACCTGCCCTACATCGCAGAGTACAGCGCGGACTGAGAGGTAAAATGAGCACAAATTCAAATAACGCTAAGCAGCTGGGATTCCTTGAAAGGGTATTCAAACTGAAGGAAAATCACACGGATGTCAAAACCGAGCTTTCTGCGGGACTTACTACGTTTATGACGATGGCGTATATTCTGGCGGTCAACCCGAGTATTCTTTCAGCGGCAGGAATGGACGGCACCGCGGTTCTCATCGCTGCCTGCATAGCTTCCTTCATCGGCACAATGCTGATGGGACTTCTCGCGAATCTGCCGTTTGCGCTCTCGGCGGGAATGGCAAAAAGATACCGCCGCTGATTTACGTATTGACGGTGCTGTTTATTCTGAATATATTCTCCTGTAAATTTTCAGCCGCTCTGGGTCAGCTCAGGGCGGCTGTATATATTAAAATCCCCCGGAAGGCTCGTCTGAACCCCCGGGGGATTACTATTAGTGATTCCTGAACCACTTGCGTATCCATGCTCCGCTTTCGGAGTAATCGCTGTCCGACCACTTTCCGTCCGCCTTCGCGGATTCCTTGAAGCAGGAGGAGGATTCGTTCTTGTTTGCGAGGTTCCAGTTGCAGTAGCTTACGCCGTATTTATCGAGCAGCTTGAGCCACTTTTCAGTCTGCGCGAAGTCGTTGCCGCCGTTGCCGGTGGCGTCGCAGCAGCCGAATTCCGAAACGAATATCGGAAGTCCGCCGTTGATGCATTTTTCCGTGCGTTCACGCAGCCAGTCCGTATGCGTAGCCGCATAGAAATGCAGCGCGTACATTACGTTGTCGTATTTCAGCGGGTCGGCAAGCGCCTGGTCGATGTCCTGGCTCCAGGTTGGCGTTCCGACTATTATTACTGCGTCCTTGTCGTTCTTGCGTATCACAGGGATAACCTTTTCAGCGTAGGGCTTTATAACGCCTTTCCAGGTCGCGTTTCCGTTCGGCTCGTTAACTATCTCGTAGATAATGTTGGGGTAGTCTGCGTACTTCTTTGACATCTTGTCGAAGAACTTTATTGCTTCGTCCGTATACTGGCTCGGGTCGCCTGGATTCAGCACGTGCCAGTCAATGATGACGTACATTCCGAGCTTGATACATATATCCACGCCCTTTTCCAGGAGCTGAGTGCTTCCTTCCTTGTTCTGCATGTAGCACTGACCGTTGCCCCATTCGTCAACGTACATCGCCATGCGGACTACATTTGTGTTCCAGTCGTCGCGCAGGGTTCGGAATGCGTTTTCGTTTACGAAGTCCGGAAACCAGGTGATTCCGTGCGTGCTCATGCCCCGGAGCTGGTATCCCTTTCCGTTTTTGTCCACAAGCTGGGTTCCCCTTACGGAAAGCTGACCGTGAGAGGCTACCGGAGTAGTTCCGTCCGGATCCTCGGGAGCAGGCGGAACCGTCTGTATCGTGACCGCCGGTGTGGTGGTAGCAGGCTGAACGCTGCCGCCGTTCTGTCCGGAGTTTGTTCCGACGGAAGCAGCCGAGCCGTTAACTGTAGCTTTCGACGGCGTGAAATCACCGGGGCATGACCAGTTGAATCCGAAGCCAGTATTGCCGCCGCTGGGAACGCTTCCGTTATAGGACTCGTTCTTAATGGTGAGCGTAGTTCCGCTCACTGAGAAAACGCCGTTCCAGCTTGCGGTCAGCTTGAATCCGGAGGGAACTGTCACTTTAACGGTCCAGCTTCCGACGTCGGAGCCGGAATTGTTCGTAAGTGTAGCTTCGTAGCCGCCGCACTTGTTTTCGCCTTCCTCCCAGGTGGAGTTCAGCTTCCAGTCGACCGAAAATTTCGTGAGTTCCGCCGGTTTTGTGGCTGTCGAGGTCTTGACCGTTGAAGCAGTGGTTTTCACAGTCGTGGCTGCTGTCGAAACCGGTTCGGGAGCGGCGCCTGTCGTGCTTTGAGCGGGTGTTGTTTCGGAAGAAATATCCGATGTTACTGGAGATTCAGCGGTTGACGTTTCACCAGAAAACTCCTCGGTTGGAGCGATTCCGCTAATTTCGGAAAGCTCCGGAGCGGGGGACGACTCCGCTGATACTGTGGAAGGAGCCGCTGTGAACTCGCCGCTGTCGGATACGTCAGAGGAAACCGCCGTTTCGGAATCAGCCGGAATCTCCGCAGGCTTCTGGTCGGCGGAGCAGCCGCATAGCAGCGAAGCGCATAGAATCGCCGCGATAATGGATCTGAGCTTGTTTTTCATATAATTATCCTTTCTGAACAGGTATACTTAATTATATCATCTCAGCAGTAAAAAATCAACTGTGTACTATCACAAAATCCGTTATGAAAACTTATGCAGAAAAATAAAAAATCATATTGAAATCCGGCGAGTTTTGTGTTATTATATATAGTGATAATTCTGTGCAGACACAGAGTACAAAAACGGATAAGGGAGTAAAATTATGCCAAAGAAACAGGACATCAACAAGATATTGATTATCGGATCAGGTCCTATCATCATCGGACAGGCGTGCGAGTTCGACTATTCCGGTACGCAGGCGTGCAAGGCGCTTCGCAGGCTGGGATACCAGATAGTACTGGTGAATTCCAACCCCGCCACCATCATGACCGACCCCGATGTAGCCGACATCACCTACATCGAGCCGCTCAACGTTGACAGGCTCACCCAGATCATCGAGAAGGAGCGCCCCGACGCGCTGCTGCCGAACCTCGGCGGTCAGTCCGGTCTGAACCTCTGCTCCGAGCTGAGCGAGGCTGGCGTACTTGAAAAGTACAACGTGCAGGTGATCGGCGTTCAGGTCGACGCGATCGAGCGCGGCGAGGATCGTATCGAATTCAAGCACACAATGCAGAAGCTCGGCATTGAAATGCCCCGCAGCGAGGTAGCATATTCCGTTGAGGAAGCTGTGAAGATCGCTGAGCAGCTCAAGTACCCGGTTGTGCTCCGTCCGGCTTACACCATGGGCGGCGCAGGCGGCGGCATGGTCTACAACATCGACGAGCTGAAGGTAGTCTGCGCCCGCGGACTCCAGGCCAGCCTTGTAGGTCAGGTGCTCGTTGAGGAGTGCATAAGCGGCTGGGAAGAGCTTGAGCTCGAGGTAGTACGCGACGCAAACGACAATGTTATTACCGTATGCTTCATTGAAAATATCGACCCCATCGGCGTACACACCGGCGATTCCTTCTGCTCCGCGCCCATGCTGACCATCAGCGAGGACGTCCAGAAGAAACTCCAGGAGTATTCCTACAAGATAGTAAAGGCTATCGAAGTGATCGGCGGCTGCAACTGCCAGTTCGCGCACGACCCTGTTTCCGGACGTATCGTTGTAATCGAGATCAACCCGAGAACCTCCCGTTCCTCCGCGCTTGCTTCCAAGGCGACCGGTTTCCCGATCGCACTGGTTTCCGCTATGCTCGCGTGCGGCCTGACCCTCGACGAGATTCCCTGCGGCAAGTACGGCACGCTGGATAAGTACGTTCCCGGCGGCGATTATGTTGTTATCAAGTTCGCGCGCTGGGCATTCGAGAAGTTCAAGGGCGCTGAGGACAAGCTCGGCACCCAGATGAAGGCAGTCGGCGAGGTAATGTCCATCGGCAAGACCTACAAGGAAGCCTTCCAGAAGGCAATTCGCAGCCTTGAGACCGGCAGATACGGCCTCGGCTTCGCTAAGGACTTCAACAAGCTGTCAAAGGCAGAACTGCTTGCAAAGCTGCGCTACCCGACTAGCGAGCGCCAGTTCATCATTTACGAGGCACTCCGCAAGGGCGCTACAATCGACGAGATATACGACCTCACCAAGATCAAGCATTGGTTCCTCCAGCAGATGAAGGAGCTGGTTGACGAGGAGAACGCGCTCATTGAGAAGAAGGGCGCAGTTCCCGCAGAGCCGGTGCTCCGCCAGGCAAAGCTCGACGGATTCTCCGACAGATACCTCAGCCAGATCCTCGGCGTTTCCGAGGAGGAGGTACGCACCACCCGCGAGAAGTACGGTATCCGCGAGGCATGGGAGGGTATCCACGTAAGCGGCACCGAGAATGCGGCATATTATTACTCCACCTATCATGATATCAAAGACACAAGCCCGGTTTCCGACAAGCCGAAGATAATGATTCTCGGCGGCGGCCCCAACCGAATCGGTCAGGGCATCGAGTTCGATTACTGCTGTGTTCACGCGGCGCTCGCACTGAAGAAGCTCGGTTTTGAGTCCATCATCGTAAACTGCAACCCTGAAACTGTTTCCACCGATTATGACACCTCAGACAAGCTCTATTTCGAGCCGCTGACCCTGGAGGACGTTCTCGCTATCCACGAGAAGGAGAAGCCGGTAGGCGTTATCGCGCAGTTCGGCGGTCAGACTCCGCTTAATCTCGCAGGCGACCTCAAGAAGTACGGCGTAAATATCCTCGGCACAAGCCCGGAGACTATCGACCTCGCAGAGGATCGCGACCACTTCCGCGCAATGATGGAGAAGCTCGGTATTCCTATGCCGGAATCCGGAATGGCTGTCAACGTTGACGAGGCTCTCGAAATCGCAAACAGGATCGGCTACCCGGTAATGGTTCGTCCGTCCTACGTTCTTGGCGGCCGTGGAATGGAGATCGTTCACGACGACGAGATGATGAAGGTCTACATGTCCGCCGCTGTTGGCGTAACTCCCGACAGACCAATCCTTATAGACCGCTTCCTGCACCACGCTACCGAGTGCGAGGCAGACGCCATCTCCGACGGCAAGAACTGCTTCGTTCCCGCTGTTATGGAGCACATCGAGCTTGCCGGCGTACACTCCGGCGATTCTGCATGCATACTCCCGAGCAAGAATCTCACCGCAAAGCAGGTAGAGACAATCAAGGAGTACACCAGAAAGATCGCCGTTGAGATGAACGTCTGCGGTCTGATGAATATGCAGTACGCCATTGAGGACGACACCGTGTACGTTCTTGAGGCTAACCCGCGTGCTTCCAGAACGGTTCCGCTAGTTTCCAAGGTGTGCAGCATAAACATGGTTCAGATAGCTACGCAGATCATTACTTCCTCGCTGACTGGCAAGCCCAGCCCCGTTCCGGAGCTCCGCGATCACCAGATCAACCACTACGGCGTAAAGGAAGCAGTGTTCCCGTTCAACATGTTCCCTGAGGTAGACCCCGTGCTTGGACCTGAAATGAGATCCACCGGCGAGGTGCTTGGTATATCCCCGAGCTTCGGCGAGGCATACTACAAAGCTCAGGAAGCGACCCGCACAAAGCTTCCCCAGGAGGGCACAGTGCTGCTGAGCGTATGCGACCGCGACAAGCCCGAGCTTATCGAGGTAGCGAAGGCGTTCAACGACCTTGGATTCAAAATTCTCGCAACCGGAAAGAGCTTCGAGATGATAAAGGAAGCAGGTATCCCGGCTGAGCGCATTTTCAAGATGTACGAGGGCAGACCCAACATCGGCGACGCTATCGCGAACGGAAATATTCAGCTCATCATCAACACTCCTGCCGGTAAGGACAGCGTGACTGACGACAGCTATATCAGAAAGGCTGCAATCAAGCACAGAATTCCTTACATCACAACGATGGCTGCCGCAAAGGCAAGCGCGGAAGGCATTCGCGCAATTAAGGAGAACAAGCACTTTGGCGTGAAGTCTCTCCAGGCGCACCACGCTGATATAATCTGATTTAACGTTTCCCTCCGGAATAGCCTTCCGGAGGGAGATTTTTTAAGTAATTCAGCGGAATTTTAAAAATATTTTATAAAAACTGTTGCAAAAATAACCTAAATATGTTATGATAAATATATAGAGTGGCAGGGTGCGTCATGCAGCCGCGCCATGGGATAATTGAAAGGAATTACGATCATGCCAAGACAGAAGAAAACCACGACCACGACTACCGCAAAGGCGGAGACCGCAGTAAAGTCTGCCGGGACGACAGCAGCTAAGCCTGTAGCAGCAAAGCCTGAAAAGCCCGTTGAGGTTAAGGCTGGCAAGACTGCTGAAGTTAAGGCTGCTCCTGCTGAGACTCCCAAGGCTGCTAGGAAGCCCGCTGCAAAGACCACAGCTAAAAACGCTGTAAAGCCAGCAGCAAAGGCTGATTCCGCTCCCAAGAAGAGAGCCGGAAGAAAGCCGAAGCCCATAACAGTAAATGATGTAGTAGCAAAGGTATACAAGCGCATCAACAAGGCTGCCGGTAAGCAGGTGGCCGCTGAGGGCAGAGCCGCAGTTGACATTAAGCTGTATGGTTCGTTTGAGGCTCATATGTACATCGAGGTCAAGGACGGAAAGGTTTCCGTTGAGCCCTATGATTACATCGAGAGAGACCTTGAGGCTGCAGTTCCGGTCGACGTAGCGCTTGCAATCGCAGACGGCAAGACAACCATTAAGGAAGCGGTTGAGAATGGCTCCCTGTATGTTTTCGGAAATGTTCAGTTTGCGCTCAAGTTTGCTAAGCTTTTCGATTGATTCAGTATAATAAAAATCCTCGCGATATGATTTGCGGGGATTTTTATATTACAGGAAAACAAACAGCGGCAGAGTAGACCTGCCGCTGTTTTTATGTGAAATTCGAATTACTCGTATTCAACTACGTTGACCCAGGAGAGCAGGAAATCGCGCTCTTCCTTCTTGCCCTTTACGGACTGGGAAGCAGCAACGATAGGAAGCCACTTCTGAATGTACTGCTTTGCTGTATCGCTCTTCTTGCTGAACAGGTCGAGGTACTTCTCTGCAGTTTCCTTGTCGTTGTTGAGGTAGAACAGCAGGTAAGTGCGTGCAACATCAGCGGAAGCATTGCCCTGTGTAGCATGTGCCCAGTCAATGATGTAAGCGGTGCCGTCGTCCTTTACGATAATGTTGGATGGGTTGAAATCGCCGTGGCATACCTTCTTATGCTCGTGCATACCCTCGAGGCGGGTGTGCAGCTCATAACGTGTGGTGGCGTCGAGGTTGGTTTCGCTGATCTTGCGGTTCATTTTGTCCTTCAGCTTGTTGAGCATCGGGCACTTTGCAGCATGAACCTGCATCTGAAGGTCAACGAACATTTCAAGGTACTCGTCCTTCTTTGCGGGGTTCTCCTGCATGAGCTGTGCAAGGGTCTTGCCCTCAATGAACTCAGAAACGATTGCCCACTTGCCGTCGATCATCTTGACTTCAAGCACTTTGGGTACGTTAATGCCTATATTCTCTACACGCGCCTGATTGAGCGCTTCGTTGAGTATGTCAGGCTTTGCGTAGCTCTCGTCAAATACCTTGACCAGTGTGTTGCCTTCGCGGTAGATGGTCTTGCCGGGTCTGACAGCTAAAATATTTTCGGACATAGCTTTATCCTCCTGTAAAAAGAATGACATGCCAGTGATGGCAGTCTATATATCAAGGAGCATTGCGCCCCATGAATACAAGCACAAAGCCGGGCACGGGCTAAAAGTCCATGCCCGGCTGCGTTAAATCAGTACGGGAGTACTATTGAGAGGGAATCAAACCTTCTCGTGAGTACCATAGTATGCGTTCAGATACATCTGCTTGATTTCCTTGAAGAGCGGGAATCTCGGGTTAGCACCGGTGCACTGGTCATCGAATGCCTGCTCAACCATTGCATCGAGTCTGTCGAGGAAGTCCTTCTCGTCAACGCCGTAGTCCTTGATGGTCTTCTTAACGCCGATTCTATCCTTGAGCTCGTCGATCTTCTTGATAAGACCTTCAACCTTAGCCTCGTCGTTCTTGCCGGTTACACCGAGGAACTCAGCAACCTCAGCATAACGACGCATGGTGTGCGGGTGAGTATACTGAGAGAATGTGCCCATCTTAGCAGGAGCCTCAGCGCTGTTGAAGCGGATAACTTCGTCGATCAGCAGAGCGTTTGCGATACCGTGGGGCAGGTGGTGGAACGCACCGAGCTTGTGAGCCATAGAGTGGCAAACACCCAGGAATGCATTAGCAAATGCCATACCAGCCATTGTAGCAGCGTTAGCCATGTTCTCACGAGCAACCGGATCATATACGCCGGAGATAGCGGAATCATAAGCAGCAGGCAGGTTCTCGAAGATGAGCTGGAGGGACTTGAGTGCGAGACCGTCTGTGAACGGAGTAGCCATAACGGAAGCATAAGCCTCGAGGCAGTGTGTAACTGCGTCAATACCGGAAGCGGAAGTCAGACCTCTCGGGCCGGTTCTCATCATGTCAGCGTCAACGATTGCCATCTTAGGCATGAGCTGATAGTCAGCCAGCGGGTACTTAACGCCTGTGGACTGATCGGTGATAACTGCGAACGGAGTAACCTCAGAACCAGTACCAGCGGAAGTAGGAACAGCGATGAAGTAAGCCTTCTCGCCCATGTTCGGGAAGGTGTAAACTCTCTTACGGATATCAATGAAGCGCATTGCCATATCCATGAAGTCAGCATCGGGGTGCTCATACAGAACCCACATGATCTTACCAGCGTCCATTGCGGAACCGCCGCCGACAGCGATGATGCAGTCAGGCTCGAACTTTCTCATAGCCTCTGCGCCCTTCTGAGCGGAAGCCAGGGAAGGATCAGGCTCAACATCAGCGAATGTGGTGTGAACAATGCCCATCTCGTCAAGTCTGTCAGTAATAGCCTTTGTGAAGCCGCTCTTGAACAGGAAGGAGTCAGTTACGATGAACACTCTCTTCTTGCCCATAACGTCCTTGAGCTCCTTGAGAGCAACAGGGAGGCAGCCCTTCTTGATATAAACCTTCTCAGGTGCGCGGAACCACAGCATATTCTCTCTCCTCTCGGCAACGGTCTTGACATTCAGCAGGTGCTTAACACCAATGTTCTCGGAAACGGAGTTACCGCCCCAAGAGCCGCAGCCCAGTGTGAGGGAAGGAGCAAACTTGAAGTTGTAGAGGTCGCCGATGCCACCGAGGGAAGAAGGAGTGTTAACGATAAGACGGCAAGCCTTCATTCTCTCAGCCCACTTGTCGAGCTTCTCTCTTTCGGTGTTGTTGTTGATCCAGAGTACGGAAGTATGACCAAGACCGCCGTTGTTCTTCAGCAGGGTGTCAGCCATATCAAGAGCCTGATCGAAGTTATCAGACTTGTACATGCCGAGGATAGTGGTGAGCTTCTCGTGGCCGAATGCCTCATCAGGCTCCAGGGAAGTAGCCTCACCGATGATTACCTTAACAGACTCGGGGATCTCGAAGCCAGCCATCTTTGCGATCTGGAAAGGACGCTGACCAACGATCTTAGCATTAAGAGCGCCGTTGATGAGCATAACCTTTCTGATCATGTCAGCCTGCTTCTTATCGAGGAACATGCAGCCTCTCTTCTCGAATTCCTTCTTGACATCGTTGTAGATGGTCTTGTCAACGATAAGGGTCTGCTCGGTTGCGCAGATCATACCGTTATCGAAGGTCTTGGAGTGAATAATGGAGTTAACTGCATTAACGATATCAGCAGTGGAGTCAATGATAGCGGAAGCGTTACCCGCACCTACGCCGATAGCGGGGGTGCCGGAGGAGTATGCAGCCTTAACCATTCCAGGGCCGCCGGTTGCGAGGATTATATCAACTTCCTTCATGAGGAGGTTTGTAAGATCAAGGGAAGGAACATCTACCCAAGAGATGATGCCGTCAGGAGCGCCAGCCTTAACTGCTGCCTCATAAACGATCTTTGCAGCCTCAACGGTGCACTTCTTTGCACGGGGGTGCGGGCTGATGATGATACCGTTTCTGGTCTTGAGAGAGATAAGGGTCTTGAAGATAGCAGTGGAAGTAGGGTTGGTTGTAGGAATAACCGCGCCGACAACACCGATAGGCTCTGCGATCTTCTCAATGCCGTATGCCTCGTCGCGCTCGATAACGCCGCAGGTCTTTGTGTGCTTGTATGCATTGTAGATATGCTCAGCAGCATAGTTGTTCTTGATAACCTTGTCCTCTACAATACCGTAGCCTGTTTCTTCAACAGCCATCTTTGCAAGCGGGATTCTCTGCTTGTTAGCTGCGGAAGCGGCTGCAAAGAAAATAGCGTCAACCTGCTCCTGAGTATAGGTTGAGAAAATCTCCTGTGCTTCCTTGACTTTCTTAAGTGCTTTTTCAAAGCTCTCTACGCTGTCAACCAGTTCATGAAATGCCATAGTCATCTTCTCCTTAAATTTTATATACATGCCTGGGTCGCTCATTTCCTGCTGGGAGCTTCCGGCGGCGGTGACGGTTTACTAACCCGCGGCGCTGTCGGGATTTCCGGCATTCTCTGGGCGCCATTGCCCTGATCGGCTGAGCCGACCTTTATTAACCATTGACACGTGCGGGACATAGACGTTTTAATGCCCCATTCGCACCTGTTAATATTTTAACACATTATTTATATGCTGTAAAATGTAATATTGATATAGCTATATCAGCAAAAAGCATATCACCCTATCGCCCCGAAATATTTGTCCCTGGAGCGGTTTACAGCCGCGACGAATTCACGGTCAAAGTCGGATAAACGGTAATCTCTGCGGTATATCAGTACGTCCTTGTAGGGTTTGTCGCTGCCCTTGATTTTAAGTTGAACCAGCCCGTAATCCTTGAGGAGCTCCTGCGGTACGGGGGACACCCACATGAATGTATCCGGAACTGTTCCGAGAATCGCAAACTGCGTACCGCGCTCGTAGACGTATATCCGCCGGTCGATGAACTCGGTAAGCTCCGACTTTCTGACATCTATCATGGGGACCGATGGCACATAATGGTCAGCGTGGCAGACCTCAATGTACTCGGCGAGGTCGTCAAGACAGACCTCTTCCCTTTGGGTCAGCGGGTTGTTCTTTGATATAAGCAGAACATAGGTGAACTCCGCAACGGTCTCGCTTGTGAGCTTTTTGTCCTTGAAAAGGTCGCTGAAGTACTTTTCGTACGACGCCTGGTAGCGCACGATCCCGAGGTTGAAATCCTCCCTGACGACGCTGTTTATCGTGTTCATTGAGTTTGTCTCGCAGTAGTAGAATTCTGCAGGGGAGCCGGATTTTATGCAGCGCGAGAAGTCCGCCATTGCATAGCTGAGGTAGCTTGCCCGCGGAACGCTGACCGAAAAGCTCTGCTTTTTCTGCCTTCCGTTGTGGTATATCTGCTCCACTTCGTCGACCTTCTGCACGATCTGGCGCGCATATTGAAGGAATTCCTCGCCGTCCGGCGTTATTGAAATGCCCTTTGTTGTACGACGGAAAATGGTGATCCCGAGGGATTCCTCAAGCTCTTTGATTGCGCGGCTGAGGTTCGGCTGACCCATATAGAGGTTTTCCGCCGCCTTGCTTATCGAACGCGTTTTTGCCACTTCCACGGCATATTTAAGATGAAGTATGTTCAACTCAATTCCTGCCTTTCGTCGTAGTTTATAGAAATAATCAATGCTTGACTGATAATTATTTATCAAATCAATGTAAAGTCCTCATTGACAAAAAATAAACAACTTGATAAATCCGGGTAAAAACATTCGCTTCTCCATTCTTTATTTGAAGAAGCGAATGCGATGAATACCGTTAATCTCTTTCAAGCGCCGAAATGCCGCTTCTGACCATCTTGACGATTCCGAACGGCTTGAGCAGGCTGATGAAGCTGTCGATTTTCTCGGGCTTTCCGGTGAGCTCCAGCATAATGCTGTCTTCTGCGATGTCCACGGACTTAGCGCGGAACAGGTTTGCGACCTCGACGATACCGCGTCTGTCCTCAACGGAGCGGCCGGCGCGTACGATGACATGCTCGCGGCATACTGCGTCGGTAAGGATCTTGACTTCCTTTACATCGTGGAGCTTCATGAGCTGGTTCTTGATCTGTTCAAGGACTCTCAGATCGCCCGCTACCACGATTGTGAGCCTGGAGATCTCGGGTACTTCGGTCTCGGCTGCGTTAAGGCTCTTTATATTGAAGCACCGTCTGCTGAAAAGGCTTGAAACTCTGAGCAGAACGCCTTCGTTGTTTGCAACTTTTACGGATAATACATATTCCTGCATGGATCACGCCTCCAGATCAATTGATGTAATGGGGTTAACGACCGGCTTTCCTGCGGGGATCATCGGAAGAACGTTGATATCTCTGTCAATACGCACTTCTATCATTACCGGCGCGGACTTCGATATACTGAGCGCTTCAGTGAGTACGGGGGTGATATCCTCGGTCTTTTCGATCACGAATGTCTTAACGCCGAAAGCCTCGCCGAGCTTGACGTAATCAATGTGACGAGCGTCAAGAGTGGTCTCGGAGAAGTGCTTGCTGTAGAAAAGCCTCTGCCACTGGCGCACCATTCCGAGAACGTTATTATTCATGACGATCTCAATGATGTTGATGCCGTGTGCAGCCGCGGAAATAAGCTCGTTGAGGTTCATTGCAAAGGAGCCGTCTCCCGCCATGTTAACTACGGTCTTGTCTGGGTTTCCGGTCTTTGCTCCGAGGGCGGCTCCGAGGCCGTATCCCATAGTTCCCAGACCGCCCGAGGAGATGAAGCTGCGCGGGTTTCTGCACTTGTAGTACTGTGCCGCCCACATCTGAGTCTGACCTACTTCTGTGGTGATTATAGCCTCGCCGGAAGTGAGCCTGTCGAGTTCCTCGATAACCGCCTCAGGCGTAACGGGAAGCTCCTTTGTGCCTTCTTGAACAGGCTCGCCGAAGTCGCCGCCGAGTACCTCCTCGCACCACTCCGGGTGGGACTGCTGCGCGATTTTCGCGTTGAGCGCAGAGAGAACAGCCTTTACATCACCGGAAACGGTAACGTCAACGTCGATATTCTTGTTGAATTCAGCGGGGTCTATGTCGATGTGAATGATCTTAGCCTGCTTGCCGAAAACGGAGGTATCGCCGGTAACGCGGTCGGAGAAGCGCGTGCCGATTCCTATGAAAAGGTCGCAGTTGTTGAGCGCGTAAGCTGCCTTGACGGTTCCGTGCATTCCGAGCATGCCTATGTAGCGGCGATCGGTCTCGTCGTAAGCGCCCTGACCCATCAGCGAGCAGGAAACTGGCGCGTCGGTCAGTTCTGCGAGCGTCTTCAGTTCTGCTGAGGCCTCGGAAGCGATAACGCCGCCGCCCGCGTAAATGTAGGGCTTCTTTGCGTTAGCAATGAGTTCAGCCGCTGCGCTGATCTCGTCCTCGCTGAGGGGAGCCGCTTCGAACGGCTTCTGCGCCGGGGCAGGGGTATACTCTGTGAAAGCCTGGGTGATATCCTTCGGAACATCGACCAGCACCGGACCCTTGCGGCCGCTCATAGCGATCTGGAACGCAAGGCGGATAGTATCAGCAAGCTCGTCAACGGACTTTACGATGAAGTTGTGCTTTGTGATGGGCATAGTAATTCCGGTGATGTCCACCTCCTGGAAGGAGTCCAGACCCAGCAGACCGCAGGAAACGTTGCCCGTGATGGCTACCAGCGGGATAGAGTCCATGTAAGCTGTCGCAATACCCGTAACGAGGTTGGTAGCGCCGGGGCCGGAAGTAGCAAGCACGATACCGGTCTTACCGGTGGAGCGTGCGTAGCCGTCGGCCGCATGGCAGGCGCCCTGCTCATGGCAGGTAATTACATGCCTGATTTTGTCGCTGTACTTGTACAGACTGTCGTAAATATTGAGAACAGCGCCTCCCGGATAGCCGAAAATAGTATCCGCGCCCTGTTCGAGCAAGCACTCAACGATTATATCTGAGCCGCTCAGTTTCATTCATATCACCTTTCTCTTTGTGTATATTATGACTGCCGCTTTTAGCTAAAACAGTATATACTTTTATTTTACCACAGACTAAGTATATTGTCAACGACATATCAGCTATTTTTTCGACGCATAGCTGAATTTTTAATGAAAAAGGCAGAAGCTGGTAACTTCTGCCTTGCATATTATCCGTTTGAAAGCGCAAACGCAGCGATCGCCGATAGATTTTCCTCGCTGACGTAGTCGCAGCCGTTTTTCAGAATGTTTATCATTTCCTGAGTTCCGGGCTTGTTCTGCTTTTCAAGGTCGGTGCAGATGGTCTGGAGGAGCTTTCTCTGGAGCCATTTCAGCTTGTGATAGTCAAGAGCGCCCCTGAGGTAGAATATCGGGATATCGGTCGGGTTGTTCTCATGCAGTATCTTGTTGTATATCTCGCCGGGAGGGTTCATGCCGACTGCGCCTGCGCAAATAAGGTTCCAGCGCTTCTGAGCCCTGGGAAGTCCCTGTATCTTGTTCGCAAAAATCCACCCGATGAATATTGCCTCCTCGTCACGGGGAATAGCCTTGACGGCCTCCTTATAGGAATAAGCCGGAACACCCAGCTTTGAAGCCAGCATTTCAGCGTATCTTCTCGCGCTTCCCGCGTTGCTTTCATAAATTACTGCTTTCATGGAGTACGCCCCTTCCTGCTCATTATCTGCGCGTCCGCAGTTCCTTTTTCTGGTTCTTGTCGCTGTACATAAGCTCGTCGGTCATGCGGATCATGTATTCCAGATCGCTAGAATCAGTCAGATCGAACGACTTTATACCCACGCTGGCTGAGATCTCAAATTCCTTGCCGGAGATGGAATTCAGGTTTTCAAGGTAAGCGTCCACAGACCGGTAGATTTCCTCGGAACTTATCGTGCCCGGAATGACCGCGACCATCTCGTCTCCGCCCCAGCGGACGCAGAGCGCGTTTTGCGGGCAGCACGACCGGAGCGCGTCCGCAACTGCGCATATCGCGTAATCGCCGTCGTCGTGGCCGTAGTTGTCGTTGATGTGCTTCAGCCCGTCAAGGTCTGCGAGGATAACCGTCATGGTTCCGCTGCACTTTTTCAGCAGCTCCGGATAGAGATTCTTGAGCGCGGCGCGGTTAAGCAGGTGAGTCAGACCATCGCAGCGGTACATTTCCTCTATCTTTTCGGTCAGATATTGCTGATACTGCATCGAACGGAAAGCTCCGAATGCGGTGTTGAGCGTGCTTGTTATCTGGGAAGCCTTATAGTAGTTCTGAATATCGTAGTCGTGGTAGTTGAAGCACACGAATCCCATCGGAACGCCCATGTAGTTCAGCGAAAGAAAAATGAGCGGCTCCTCGTGCTCTGTCAGCATGTCCTTCAGGTTTGGGTGGAGGTCGGATTTCCTCATGTCGTCTATTCTGCCATGCATGGGGAAATTCGTGTTGTAAATGATTTTGACCGTGTCGGCAAATACGGAGTCCGAATGTTTCCTGAGCGGGTCAAAGGTGCGGTCGGTGCACTCCGGGTTGAGTGCGATCACCATATCGTAAAAATCGTACTTATCCAGCTCGTTTGCGACCTCTGAGAAATCCTGACATTCCAGTATGCGGGATATCATGCGGAACATGTGTTCTTCCTCGTTCTGGTAGCGGTTGAACGAGTTGTTGATGTAGGTAAGTTCCTCGGAGGCGTTGAGCTTTACGGAAGTCGTGCAGCCGCAGCTTTCGGAAGCCTGAAGCTCAGGCACCACGAGAACGCTCCCTGGAACCGCTCTGCCGGAGAGCATCTGCATTATCGTGTCCGAGACAGTCAGCGCCAGGTGCTCGCTGCTGCAAAGGCAGGTAGTTATCTGAGGGGTGCTGTATCTTATTTCGTTTATGCCGTCAAAGCCCGTTACGATTACATTTTCGGGGCTTTTGATTCCGTGCCGTTTCAGAACCGACACGGTAGTGATCGCCATGGTATCGTTGGCGCAGATTATTGCCTGAGGAAGACTCCGGCGGCGCACGAAAAGCTGTTCCACAGCGCTTTCAGTAGGAACGCTCCAGAATTCGCCGTAGCTGATATCATCGTTGCCGAAATCCACGTCATATTCAGCGGCGACCTTTCTTACAACATCAATGCGTTCCTCGGAAAATGCATTACCTTTTATTCCCGCGATCATGTGGATATCTTTTACATTGTGGTCTGCGATAACGTGACGGACGATTTTTTCAAATCCGGCGGTGTAGTCGAAAGTGATTCGTGTGCAGCCGGGGTACTGCGCTCCAATGGTGATCACGGGAAGCCCGTGTGCCCTTGCGTCCAAAATTATACGCCGGACGGTATCCTTGTCCTTGATTGCTTCTTCGTTTATTACAACCGCGTCGGTTATATCGTAGTTGATCAGGTCAAAGACCGCTTTCTCGCCCTGTTCGTCAATGGAGTTCCAGAAAAGCTCAGACGGAGTGGAGTATACAAGCAGCCTGGCATTGCAGGAAGCAAGGCATTTTGCAAATGTTGTTATGAATCTGTGATTGGTCGCCTCGTGTATTTTAGGAGTGCAAAGCGCAACAATTGTTTTTCCGTAAAGCACAGGAAATCTCCTTTGCAAATTCATGATGGTGTCTCGCCAGGGATCTAATCTAATGTAAGAAGCATTATTAATTCTATTATATCACAAGATTTAGGAAATTTCAATACCGATGATAAAATTTTCTTTGGTGCAAATCTACCCTTAATTAAAATAGTATGTCCTTGTTCGGCATAATTGTATAATCAGCCTGAAAAATCGTACAAATCTATCATGATTATTAAATCTGTCAAAAAAACCTTATAAACAAGTTTAATCTTGTACGTTTTTGCCACTTTACAAATCAAATATTTCTGGTATACTAACAGTAAACGTTTTCAAAGACCTGCGCAAAAGAAAGGAACCGCGCGGGCAAAAGGGAAGGGGAGATAGTATGTTTCTTTTCAGATGGCTGTGGAAGAACATGAAGGGCTGCCGCGCGATATACATACTTGCGCTGTGCATTACGGTAGTATGCCAGTCGATGTACATAATCACACCGTATTTTACGCAGCAGATAACCGATACGTTCATAGTAAACGAGAATGCGCTCCAGAATTTGGAGGAGCACACGGACGTACTGATTTTCATGCTGGCGGCAATGGTGGGATTTACTCTGCTTCGCTGCGGATTGCAGTACGGAAGCAACATGATGTACGAGCACACGTCGCAGACCTTGATCTATCGTGTCAGGAAGGTGCTTTTCGACAAGATAGAAAATCAGGACGCGGCGTTCTATAACGTATACCGCACCGGCGACATCATGACCCGCGTTTCATCCGATCTTGACATGGTTCGTCACTCCATCGCATGGATAATCAAGACCATCGTTGAGTGCATCGTGCTGTTCTCGGCTTCGCTGATATTTTTCTTTACCATGGATTGGCTGATGGCGCTTTGTATGATTTCGCTGACTCCGGTGATACTGTTGATCACTTGGCTTTTCAAGCGCAGGGTAGGCCCCCTTTACGTTGATCTTCGCGAGAAGCTCTCCAGAATGAACACCGCCGCCGAGGAGAACATCTCTGGCAACCGCGTGGTAAAGGCGTTTGCCCGCGAGGACTACGAAATGAATCGGTTCGACGAATTCAGCCAGGAGTACAACAAGGCAAACAAGAAAGCGGCGTTCATGTGGCTGAAGTTTTTCCCGTACCTTGAGGTCACTGCGCAGTCGCTGTCTGTTGTAATGCTAATCGCCGGCGGACTTTTCGTAGTGTTCGGACGTATCACAATGGGGCAGTATGCGGCTTTCTCGGGTCTTATCTGGACGCTTTCCAACCCGATGAGAACGCTCGGGAACATTGTTAACGATCTCCAGCGATTCACCGCTTCCGCAAACAAGATAATCGAGATCTACTACGGAAGCCCCCGCATAGTCGACCGCAACGACGCGGTAGACAAGCCCGGCAGATTTGACGGCAAAATCGAGTTCGACCACGTCAGCTTCTCTTACGACAACACAGAGGTGCTCAAGGATATCTCCTTTACAGTGGAGCCTGGAGAGACCGTCGTAGTAATGGGCGAGACAGGCTCGGGCAAGACTACTCTTGCGGAGCTTATACCGCGTATCTATGATGTAAACAGCGGCGAGGTCAGGGTCGACGGAGTTAATGTGACCCACCTGAAACTCAAGCAGCTCCGCCACAATATAGGATTCGCAACCCAGGACGTGCTGTTGTATTCCGATACGATAGACGGCAACATCAGCTTCGGCGATTCCGATATGCCCGAGGAGGACGTTGTAAAGTACGCAAAGGCGGCAGACGCGGACGGCTTTATCAGGAAGCTTTCCGACGGTTACGAGACCATCGTCGGCGAGCGCGGCGTGGGACTTTCCGGCGGACAGAAGCAGCGAATCTCCCTTGCAAGAGCGCTTGCGGTAAAGCCTTCGATACTGATACTCGACGATACGACCTCCGCAGTCGACCTGGAAACTGAAAAGCATATCCAGAACGCTCTTGCAAACCTTGATTTCCCCTGTACGAAGCTGATAATCGCACAGCGTATTTCCACGGCGAAGTACGCCGATAAGATAATCGTGCTGAAGGACGGAAAGATATCCGAGCAGGGAACACACGAAGAGCTTATAAAGCAGCACGGCTACTACCGTGAAGTATTCGATTTGCAGAAGTAAGGAGGGATACAGATGGCTAGAAATAAATTCGACGTCGACGAAGTACTTGAGACCCCGTTCGACATACGGCACCTGAAACGTTCGCTGGTCTATGCGGCGAAATACAAGAAGCGCATCGCGATATCCCTGATACTCAGCGCCCTGGGCTCTGTGATAGGGCTGTTATCGCCGCTGATAGTTCAGAATGCGATTGATAATTACATGATACCGGTCGACCAGGCTTCCGCCGTGGCTCCGGACGACCGCGTGAAGTACATCATACTGAGCGGAGCGGCGGTTCTGGCGTGCATTATCGTGAGCGTTATATTTGCGAAGATACGTTCGGTGATGATGACTAAGGTGGGTCAGGATATCGTCTACGATATCAGAAAGGACCTTTTCGAGCACATGCAGCGGCTCAGCTTTGAGTACTACGACAGCCGCCCGCACGGCAAGATACTGACCCGAATCATCAACTATATCAACGCGATATCCGACCTGATGACCAACGGACTTATCAACTTTATCCTTGAGATAATCAACCTGGTGTTCATCACAATATTCATGTTTTTCGTGAACTGGCAGCTCGCGCTTGTTACAATGGCTGGGCTTCCTGTGTACGCATTCATAATGCTGGTTATCAAAAACGGTCAGCGCAAGGCGTGGCAGCAGGTTTCAAACAAGAGTTCCAACCTCAATGCGTATCTGCATGAGAGCATAGTCGGCGTAAAGATATCCCAGATGTTCACCCGCGAGGAAGAAAACGCTGAGATCAACGATAAACTCGCAAAGAAGTACAAAAAGGCGTGGATGAAGGCAGTTTCCTATTCAAACCTAGTATGGCCGAGCACCGATGTTGTGTCCATCATCGTCAGAGCGTTCATCTTTTTGGTCGGACTTATAGGAATGCGCGGTATGGTGTCGTTTGGTACGATCATTGCAATGACGGATTATTCCGCGAGATTCTGGCAGCCGCTGATGAACCTCTCCAACCTGATGAATACCTTTATAAACGCAGTCGCAAATCTCGAGCGTATCTTTGAAATGATGGACGAGCCGGTAACAGTCGACGACGCTCCCAACGCGGTTGAAATGCCCGAGATACACGGAGATGTACACTTTAAAGATGTCACCTTCGCATATGAGCCGGGAATCAACATTCTGGAACATCTGTCGTTTGACGTAAAGGCAGGCGAGAGCGTAGCGCTTGTAGGACCTACCGGAGCCGGTAAAACGACGATAGTAAACCTGCTGTCGAGATTCTATAACCTGAGCGGCGGAGAAGTCCGCATTGACGACAGCGACATTTCAAATGTAACGCTGCACTCCCTGCGTTCGCAGATGGGCATAATGCTTCAGGACAGCTTCATATTCAGCGGAACAATCCGGGACAACATAGCATATGGAAAGCTTGACGCCACAGACGATGAAATCCGGACAGCGTGCTCAATAGTCGGTATCGACAACTATATTGAGTCGCTGCCTGACGGATACAACACGGTGGTGAACGAGCGCGGCTCGGGACTTTCCCAGGGTCAGAAGCAGCTTATAGCGTTTGCAAGAACGATAGTTTCAGACCCGAAGATACTTGTGCTTGATGAAGCGACTTCCTCGATAGACGCCATGACCGAGAGATATTTACAGCATGGCCTTGATCACCTGATGCGTGGCAGAACGTCGTTTATAATCGCGCACCGTCTTTCCACGATACGTAGCTGCGACCGGATCATGTACGTTTCCAACAAGGGAATAACCGAAGCGGGAACGCACGATGAGCTGATGGCGAAGAAAGGCGATTATTACAAGCTTTATACTGCGCAGTCGGTATAATAGAAAATCGCTCCGGGTTTCCGGAGCGATTTTTTTAGAGGTGACCTTATACAAAAATGCGCCGCAGGATATGCGGCGCAAATTATTTGAGCTTTTAAGATTAAGCCTTGCCAACAGAACCGAACAGTTCCATCTTCTCCTTAACCTTAGCCTTGATAGCCTCGGTACCGGGTGCGAGGAGCTTTCTGGGATCGAAGCCCTTGCCCTGGAGATCCTTGCCCTCTTCGATGTACTTTCTTGTAGCTTCCTGGAATACGAGCTGGCACTCGGTGTTAACGTTGATCTTAGCAACGCCGAGAGAAATAGCCTTCTTGATCATATCGTCAGGAATGCCAGTGCCGCCGTGAAGTACGAGAGGCATGTCGCCAACTTCTGCCTTGATCTTAGCAAGCGTATCGAAGGAAAGACCGGGCCAGTTTGCGGGATACTTGCCGTGGATATTACCGATACCAGCAGCCAGCATTGTAACGCCCAGGTCAGCAACCATCTTGCACTCCTTAGGATCAGCGCACTCGCCCATACCGATTACGCCGTCTTCCTCGCCGCCGATAGAACCTACCTCAGCCTCGAGGGAGATACCGAGGATATCGCAGGTGTTTACAAGAGCAGTAGTCTTTGCGATGTTCTCTTCGATCGGATAGTGAGAGCCGTCGAACATGATGGAGGAGAAGCCTGCGTTGATGCAAGCCTTAGCGCCTTCGAAGGTGCCGTGGTCAAGGTGCAGAGCAACCGGAACGGTGATGTGAAGGTTCTCGATCATGCCCTTTACCATGCCGACGATGGTGGAATAACCGCACATATACTTGCCTGCGCCCTCAGAAACACCGAGGATAACAGGAGACTTGCACTCCTCTGCGGTGAGAAGGATAGCCTTTGTCCACTCAAGGTTGTTGATGTTGAACTGACCAACAGCGTACTTGCCGTCGCGAGCCTTGTTCAGCATTTCTTTTGCAGAAACTAACATTCTTATGATCTCCTTTGAATTAAAGTTGGATAATATTCAATCCAAAATTATTATAGCACGTTTCTCGGAAAAAAGCAATATATTTTCTGATTTTTTTTCCAGATAACCTGCCGTTGGTTATTGCTTGAGATTCCGGCACATTATTTCAACTGCGTTTCCAGACCGAGCGTAGGCGGCATTCAGCTCTGGGAACAGCGTGCAGAAGCAAACGCTGTTCCCGAGGCATTCCGGAAGCTGATCTTCAATGGTCAGATAGTATCTCGGCCCGCTATTTACGATTCACGATATTCGCCACAGCGCTATTTCTTTACTGATTGAAATAAATGGCTGACAAACTAAGCAAAACCGGCATTGGAACTCCAGACGCTGAAATCGCTGCCGCTTGCCTGACCGAGTATATGCAAGGCTTTTAAAAGCGTAATCCGCTGACCGTTGAACAGTACAAGGAATATGCCAAGATAATTGAGCAGGTTGAGGAGAAGAACGGGGAAGTTGCTCGGCTTGATGAGCAAGCCGAGTACGCAGGTAGCCTCTTAAAGCACCGTGAGGAGCTGCGAACGCAGGTTGAAGCCGTTATTGACGAGTTGGACGAGCAGTACCATGAGAGGAACGCCGCCGTTGCTCATTTGGACAAAGAAATAGCGGAAAAGTCCTCTGCGCTCACGCAAACCTCCGCCGAACTTGCAGATAAACAGACCTTTCTTGAAACAAGCGCAAAAAAGGTTACGAAACTCAAAGCCATAGATGAGATTGAAACGGGCAAGCCGATTTTCGGCGGCAAGGTCACGCTCTCCAAAGAGGATTATGGCGATGTGACCGACCTTGCAAGGAAGCAGATAGCGACCGAGAGTAAGGAAAGCGAACAGTCAGCAGAAATCATAAGGCTGAAAAAAGATAATGAGCAGGCAGCCATACAAATCGCCGCTCAGAAACAGGAGAAACTAAGGCTATACCCACTGAAACAGGAGCTGCGCAAGGTGAAAAACGAGTTAAGCAGCCTTAAATTGAGGTTTCAGAATGTGATGTTGTATAATAAAACTTGACACCCCACGCTCAAAAGGATATACTAAAATCAGGAGGGTGAAGGACATGTCAGAAGCAAAGAAATACGACAGG
>OJPF01000003.1_pt1 | contig 204900 bp, 184 predicted proteins | sample 1598441 | NCBI WGS metagenome assembly OJPF01 (sample SAMN03922474, study PRJEB24848) | human gut metagenome | isolation source: stool sample | host: Homo sapiens | place: Germany | collected 2010-11 | reverse complement strand
TTCTGAAATCCTGGGATAAAAACTGGGCTGAATTAACCATATTTTTTGAATATCCCCAGGAAATTCGTAAGATAATATACACGACGAATGCTGTCGAGGGCTACCATAGAATGGTCAGAAAATTCACTAAATCCAAGTCGATTTTCCCGACCGATGACGCTATTCGCAAGGTCGTTTATATGAGCGTTTCCGAGATTTCAAAGAAGTGGACCATGCCGGTTCGCGACTGGGGGCTGGCTTATGCTCAGTTCATGATTTATTTTGAGGACAGATTCGCAGCTTAACAGACTTCGAGGGTTCCACCCTCGAGCTCCCGGAGTTTATCCGCTGGAAGATACCGGTGAAGTATGAAAAGCAGCGAATTGACTCCGCTGCTCTTCACCGTATATCTTGCAGCTGCGTCGGGTCGCTCTCCAGCGTTGCCCTGTTTTGCTGCATTTTTAGCTTTGGTACGTTTTTCGGGTTTATTCGCGTTTACACAGTTGTTTTTTCAGACCCAAAAAAATTTAAAATATTTTTGGGGTATCCTTTAATTAGGATACCCCTATTATGCTTATCTTGGCATATCTGCATTCCAATAGGTGTCCCAGCCTTTGACCTCATTATATACTGTTGATTTTATCATAGCTTCTTTTTCTCTTGAGGATACCCCACTTTTTAATATTCCATTATCTACTGCTAACCATAAATCCTTACCCGACTCATTAATCTCCGCTGGTACCTTTACTTCTACCCATGCATGGTTGCCGCCTGTGATATAGCGAGTAGTATAACCTGTTACATTTAACATACATGAAATGAATGCTGAATAGGTCTCACAATCTCCACCCTGCCTTGTCATTGCATCTAAGGCTCTGTAAGTACCGCTTACCCCTCTCACATAATATTCAGCATAAATACCTGTATAATGCAGCCACCAATCTGCTGCCTGCTTTGTATTTTTCAGCTTTACTGTTTCACCCTCATATGTCTTTATTCCTGCTTCATTAAAGTCATTTACAACCTTTGTATAATCTGTTTCTGTTGCTTTTATTAATTCTTTGTCTGTACCCTTACCTCTTGTATTATTTATTACTATGCCTGTTCCACCTATGTATTGTCCGTATATCCCTTGGCTGTCGTTTTGGGCGAACTTTACGCAGACGTCCATTTCTGCCTGCGTGCGACAGCCCCATAACATATTTTCATAGTGAATTGGTAGGTTTTCTATTACTATTGGTATCTGCTTACCATCTTTAAGGGTGATTGTGCAGTGATAGATGCCTGGTTTTACGCCAGCATAGTATTGTGCTCCCGCTCCTAATGTGTTTGGTTTGGTTACGCCTGCTATACTGTAGGTGTCACATCTGGATACCGGTTGTCTATAATCTAATAACCCTTTATTTACTAAGCATTGAGTTTCTCCCTCATTAAAACTTGAACCAAACTTTGTGGAAAAGTCATAATAATTCTTTAACTCATCACCTGTTATTAACTTGAATGCTTCTGGGTCATCGTCACAAGTTAATGTATAATCTACTCCTGCTAATGCTTTATTAAATTCTGTACCCTCTATGCTATCATATGAAGAATGACTGTTTACATTTGGACCTCTTATACCTAATTGTATTATATCACCGCAATAATTTCGGAAATTATACGTTATTGACGTATTCTCTGGCTTAGCACATATCTCCTTTTCTACATCTTCTGTTTCATTCAATTTTAATAGCGCGTCCCAGTTTTTTGTTGAGGATTCAAATGCTCCATCACCGTCTGCATCTATTACCATTGGCTTTTTTAATAACTCTAATAACTTATCGCTGCAAGTCATATTTTCATAAGTTACTGTTATTGTATTACCCACATAGCCATCTTCATAACCCGATACAAACACATTATCCTTACCCATTTCAAAACTTTCAAACCATGCTATTCTGGGGTTGTCTGTTCCACCTTTTCTTGACTGGATTCTTGCGTCTACTGTTCTTGCACTGGTATACCCTGATTTTACAAAATTATATAGGTCTTGTATTTGTGTTCTGTCAAAATTTACTCCTGTATTTGTTGCCCAACCACATACTATGCCATTGTCTTTATATCTTGAATCTGCTGTTGTGGGGGCATAGCCGCCTGCTGTGTAGTCGCCCTGCTCTATCTTACTTGTGTCTATTGTTTGTTCGCTGTCTTCCTCTGCGGGAGTCATGGTTGTGGTGTTGGAAGAAGTGTTACCCTCATTACTGGTGCTGTCTACTATATCAGATTCTTCTACCCTATCACTTGAAACGTTGGTATCTTCCTTGTTGCCACCACCTGTTCCTGTATTAGATATTAACCTATCTGCTGATTCTTTTATCCTGCTTACTGTTGCTGAGATGTCATTCAGACTATCAAGGTATGCTGAATCATCACTCAGATACATTACACTGGATACGGTGTCGTCTGCTGTTACCATTAAATCCTTTATGTGGCTTGCATTGTCTGCATTAAGGTCTGTTTCTATGTCTTTTAACGCTACTGAAAGTACCTTTAAGGTTTCCATGTAGTCTTCTTCTACAATACCCTGCTCAATATAGCCTTCCAGCTTGTTCAGGGCATAGTCCAATGATTCGTATGCATTAAGCACCTTGACGGACGAGTCTGCACCTATTATTGTTTGCATTCCTGATGTTGATAATGAAGATTCGGATGCGGAAGAGGAGGACATTACGGTATCAGCTGCAATGTTGTTACAGCCGACAAGAAGCAGAAGTGTAGCGAGAAGCACGGACAGTATAGCAGTAATCTTTTTCATAGTTTTTCCTTTCAGAAACAATTCGAACAGCCCTAAAATAGAGCATTTAAGACGATATACCACACAATATTTATTATGTGGTTATATGACTCAAGACCGCATTACAAAAGGCTTTGTGAGATTATGATTTTCAAATTATTTGCGTTTTTCTATTATTTTTTTATTTCCTTTAACTGTTAACTCCTTGACAAATACTGACTGCTATGCTATAATCAAATATGGATAATTATATGATTTTTGTTTAACTACATAATAAATATTGTGTGGTATTATTATGTGGTATCTCTAACTAGTCCTAACCCCTCTATCTGCCTTGCATGGACTGCTCCCGACTCACGTGTATAGATACGTGTGGTATTAATGCTAGTATGTCCTAGTATGTCGGCTAGGCGGGATATGTCCTTATTTTGCGTATAGTAAGTCTTTGCAAATAAGTGGCGTAAATTATGCGGATAAACTTTTGATGGTTTTACCCCCGCTGTACTGCACAGCCGTTGCATACTATGATAGATATTAGACCTGTCTAATGGCTTACCATTGCGACTTACAAATATAGACCCTGCTGTGATATTTTGTTTTACTACATATTTTTTTAACAACTTTTGGAGCTGGGCAGGGATAAATACTATCCTACTCTTACCCTTGTTATTTACTGCGCATTTACCCTCTTTGGCTGCCTCCACAGTTATATATTGTAATTCCGACACTCTAATACCTGTGCTACAGATTGTCTGTATTATTAGGCTTAATCTATCCTGCCCATTGAGATTGGCGGCTCTAATTAATCTATCATAATCCTTGCGTGTTAGTTCTCGGTCTTCTGGCTCGAAAATTTGCTTTTGTATTTTGAGTGGGGCTAGCGTTAAATCCGGTCTACATAGATATTTGAGCATACTGTTAATTGCTGCAATAGATACGTTACAGGTGGATGGGGCATATTGTAATGCTATCATAGTCTTGTATGATAACAATTTATCCTTTGTTATTGGTTTGTCATCCAAATATAGCTGCAAAGACAGCAGTTCGCGATTATAAGATTTAACGGTATTTTCGCTTCGCTCCTGTTCCCTTAGACTGCATATGTACTTTTTTATTATACCATCTGTTAGGATTATTGTCTTTTTCATTTTATTTCTCCTTTCAATTATAAACTATTATACCATAAGGGCAGGAAAATACAACCTGCCCTTAAACCGTTATTACTGATAATCCAACTGCTCTATTTTGTGCTCATCATCTCTTTGGCGTAAAGCCTTGTATAGCGTGGGTCTACTTATCCCACATGCCCTGCAAATCTCTGTCACAGTTAAATTGTGCATATCATACGTTTGCAATGCTTTGTCAAGTGTTTTGGCTGGCGTTGCAGGTCTGCCGCCTATGCGCCCCCTGGCACGGGCTGCGGCTACTCCCTCCTTGACACGTTCTACAATACAGTTGCGTTCAAATTCCGCGAGGATTGCTAGGAACTGAGCTATCATTTTGCCGGCTGCGGACGAAAAATCAAGATTTTCTTTAAGGCTAATAAGCGTTACACCTTCATCAGCAAGGGTTTGCATTATAGATATTAGGTCAGCGCTGCTTCTTCCTAGTCTATTTAAGGATTCTATATATACTATATCACCACTTTCAACAACCTCTAATAAAGCCTTAAGTTTTGGGCGATTTGACTTTGTTCCTGACATCTTTTCTGTGTAGATATTTTCCTTGTCAACTCCAGCTGCTGTTAATTGATCTATCTGTCTATCCAGACATTGGCCCTCAGTGGACACTCTCGCATATCCATATATCATTTTAATTTCTCCTTTCAAATAATCATATCATTATATTATTTTCTAATGCTAACAAAATTGATTTACACATTATTATGGTTACAAGTGTAAATCAACCCTGTTAGCATATTTATATCTATAAACAATTGTTTTATTTACTCTGAATTGACACCAAATGTGTAATTGGAAACACTGATATACCATTGGTCTCCGCATTGACACATCTAACATATCCGTACCTACCTGTGCTATTATCCACATACCGTTCTGCCACAGTGTACTTAACATTTTCTCTATTTTTGCGCAGAGAAGCAGATATAATAGTATCATCACCATTAGGGTTGGCTATTGTTACCTTGCACGGATTAGTTGTCAATTTATCGTACACATAATCCAAAAATGTATCTACCCACACTTTCGGCAGCACCATTATATTATCCCTGTCTGCGTGTATTGTGGTAGGCCGCACATCATACCCAGTTATTGTTGGTATCAGTTCCACGCAGACCAACACACCACTGCGCAAATCATCATTTCGCATATCTATCCTGGCATTAACAGCGTCAGCATTGTATCTGCGCAATGGCAGTTGTGATAATATAGCAGGACTTGCTGTAATAATGCGTATGTCACCACTTGCAGACAAGGCAACACATAATGATGTGTGCAGAATGTATGATTGCGCCAAAACACGGCTGCTAACCCTGGTGGGGTGCTGTACATTAATCTTGTTATACATCTGCATTGCTGTCATACACATACCATCTATAACCGTATATGGTGATGATTGTAGTACTTGTCCTGATATATCATGGGTAAATCGACTACTAAGATGTAAAACCTGACTATTAACCACATATGGTAATTGTACAGTTGTGCCCCTAGTCACAGCGCGTTGAATTGCATAATACATGACATTATCAGGTGTTAGCAATGGTGTTATGGCTGCGTATGGACTACATTCGCACAGCAAATCCTGCATGGCAATTTGAGAAAAATTGTCAGGTTGCAGATTGGGCTGTGTGGTGGGTGGTTTTTTGACGTCTTTGGTTGGATTGTCTAACATAATAAAACCTCCTCATTCTTACCATCTTAAAGATGGTGTTTAATAAGAATAAATCAGAATCCAAAGTAATTAGTAAAAATCCAAAAAATATAGAAAATATCCTATAAAATTAACAAAGTCCCGACTTAATTTCTGGGTAATCCGTGCGTGGATTTTTTCAGTCGGAAACGCTATAATAGACTCACCAAAACCATTGGATTGTAACGGAGGATAGTATTATGGCTACAGTACACGCACGAAAAAGGGGAAACAAGTGGGAATACAGATTTGAAGCCGCAGCGGTAGGCGGACAGCGGAAACAGATTTGTAAAAGTGGATATCTGACAAAGAAAGAAGCAATGGAAGCAGGGGCAAAAGCCTATAATGAATACACACAGGCAGGTGCAGTATTTACACCGAACAATAGTAGTTATGCCGATTATCTGGATTACTGGCTATCTACCTACTGCAAAAATAATCTTAAATCAGTTACCCATGACAACTACATTAAAAAGATAAGATTATATATCAAACCACATCTCGGCAGATATATGTTATCCTCTCTTACTCCTGCTGTATTACAGGACTTTATTAATAAAATTTTTAATGAAGGGTATAGTCGCAATACTCTGACTGTAATTAAGGGTATTTTATCTAATTCGTTATCCTATGCAGTAGAACCGCTGCATTATTTACAATCATCTCCAATGACTTATGTTAAGCTACCATCTACCAGGGCTAAACCTGCTATCCCTTTCAGATCTGAACCTCATATTTATATTGACAAGGGTATGATAGAAAAGATATTTGAACGGTTTCCAGAGGGCAGTTCGGCACATATACCACTTATGCTAGGATATAAATGTGGATTAAGATTAGGCGAAGCATTTGGGCTTGTATGGTCTGATATTGATTTTGAAAAGGGAACATTAGCAGTAAATAGGCAGGTACAGTGGCAGAGTGGAAGTAAGGAGCATGGAAATGGGTACTGGTATTTTAGTGAGCCTAAATATAATTCTTTTCGCACAATATCCCTTGATAATGCCTTAATTGATTTGCTGAAAAGGGAAAAGCAAAGGCAGGATAGAGCAGCTGAATACTATGCAGATAAATATATCCACCTTTTTGAGGGTGATAACAGTAGGGAACTTAATACAGATGGAAAAGGGGTAGAAATATACCCGATCTGCCGCAGGGAGAATGGTGAGTATATACAGTCCAGGGTAATGCAACATACATCAATGATTATACATACCCAGCTAGGGTGCGAAGATTTTGACTTTCACAGTTTAAGACATACCCACGCCACAAATTTAGCTGAAGCTGGTGCAAATCCTAAGTATGTACAAGCAAGGCTGGGTCACAAAAACATACAAGTAACTATGCAAGTATATCAGCATACATCTGATACAATTATAGAGCAAGGCAATAACGTCCTTAGAAATATGTATTTGAAATAAATATGGGGCTGCCAAGAATGGCAGCCCATATTTATTATAATTTTGCATGTGGATATACTATATGTTTATTTAGAGCTTCTGAGTCAAATTCATCTACTAATTTAAATAGAGTTCTACGAAAATCCAATATAGTTTTATAAGTCAAATCAATATAATTTTTATTCGTATATCTTAATCGAGGATGTGTTTTTTTAAATTCTTCATCTGCGTATCCATCAGTATGAACTAATTTATGGCGTATTTCAAGATAATATACTGCGTCATTGATACATTGTTTGCTGATATTTAACCCTAACTTTGAACATGTTTTTTCAATTAATGAAATTGTACTTTTCTCAGCTTCTAATGATTGAAACATACTATCAATAACTGTTTGTGCAAGCGTACCATTTGAGATACCAGTTAAAATATCAACAGATGACATTTTTATGGTGTGTTCTCCAATGATACGACCCGGATTTACTGTTGCATTTTTATAAGCTTCTAAAGTTATCCCTCGTAAGTAAATTGTAAGTTCTTCATAAGAATCTTTTATGTACGATGAATATATTGATGATTTTAAATGTCTAATGACTTGTAACCTATTATCATCACATATCGAGTATCTTGATATGCTCGGATGTTTTTTGGGACTTTGATTAAAAAATAACTTCGTTGCATTACTTGGAATATGTTCTTTTTTAATTGTTGAGTATAGTATATCTACATATTCTATATCATCGCTAAAATGCAACATTTTATTCTTGAATCCAATATATGGTGCAGAATGGTTTGCTTTCATAATCTAATACCTCCATTTAGTAACTATTATATATAAATAACAACTTAGTATATTATATACTATAATATATCAAATGTCAATATATAATCTCGCTAATAAAATAAATTTTTAGTCCTCCTTGTCCTCTTCATGTCCTCCACACACTGAAATTACCCTCTATCCACTCACTTCCGCTAACTCTCCTTCCGCATTATAAAGCCATCCACGAGCATTGATGCTCCTTATCGGAATTCGGGCAACAACCCCATGGTTGGCGCTACTGTTGCTTGTGCAGTACTCGTTGAAGAGGCTCTCAAGGCTTGATTTCATGCGGTTCCGCAAGATAAATAAAATTTCCGGCGTTGGTTATCCAGCGCCGGATTTTTGCTTGAGATGGGAGTGTTCTCTGAAATTAATAGTGGCTGAGTGCGGAGAACAAAAGCACTCATCAAGATATCTATAAATGAAAGAAGCTTTATACGTTACGGTTTCCAAATACTGCTTATGTAGATAATTTAATCGTAGCTACTACTTGACAATCGGGCAGAAAAGCGGTATAATAAATACATATGTCCGGTAAATAAATGTGGATTTTTTGCCGGATCTGATGTCCTTCAAGGTATTAAACCGGTCGGCGTATGTGTATATTTGCGCCCTGCCGGTCAAATATAGATATAGGTAATTTTTGCAGTTAACATATATCATCTGAACAGCATGAAACGATGATCTCCGGCGCGATTTGCTCCGGAAAAGATGGCTGACCTTCTGCCAAACGGCACCATTCGCCGGGGCGCAGGGGTTTGTTCCGCATTGCCGTTTTACTCACATGGCGCTGTCTGCCGGCTCCGTTCTGCCGGAAGGCTTCGCCGCATGCATTCCGCCCCCGGCAGTCATTTGCCCGGAGCGGGACGCTCCTCTTTATCAATGTGCGGACGCTTACTTATTCATGCCGTGTTCGGCTCCTGATCTGATACAACAGGCGGTGTACTGCGCCTTTTTGCAGCCCGGATATAGTTCCTGCAACGGAGAAAGGATCGTAATTAATGGGATTATTGACTAACAACAAGCTGCTCACAGAAACCGAGAACATAGCCCCCAAGAAGAAGCCGGAACAGCCCGCGAAGCAGGAGCGTTCCGCAGCTGAGAAGAGCAGGAACGACAAGCGCTACCGCGCGAGATTCACACCGGTGAAGAAAAAGGAGAACGCGCAGAAGGCAGTCCTGAAGCCGGTTCAGGAGCGTTCCGACAGAGCCGAGCGCGCTGAGCGCCAGGAACGTTCCGAGCGCCCCAGACGCGACAACGGCCAGCGCACCTCGCAGAAGAAGCAGCCCAGGGAGGTTCGCTATGCTCCCGTGAAGTTCACGGCGCTCGGCGGACTTAACGAGATCGGCAAGAACCTCTACGTTTACGAGTGCTGCAATGATATGTTCATCGTTGACTGCGGACTTGCATTCCCGGACGAGGACATGCCGGGCGTTGATCTGGTAGTACCGGACTTCACCTATCTTGAGAAGAACAAGGACCGCTTCCGCGGTATCGTTATCACCCACGGCCACGAGGACCACATAGGCGCCCTGCCGTATCTTTTAAAGAAGGTCAACGTTCCTATCTACGGGACCCGCCTTACGCTGGGTCTGGTAGAGGGCAAGCTCAAGGAGCACAACCTGCTCTCACAGGCTTCGCTCAATGTTGTGGAGCCGCGCCAGAATGTCCGCATGGGCTGTATGTCCGTGGAGTTCATTCGCGTTAACCACTCCATTCCGGACGCATGCGCGCTTGCTATCCACACCCCAGCGGGAGTTATCGTGCACACCGGCGACTTCAAGGTAGACTACACCCCGATAGAGGGCGGCATAATTGATCTTGCGCGCTTCGGCGAGCTTGGCAACCGCGGCGTACTGGCGCTGATGTCCGAGAGCACCAACGCGGAGCGTCCCGGCTACACCAAATCCGAGCGCTCGGTGGGCGAGAGCTTTAAGAACCTGTTCAATTCCGCAGAGGGAAAGCGCATCATAATCGCGACTTTCTCGAGTAATATCCACCGCATTCAGCAGATAATCGACCAGGCGATAATCCACGACAGGAAGGTCGCTATTTCCGGCAGAAGCATGCAGAATGTCATCGCAAAGGCGGTCGAGCTGAATTACGTCCGCATTCCGGAGGGAATGCTCATCGACATTGAGGACGTGAACAAGTACCCGCCGGAGAAGCTTGTTATCTGCACCACCGGCAGCCAGGGCGAGCCGCTCTCAGCGCTCTCCAGAATGTCCAGCGGTGACCACAGGCAGGTCACTATAACACCGATGGACTTTATAATCATCTCCGCGACCCCGATACCCGGCAACGAAAAGCTGGTGACAAAGGTTGTGAACGAGCTGATGAAGCAGGGCGCCGAGGTAATTTACGAGTCGATGTACGAGGTTCACGTATCCGGCCACGCCTGCCAGGACGAGCTGAAAATGATGATCTCGCTGACGAAGCCGAAGTTCTTTATCCCGATACACGGCGAATACAAGCACTTGAAGAAGCACAGCAAGCTCGCGATAGGCATGGGTATACCTGAGGATCATATCTTCATTGCGGATCTCGGTCAGGTGCTTGAAACCGACGGCGTTGAGATGAAGTTTACGGGTACGGTTCCTTCGGGCAGGGTAATGGTGGACGGCTACGGCGTCGGCGACGTCGGAAGCGTAGTGCTACGCGACAGAAAACACCTCGCCGAGGACGGCGTAATGATAATCGTAGCGACCATCGACCGCGAGACCGGAAACGTGCTTGCAGGGCCTGACATCGTTTCCCGCGGTTTCGTTTACGTACGCGAGAGCGAAGCGCTGTTAGACGAGGCGAAGCAGCTCATGAAGCAGGTAATGGACAACTGCCGCGACAGAAATATCCGCGAGTGGGGCAACATCAAGTCCGCTATGCGCGACGCGCTCAGCGATTACATCTATTCAAAGACCAAGCGCAGCCCGATGATACTTCCAATTATAATGGAAGTCCAGGGAAAGGCTGATTGAGTTCAGCGTCCGCTTTGGACTGCATTTTGACTAAGTAACTCGTTTTTGGAGGGTCTTTTAGTGAAGAATCTTTACAGGAGCAAGCTGCTGCTCGTCTCAGTCATTGCGCTTACGGTGCTTCTTGTGGCACTTGACTCTTTCATGCTCAGATACTCGCCGAAGCTATTCTGGATAACACTGCCGCTTCTTCTGCTGTCTGGCGGTATCGCAGTTGGTAAGCTGCTCCAGATCAGGGTCAATGAATACGCATACTATGACCGCGTTGACAAGATAATCGACAACACGAACCATAAGGCGCTGATGAGCTTCCCGCTCCCTGTTGCGCTTGTCAACAACGACAGGCGTATACTCTGGTGCAACGACGCGTTCGGCTCCTGCTTTTTCCGTCCGAATGACGATGAAAGCAGCATCGACAGCATCACCACGGAGCATTTTTCAATGCTTTCCGGCGAGGGCATGGAGGTCTATAAGAATGGCAGATGGTACCGCGTCTGCTCCCGTGAGATAAAGTACAATTCCGACGACGGCGACTCAAGCAGCCGACTGATCAAGGAAAACGTAGCGAATGCGACCGACCCGGTACACATCATGTTTTTCCGCGACATCACGGGCTTCAAGTCCCTCCAGGAGGAGCACCGCAGGTCTAAGCCGGTGGTTATCATCGTTGCAGTCGATAACTACGACGACATCGCAGGCTCCAACCGCGAGAGCGACAAGACTTTCGTAACGGTTCAGATAGACAGGCTGCTTGAGGAGTATTTCAAGGATAAAAACGCCGTGCTCCGCAAGATGTCGGGCGATAAGTTCATCATCGTCACCGAGGAGCGTTTCGCGCAGAAGATGGTGGACGAGCGTATAAAGCTGCTCGAACTGGCGCACCAGATAAAGGTCAACGACCGTTCCTGTGTTACGCTGTCAATAGGCATGGGCAGGAATTCCGACAGCCATTCCGAGAGCGAGAGCCTCGCATGGCAGGCGCTTGAAAAGGCCATCGGCAGAGGCGGCGACCAGGCGGCGGTAAGCAAGGGCAGGGAAGCCGGGTACGACTACTACGGCGCAGAGACCCAGCGCACCGAGCGCACCGGCGGCAGCGTAAGAACCAGAATAACCGCCGACCGCATTAAGGTGCTGATAAACTCCGCAGACGCAGTCTACATAATGGGACACGCCTACGGGGACTACGACAGCGTGGGCGCCGCGATCGGACTTGCAGCTTCAATACGCCGTATGGGAAAGCAGGCGTATGCCTGCGTGAGCCGCGAGCTTGACCGCAGCGGCAACGTGAAGAACCTTTCGGAGCAGCTCCTGGGCAGGTTCTCGGAGTACGACCCGCCGCTCGTTATCGAGCCTAAGGTCGCCGCGATACGGTTCAGTGAAAATTCGCTGTTGTGTATAGTTGATACGCACATTGAGAAAAAGGTCGACAGCGTGGAGCTGTACGAAAAGGCGGATCAGACCCGCGTTATAGTCATCGACCACCACCGCAAGGCGGATAACGAGATCCCCGCAGTAATAAGCTGGGTCGACCCGAACGCGTCCTCGGCTTCGGAGATGGTGACCGACCTCCTGCAATACTTCGGCGACGCTGGGAACCTCACTCCGCTGGAGGCTGAGGCTCTGCTCGCGGGCATAACCCTCGACACGAAGGATTTCGTTATGCGTACCGGAGAAGCTACGTTCGAGGCGGCGGCAAGGCTCAGGAAGTACGGCGCGGACACGATACTCGTCAAGAAGCTGTTTGCGACTTCCATGAAGTCCCGCATGCGCAGGTCGAAGGTGGTCGCTTCTGCGGAGATGTACCGCGGCTTCGCGATATCCGTGGTAGGCGAGTCCTTCGAGGATATCCGTGTGGTATGCTCCCAGGCGGCGGACGAAATGCTCAATATAACCGGCGTTGACGCCTCCGTGACCGTCTATCCGATAGATAACGGCTGGAGTTTCAGTGCGCGTTCGCTGGGCAAGGTCAACGTGCAGATTCTCATGGAGAATATAGGAAACAAAAAGGACGACGGCGGCGGACATCTCACAATGGCCGGCGCACAGCTCTACAATATTGACAAGGAAGAGGCAGTACAGAAGCTCTACGACGCTATCGACAAGTACTACAACAATCTTCCGCAGGACTGATACAGGAGGTATTCAAGATGAAGGTAATCTTACTTCAGGACGTTAAGGGCACAGGCAAGAAGGGCGAGGTTCACGAGGTCAAGGACGGCTACGGCGTGAACTTCCTTATTAAAAAGGGACTCGCGCAGGAGGCTTCCGCAAAGAACCTCAACCTGCTTCAGGGGCAGAAGGATTCCGCTCAGCACAAGATCGACGTTGACATCGCAAACGCGAAGGAGATCGCCGCGAAGCTCCAGGATAAGAAAATCACCGTGCTTGCAAAGGCAGGTCAGAACGGCAGACTTTTCGGAACAGTTACCGCAAAGGAGATTTCCGCGGCGATCAAGCAGGAGCTTGGCTGCGACGTAGACAAGAAGAAGATCTCCGTTAACCTCAAGATCGAGGGATTCGGCGATTTCTCGGCAGAGGCGCGCCTCTATTCGGGAGTTACCGCGAAGTTCACAGTCAGCGTAGTAGAGGGCTGATATGGCAGAGTATGATCTCTCGGGGATCAACGTCCCGTGCAATATCGACGCGGAGCAGTCGGTGCTTGGCGCCGTCCTCATGGACAGCAGCGCAATGTCCGAACTTGCGACCGTCCTCCAGCCGGATCATTTCTATGTTGCGCTGAACCGCTCGGTTTACGGCGTAATGCTGAATATGTATCTCGCCGGCGACAAAATAGATATCGTCACGGTGCTCGACGCTGTAATGCGCCAGAACATCTTCGAGACCCCGGAGCAGGCGAAAGAGTACCTCGCGCGGATAATGACCGCAGTTCCGAGTATCTCCACAGTCGGGAAATACGCGGCGATAGTCGTTGATAAGTACATGGCGCGAAGCCTGATATTTGCTTCTAAGGACATCATCGACGCTGTAAACGAGGGAACCGAGGACGCAAACACCCTCATCGACCTCGCAGAGCAGAAAATCTTCGATATCAGAAGCGGCGCCGAGATAAAGGGACTCACCCACATCGGCGGAATCGTCCTTGACCGCATCAAGGCTCTCGACGAGCTCTACAAGGCGGCTAAGGAGGGCAAGGGGCAGACCATCACGGGACTGTCCACGCTGTACATGGATCTCGACCGCAGGATCTACGGTCTGAACCGCTCCGACCTGATAATTCTTGCGGCTCGCCCCGGTATGGGTAAGACCTCGTTCGCAATGAACATCGTAACGAATGTCGGAAAGAAATACCAGGATACTTCCATTGCCGTGTTCAGCCTTGAGATGTCAAAGGAACAGATAGTCAGCCGTATGATAAGCAGCGAGGCCTCCCTGACATCGGACGCGATGAAAACCGGCACGATCCCTCCAGAAAAGTGGAAGGATATCGGCAGGGCTTCGGACGTGCTTTCAAGGCTCAACATTTACATTGACGACACGCCGGGAATCACGGTGGCGGCGATGAAGGCGAAGCTCCGCAGAATGAAGAATCTCGGACTGGTGGTCATTGACTACCTGCAGCTCATGTCGTCGACCAAGAACTACAACGGCAACCGAGTAGTCGAGATCTCCGACATTACGCGTAACCTGAAAATCATGGCGAAGGAGCTGAACGTTCCGGTCATCACGCTGTCGCAGCTCGCAAGAGGTCCGGAGCAGCGCCCTGACAAGCGCCCCATGCTGTCAGACCTGCGTGAATCCGGTTCTATCGAGCAGGACGCGGACATCGTTATGTTCCTCTACCGCAATTCCTACTATGACAAAACAGACCCCAACGTGCACTCCTGCGAATGCATCGTGGCAAAGAACCGTCACGGCGAACCGGGTACGGTCCCGCTCGGCTGGGACGGCGAGTTCACGCGCTTCACAAATGCGGAGCTGGTGCGCCAGGAGGGGCAGTAAGAGGTCGGAATGGACTTTCTGGATAATATCAGGTCGGCGCTTGCCGAGTACAAAATGATAGAAAAGGGGGACACTGTTGTTGCCGCGCTTTCGGGCGGGGCGGACAGCGTTTCGCTTCTCCATGCCCTGACGGAGCTTTCCGGGGAGCTTGGGATAACCGTTTCAGCGTGTCATGTTAATCACCATCTGCGCGGCGCGGAATCCGACGCTGACATGCATTTCTGCGAGGAGTTCTGTAAGCGGCTTGGCGTGGAGCTCCGGATTTTGGAGGCCGACGTTGCTTCTATGCAGCAGAAGCACGAAAGCCTGGAGGAGTGCGCGCGCCGGGTGCGGTACGATTTTTTTGCGGAGGTCTCTGATGGAAAGAAGCTGGCTACGGCGCACAATTCCAACGACTGCGCCGAAACGGTGCTCCTGAACCTCATGCGCGGCACAGGTCTGAAGGGTCTGTGCGGAGTTCCGCCGGTGCGCGGGAATATAATCCGCCCGCTGATATTCTGCACCCGGGAGGAAGTCGAGGAGTACTGCCAGAGCCGCGGGTTGTCGTGGGTCACGGATAAAACGAACCTTTCCACGGACTACACCCGCAACAAGATACGGCATATAATACTCCCGGAAATGCTGAAAATTAACGGCTCGCTGTTTTCCACGATGAACCGCATGGAGCAGTCGCTCCGGGAGGACAGCGACTTCCTGGACGACATGGCGCGTCAGGCGCTTTCCGAGGCTGAAACTACGGTCAGGCTGAGAACTCCCGGCGAGGAGGATATCTGGAAATTACAGCCAGCCTGGAGCGCAGAGAAGCTTGCCAAGCTCCCGAAGCCGGTGCAGAGCCGCGCAATAAAGCTGATACTCCAGAGCGGAGGAATAGAGCCGAGCGCGCTGAGAATCAACACTGCAAGGGAAATCATCGCTTCCGGAAAGGGAAAATTCAATCCCTGCCGCGGAAAATTCTTCGTGGTAAGACGCGGCGCTGTTTACATTGAATATGCGGAGCAGCACTACCGCAAGCACGAAAAGTAATTAATAATCACAGTTTTTCACCTAAATTTTCAGCTAATATTCACCGAAATAGTTTGCAATTTGATTAAAAGTGTGATATAATATTCATTGTCCAAATAAAATAAGGGACAACTACCCACATTTGTGGCACAAATTAATTATGAAAATAAAATGCTTCAAATCGGGTATACTATATATTGCGTATCAAGGAAATATCTTCCGGAAAGGCGGTATTAATGAATTCTAACAAATTAAAAGGTGTAATTATTTATCTGGTAATTATCTTCCTTCTGATTTTCGGACTGGTGTCTGTACTTAACATTGCGAGCAATTCCTCGCGCACTACGGTCACATATTCCGGCGTTATCTCTGAGTTCGACGACCTGAACGTTGCACAGTATCAGCTCGATCTCGGAAGCGGTGCGCTGAGCTATAAGCTCAAGGGCGAGGCTGCAGGCGCTCCGGCTCATCAGTACACCGTGCCGAATGTCAGCATTTTCATCAACGATATCAACTCCGGATACACTTCCGACGGAAAAGCGGCAAACTACCGCCTGAGATACAACGAGGCGAACCCGGACAGCCCGCTTGTCGAGGATTATATCCCGATATCCGATAATACGTTCCTGACAAACGTACTCCCTTACCTGCTGCTGGTCGGCGTGATGATCATTTTTACGGTCATAGTAATGCGCCAGAGCACCGGTGGAGGAAAGATGTCCAGCTTCTCCAAGGCGAACGTGCGCCAGAACACCGGAAAGAAGGTCACATTTGACGACGTTGCAGGCGCAGACGAGGAAAAGCAGGAGCTTGAGGAGATCGTCGACTTCCTGAAGAACCCCGGCAAGTACCGCGAGATAGGCGCGAGAGTTCCTAAGGGCGTTCTGCTCGTTGGCCCTCCCGGAACAGGTAAGACTCTGCTTGCAAAGGCGGTTGCCGGCGAAGTTGGCGCTCCGTTTTTCTCAATAAGCGGTTCGGACTTCGTTGAGATGTTCGTCGGCGTTGGTGCGTCGAGAGTCCGCGACCTGTTCGAGCAGGCTAAGAAAAAGACACCTTCCATCATCTTCATTGATGAGATAGACGCAGTCGGACGCCAGAGAGGCGCAGGTCTCGGCGGCGGCCACGACGAGCGCGAGCAGACTCTGAACCAGCTCCTCGTTGAGATGGACGGTTTCACCGAGAACGACTCCATCATCGTAATGGCGGCGACCAACCGCCGTGATATTCTCGACCCGGCGCTGCTCAGACCCGGACGTTTCGACAGACAGATCGTCGTAAACTACCCTGACATCAAGGGCCGCGAGGAGATACTCAAGGTCCACACAAGAAACAAGAACATCGGCCCCGACGTCGACCTCAAGACCATCGCGGCAACAACCGCAGGCTTTACCGGTGCAGACCTCGAGAACCTTGTAAACGAGGCGGCTCTGCTTGCTGCGCGTGCTAACCGCCGCGCGATAACCAAGGCGGACATCGAGGAAGCTACTATCAAGGTGGTTGCAGGTCCTGAGAAGAAGTCCAAGGTCGTAACTCCGGAGGAGAAGAAGCTCACAGCTTATCACGAATCCGGCCACGCTATCACGACCTACTTCTGCAAGTCGCAGGATAAGGTACATCAGGTGTCCATCATTCCGCGCGGAATGGCGGGCGGCTTCACAATGCACGTTCCTGAGAAGGACAGATCCTTCGTAAGCAAGACCTACATGGAGGAGGAGATCATAGTTCTACTCGGCGGCCGTGTTGCTGAAAAACTGATACTTGACGATATTTCCACAGGCGCTTCCAACGATATCGAGCGTGCGACGTCTGTTGCAAGGAACATGGTAACGCGCTACGGTTTCTCCGAAAAACTCGGTCCGATACTCTACGGACATGAGAACCAGGAAGTCTTCCTCGGCAGAGATTATTCTCAGGGGCGCAACTACTCCGAGAATGTTGCAGCTGAGATAGACGGCGAGATACGCGAACTCATCGAGACCGGCTATGAGAAGGCGAAGGAGATACTCACCGAACACGGCGACCTGCTCGAACGCTGCGCACAGTACCTCATGAAGCACGAGAAGATCGACGGTCCGGACTTCTACAAGCTGATGGCTGACGAAATTGACATCGACGGCAATCCCAAGAAGAAGCCGGAGGATATCGCCGAGACAGCCCCGTCAGAGGAAACCAAGACGGAGACATCGCCGACAGAGGGCAGCGCTCCCGCTGAGAACCACGAAGCGGATAGTACGGCAGAACCTGGCGAAGATAAGGCATAACGCGCTTTAAGGAGCCGTCCGGAGACCGGGCGGCTTTTAGCTTGAAATAAAGAAAGGAAGAGTCAACATGGCACTTAAATTTATAGATAAAGCGCCAACGCTGGAGGAATATAAGGAAATGCGCCGCCTCGTGAATTTCATGCCGCTTTCCGACCGAATTTGCCGGAACGTACTCAATAACGCGTTCCATATTACAACGGTCAGGGACAACGGAAAGTGCGTCGGAATGATACGCGTGCTTTCCGAGGGCGGCTACGCGAATTTCATCACGGACGTGATAGTGATTCCCGAGTACCAGCACCAGGGGATCGGCAAGCAGATGATGCACCGCACTATGGATTACCTTTATTCCACGCTGGAGCCCGGCGAGAAGATCGTGGTGTATCTCATGTCGGCAAAGGAGCGCGAGCCGTTTTACAGGCAGTTCGGCTTCCGCGACCGTCCCAACGAGATGCTTGGCGCCGGAATGAGCCAGTGGCTGGAAAAGTAAATAATGCTCACATGTCGCGGTATTTGTTGCCGAAAAGTGTTCGCTTAATGAAATTTCTGTGACATCGTTGTTTGTTATTGACAACCGAAGATTATTATGATAAAATACAATTGTACATATTAACGAACCTGTTCGTATATGTTATATAGGGAGCTTCTGGTTAGCTCCGAACTTAACGAAAAGAGGTAATTGACATGCAGAGAGTATGCACCAAATGCAACACATTAGTGACAGGCGACGGAGCGTTCTGCCCTTCCTGCGGCGAACCGCTGCCGGCTGCTGTTCAGCTTGAAAAGACCCCGCAGACCACCCCGATGGGCGCTTCACAGCAGAATGACGTAATGCCTTCAGCAAACAGCATTCCCAACTATAGCCAGCAGAACAGCTACACCGCACCCCAGCCGGCGCAGATCAATAATTACGGCAGTTCGAACGCTCAGCAGTTCAACAATAATGTTCAGCCCGTGAACGATCCCCCCATGACGCTCGGTCAGTGGGTCGGCACGATTATCCTTACCACATGGTTCGGTATCATCAGCCTTATCCTCTGTATCGTATGGGGCGTAAGCTCGGATACTCCTATTAATAAGAAGCGCTATTGCCAGGCTATGATCATCATACAGGCTATCAGTCTGGCAGTGGGGATCATTTTTGCTATCGTGTTCGCGGTAAGCATGGTGGGTATCGGCAGCAGCATCGCTGACTCCGTTGGCTCCGGATATTACTACTATTGATGGCTGATATAAATAATCTTGGAAAGATAATTGCTGTAACGGGTCATTACGGCTCCGGCAAGACCAATCTCGCGGTGAACCTGGCGGTTGATTTCGCTAAGGAAGGGGAGCGGGTCACGATAATCGACCTTGATATCGTGAATCCCTACTTCCGCACCGCGGATTTCTCGGAGCTGTTCGGCTCTCTTGGGATAAAACTGGTCGCGCCGCAGTTTGCGAATACCAACCTCGATATCCCCTCGCTCGGTTTTGACATGGCGGCGGTCATCAACGGCTGCGACCGCCTTATCATCGACGTCGGAGGGGACGACACCGGCGCGGTCGCGCTGGGGCAGTACGCAACAGTGCTTGGCAACTTCGGCTGCGAGCTGTATTACGTCGTGAACCGCTACCGCTATCTTACAAGAACTCCCGGTGAAGCAGTGGAGCTTCTGCGCGACATAGAGCAGGTGTCGCGTATCAGGGCAAAGGGCATTGTAAACTGCTCAAACCTAGGCTCACAGACTACCGCCGATGATGTAAAAGTCACGGCGGATTATGCTTTAAAATGCGCGTCAGAGGCAGGCGTACCGCTTGCGCTGACCGCCGCGGAGCGCAGTCTGGGCGTAGAAGGAGCCTACCCGGTGGACGTTTACGTGCGCCCATTCTGGGAAGAATAGAAACTGCCGGAGTGCAGAAATCCGCAGGAATGCGGGTCGTCCGGGCTTACCGGATCTGGAAAGGGATTTAAAAATGGCTAAGATGAACGTGGACTTTGAAGCCTGCAAGGGCTGTGCGCTGTGTACCACCGCATGTCCTAAGAAGATCGTTGAGATCTCGCATGAAAAGCTGAATGCAAAGGGATATTACACCGCCGTCTGTATCGATGATGACGCATGCATTGCGTGTGCAATGTGCGCGATGATGTGTCCCGACTGCGCGATCACGATAATTCCGGACGGAGGTGAAAAGTGATGGAAAGAAACCTTATGAAGGGCAACGAAGCTCTCGCCGAGGCTGCGATACGCGCCGGCTGCAAGTGCTTTTTTGGCTACCCCATTACACCTCAGACGGAGATCTCCGCTTATATGGCGAAGCGCATGCCGAAGATCGGCGGCGTTTTCCTCCAGGCGGAGAGCGAGATAGCGGCTATCAACATGGTATACGGCTGCGCAAGCTCCGGCGTACGGTGCATGACATCCAGTTCATCGCCGGGAATCTCCCTTAAGAGCGAGGGCGTTTCCTACATGGCGGGTTCCGACCTGCCCTGCGTTATCGTAAACGTAATGCGCGGCGGCCCCGGACTCGGCGGCATTCAGCCATCCCAGAGCGACTACTGGCAGGCTACCAGGGCGCTGGGTCACGGCGACTTCCAGATACTTGTATTCGCGCCTTCAACCGTTCAGGAGATGGCAGATCTCATGGGCAGAGCCTTCGACGAAGCCGATAAGTACCGTATGCCCGCTATGATACTTGCGGACGGACTGCTCGGTCAGATGATGGAGCCGGTCACATTCAAGGTCGGCGAGATACAGCACCACGACGCTTCCGAGAAGCCATGGGCAACAAACGGGCACGGCAACAAGCGCAGGCACAACATAGTCAACTCGCTCTACTTACAGGCCGAGGAGCTTGAGCGCCTTAATATCGAGCGCTTCGAGCGTTACGAGATCGTAAAGAAGGAGCTACACGAAGCCGAGCTTTACAAGACCGAGGACGCGGATATCGTGGTTGCAGCGTACGGTTCGGTCGCAAGACTTGCAAAGGCGGCGGTTGACCGCGCGCGCGAAGCAGGGATCAAGGCGGGACTTGTCCGCCCGGTAACTCTTTGGCCGTTCCCTGTTCAGGAAGTCCGCGAAGCGTGCCGGAATGCAAAACGCGTTCTGTGCGTGGAGATGTCGATGGGTCAGATGATCGACGACGTAAAACTCGCGCTGGACTGCCGAATTCCCGTGGAGTTTTACGGACGCACCGGCGGCGTCGTTCCGAAGCCGACTGCAATATTCGAGCAGATAAAGCTCCTGAGCGAAAAGGAGGCTGAGTGATATGCCGGAATTCAAGAAACCACACGCGCTGACTGACGTTCCGTTCCATTACTGCCCAGGCTGCACGCACGGAATCGTGCACAGACTGGTGGCTGAGGTCATCGACGAAATGGGTATCGAGGGCGAGACCATCGGAGTTTGCCCGGTAGGCTGCTCCGTAATGGCGTACGATTATTTCAGCTGCGATATGATAGAGGCCGCTCACGGACGCGCTCCGGCGGTGGCTACAGGCGTAAAGCGCGGAAATCCTGACAAGTTCGTGTTTACCTACCAGGGCGACGGCGACCTTGCGGCGATAGGCACTGCTGAAACGGTTCACGCGGCGACCCGCGGCGAGAATATCACCGTAATATTCATAAACAACACGACCTACGGAATGACCGGAGGTCAGATGGCTCCGACGACCCTTCCTGGTCAGGTGACCCAGACAACACCCTACGGAAGAAATCCCGATGTGGAGGGCTTCCCGGTCAGGGTGTGCGAGATGGTATCCACGCTATCCGGCGTAGCGCTTGCCGAGAGAGTAACCGTTACCGACCCGGCGAATATCCGCAAGGCTAAGGCGGCGATACGCAAGGGATTTGAGTTCCAGAAGAATAAGCAGGGCTTCTCGCTCATCGAGGTGCTCTCGACCTGCCCGACCAACTGGGGACTTTCTCCGGTGGAGGCTATAAAGTGGCTCAAGGACAACATGGTGCCGTATTATCCTCTGGGCGTATTCAAGGAGGGCGCGATAAGATGACGACTGAAACGATATTTGCAGGCTTCGGCGGTCAGGGGATACTGTTCGCAGGGAAGCTGCTGGCTTATCTCGGCTTATATCAGGACAAGCAGGTGTCGTGGCTGCCTTCCTACGGTCCTGAAATGCGCGGCGGCACCGCTAACTGCACCGTCTGCGTGAGCGACCAGCCGATAGGCTCTCCGTATGTCACCGACCCGGATATCCTCGTTGCGATGAATGCTCCGAGCTACGATAAGTTTATTGAGGCTGTGAAGCCCGGCGGGATCGCGATAATCGACAGCACCCTCGTCACTGAGGAATGCAGCCGCACCGATATCCGCAGCTTCCGCATACCTTCGACCGCTCTTGCGGCTGAGAACGGTCTGCCCGGAATGGCGAACATAATCCTCGTCGGCAAGCTCCTGAAGGAGACCGGCTTTGCGGTTCTGGAGGCAGTGCATCCCGTGCTCGAGAAGATGATCCCCCCGAAAAAGGCGAACCTCATTGACGCGAATATGAAGGCTCTCGCCATCGGAATGGCTCTTTAAAAATCAGCGCGCCCGTTTGAAGCGGGCGCGTTCTTTATCGGAGGTAACATGAGAAAACAGCGTTTTCACCCGGCTCAGATAGTGACTGCGGCGCTTGCTGCCGTACTTCTCGTGTGGTTCTGCCTGCCGGGATTCTTCAATGCCGGGACTTTCCTGGGAGTTCTGCTGAGCCTGCTTATCGCTGCGGCGGCATTGCTTTTCCCGCACATTGCAAGGGGCGTAAAGTGGCTCTGGAAGCGCATTCCCGGGAGGGCGGCGCTGTGTGCGCTCTGCGCGGCAGCGGCGGTGTTCGCGGGGTATCTCGGTTTTTGCGGAGTTCAGATGGCGAGGTATTCCTCAAGACCTCTGGAACAGGTCAACGCTGTGATGATACTGGGCTGCCAGGTTCACGGGAACACCCCTGGCAACGAGCTTGTCTCCCGCATGGAGAGCGCTCTCCCGCTCATTGAGCAGAACCCGTCCGCGCCCGTGATAGTCACAGGCGGGCAGGGCAGGGGGGAGTTCATTCCCGAAGCGGACGCCATGAAAGCCTGGCTTGTCGAAAAGGGCGTGAGCGAATCAAGGATCTACACGGAAACTCAGTCGCACTCAACCCGCACGAATTTCGAGTATTCCGCGCCGATACTCCGTGAGCTGGGCGTGACCGACGGCATTGCAGTAGTCACCAACGATTTCCACCAGTACCGCGCGGATATCTACGCCGCCCGGGAGGGACTTTCAGCCGGTCATTACTCCTCGGCGACCCGGGCGCTGGTGTTCCCGAATTACATTATAAGGGAACTCGCGGCGCTGTGCTTTGTATGGAGCTGACGACGTTAAATTTCGATAAATTGTATTGAAAATATGCCGCTTTTGTGTTATAATATATCATAACCTGAATAGTAACACAGCAATAATGAAAAAGGTGAGCAGATGAATTATTCACTAGACGCCGGAGCATGGAACAGCGTGTTCGCCGTACCCTCCAGCGTTGTTGACAAATATATAAAACTGGCGGACGGCGCAAGCCTGAAGCTGCTGCTGTATCTTCTGCGGCACGGCGGGGAGCAGTTCACGGAGGAACAGCTCCGGGACGCGCTCAATATAAAGCGCGGCGGCGAGCTTGAGGACGCGGCGATGTTCTGGTTCCAGCGCGGCATTATCCGCATGGACAACGGCGAACTTACGCCTACGGACGACTCCGTGCAGGAGCGGCTCTCGGAGGCAGGCGAACCGGAGCCGGAAAAAATGCAGACCTCCAGCCTGAGAAAGGTCGCGGTAAACAACGGTTCTGCGATCTACACCGCCGGAGACATCGCGCAGCGCATAAAGACCGACGGAGCGATCGAATTCCTTTTCAAGGAGGTCCAGCAGCTTTACGGCAGACCGCTGAAGAACCCGGAAAGCCGCGTCGTGCTTCAGCTCACGGATTTTTACGGGCTGCCGGCAGAGGTCGCGATAATGCTGATGAAGTACTGCTTCCGCATTGGAAAGACCTCGCAGAACTACATACTCACTGCCGCGCAGGACTGGGTAAACGAGAATATCCGTACTGTGGACGAGGCAGACCAGCACCTGCAGAAGCTCGAAAAGCGCTACAGCGTTGAGGAGCACCTCCGCCAGGCTATGGACATGAAAACTACGTTCTCGCCGAACCAGCTTAATTTTATCAAAACCTGGACGGAGGAATGGGGATTCGGCGAGGACATGATAATCCTCGCATATCAGATAACCCTTGATAATAAGGGTTCGCTTAACTTCAACTACACGAATAAGATACTGGAGAACTGGAAGAACGCGGGAGTTTACACCACCGACGACGCGAAGCGCAGCAGCGAGGAGTTCCGGGGGAAGCGCCGCAGAAAGCCGGAGGAGAGCGGCAATTCTTCCATCGACATGGACGACGTAATGGACGAACTCCGCCGGCAGTATCAGTAAGAAGGTGACGCATGGGCATAAACGAACAGTATTTCAGCGCCGCAATGGAGCGCCTCGAGGAGCGCCGCAGGGCGAACCGCCTTGAGAGCGACATGCGCCGCTCCGAGGTGGAATCGAAGATCCCGGAGTACCGCGATCTTTCGCTGAAGCTTGGCGAGACCGGAAGCGAGATAGTAAGGCTTGTAATGCGCGGCGGCGACACCTCGAAGAAGCTCGCCGAAGTCGAGCGCCGGAACCTTGAAATACAGAAGCGCCTTGCGGAGCTGCTTTACGAAAATGGTTACCCGGAGGGCTACCTGAAGCCGATATACACCTGTCCCATCTGTCAGGATAAGGGAATAGTGAACGACAAGTGGTGCCAGTGTTTCCAGAAGCTGCTTATGGAGGAGACCGCGCGGGAGCTTAACCGGAACTCGCCGCTGAGCCTCAGCTCGTTCGAGAGCTTCCGGCTGGATCTCTACCCGGACGTGATAAATCCCGCGCTGCGGGTGTCCGAGCGGGCGATAATGCAGCGAAACCTCGAGTTCTGCAAGTCCTACGCCGAGAACTTCACCGAACAGAGCGAAGGTATCCTGATGAGCGGCGCCACCGGTCTTGGAAAAACCCACCTCTCGCTTGCGATAGCTTCAAAGGTGCTCCAGAAGGGCTATACGGTCATCTACGGCTCCTCGCCGGAGCTGCTCCACACGCTGGAGAGGGAGTATTTCGGAAAGTCGGACAAGGATACGATGTCGGCGCTGACCGGCTGCGACCTCCTGATTTTCGACGATCTCGGCGCGGAAATGGACAAACCGCTGTACGAGTCGCTGCTGTACGAGATAATCAATGCGAGGGTCTGCCGGAGGCTTCCGATGATAGTCAGCACGAATTACAACACGACTGACTTACAGAAGCATTACCCGGACAAGATATGCTCACGTCTGCTGAGCTTCCGGCTGATGGCGTTCTTCGGAAACGATATCCGCCGGGTGCTGAAAAAAGAAGCAAAGTTCTGAAAAGGCGATTTCGCGCAGGAGTTCATACGCTGCCTGCACGATGTACCCTAAGTTGTGAAATACTGCAATGCAGAGATAATAAACTGGAGGTAACAATATGGGAAAACTCAGAGTTGGCATGCTTACAAGCGGCGGTGACTGCCCCGGACTCAACGCGACCATCAGAGGCGCCGCAAAGGCGATCTATGAGGCGTTCGGCGAAGATAAGGTCGAGATCGTTGGCATTCACGACGGTTATCACGGACTTATCCACGGCGTGTACAAGGTCATGCAGCCGTCCGATTTCTCCGGCATACTCACACAGGGCGGCACTATCCTTGGCACCAAGCGCACGCCGTTCAAGATGATGCAGATCATCGAGGACGACAAGGTTGACAAGGTAAAGGAGATGAAGGATACCTACAAGGATCTCAAGCTAGACTGCCTGTTCACCCTCGGCGGCAACGGAACTCACAAAACCGCCAATATGCTTTCCGAGGAAGGCCTGAACGTTATCGGCCTGCCCAAGACCATCGACAACGATATCTACGGAACTGACGTTACCTTCGGATTCCACTCCGCCGTGGATATCGGCACCGAGGTCATCGACCGTATCCACACCACCGCGAATTCCCACAGCCGCGTAATGGTCATCGAGATAATGGGAAACAAGGCTGGCTGGCTGACTCTCTACAGCGGTCTTGCAGGCGGCGCTGACATCATTCTGCTCCCGGAGATCCCCTACGACATCGACAAGGTGGCTCAGGCATGCCAGAAGCGCGCCGACGCAGGCAGGAATTTCTCGATTCTCGCAGTAGCAGAGGGCTGCTTCGACGTTAACGAGGCTAAGATGAAGAAGAAGGAGCGCGCACGTCTCCGCACCGAGGCGGGCTACACCACCGCGACCTCGCGTATCGCAAAGCAGATACAGGAAATGACCGGGCTTGAGACCCGCACGGTGGTTCCGGGACATATGCTCCGCGGCGGCAGCCCGTCGGCATACGACCGTATCCTTGCGACCCAGTTCGGGGCACACGCCGCACAGCTCCTCAAGGATAAGAAGTTCGGCTATACTGTCGCAATGGTCGATGGAAAGATCACCGAGAACCCCCTCGGCGACGTTGCAATGAAAACCAAGTTCGTTCCGGTCGACTGCAAGATGGTCAAGACCGCCAAGGACATCGGTATCTCCTTCGGCGACTGACCTTTAAGGAATAATCTGGCATCTATACCGCGAAGATTCGCACATATACTAAAAGGACAGAGTTTTTCTGTCCTTTTTTGTTAATTACGGCTATTGAATATTATTGTAGAATATGCTAAAATTATATCAGGATTTACCCAAAGATTATTTCAGGAGGACACAAGATGTTCAATATAGCAGTCGCACAGTCCGGCGGACCTACTGCGGCGATAAACGCAAGCCTTACGGGAGTTTTCAACGGCGCAGAGCAGGAGAAGGAAGTTGACGAGATCTACGGCGCGGAAAACGGTATCGAAGGTATCCTGGGTGACAGGCTGCTGAATCTCCGCAGCATACTCATGGACGACCACGACAAGCAGCTCCTTATGACAACGCCGTCAACGATACTCGGCTCCTGCCGCTTTAAGCTGAAGGACTGGCACGAGGACGAAAGCGACTACCTCCGAATAACAGAGGTGTTTAACCGCCACAATATCAGGGCGTTTTTCTACATCGGCGGCAACGACTCGATGGATACAGTCATGAAGCTGAACAGCTATTTTGTTGCGAAGGATATCCGTATCAAGGTGGTGGGAGTTCCCAAAACCATCGACAACGACGTGACCGAAACTGATCACACTCCGGGATTCGGCTCTGCGGCCAAGTACGTGGCATGTTCATTGCAGGAGATAATCCGCGACAGCCGCGTGTATTCTATCCCATCCGTCACCATTGTTGAGATTATGGGCAGAGACGCCGGCTGGCTGGCGGCGAGCTCCTGCGTACTACGCGCGAACGGCGAACCCGCTCCGCACCTGATTTATCTCCCGGAGGGCGAGTTCTCCCCGGAGAAGTACCTCGAGGACGTACGTAAGGCGCAGCTCCGCTACAAGGCGGTTATTGTGGCGGTTTCTGAGGGGATCACCGCAGGCGGCGTGACTTCCGAGGTGGTGGACGCGTTCGGGCACAAGTACCTTTCCGGCGTTGGGAAGTGGCTGGAGGGCTACACCAAGGAGCACATCGGCTGCAAGGTGCGTTCCATTGAGCTGAACGTAATGCAGCGCTGCAGCTCCCACATTGCGTCGCTGACCGACCTCAATGAAGCGGAGCGTATCGGCAGGGAAGCGGTAAAAGCAGCGCTGACCTACGGCGAGAGCGGCGTAATGATGGCGTTCCGCAGAATAAGCAACAATCCCTACCGCGTGGAGATAGTCACCGCGGACATCTCAAAGATAGCTAACCAGGAAAAGAAATTCCCCCGGGAGTGGATAAATCCCGAGGGAAACAACGTGACCGTAGACGCGCTGAATTATTTCCTGCCGCTGATCCAGGGCGAGCCTCAGCTTGAATTCCGCAACGGAATACCGGTGCACTTCCGCCTTGATCAGTAATTTATTGCCATAGGCTGCCGCGAGCGCTGAATGAGATGCTTCTCATAATCGTCGTGGCGGGATCTTGATAGAATATAACTCCCGATGAACGGCGCGAATTTTGAGAAGAGTTCGCGCTGTTCTTCTGTTTTCAGGAAAATGCAGTCCGGTGAGAACTGCTCGTTCCTGACTCCGAGCCGGTATACCTCGTCCTGCGCGCGCCGAAGCCGCGAAAGCTCCTGAAAGCGGAATTCCGCCGCCTGCCTGGATATCCCGCACAGCTTTTCGATTTCCGTTGCGGAGGACACCCCGCAGAAATGCAGCACGGTCAGCGGCGCCAGGAGCTCCGCGGCGAAATCGTCGGCTTCGCGCTCCTGCCGCTGAGTGAGCAGTGTGGGCGGATCGGTGATGTGTCCGGACAGCAGGTGTCCGACTTCGTGTGCGGCGGTCCACTTGCGGCGTGGAGCGTAGCATAGCTGACTGTTCAGAACTGCGACCATTCTGCCATCGGCAAGCATGCTGAATCCCGCGTAGCTGACCATGCGGCAGATGTCGTCCAGGCTGTTTTCAAACTGCGCCCTGAACGCCGCGTAGTCGATCACTTTTATCCCTGCGGCGGCGGCGACGGCGCTGACGCTCACAGGAAGCGATATCTGTCCGCTGATCAGAAGTGCCTGAGTACCAGTCATTTTCAATCCCCCTTATAGTCCGGAAGATTCAGGATACTCCCCGCGCCGGGACGCTTTCTGAGCCGTATCGGCTGAGGGGGAGCTTCCTTATTAAAGCTGCGCGCGGCCACCATTGTAAGTCCTTCGGTGCAGCGCTGGTGTTCTATATCAGTGCAGGCGTCGACCAGTTCACGGCCGTGGCTGTCGAGCTCCAGATACTTTTTTAAATGTACCTGTCCGGGTGCCGACGAGGCGTCAAACTGGTCCGCGAAAAGCTCGTTAGGCTCGCAGGAGAGCGCTTCGAACAGTCTGTACAGCACGTTTTCCTTCGGGTGGCTGACCTCCCGCTCGTAGTTGCCAACCGCCGATGGAGTTACCCCCAGCCGCTGGGCGAGTTCCTCCTGAGTTAGCCCCGCACGCTCACGAAGCTCCTTGATACGTTTACCTATTCCCATTGTTATCTCCTTTATATTGCTTCCTTGTCGCCGTATCGACGTATCAGCTTGTCCAGACCGCTTTTCCTCAGCATAAAGATTCTTCGCTCGCTCATGTAAAGGTCGTTGGCAAGCCTTTGCCAGCTCTTGGCTAGGATAAAATACCCTTCGATGACCGCGCGTTCCTCCCCAGTCAGGAAGCTTATGTACGTAAGTGCCTCCGCCTTTGCGTCGCACATCAGGTCGATGGAGGTATTTACTTCCCGTTCCAGCCTGGCGAGCTTTGCTACGGTCTCCCGCGCGTATGCGGAGGACTCCACAGCGCGCTTCGAGATCCGGTGGAGCTGCTCTATATGTTCGATCTGCGTTTTGATCTCCAGTTCAAGGGAGCGGGCGCGTTCCAGCACCGCTATCACATCTGCCATTTTCATCACTCCGGTTTCATATAAATTTGCAGTCATGCACTAGCTTATCTGTGAACAGTATATCACAAGATACTTGTTTTTGTCAAGAGGTTTTCTGCAAATTTACAAAGAAAATTTCATTTTCTGATTTAATAGTGAACAAAGCCTCTGCTAAAATGAATTTTGGGAAAATAAAAATTTCATCAAGTGAGAAGCTGCATTGCATGGGGAAGCAGACATAGTTACCGCTTAAATGATATGAACTCATAAAAATGGCTTGGCAGTAGGGTTTGGAGTGTGCTGAAGCACATCTGAGCTTCACGGAGAAAAAGCGGCTCTGAATGGCTGGTTTTGCAGGAATGTCCCGAAAGCACTGGAGTTTTTCGTAAAATAAACTGTGCAATATATACAACTTGGGCACAATTATGTTGTTGCAAATGAATAAAAAGCATTTTTGAGATGAAAAAATCTCAAAACTATCTTGCAAAAACGAAATTATTGTTGTATAATATATTCAGCCGCTGGAGAGCGGAACATATTTCCGTCAGGCATAAGACGTTACTGTGTAGAACGGTGCATTGAAACGCCCGCGGAGGACTATTTTTAGGAGGTTACTTAACAATGGCGTTAACTAACAAATATCTTGCAGATCTTCTTGAGACCGTTAAGAAAAGAAATCCCGGCGAGCCTGAGTTCATTCAGGCGGTAACTGAGGTTTTCGAGACCCTTCAGCCTGTTGCTGAAAAGAGACAGGACCTCATCGACGCAGGCGTTTTCGACAGAATCGTTGAGCCTGAGAGACAGATCATCTTCCGCGTTCCGTGGGTTGACGACAACGGCAAGGTACAGGTAAACAGAGGTTTCCGTATCCAGTTCAACTCCGCTATCGGTCCGTACAAGGGCGGTATCAGACTGCACCCCTCCGTATATATTGGCATCATCAAGTTCCTCGGCTTCGAGCAGATCTTCAAGAACTCCCTGACCACCCTTCCTATGGGCGGCGGCAAGGGCGGTTCCGACTTCGACCCGAAGGGCAAGTCCGACGGCGAGGTTATGCGTTTCTGCCAGAGCTTCATGACTGAGCTTTGCAGACACATCGGTCCTGACTGCGACGTTCCTGCTGGCGATATCGGTACCGGCGGACGTGAGATCGGCTACATGTTCGGTCAGTACAAGAGAATTCGTGACGAGTTCTCCGGCGTTCTCACCGGTAAGGGACTTACCTACGGCGGTTCTCTCGCAAGAACTGAGGCTACCGGCTTCGGTCTGTGCTACTTCACCGATGAGATGCTCAAGGCTAACGGCAAGAGCTTCAAGGGTCAGACCGTTATCATCTCCGGTTCCGGCAACGTTGCTATCTACGCAACCAAGAAGGCTACCGAGCTGGGCGGCAAGGTAGTTACCGTATCCGACTCCAACGGTTACATCTACGATCCGGACGGCATCGACCTCGATGTTGTTAAGCAGATCAAGGAAGTTGAGCGCGGCAGAATCAAGGAGTATGTAAACAGAACCTCCCACAAGAACGCTGAGTACCACGAAGGCAGCGTTTGGGGCGCTAAGATCAAGGCTGACATCGCTCTGCCCTGCGCAACCCAGAACGAGATCAACGGCGACTTCGCTAAGAACCTCGCTGCAAACGGCGTATATGCAGTAGCAGAGGGCGCTAACATGCCTTCTACTCCTGATGCTATTGAAGTTTACTTCGATAACAAGATGCTCTACGGTCCCGCAAAGGCTGCAAACGCAGGCGGCGTTGCTACTTCCGGTCTCGAGATGAGCCAGAACTCCATCAGATACAGCTGGACATTCGAGGAAGTTGACGAGAAGCTCCACAATATCATGGTTTCCATCTTCAAGAGCTGCGACGAGGCTGCTAAGGAGTATGGCATGCCCGGCAACTACATGGCAGGCGCGAACATCGCGGGCTTCCTGAAGGTTGCAGAGGCTATGAAGGCTCAGGGCTGCGTTTGATCCTGTCGGTCTGAAACATGAGTGACAACAAGAATCATATGTTGAAGAAAGATGCAGATCTTGTCCGCGGCGGAAAAACCGAAAAGGATATCCATCTGCATAACGAGCTTCACCCTGCCGACCGCAAGAACGGAAAGGGTGTCAAAGAGAGCAAGCAGTTCCATGAGAATTGCAACTTCAACCTGAATCATACTAAATAAAGATTTCCCCCTGCCGCACGGCGGGGGGGAATCTTTATTTAGAGGTGACCTTTAGTAAGTAAAAAACGGTCACAAGTCGTGACCGCTTTTTTATTTGTTTGAAAATAATTCAGTGAGCCGCTGTTTTATCTCGTTGTATCGCTTTACTGGAACAGGGAGCTCGCTGCCGTTTGACATTACGACGCAGTACGGCTTCAAAAGTGTGATATGATCAAGATTTATCGCATAACATCTGTGTATGAGGACAAATCTCCCGCCGGCTTTTTCAACGAATGATGAAATGTTTATCCTGGCGTTGATTATTCCGGAGAAGCAGCAAATCTGGCAGTTGCGACCGTCTGACGTAGCGTAAAGTATGTCATTTCTTGGAATGAATCGGGTGCAGTCGTCGGTGTCCGTGATGATCATTCTGTCGGAAGAACAGTTCTGCTGGTTCAGCGCCGAACCAGCCGGGATCATCGCTGAATTAAACGCATTCCCGTAGACAGACTCGGACGTGCTGTCAGGCTTGGTTACGCCGATGTGCTTGAGCTTAAGTTCACCCAGCCCGGAAAGCTCCCATATGAACACGCAATACTGCTTCATGTACACCATGTCGTCAGAATCAGAGATGGGAGAGAGCGTGTACTTTCCGATGATAGTGCACGCGCTGCCGCAGTTCTGCGCAATAATGAACATTTTATCAGTCAGCGTGCTTTTGATAATGCCGCTGATCGCAGTTGGTATGAAATTGCATACTTGCTGCTGACCCTGGATAATAGAATTATTAAGGGCGTCAGTCAGACTGAAGTCCTCGTCTATGTATTTCAGCAGCAGACTCGTATCCTGCTGCCAGAATTGCTCCAGTATCGCTTGAGTAAGGTCGATAGCAAGAGCTGTGTTTTCGCTGGTCAAATTTAGATCTGCCTTTCTTTAATTGATACTGTCTGGTACGGATAACAGAAATCAAAAGAAAGAAAAGTAAAAATGATATGAAGCAGACAGCCAATCCGCTTCCCTTACATTGATTATATCACATTGTCTATAGTTTTGTCAAGTACTTTCGGTATTTTCATATAGATTAGCACATATAAGCGTTGGCCCAAAGTGCCAAGTAGTCTGACGATTTTTGGTTACGCATGGGAGGTCATTCGTGCGAAATATATTGAAAACCCGGTTTTTTTCTGGTATAATATGCACAAGTTTCATGAGCGTTGTGAATTTGCCTTTGATTAAAATGGCAGACCGGGGTGGAAAATGGCAGGGTATACATACTCTAAAAAGAAAAAACAAGTCAGAACGGCAAAGAAACAAAGCATACAGGCGCGAAAAAACATCGAAACGGAATATGAGTTGCCTGCCGCAGCCCATGGATTAAAACACGTTGACCCGGTTTACATGCTGACAGACGGTTTCGCAAAGCGGTTTGACGCCGTAGGAACAGAACACTCCAGACAAATGGCGGGAAACAGCGAACAATTCCAGCGTACTGACGGAGAGAATTCCAGTACAGGCGGCGGTTTAGGTTCCAAAAAAGTTAATGGTCGGGAGCCGACCGTGGCTGCTGATTCGCGCCGTGAATCAGATGAATGCAATTTTGCAGACAAGTTTTCGTCGTATGCATTCCGTGGTGGGAAGCTTGCCAACGCAGTTATGGCGGGGCAGGGTCGTCAGGTGTTTACTGTCTGCCTTTCAAGGGCGCTTGGCAGGAGTTTTCACGGTTCTGAACGGCAGAAAAAACTACTCGGGAGCGCTAACGATTTTCACGTTGGAAACACTTCCGCGAGGGTCATGTTCAACCGCGACGCACAGTCTGCTGTAAGTCTCGTGACGGACGCGCTCCGTGGAAGCACAAGGATACTTGAGCTGTTTAGGAATCTTGCGAATGGCAGTGGTCAGAGGTCAGACGCACCGTTGGAAATGCGCAATATCGACACGCTGAAAATGGCGTTTCCGTTTTTGCAGACCGACGATGATAAGCGGCTTATACTGTCCTGCAAGAGCCGTCTGAAGGAGCTTGAGAACTCAAAAAATCCGAAATCTGAGAACGCAGCACGGCTTCTCAGGTCGGCAGTGATAAAGCATACCGCCGTGCTTCGCAGAAAAGAGGAGCAGCAGCGGAACTTCCTTACAAAGCTGAACGAGATCAACAGCAACGTGCGTGAAGCCGAAAAACTGTTCAGCTCCGACGGATTTGCCGAGCAGGCGCTCCGCGAGGCGGAGGAGCTTATGGAGGGAACTCCGCCCGATGATGATAAGCGCCGCGAAGCCTCATTCGAAGCCGCTTCGGCGGTCGCGGACTTCTTTTCAGGTCTGAGAGGAGACGAAAATGGAACAGCTCGGCAAAACGAAGCAAACCAGCCGGAAACCGGCGCACCAGAAAAAACCACAAAATCATAGCTGCCAGGCTGTGTTTTACCCGGAGATCCTGTCTGCGGCGGCCTCCGCGGCAGAGCATTCGCTGAGCGAATCCCTGCTGGGAGTGCCTCCCGAACAGCTTCTGAGCGCTGGAAATCAGTTCCTGCTCAGACTTACGAGCCGCGAGTTCCACGTTACCTCTAACCATGAAATGCGTTTTTCTGAACAATCTCCGGAAAACTCATTCGAGCAGGTTCCGGCGGGTCTGGAGTTTCAACAGCCGGTATTTTCGGGTCAGCTTATCACGCCGACCAACATAAATGATATCTCAGCAGGGAGCCAGTAATGGATTATTCCGAAATTGTAAGAAGCGAGCTTTTGCAGCGAGGTCTGAATTTCATCGAGGAATACGGCGCGTTTCAGTTTACCATGAGCAGCGGACAGCGCCGGTGGCGCACTCTGCTGAGCGCTGAAAATAACGCGCTGATTTGCTGTGCGCAGTTCCCGTGGATATCCGGAGGCTGCCTGAAAACGCTGAACCAGCTAAACGCTGAGGCCGCGCTCGGGTGCTTTCTGCTGACGGAAGGACGCGTTGTGTTTCGCTGCGGTGCAGAGGTCTTTGACCCGCTGACCGCCGGAGAAACCGCAATATCGCTTCTGCGGATGAGCGGAAATACAGTCTGCCGATACTGGGAACGCGTAAGGTTCTGCGGAGGTACTGATGAGCTTTGATTATTCCAGCGCGGGGAAACGCTTTGCAAGCCAGAACGAGCTTCTGGACTGCTTTGCGGACGTCCTCGATCTTCACATATATTACATCTACAAATATCACTACTGGGTCAGCCCGGAAAACAGCATGCAGGGCATGCTCGGGGTTGTCGTTACCCGGGAGGAGTTCGAAAAGGGACTGCTCCGGGCTTCCGGCGGAACTGCATGGGAGAGCCTGAGCGACGATGAGACCTCCGAAATCGAAATGACCAGGGAGTACTTTTTCGGAAGGGTTCTTGCGACTCCGGACGACTGCGGCTTCCCGGTTTTCGGAGTTGAAAACGCGTTCAGAACGGACAGATTCCGCTTCCTGACGGTGCTTACGCTGCTTTGCTGCGATGTGGAGCGCCGTTACGAGAAGCTGTTTGCATTCCTACAGGACGATATCTCGAAAAAGCTCCCGACAGCCGACACGATGATACGTCTGTGGGCGGAGCCGGGCAGGCGCATAGCGGATTACTACCGCTATTTTTCAGAGCAGGACGCGCTGATGAAGTACATCTGCGCCCCCGTAGAGGGTACCCTCTGCACCCGGCAGCTCCAGCTTTCTGAGCCAATTATCCGGTACCTTACAGGCGGGGAGTGCGCGTATCCCGTGTATTTTCCGCAGGAGGATCCCGGGCAGGCTTACATAATGGCGGAAATCGCTGAGCAGGCGGCAGCGGCGGAGCGTTCGCTGAACGGCGCACCCGCAGTGATATGCCTGTGCGGTAAGCGCGGCAGCGGCAGGAAGTTCCTGATAAAGCACTGCGCACGGAGGTGCGGCGAGAGCGTTGCGTTCGTTCCGGCTGCGGAGCTTATCTCAGCGGAGGATACGGCGGAGGCGTTCCGGCGGGCGGTCTGCGAGGCTGCTCCGAGGGGAGCGGCGCTCTGCATTACCGATTTTGAGCAGTTTCTTGAGGAAGAAAACCGCGCGAAGCTGGCTGAACTCTCAGCGGAGCTTTCAGACAGCGGGCGCTTCTTCGGTACTCATATATTCATAACCACGCAGCGGCGCTGGCAGACTGAAATTCCCGGCGCGGGCACGCTTCTGCTAACGCTGGAGATTCCTGATACCGACGAGGATCAGCGGCTCACACTGTGGCGGCACGCGCTGTCCGGTCTGGAGCTTTCCGAAAGCGTCGACCCGGCGGAGATGGCGGCGAAGTTCCGGTTTACCCCGGGACAGATAGCCGCGGCGGTGAACCGTGCCAGGGAGCTTTCCCAAGGAGGAGTAACTCCGGAGCTGCTGCACGAATGCTGCTACGCTCAGGTGGTGGTAGGGCTGAATACGCTCGCCACGCCTATAAAGCCCGCTTATTCCTGGGAGGATCTTGTGCTCCCGGAGTCCGAGATAAAGCTGCTGAAAAGCGCGCTGACCCACGTGAAGTACCGACATAAGGTCTACACGGAGTGGGGATTCTCGAAAAAGGCGGCTTACGGCAGGGGACTGTCGGTGCTGTTTTCCGGGCCTCCCGGCACGGGAAAGACGATGGCGGCGCAGGTCATAACGAATCAGCTTCATATGCAGCTTTTCAAGGTGCAGCTTTCTCAGATAGTCAGCAAGTACATCGGCGAGACCGAGAAGAATCTCCGGCGGGTTTTTACCGAAGCAAAAAACGCAAACTGCGTGCTGTTCTTTGACGAGACCGATGCACTTTTCGGCAAGCGCTCCGAGGTCAAGGACTCCCACGACCGACATGCGAACATAGAGACCGCGTATCTGCTCCAGCAGATGGAGGAATACGACGGCGTTGTGCTGATGGCGACGAATCTCCTTCAGAATATCGACGAGGCGTTCATGCGAAGGATAAGCTTTGTGGTCGCGTTTCCGTTTCCGGACGCCCCCACGCGGAAGCTGCTCTGGCGCAAAATGCTGGACGCGAAGGCTCCGACGGAGAACATCGACTACGATTTCCTCGCTGAGAACTTCAAGATGGCTGGAGGAAATATCAAGAACTGCGTGATACATGCGGCGTTTCTTGCGGCTTCAGAGGGCTCTCCGATAGGAATGCGCCATCTGCTGACCGGAATAGTCAACGAGCAGCGCAAGAACAACACAGTGGTGCTGCGCGAGGATCTTAAACAGTACGCCGACCTTGTTTTCGGCGAATGACACAGGTTAGTTTATCCGACAGGATCTACTATAAACGAAGATCTGCTGTCCGGCGGACTTCACAAAATTTATTTGAGAGGAGGCACTGATCTTCTTGCAGCCCGCGAAAGCCGGAAAGCTGGAATGGAGATCAGAAACAAGTTATGCCAGAGTATTTATCCCCAGGTGTGTATGTTGAGGAATACGAGTCCGGCGCAGTTCCCATGGAAGGCGTTGGAACAAGCACGGCAGGCTTTGTAGGTCTTGCAGAGAAGGGCGATGTTATCGGAAAGCCGCAGCTTGTAACAAGCTTCAGCGACTATGTTCGCATTTTCGGCGGTTATCTTTCCGAGACGAAGTACGGCGACAAGAGATTCCTGCCGTATGCGGTCGAGCACTTTTTCATCAACGGAGGCTCCAGGGCTTTTGTTATGAGAGTCTGCCCGGATGACGCAAAGTGCGCTTCCACAAAGAGCGATTCCATACTGAGCTTCACCGCAAGGAATCCCGGCGAGTGGGGCAATCGTATCAAAGTTACCGTATCCCCCGTATCCCGCGTAAAGACGCAGGTCTACGAGGTCGAGGGAAACAGCGCGACTGTAAGAAGCGTTGACGGCTTCAACATCGGCGACGTAGTCGAGTTTGCGGACGGCAAGACCTCCGTTTATAACCGCATCACCGCCATTGAGGAAAAGACGATCTCCTTTGAGAATCCCGTCAGCCCCTCCATCATCGACAAGAACCTTGTACCCACAAAGTTCATCAAATCCAGCGAGATAGACGTTTCCGTAAAGTACGGCGACGTCAAGGAGGATTACCTGTTCGTATCCCTCAACACTGAATCCGCGGACTACATATGTTCCAGAATGTCCAGAAGCGAGCTCGTGACCGTTGAAGTCTCCGCTAAGCCGGCGAAGCCCATGGTTCCCGAGGCAAAGGACAAGGAAAAGAAGGACGCGGCTCCCGCAGCGGTTTCCGGTATCGTAGCTCCGTTTGACGCGGTAGGCGGCAAGGGCGACGCTATGATACTCCAGCTCATAGGCGGAACCGACGGCAATGCGGATTCCGTAGCGGCTTCCGACTACATCGGCAAGGACGGCGGCCCCGGCAGAAGAACAGGCATACAGGCGTTCATTGAGAACTCCGACGTAAGCATAATGTCCGTTCCGGGTATCACGATACCTGAGGTTCAGATGTCCCTTATCGCGCACTGCGAGAACATGAAGAGCCGCTTTGCAGTTCTCGACATGCCGAAGGACAGAAAGAAAACAGATGAGCTGCTCGAATATCGCGACATGTTCGATTCAAGCTACGCTGCGTTCTATCACCCGTGGATTCAGATTTTCGACCCGCTCTCAAAGAAGAACGTGTTCGCGCCGCCTTCCGGCTCAGTGCTTGGCGTTTACGCGCGCACTGACAACACCGTCGGAGTCCACAAGGCTCCCGCAAACGAGGTCGTGCGTTCCTGCACCGGACTTGCAAGCAGCTACAACACTGCCGAGCAGGATCTGCTCAACCCGAAGGGCGTGAACCTTATCCGCTCTTTCCCGGGCAGGGGTATCAGGATCTGGGGCGCGAGAACCGCTTCCTCCAACGCGACATGGAAGTACGTCAACGTACGCCGCCTGTTCATTTACCTTGAGGAATCCATTCGTGCAAACACCAACTGGGTAGTGTTCGAGCCGAACACCGAGGCTCTGTGGGGCAGAGTAAAGAGGACGGTGGAGATGTTCCTCGCAAGCACATGGAGAAGCGGAGCGCTGGCAGGCACTTCCCCCTCCGAGGCGTTCTTTGTTGATATCGGCAGGAACACCATGACCCAGGACGACATCGACAACGGCAGACTGATCTGCGTTATCGGCGTAGCTCCCGTAAAGCCCGCTGAGTTCGTCGTATTCAGAATCGGTCAGTACACCAGCGAGAGCAACGGTTGATTTTTGTAGGAAAGGAATGAGAGTAAATGCCGGAAATTAGATATCCGTTCAAGAATTTCAGATACAAGGTGGAGTTCAACGGCACCGAGGCTGCCGGCTTCAGCGAAGTATCTGGCGCAGACATCTCTGTTGACGTTATCGAGTACAGAGAGGGCAACGAAGTACGCACCACCCCCAGAAAGCTCGCAGGTCTGACGAAATACGGCAACATTACGCTGAAATGGGGCGTAGTAGGTTCGCTGGAGATGATGGAGTGGCTGCACACCGTGGCTTCCGACAACACCTCCGGTCCGACCGGTATCGAGCGCAAGACCATCACAATAAAGCTCCTGGACGACACCGGAGCAGAGGGTCCGAGCTGGGAGATAATCAATGCATGGCCCACGCATTACACCGCGCCTGACCTCAACGGTCTCGGCGGCGAGGTAGCTATCGAGACTCTGGAGATATGCCACGAGGGCGTAAACAGAATAGACGGCGGATCAATGGACTCCGCAACACCGTCTGAGAACTGATAAACAGTAACTGAAAACAGAACCGCCGTCGGTTCTTCGGTGCGACCGTTGAGCCGATGGCGATATCTGGTTTTTTCAGGCCGGAGGAAAAAATGAGCTTTCAGACAGAATTTGAATTTGAACTCCCCAGAGGGTATGTCGACCAGAACGGCGAGGTGCACAAGCGCGGCGTCATGAGGCTGGCGACTGCCGCTGATGAAATAATGCCGCTGAGGGATCCCAGAGTTCAGCAGAACCCGGGGTACCTGACGGTGATACTGCTTTCCCGCGTGGTAACGAAGCTGGGAACATTGCAGGCGATAAACAACCGCGTAATCGAGAACCTGTTCACCATCGACATGGCGTATCTGCAGGATCTCTACCAGCGCATAAACATGCAGGAGGTACCGGCGTACAAGGTCGTCTGCCCGCACTGCAATAAGGAATTCGACCTTCCGCTGGATTTTTTAGAAAAGTAGAGCTGTCGCTGTATCCCCAAGACAAGCTCTATGAGGAAATGACGTTTCTGGGGTATTACCTTCACTGGAGCCACGACGAGCTGATGACCCTGGAACACCGCGAGCGCCGCAGATGGTGCACGGAGGTGTCTCAGATAAACAAGAAGCTCAGCGGGCAGAAGGAAAAGAAGAACCTGTTTGAGAAGTAAGGGGGCGGCTAATGGAGAGCAGACACACCGGCGGGAATTTCAAAGTGATAATCGCTCCCATTGAGCTGACCGGGAATTTCTCAGCGGTTTCCGGGCTGAATGCCGAGCTTGAGTGCGAGGAGTACATCGAGGGCGGAACGTTCCGGCCGGTATACCTCCCGAAAGGGCTGAGGTACGGCAGGATAGTTCTTCAGCGTGGAACTGCAACGCTGGAACCGCTGGCGCTGTGGTTTGATACGGTGAGAGCCGGGTCGCACATCAGGTACCCTATGGTGATAACGATGATGGACAGCGCCGGAAAGCCAGTCAAGATATGGACGGTGCTTGACGCAATGCCGGTGAAGATAGACTACGGCACGCTGGACGCTATGAGCGGCAGCGTGGTTCTTACCACGGTCGAGCTGGTGCACGGAGATATCGTCACGATAATGTAAGGAAAGGAGCATGCTTAGTGGAAAGTATCACTGCTGCAAGGAATATCAGCGGTCTGGAGCCGATGAGCGTGCTTCATGGAATTGCTCCGCTCTGCGTTCCGATGAGTGTTTCCGGGGACTTCGCCGACGAAGTGGGAAATCGCGCGGTCCCGCGTATCGTTTCGCTGTGGGAGCGGCTAGGACTGTTCTATATGCTCGAACAGCCGCAGACTGCTCCGGTGAGCAATACGCGCGTTACGGTTAACAATTTCACGGCGCAGATGATATTTCGTCTCTGTTCATTTTCACATACCGACAGGCTGATTGAAAGATATCAGCCCGGCTCTGTATTTCCGGAAAATATCCGCAGGGCGTCTCAGGAGAACGTCCGCATGATACGTTCAGCGGAAATGCGGAGGGTATTCCGCGCGCTCACGGAAAACAGCAGGTACACCGAGGAGGTCGGCAGGGTATTCCGGCTGATTTTCGAAAAGGAGACCGGCGGCATTCCGCTTCAGACGGTCTGCCGGGCGCTCGCGGCGCTGCTTGGCTCGAGCGGAGGCGGTGCGGTTTTCACGGCTCAGCAGCGCAGAATATTCGAGCGTATCGCCGCCGTGCTTGGAAGCGAGTACCCGGAAAGCCCCGCCGCCGTCGAGATAAGCCGTCTTGGAGCTGCCTCCGGCTTCACCGAGGAACAGCGTGCGCGTATTCTCTCGTCGGTTGGCAAAACCGGGAACCGTCCGCAGACTGACGCGGCGCAGATGGTGGTTCAACTGGCTGAACGCGGGAAATCCGCCGTGGAAGCGGCAGAACTTATCCGCAGCGAGGTCAGAAGCTACGGCTTTACCGAGCGGCATTACGACCGCGAATCCATTCGGGAGATGGTCGGTGCAGTTCCGGGCAGAATAGCTCCGGCCGGCAGGTCGGCAGCGTTCATCGCGGCTGATCCTGAGAGCACCGCGGCACGCAATGGAGCCGCCAGACCCGCAGGAGGTATTTACGAAGCGGCGGCGCTGCTGTATCAGGAGCTGTCCGGCACTGGAAGCGATGATTCGGCAGGGAAAACGGATAGTTCCACGACTCAGCGGAATGTGGAATTCCGGCGGCTCTCCGGGAAAATGACCGCCGGGATATCGGCTGTTTTTTCTGATATTCTCAATAGCGCGCAGTATAGTTTGAACAATCCCCGCTATCAGGCGGAGCGCAGAATTCCAGACCGGATTTTCCGCGAGAACGTTCTCGGCAAAGCGGTTTCCGCGAACGCAGAAACAGGCAAGCCGGGAGGAATCGGAATTCCCGGAACTTCAGAGCATTCGGAAAAAGCCAAATATGCAGGCGCTTTGAATCCAGCCAGCGAGATAACGATGAAGTTCTATGCCGATTCCCCGGCGGGAAGGCTGCTTGAGCAAATTTCAGACGTCATGGTCAATTCTGAGTCCCGCCGCGGGATAAGCGAGTATTCTCGTCAATTTGAAATCCCGGTATCGGAGCTTTTGGCGGGCGCTCGGCTGAATGCAGGCGCGGGAATTGATTTCGGAGAAAAACAGGGGTTATCAGAATCCGGAGAAGCACGTGTTGTTCCAATGAACAACATGGACGCTCCGCAGGACGTAACTCAGACCATGGCGCTTCCGAAACCTATTTTGAATAATTTACAAGCTGAAGAGGCCGGAGCAAATTCTGTTTCGCTCTGGAGCAGCTTTGAAAAATCTGTTGAAGGTCGATTGACAAGTCTTTTTTCCGAGATTTCCAGGAACGTAAATTTCGGCGGCAGAACCGTCGTGCTGTCAGGAAGTGACACGCATTCGGAATCAATGCGAACTGTGCAGAATCAGGTGTGTATTACCGCCCCGGCTTTGCGGCGTATTCTGAGTAGATTCAGCTTTGAAACTGACATTTACTCCACGGCGCAGCATAGTAATTCGGATACGGCGCTGACTTCTGTGGTAAATGAAACAGCAGAGCTTCTCAGAAGGTACTCGTTTGAAGAAAATCTCCACCAGAATAGTCTGGAAACGCATAATTATCAGGATTATTCATTACGGGAAACAAGCGGTTTTTCAGAGAAAAACACAGTCCACAATAGCTCTACCGCATTGACATTCAACAATGCAGTGCAGAAAGAAAATGAGGAGGCTCCGGCTCACTCCACATCGAAAAATACGAATCATCCCACAGGCGCAGTGCTCCCACCAGAACCGCAGAGCAACGCGGCTGAACCGGATCAGCTGACAATCCCGGAGCGCTCCACATCGGAAACTGCAAATCAACTCACAGGCGCAGTGCTCCCGCCAGAACCGCAGAGCAACGCGGCTCAAAGAGAGCAGCTGACACTTCCGGAGCGCTCCACATCGGAAACCGTAAATCAGCTCACAGGCACAATGCTCCCGCCAGAACCGCAGAGCAAAGCGGCTCAAAGGGAGCAGCTGATACTCCCGGAGCGCTCCACATCGGAAACCGCAAATAATCTTACAGGCGCAGTGCTCCCACCAGAACCGCAGAGTAACGCGGCTCAAAGAGAGCAGCTGACACTCCCGGAGCGCTCCATATCGGAAACCGCAAATCAGCTTACAGGGGCAGTGCTCTCACCAGAACCGCAGAGCAACGCGGCTCAAAGGGAGCAGCTGATACTTCCGGAGCGCTCCATATCGGAAACCGCAAATCATCTTACAGGCGCAGTGCTCTCACCAGAACCGCAGAGCAATGCGGCTCGAACGGAGCTGTTGACGCCCCTGGCGCAGTCCGAAACTCAAAATAATGAGCGCCGCACGGCAGGCTCCTACCGCGACAGGTTGGATAACAAAACGCTATCGGTAATCGACCAGTTGATTGCAGAAACCAGGCAGCCGGTTCCAGTCCCGGAAATAAAAGAAGCAATTCCAGAACCAGAGCCTGAATTAAATTACATATCTTCTGAAAAGAGCGTGGAACCCAGCGATGTTATCCGCAGCGTGAACATAGTCCGCGAAAGCATTGTAAGGCACACAGAAAGCCACATGAGCCGCCTGATAGAACGCGCTTACAGAAACTCGCTGCCAGAACAGCCGGAAAAGAAGCCGTTCACATTCCGGACGGCGGAGAATACGGAGAACATGGTAATGCTGGTTCCGCCGACTGAAATGGACAGATACAGGGCGCAGCAGCCCTACATGAACTCACTGCCGCCCATTGAATTGAAGGAGCCTCAGCCCGCTCAGGCTCCCGCCGAGAACAGCAGGACGGTCACAACTAACCGTCAGGTCACGGTGAACACGAGCGTTGACGGCGGTATCAGCAGCCTGACCCGCGATGAAATTTCCAGGCTGACTGATAAGGTCTACGAGCGCATCGAGAACAGACTTGCGCGCGAGCGGCGCAGAATGGGATTATAGAAAGGGGCGAGGTAGTTGGTAGGTCCGGTCAAGGCAAAATTCAAGGTGCTCGACGGAGCAAACAAGCTGCTGAATGTCAGCGCCGTGGTTGGCGGAGCGGGTATTCCGTGCATTTTCAATCCGACTGATTTCACGATACAGCGCAGCGTGAACTACGCGCAGCACAAGATTCCGGGCAGAGACAGACCGGTGCTCCAGTTTGTAAGCGGCGAGGCAGAAGTAATGAGCTTCAGCCTGCTGTTCGATACCTACAGCGCCGGGGACGCATCCAACCAGCCGCTGACGGCGCTCTCGGCAGCCGCGCCAGACCTCCTCAAGCAGGACGTCCGCGTATACACTGCGCCGCTGATGAAGCTTACAACGGTCAATTCTGACACCCACGCACCCAGCCTGGTGGAATTCGTGTGGGGCTCTATCAGTTTCAAGGGATTTATCATGTCGATATCGCAGAGGTTCACGATGTTCGCATTTGACGGCAAGCCGGTGCGCGCGGTAGTCGACATTCAATTGATATCAGACAAGAAAGACAACAACGTCCGCAATTCTCCTGACAGGACGAAGGCGCGGACTATCTCCGAAGGCGACAGGCTCTGCGCCTTTGCCTATGCGGAATACGGCGACTGTTCCGAGTGGCGCAGAATAGCCGAAGCGAACGATATCGACGACCCGCGCAGGCTTGAGCCAGGAACGGACATCGTGATACCGCCGATACTCTGAGCATGAGAAAGGAGGCTGCGCCATGGAACTGAACAACGAGGAACTTCTTCTGCCTCAGTGCCGTGTTTTTGTTGACGGCAGGCAGATAAAGGCTTCGGAGGAAATGATAGAATCCGTGAGCGTGCAGCTTTCTGCTTCCCAGATGTCGAATAGCTGCGAGGTTGTGATATTCTGCGACCATGACCACGGAAGGAGCACCATCGGAAATATCATCAGCAGGGCTTCCGCGGGGAAAAAGATACGGGTCGAGATGGGGTACAGGCTGACGAAGCCGGTTTTCCTGGGGTACATCAACGCCGCCGGGGTCAGCTTCTCAGAGGACGGCGTGACTCTCACGCTGTCCTGCCTGGACGCCCGGGGTCTCCTGATGGGGAACACCTCCCGTGAAAGCTTTGAAAATAAGAGCGTGAGCCAGATAGTAAAGGAACTCCTGGAGCCGGTCAGAGGCTACACTGACGGCATCACCGTTTCTGTCCCCGGAGCCGCCGACAAGGAGTACCCCATAGTGAGCCACGACATGGACGATTACCAGTTCGTGTGCATGCTTGCGAAGCTGAGCGGCTGTACCTTCTACATGTCCGGCACAAAGCTGAAATTCGTGAAGGATATCTACTCCACCGCGACGGTTCAGCAGCGTTACTCCTGGGGTAAGAACATGCTGAGCTTTGAGCGCACCGTGGAGCTGTCCGGACAGCTCGGGAAGGTGCGCGTGTACGGCACCGTCCCAGAGACCCTCGAGGATTTCTGCGCGGAAGCTTCTCCGCTGGGCGGCTCGGGAAAAAGCGGCGCGGGACTGTGCCCGCCGATACGCTCGAAGGTGCTGGAGAAGGTCAGCAAAACGGTGAAGAGCCAGAGCGAAGCCCGGACCTACGCTGAATCCCTCATGCGGGAAGCCTGCCTGAAGCTGTGCACCGGAACCGCTACAGTCCCCGGAAACGAAGCTCTGCTTCCCGGCACGAAAATAAAGTTCGGCGGGCTTGACCCCAAGCTGAACGACACGTATTACATCACGGGAATAACCCACACGTTCAGCGCGGGTGGATTCCTGACGAGGATAGATTTCTGTTCCCCTACAGATTAACGGAGGTGAGCGTATGCAGAGCATGGCGGATATGCTGTCCGCACCCGGCGGAAGCCAGCAGAAATGCACCGGGATAGCACTGGCGGAGGTCACTGCGATAAAGGACCCTAAGAACCACGGCAGGGTAAAGTGCAGATATCTCACCGCTGACAAGAACCTCGGCGAGACCGGCTGGATATACTGCCTCACGCCGTTTGGCGGGAAGGAGTACGGCTGCTTTTTTCACCCGGGTATAGGCGATATAGTGGCGCTCGCATACGAGGACGGCGACGTACACCGCCCGTTCGTTATAGGCAGCCTGTGGGCAAAGAAAAACACTCCTCCGGCGTCGGTAAGCGACGGCAAAAACGAGATCTTCAAGCTGATAACGCCGAACAAGAGTTACGTTGAGTTCAGCGACGCTCCGAAAAAGGAGCACATCACAGTATCTACTCCGAAGGGTCACAGAATAGACCTCGATGACGAGAATGACGTTATTTCCGTGACCGACGGCAAAAACAAGCTGGATATCAGCGGAAAGAGCGGCTCCGTGGAGCTGACCTGCGAAAAGAAGCTCACGATAAAGGTGGGCAGCGGAGTCACGATTACCTGCGATGGAAATTCCGGGGCGGTGGAGATCAAGACCAACTCAAAAATAGAGCTGAACTCCGCGAAAATCGGCGTGAAGGCAAGCGGCGAAGCGAGCGTGGAGGGCAGCGGCTCAGTGACTGTGAAGAGCAGCGGCGTGATGACGATAAAGGGTTCAATGACCAAGATAAACTGACGGGAGGGTACACGGCATGGCAGACAACAAGGGGTTCATGGGCAGGGGGTTCAGCTTTCCGTTCAGGGTAGACCCGTCGACGAACCGCATAGCCATGAGCAGCGCCGGGCAGGACGTCGAGGAGGCGATACGCATAATACTCCGCACGAATCTCGGCGAGCGGGTGATGCTTCCGGAATTCGGCACAGCCGCCGGGGAGTTCCTGTTTTCCGACAGCCGTGCGGAGCGTATCGCAGCGCTTGAAGAAAGCGTCCGCGAAGCGCTTGAGCAATGGGAGCCGCGTATCATGGATATCGACGTGCAGGCAGCGCGCGAAAGCTCCGGGGGAGTGCTGAATATTAACATCAGTTACACGCTGCGCGCTACAAACAACCAGTTTAACATGGTCTATCCGTTTTACATGATGGAAGGTGAGGGCAGATGAATATGCCAAAACTTGACGGCAGAACCGCTGCGGATATTCTTGCCCTTATCGGCAGGAAAAGCGGCTCGTACACTCCGGAGTGGCGCTTTGACCCGCAGTCCCCGGACGGCGGAACGGCGCTTGCAATGCTGTTCTCTGAGATGTTCTGCGGTACTATTGACCGCCTGGACAGATTCCCGGACAAATGCAGCCTTGAATTCCTGAATATGCTCGGCGTCAGCGCGAAGCCGGTGTCCCCCGCAGTGGGTACTGCCGCAGCGCGCATAGCCGAGGGCGCGGAGGAGCGCGTATACATAAAAAAGGGAACTCAGCTTTTCACGGACAGGGGTGAGGAGCGCATAGTGTTCGAGACCTCGGAAGGGTTCTTTGCAGTTCCGGCAAAGCTGACCGATATTTTCATGACCGCCCCCGCCGAGGACGTCATAACGCGCACCGAAATACCCGGGGAGCTTCCTGTTAAGCTGTTCCGTCCGCAGGCTGAGAGAAACCTGGAGCGGCATTGCTTCACATTGTCGAACGGCGCAGTGCTGCGGCTGGACGGCGCTGCGGAAATTATGGTGAAGTTTGGCGGGACCTCCGGGCTGCGCGATGTTTCCTATCAGGAAGCGCTCAGCTCTGAAAATGTAAGATGGAGCATTCCCGGCGAGAACGGTGTAATTCCGCTTGAGGCGCGCCCCGGCGCGGACTGCGTGATACTTTCGAAACCGGATGGAAAGGCAGTCCCGGCTGACGAAAACGGCGTGCGTGACGATGAAAACGGCAGATTCCGCATTATGTGCGAAATGACACGCAGTGAAAAGGCGGAGTTTCTGGCAGCGGATATAGCGTACCTTAGCTGCCGAGGGAACGACGACTCGGAGACCCTCCGTGGCAGACTTCCCGACAGGCTTTATTCCAACGATACGGAGCTTCCGCAGATAGAATGCGGATACGTTTTCGGAAGGGAGCCGAGCGCCTACGATTCGCTTTATATCGCCTGCGACGAGGCGTTCAGCAAGGCGGGGGCGCAGATAACCGTGGATATCTCGGTCGGAACCGTGGTGGTTCAGAACGGCGACGTTCAGCCGGAGCCGCAGTTTGATCAGAAACTTGTCGTGGACAAGGGAGACCTTCGAGTAAACACCCCGGACGACGTGTATATTTCCGGCATAGTGTGGGAGTACTGGAACGGCACCGGCTGGGCGAGACTTGAGGTCAGCGGCGACGTGAATCCGTTTTCCTGCGCTGGTTCCGACGGCAGGCGGAAGCTGAGCTTCACCTGCCCGGAGGATTTTCAGCCGTCCGTGCAGAACGCCTACAGCGGGCTGTGGCTGCGCGCGAGGATCCGGGAGGTACACAACCGGTTCAGCATGAACGCACGCTGGCTGCTTCCGCTGGTGAAGTCGATCGAGCTGCGATTTGACTACGGTGCCGGGTACGTTCCGGCGGAGACGGTAACAACGCTGAATTCCTGCCGCAGGAACTCCTATGAGATGAGCGGCACCCGTACTCGAATGGAGCTTTTCTCCACTATGCCGGACAGCGGAAACACAGTGTACATGCGGTTCGACAAGGCTCCTGCGGGGCTTCCGGTGAACCTGTACCTGGATTTCGAGGGCGAAACGGACGTTCCTCAGTCACTGAAGTTCTCCTATTATTCCGGGGGTCAGAACGGCGGCTGGCGCGAGCTGCGCGCAGTAGACCGCACCGGAGGATTCTGCGCAGGCGGGATAATATCGCTGTACGCTCCCGACGACTTCGCCAGGGCAGAGTTTTTCGGAGTTGAAGGTTACTGGATAAGGGCTGAGGAGCCTTTCGGCGCAGAGCGGTCGAGACCTGTTCCTCCGCTGACTCTGGCTGAAATGAACACGGTGCGGATAATGCAGAAAACGACCGTTACAGGCGAGCGCCGCACTGCACGCGCGGGCGCGAAATACCAGAGTATCACGCTGTCGCATTCTCCGGTGATAGAGTGCGCAGTGTGGGTCAACGAGCTTGGAGAAACTCCGGTGAGCGAGCTTCAGGAGCTGCTGAGGGATTCCCCCGCAGACGTGAGGGTCGTAAACGGAGACGACGGGCTTCCCGCCGAGTGGTGGGTAAGGTGGCGGCTCACGGAAAACCTCGGGGAATGCGCCGGAGATGTCCGGTGTTTCGAGCTTGACAGTTCCGCCGGAAAGCTGACCTTCGGAGACGGAGCATGCGGGCGTATCCCGGCGTACACCAGCGACGCGGAGATGATCGTCGACTATTCCTGGGGCGGCGGCACGGCGGGTAATCTTCCGGCGGGCGCGCTTGACGGACTTATCACCGGAATTCCGTTCATCGAAAGCATGACGAATATCCTCCCGACCTGCGGCGGGAGCGCGGCTCAGAGCCTCGAAACGATACGCAGGATCGGCGCGCAGCGGATACGCCACGGCGGAAGAGCAGTGACCGCCCGGGATCACGAGAGCCTTGTAATGGAGGAATTCTCCGAGGTCGGCGAGGTGAAGTGCTTCCCGGGAAGAAACCGCCGTGGAGAACAGCAGAGCGGCTGCGTGACTCTTGTGGTAAAGCCCGCCGAGATGGGAACTTCCGCTTACGCGGCAGAGCTTTGCCGTCGGGTGGAAGCATTCCTGAGGGAGCGCGCCTGCGGTATCCCCGCCGCCGGGGGCGGTCTGGCGGTTGTTCCGGCGAAACCGCTGAAAATCAGCGCGGAGGTATCCGTGGTTATCAAAGATATCGCATTCGCCGCGCAGACGGAGCGCGAAGCCGCGGAAGCGCTGTCCAGGCTCACTGAAAGCCGGAGCGCCCGCATCGGCAGCGTGCCGTGCGAATCCGACGTTTACGCCGCGCTGAGGAACATCGGCAACATTGCGTATACGTCGAAGGTGCTGCTCACCGGGGAGTATTCGCAGGACGGCGAGGTGCGGGCGATACCGCTCGACCGCGCACCGGAATACAAGTATTTCCTGCCCGAAACGGGCGTACATACCGTCAGGATCGACGGCGCGGCGGGGATTTAGCCGCAATACCAAATGAGAGAGGAGCTGTCTGCAATGATAAGCCTGCCGAAGCTGGACGACCAGAATTACGCTGAAATAGTCGAGGCCGCGAAGCGGCGTATCCCGGTGATATTTCCGGAATGGACTGATTTCAACGAGCACGATCCCGGCATTACAGTTATAGAGCTGTTCGCGTGGCTCAAGGAAATGCAGCAGTACACTCTCGACCGCATTCCGGACAGCACCCGCGAGGCGATGCTCCGGCTGGCGGGAGTTCAGCCGCTTGAAGCGGCTCCCGCGTCTGTGGAGCTGATCCCAGCAGCGCCGCCGGAATTTCTGCCTGCGGGGAGCACGGCACATTCAGCAGACGGCACAGAGTTCACACTGACCGAGCCATTCCGCCGCCAGGACGCGCAGATATCGAAAATCTACATGAAATCTCCGGGCGGTTACGTTGATGTGACCGGGCTTCCCGGGGAGCGGGGCGCGGTATTCTATCCCTTCGGCGCGGAACTTGACTGCGCCGGACGTTACCTCATGATAAAGCTGACCGCCGCGCAGGAAGAGATATCGCTTGACTTCATAACGTCGGAGCGCTGCGCTGTTGCAAGGAATCCATACGCGGACGAATCCGGCGCGCCCCGGGATATCAGGTGGGAGTATTCCACGCCGGCGGGTTTCGCTCCCTGCGAGGTCAGGCGCGACCTTACGCACGGAATGTCGTTTTCAGGCAGGCTGACCCTCGGCTGCGGCGATATCGGCGAGTATTCGGAAGGACTGCCGGAAAAGGGCGTGTGGCTTCGCGCCTGCATTGAATACGCAGGCTGCGAGGATATGCCGCTGCTGTCGGGAATATACACGAATGTTCTTACGCTGACCCAGAAAACCTGCGGGTGCGTCTGTACGGAAACCAGGCTTGACGGCGGCTTTGCTGAGGCGGACGACGTCCTTGCGGCGCGGGGAGAGCACGTAGTAATGCTCCGCGACGAACACGGCTGGTACGATGTCCCTGAGCCGGAATTCACCGTCGAGGGAAGCCGTGTGAGGTTCGGGCTTTCGCAGTACGCCGCTGTTGACGACGGCGCGGTTAACGTCAGGATCATCAGCTATTCAAAGGAGTTTTCCGGCAAAATGTGCTTCTCATCCGACGGGCTTCCGTGCCAGGAGTTCCCGTTTGACCCGGACGGCACCGTGCTTACCGGGGAGCTGCGCATAATGGTGCGGGACAGAGCCGACAGCGAGTTCCCGCGCTGGAATGAATACACGTTCACGGAGGATCTGGCGCTTGCCGGGGAGTTCGACAGGGCGTTCAGCTTTGATGAGAAGCGCCGCCGGATAGTTTTCGGCGACAACGAGAACGGCGAAGCCCCTCCGGTCGGAACGGACAATATCCTTGTGATATCCTGTTCGCTCACGAAGGGAGCCGCAGGAAACCTCGCCGCCGGGAATCTCCATGAAATAACCGGTGCGGAAGTTTCCTGCGCGGTGGAGCAGCCTCTGAGCTGCGGCGGAGGGCGCTTCCGGGAGACCACCTCGGCGGCTCTGCGGCGTTTCAGGGCGGAGCTTTCCGACTGCCAGAGGGCGGTTTCCGCGGAGGACTTCCGAAAAGCGGCGCTGCGAACGCCGGGGCTGCGTGTGGCGGACGTCAGGGCGATTCCGTTCTTTGACCCCGGCGACCCCTACGCCCCCGCAGAGCGGCTGTGCAATACCGTGACGCTCGCGGTGCTGCCCTATAGCCGCGGCGAATTCCCGGAGCCTGACGAAAGGTTCCTTGCCGCCGTGAGGGCGCATATGGAGCGTTGCCGCCTGCTGACGGTGGAATTAAAAACCGCAGCTCCGGCGTATGTCCGCGTGAACATAAGCGCCGAGCTGGCGTGCGGCTCCGGCGAAGTCGGAAGAGTGATAGAAAACGCGGAAAAGAAGCTGCATGAGATGTTCAGCGTTTACGGCGCGGACGGGCGAAGCCGATTCGGGGAGCCGATACGTGAATCCGCCGTTATAGCGGGGCTGTGCAGCGTGGACGGCGTACTTGCGGTGAAGCGCCTTCGCATGAATATTGACCGCCCCGACTGTAAAAAAACATCTGCCGGGATATCCATACCGCCCCATGCAATAGCGTGCTGCGGCAAAGTGGAGCTGATTTCCTCCGGGAACTGACCGGGCTGAAAGAGAGGGATACCGACCTTGAACAGATCAAGACTGTACATAACGCTGAACCGACCCTCTGAGTGGCAGCGGTGTCTGCTGAGCGGCATGACCATAAGCGGCGGCAGCGTGACGTCTGACAGCGGGATTTCCGGCTGCACGATGGTGACAGGCTCGCAGGATTCCACCGAGCACGGGTTCCTTTGGCGGAGCCTTGAGATATCCGCTGATTACGGCGAGAACACGGTGACGCGCGTGAGCGCCTACGCAGCTGATTCCACGATAGTGAGCGCCGGCGGCAGGACATTCGAGCTTGACAGCTTCCTGCGCGACGATACGGTTCCCGCCGGGGAACGCCTGAATCTGCTGGACGGTCTGTTTACGCCGCTGTTCACAAACTGCACGGACGGCCTCGCCGACCTGCGCGGGCGGTATATCTGGGTAAGAATAGATATCGTCATACTCGACGAGCACCCGGTCAGCATTGATAAAATCAAGCTGCTTCTGAAAAGCGAGAGCATGATGGATCACCTTCCGGAGGCCTACCGTGCAGAGGACGGAGAAAACGGCTTCATGACGCGGTTCATGTCGATATTCGACAGTATTTTCTTCGACATGGATCAGCGCATTGCGAAGGCTAGAAGCTCGCTGGATTACCGCACGGCGCGGGGCGAAATGCTCCGGTACCTTGCGGGCTGGGTCACGGACGAAACGTCGGCGTATCTCAGCGATGAGCAGCTTCGTGAGAAGATACGTCATGCAGTATCGGAATACCGCATGACTGGCACGCGGCGGGGGCTTTCCGAGTGGATAAGCCGGGAGTACGGCGTGACCCCGAATATAATCGAGTATTTCAGCGTGCGGAAGCTGGCTGCGGAGGGCGGCGACCGCGAGGTATACCAGCGGCTGTTCGGCAGCGACCCGTATAAATTCTACATTCTGCTGCCGGAAAAGACCTTTGCCGACACCCGCGAAGCGAATCTTTTCACAGAGCGGCTGAAAAACAGGATCCCAGCCTACACGGAAGCCGAAGTCGTGGTGCTGAAGCGCAACGTAGTGCTTGAGCAGCACACCTACCTTGGCGTAAATTCAGTGCTGAGCGGTTATGTGTGCGCCGAAGCGGACGCAGGCAGTATCACCGGGGACATTATTTTAGGAGGAAACAACGATGAACAACAGTAATTTCTTTCCGCTTGAGAGAAACAGGTATTTTTACGGAAAAATGCTCACCGCCAGGGATTTCGAGACCGAGCAGCGGTATTTCAACAACAAGCGGAGACTGCTGAACCGGACGCTGTACGGCGCGGGCGTGGTCTGCGGGCTGGGCGTTTACCGGAACGACGACGTTTCCTTCTCGGTGGAGACCGGAATGGCGCTTGACTACATGGGTCGCGAGATATGCGTGAGCGCTCCGGTGATACGCAAGCTGCGCATGGTCGAGGGCTGCGAGAGCCTTGAGAAATCCGACCGTGCGTACCTCTGCCTGCAATACGCCCAGGAGAACCGCGAACCGGTCAACAACATCGGCGCGGCTGACAGCACCAGCGAGCAGTTCAACAAGATAGGCGAGGGCTACCGGCTGTATCTCTCCACAGATGAGCCCGACCTGACCGAGATATACGGCGGAGCCGGCGTGAACAGCGTTTCGGTAGTCTACAGCTCCCACGGACTGCGCATAGTCCGGGTGGTTCCGAAGCTGGCGGCGTCCGGCGATGAGATCACGGTGCGCTTCATCGTGACGAAGGGCGCGGATTCTCCGCAGGTGTCGTTTGCGTATTCGTTCAGCGCGGATTATTTCCATTCCGGCGGTGACGAGGCTTCGCGGCTCAGCTTCACGGAGGACACCTCCCTTGGCGAGGACGTTTTCCATGTTGATTTCACGCTGAACTGCGCGGAGGCTTCCGATATTTCGGTGCCGCTTCATAAGGAAAGCGCGACCCTTTCGGTTCAGATGGGCGATTTCACCGACAAGGTGCGCACTGAAGCTCCGGAGGTCTACCTCTGCCGCGACGAGGAGAGCTGCGCCCTTATGCGCGATACGAGAATGAGCACGCTGGAGCGCCACCTCGGCGGAGAAAATACCCCCATCTACCTTGCAAAGGTGGACTGCATGAACATCGGCACCGGGTTTATTATCCGGCACATCACGCCGCTTCCGTTCGGGCAGCGGGTTGTGACTGCGTTTTCCGGCGAACAGGCGGCGCGTACGGCTCAGCCGGCGGCGGTTCCCGGAAGACCAGAGAGCCTTCTGAAAGGCGGCGTGTCCACGAATGTAGAGACCCTCGAATACTGGCAGAAGCCGCAGGTCAGCGCAAGCTACAGCCGGCGCGACGACCGACTCGACCTGCATTTCGGCATACCGTCCGCCGAGGCGTACGACTACGCGACCTCATCCGGCGCTGTAGATATCCCGATATCCGGGGCGATACGCGTCAACGCAAAGTTCTTTTCGGAGGATATCCCGCATAATCTCGGCATAGGCGACGTAAGTATAAACGTTTCTGTGGAGTACGACGATGACGGCGGGCGCAGACTCCTTTTCGGTGACGGCGAGATATTCTCGGCGAAGGGCGAAAAGGGAGTTCCGAAAATACAGGCGGCTGCGCTCCTCAGCCCGGATAAGGGTACTTTCAGAATAGGCATACGGCTATCTGATTACGTCGAGGGTCACAGCGTAAGGGTGCGCTGGTTCGCGTACAAACCGACCCGTGACACCGCGCAGTTCCGCAGCAGGGACAACGTGGTGATAAAGATAACGCCGGATATCCAGAAGCTGCGACCGCTTGAGAGAGTTCGCTTCACTGCGGAGGTAGACGGCACGGAGGATAAGTCGGTAACGTGGTCGGTAAGCGACCCGGAGGGCGGCAGCATAGACGACAACGGACTTTATCAGGCGCCCTCGGAGGAGGGAACATACGAGGTCATCGCGCGCAGCAACGCTGACGGCGAGACCCGCACCTCGGCATTTGTGCTTGTAGGGGAGTAAAACCACATCAGGGAGGGCTTCGGCATGCAGGGACTTATCGACTGCGGAAAATACAAAGTCACGGAAGTGCTGAGTTCCCACAGCGGATTTGAAGCGGCGCTCTGCTCTGATGTCACGGTGAACGACGGCACGGTTTACATCGTGAACGAATACAGCAGTATGGTTTATATACGGGAGCTTCTGCATCTTTTCTGCGCAATGGAAAAACAGCGGTTCAGGGGCTTCCGCGGACTTATCACTTCAAGCGGGAGTTTTTCGGCGGTGTTCGTTTACCGCAGCGGAGTTCCGTTCGCGGAGTACTTCGCAGAGCGCTCCGGGGATTACGATACAAACCTCGGGCTGGCTGACAGCCTGCTGCGTGGAGCGCTCGAGTTCGACCTTATCGACGACCGGACGGCGGCGTGCGGGCTTACCTGTGAAAATGCAGTAGTGAACGCGGCGGAGGGGCAGGTATATTTCAACATGCTGCTCGACCCTGACCGCACTGCGGGCGCGAATTTCCGGACGAAGCGGCTGGGCGGCATGCTGCGCATGATGTTCCGAACCGACAGGTATTTCCCGGACGAAATAGCGGAATACATAGAAAAAATGTGCTCCGGGGGCTTCCGGAGCTGCACCGCGGCGTATGCGGCATGGCGGGAGATACAGCCGTCGGCGCAGAAAACCAGGGAAGCGTACCTGAAAGAGAGCCTTATGAAGTACCTCGGCAGACGGCTGAGGGGAAGTATAAAAAAGCGCCGCAGGAGGCGCGGTGCGTAGACCCATTCAGAAAACGGAGGAATGTTACATGGCAAAGAAAGTGATCAGCTTTATCGTGATATTGCTGGTGTTCTGCACAGCCGGAGCTGCGGTGCTGATCGGTACCTCCAATTTCGGGCTGGGCTTCGGCGGCATGACGGAGAATCCGGTCAGCTCGGCGTACGCGCTGGACCGCGCGGGAGATATCTATTACGTGAACCGTACAAGCACCGGAATGGAGCTTGTGTGCGTGGATTCCACAGGAAAGCGGCTGTTTGAAAAGAAACTTGACCCGGCGGTTTTCGGCGGTGATTTCACCGTTTCCGGGATTTACGTCGAGCACGATAAGGGAATATACCTCACGGTATACGAGTACGACCCGGAAACGCTGTTCATCAGCAGGGTCTCCATTCAGAATTTCTACGAGGACGGAACCTATGCCGGGGAGGTGTTCTCGCAGAAGGTCTCCTGCCTGATGAACGCCCGGACGCTGCTTGTGTCGTCGTTCAGTGAGGACGACAACGCAGTGTACTTCGCGCTGCTTGATAACGGAACCGCCGAGGTGTTCTCCGCATTGAAGAACAACTCCGAGCCAGCCGCGAAAATAGCGGATCACAGGCTTCCGGACGCGGAGATATACGGCGCGTACGCGTTCACGGACGGCAGCGTTGTGCTTGGCAGAAACGGCGGACTTACCGTGCTGAGCAGCTCCGGAAAGCGCGAGTTTGACATGCCTGCCGGCTCTCCGGTGTTCGACCGCTTCTGGAACGGGATCGACCTTGTATACATGATGAACTCCGCCGACGGTGATATCTACACGCTGTCAAAGGATCTTTCGATGTCGGCGGCGGTTTCGGGCAGCCGTATCATCAACGCCGAGGAAGCGCTGTCCACCGCGGATTTCACGGATATTTCCGTGGGAATAACAGGCAACATTTTCGGAACTATCCGCGGTGAAACCGAGAGGCTGTATTACGGAAGTTTCTCAGTGATGTCCAGAATATACACCGACGAGGTCGACCGGGGAGCGCAGATAAATTCGATACTGGCGCTTGCAGGAACGGCTGCGGCGGTGATACTGCTTACTATCCTGACCTGGGATTTTTACGTCAGCATACTGAAAATGCACCTTTCGATACTGCTGCGGCAGTCGCTGCTGATGATAATGCTGATATTCATGGTGCTGTACTCACTGTCGTACCTGATAATAATTCCGCAGGTGGAGAATATCGTTACTGCAAACTACAGCCATGAAGCGCAGCTCATCGCAAACAGCTATCAGGATCTTATGAGCGGCGTTATCGGCGGGAAGCCGCAGTACAGCGAGTACGAACACCTGTTTGCCGCGGAAGGCGAGGCAGCGGCCGCCGCAGACCCGTCGGACGGATTCAGCGGCGACGATGAAAAGCCGCAGGTGCACCTTGTCAGACTGAATGGCTCCCGCGCCGAGCTGATAGCCTCCACGGAGCTGTATCCCTCCGGAACCCCCGCAGACCGCCTGATGTACGGCGTGAACCTCTCCGCGCTGGCTCAGGGCATGACCGGCCGCGAGGAATTCGTCACCGCCAGCGGCACGGAGGGCGGAAAGCTGTTCCTTGTCCGGAAAATCACACTGCCGGTGACTTCCGACGATGTTTTCATGGTAGTTGGGATCCGCATAAGCGCGCTGTCGGGCGCAGTCCAGAAGATACAGGCGCTTATTAATATGTTCCTTGTCGGCGGCGGAGTTGTGCTTGTCGTGATTTTCATGATTATCGAAAATATCACCGCCGGGGCGGTCCGCAGGCTGAAAAAATCGGTCGACAGGATAGCCTGCGGCGAGTATAACGCGCCTATCGACATTCGCACAGGCGACGAGATAGAGGAGCTGTCGAAGTCCGTCAGGGCGCTTTCCGACCACATCGTTGACAAAACCACCAGCCTTGAGCGGCTGAACAATTCCTATTACAGATTCGTTCCGCTGAGCTTTCTGAAAAACCTCGGAGAGACCCAGATAGAGCGCGTTGACAAGTCTCTGCACTCAAAACGCAGAATGGCGGTGCTGCTGCTGAGATTCACGATGTCGGGTACCGGCAGCATGATGGAGTCGCAGGATATTTTCGAGAGCGTAAACGGCGTGTTCGAGCAGATGATACCGATAATCGGAGAATTCAGCGGAACGGCGTATAACTTCCTGTACAACGGACTGAGTGCGATATTTAACAGCGCTGACGACGCGGTACGCGCAGCGATACGGATACGCGAAGCAATGGCTGCGTACAACGAAGTCGGCAGGAAAAAGGGAAGGCGCACCGCCGACGTCAGGGTAGTGATAAGCGAAGGCGACGTGCTGCTTGGATTTATTGGCGACGAAAAGCGAATGGAGCCGGCGGCGGTGTCCGGAGTTATCACCGAGGCCGAGGAAATAGAGAAGCTGTGCAGCGGGAGCAGTCTGTACATCGTATGCACCGGGGATGCGTTCCGCACCCTGCCACAGGGAAGGTATCGCAGCCGCCGCATAGGGGAGTTCTCCGCCCCGGGTATCGCGGGTGAGTGCCTGTACGACATATTCGACAGCGACCCCTACGCGCTGATAAAGCTGAAGGAGCAGTTCAGCGCGGAGTTCGCGAAGGCGGTATCGCTGTTTGAGAGCGGCGATTTCACCGCAGCCCGGACGCGCTTCATGGATATCGTGAAATACGCTCCGGACGACGGCGCGGCGCGTAACTACCTCTACCTGGCGGAACACAACATTAATTCCGGGCGGCGCCGGCTGACCTACCGGATATACGACGGCAGCGAGGCGTAAGCAATACCCCTCATGGAAGGAAATGACGCATGATCAAGAAGATCTCGAGCGGGATCGCGCTGACGATCCGTGTGCTGAAAAATGCATTACTTCGCCCGTTCCGGGTGATTTACAGCAAGATAAATTACATGTTCAGCGCCGGAAGGGTCGCGACGGCGATACCGGGCGCTGTGAAAAAGCTCCCGAAGATCGCGAAGCGCAAGCCCGAAAAGCGCGAGGATTACTTCGACTGGGGCAGCATATACGTTGCAAAGTCGCTGGTGCTTCTTGTTGCGGTGCTGCTCGTGGCGATCCCGCTGGTGTACGTATTCCTGCTTCATCCGCTGTTTACAAGCTGGTGGTGGGTCCGGGATTTCCGCGGGAATGACGCCGCGCTGAGCAGTTATTCCGGCAGAGTCAGGATATACTACGGAGAAGAGCTTGATGAGCTCCGGTTCGAAGGCAGGCTGAAAGACGGTAAATATGAGGAATTCGGCGAGGAATACTGGGAAAACGGCAGGAACAAATATTCCGGGAATTATTCCGAAGGGCAGTACAGCGGAAGCGGGATACTGTACCTTGAGGACGGCACGGTGCTGTACCGCGGCGAATTCGCGGACGGAAAATACAACGGCTCCGGCGAACTGACGGAGAACGGCAGGACGTTTTCCGGGGAGTTCAGAAACGGAGTGCTCCAGGGCAGCGGAACGATCTCGCAGGACGGCGTGGTGCTGTTCACTGGGAACTTCACGGACGGAATTCCCGAGGGAGCGGGCAAGGAGAACTATGCCGACGGCTCGCTGCACTACAGCGGAGGATTCAGCGGCGGAGTCCCGCACGGGGAAGCGCTTGAGTACTACCCCGATGGAACGCTGAAATATAACGGAAGGTTCACCGCCGGGAAGTACAGCGGCGAGGGAACTCTCTATGACGAGCACGGCGTGAAAATCTACAGCGGCGGCTTTGAAATGGGCGAGTATTCTGGCACGGGAACGCTGTATGAAAACGGCGTGTGCGTGTACAGCGGCGAGTTCGAAAAGAGCCTCTGCAGCGGCAGCGGGACCCTCTACGGAAGCGACGGAACCGTTACCGCCGGAACATTCAAGGACGGAAGCGTTTCCGGAGCCGCGGTGCGCACCTACCCCAATGGAATGAAATACGACGGCTGCTTTGCCGGGAACATTCCGGATGGCACAGGAACGCTCACCGACGCGGCGGGGAACACGGTGTATTCCGGACAGTTCAGCGGAGGCGATATCGCGTACGGCGCAATAGCCGGAATGGACGCTTCCGAGGCTGCGGAGCTGTTCCCAGGGGCAGTCCGGACAGTGCAGGAGGACGGTTTCTTACTGACGGCGGACTGCGGAATAGTGCTGGAATGCAGCTTCGCAGAGGGAGATGTTCCGGCGAAAGTGCGCGCGGTGTACGCTGTTCCGGTAGGCGGGATTTCCGTGGAAATAAGATCCGCAGAGGATATCCCGGCGGAGGGCGCATATCAGGTCGACTCCGCGCTGCCGGGCATTGCGGAAGCGCTGGGGGTTTCCGGGTCGGACGTAAAGTGCTGGGCAGCCGCAGAAAACGGCGCAGTGCGTTACTGGTGGACGTCTCCGGACGGCGTGCTGCTGATGAACTCAGCCGCCGCGGGAACCGCCCCTGAATCTCCTGCGGACAGCGCGGGCGGCTCAGACGATGAGTACGGCGGCGACATTGAACGGCTGTTCGAGGAGATAGGGCTTGACATCAGGGATTTCGAGAGCCTGGGGTTCAAAGGGGGAGACGATGAAGCGTAGAATATCAGCCGCTGCGGCGGTAACTGCGGCTCTGCTGCTGACCGCGCATTCGGCGGCGTACGGCTTATTTTGCAGCGACGTCACGGCTCCCGCAATGCAGGAATCTTCCGCAGACCTGGCGGAGATCTCAGCAAAATTTGAGAACGCCCTGAACGCCCCCGAAACCGAACCGGGAACATCGGAAGCCGAAACCGCCGAATCTCGCTCAGAAACCGCGGCTGAGCTGTACGCCGCGCGCATGGAGCTTTATAACAGCTTTTGCAGCGGGCATTCCGCGATGGAGTATTCCCTTGCGGAGAAGCTGATAAATTACGACCTGCTGCTTGAGCGGCTGAAAGCTGGTTCGGAGCTTTATTCAGAGCTTAAAGAAACCGCTGCGGAAATGTCCGGGAAATACCTCGTCGGCGAATGCACCAAGGCTGAGCGCGACGAAGCGGAGAAGCTCCGGGACGACAAGTATTACGAGCTGCAAAGCCTGCTTTTCGATATAAGCGCGCTTAAATCTGAAATCGAGGCGCAGACCGGAGAAACGCTGAGTTCCGACTTTGATTTCAGCAGCGCGTATCTCATAACTGACGCTTTGAAGCTGTCAGCGGATGAACTTTCAGACTGGGGCAGCCCGGGAACGATATACGTCCCGGAAGGCGCGGAATATTCCCCGGAACAGAGCGATTTTACAGCGCAGTACAACGCGGCTGTTCAGGGGTACTACGCGCTTGGCGAAGCACTGCGTGGCTACGTCAGCGCTGCGGAGGACTACGAGAGCGCGGCCGCCGGAGCAAAGGTCGGCACGGTGAGCGCGTCGGAGCTTGAGCGGCTCCGGCAGACCTACGGCGAGGCACGGCTGGAAGCGCTGCAAAAAAAGGCGGACTACGCCGTCGCCCTGCTGAAACTCGACCAGGCGAGCGGCGGAGCGCTGACCTCAGCCAGCGGAGCCGGAGAAGGTCTGACAGAAGCCCTTCACAGCGCGCTCCCCGGTAGCCTTCGCGGAGAAGGGCTGTGGTTCGTCCGCAGGAGCGGAACAAAAGTAAGGTTGATAATTTCCGCGTACCCTTTCGAAATCTCCGAGGGAGATACTGTTGAATTCAAGCTGAGCTGCGCAGGAAAAAGCCTGGGCGGTGCGGAGTTTAAAGCGCCGGAGCAGACCGGCGGAGTAAACCGCGCGGAGATTATTTTCTACAAAAACGGCGTGACAGCCGGGAAATACTACATTGACATCTATTCGCCGTTCGGCGAGTTCCTGGAGGGCTGAAAATGACAGAATACACCGCAATATACGAAGCCGGGGAATCTCTGGCGGCGCTCCTGCGCAGCGAACTTACTCCCGAGCCGGTGGCGAAAAAGGAGCACATCGGTCTGTGCGAACCGCAGTCGCCGGAGGACTTCCAGCTCACCATATGGATATACAACATCGAGACGGTGAAGGACAGCGGCACGCGCACCGGATTCCAGCCCGACCCTGACGACCCGTCGCAGGAACGTTTCGCGCCAATGCAGATGAAGCTCCACGCGCTGATATCCGCGCACTCGAAAGCTCCTGCGATCCAGAAATGCGCGGACGAATACCGCATACTAGGCAGGGCGATGCAGGTGGTGCGGGACGTGCCGTCGATACCTCCGGAGCACCTTGTAGGCTCGCTTGCGGAGCAGACCGAGCCGGTCCTGCTTGAAATAATCAAGCTCAACGGGGAGGAGCTGTCCCGGGTGTGGAACAATTCCAGCAAGACGATACGCCCGTCCTTTGCGGTGGACATATCGCAGGTTTTCATGCAGTCCAACCGCGTCAGGAGCGCTGCTCCGCGCATTACGTCTGCGCAGTTCAATACTAATCCTTCCGTTGACAGAAAGGTGAAGCCGAATGGTAATTAAAAGGCTGTCCTGCGTGTTCCGCCTGAGCGACGCGGGTTCCGGCAGGCTGCTGACCAGGAGCGAAGTCTCGTTCCGTGAAGGCGGAGCCGTAATAAAGCATGAGTACAAGCCCGGCGGGTACTTTGTCCTGACTGACCTGCCGGAGGGCGACCATACGATAACTGTAACGGCTCCGGGCTATCAGCAGGAGCAGGCGGTGATAACAGTTGACCATGCCAGGTTCAGCGCCCTGGACAGCGTGTCATACGTTGCGCTGAATCCCTCTAGGCGGCACCCCGCCGCTGACAGATACCCGTCTGTGTGCGGAAGCGCTCCGGGGTTCGGAACGGTGTACGCAGTCCGCGCGGCGGGGAATCTCCGGGTCGCGGAGGAGCGCTCGGAAGCGGGTGCTTCAGAGGTGCGAATGTTCCAGGAGACCGGCGCGCCGGCGCTGCCTGCGCTGTTCCTTCTGGGAAGTGGAAAGACCTCCGAGCTGGTAATGTTCACCGGAAGCCGGGACGGGCTGTGCTCCGTTCATAGCCCGCTGAAATACGCGCACCAGCGCTCCGAAACGGCACAGCCGCTTATACGGCTGCGCTGCGGCGAAAACGGGGAATTCTTCCTGCTGCTGGTGGGGACGTTCCGACCGGACGCGCAGACCGGAAATTACAGGCTGAGCTTCATTGCGGAAAAGTCCGGGAAGGTAGTTACAGCACAGGCTGAGGCGGCTCCCAGGGGCTGCACGGATATAGGAAAACTGAAATTCGCAGGAGGTAAGTGATGGGGAATCCAGCAGTAAATACAGCGGTGTGTCAGTGTACGTTCGGAGCTGCTCCCGCGCCGCTTACGGTGACGTCCCAGTCCACAGCGGTGGGAGGAAGCATGCCGTTCGCCACGATAATGGATATCCCGAAGCCGCCTATGACTTTCGGAATGTGCAGCAGTCCTGCAAATCCCACGGTTGCGAGCGCGACCGCAGCGGCGATGGGTGTGCTGACTCCCATGCCGTGTATTCCGGCGTGCGCGGCTCCCTGGGCACCGGGTTCTCCTACGGTGATTGTGGGCGGCAAGCCGGCGCTGAATAACTCCAGCAAATGCATGTGTAACTGGGGAGGGGTCGTTTCGGTCACGATGACCCCGGCAATGACGATAAACATTCCGTAGCGAGGGTAGAGGTGATAGCATGAATAAGCTGAAAGTCCTGCTGACCATACTGATGGGGACGCTCATAGCGTTCTCGGCTCAGCGCGCGTATTACGTCAAAACCGGGGAGCTCAGCAGCATTTACAGCGACATTATATTCACGCGGCTTGCGGTGGAATCCCAGGAATACACCCGGCAGATAGAGTACGGCGTGAAAAACGGCAAGAGCCTTGAGAACTTCTACAACATCAGCTCGGTTCTGAGCGGAGTGCGCCGCTGCTGTTCCTACACCAACGGAGTGTACATCTTTTCCAGCGACCGCCGCCAGCTTTACAGCCTGAACGACGGTGGAAGCCCCGTAACGCGGTTCAGCGTGGGAGATTTCAGCGGCGGCAGCGTGTATTCCGTTTACGACGATTCAGTGGGCGGACGCTATGTCCTGACTCTGCCGATTTTCGGCCGCGGAAACGAGGTCTGCGGTTACATGGTTCTGGATATCAGCCGCGACGCAGTGGAAAACACGCTCTCCGATATCTCGGAGGAATACCGGAAGCAGTCCGCCGCGCTGGGGATCCTGTGCTGGCTGACCGGCGCGCTGATGATGATACATCTCTGCAAATCAAAAGAGAAGCTGTTCCGGCAGGGAACTCTGGTGATATCAGCGGCGGTGTGCATGCAGTCCGCGCTTGACGCAGCGATAAGCGTTTTCAAATTCAGCGTGACCATAGGGAGTATCATACAGCAGTCGGTTTCGAAGATAACGATGTCGCTTCAGAACGACCTCGACACGGTAAACGAAAAAGGCGTAGCGCTCAGCAAGATATATGATCTCAATAGCTGGCTGATGGAAAATTACAAGGATATTCCGTTCATAGATAATCTGATCTATGACAGAAATTACAGAATAACCGCTGTTATATCTGACAGCTATATAAACGAACGCACATGGAGCTACGCGGCGGCGCTGCTTATGATGGTGCTGCTCTGCGCCGGAGCGGGACTGCTGCTGACGGCGGCTGTGACATGGATAGAGCGTTCGGTATATTTATTCAGGAGGAACAAAAAGAATGGAAACAACTCAGGCGCTGGAAAGACTGAATATGCGGAGGAGGGAGAACTCGTTCCTTATACGAACGCTGGAAAATGAATCGAACGCCGAGCGTTACTTCTGCGGAGATTCTGCGGCGGTGCTTGAGGCAAACACAGGCTACTGGCTGTTCAGCATTGCAGACCGGGGGGATTTTACTAAGCTGTACAACGAGATAGGCAGGGATATAGGCACGTTCTACGTAAACAGCTGCGCCTATATCCAGGAGATAAAGGATATCTTCCCGGAGCTGACGGCGCACGAGTACGTGCAGTACGTGCTTGATTCGGCTGATTACCGCCCGAATCCCGCCGCGGTGAACCCTGAGGTTTCGGTGGTCCCGCTGGACGAAAGCTGGGTGGAGTTCATACTGTCGCTGTATAAAAGCCCGGAGTTCGGCAACGAGCCGTACATCAGCGAATGCATCAGAAAAAACCCCGGATTCGGAGCGCTGTGCGGCGGCGAGCGCGTCGGGTACGTTACGATACATCTCGACGGCGAGATAGGCTCGATGGTGATATCCGAGAAGGCGCGGGGCAAGGGGATAGGCAGAACGCTCATGCAGTACATAACTCCGAAGTACGCCGAGCAGGCAAGCATAGGCTGCGGATTCGTGCTTCCGGATAACCGGTGTTCGCAGCGTATGATGGTGAATTCCTGCTTCACGGCGCTTAACGAGAATATATTCTGGGCTTACCATTGAAAGGACTGAAAAACATGAGAGCAATCAAGTTACTGAAGCGATTTGCGGCTGTTATTCTTGCCGTGGCGGGACTTATGATGTTCAGCGGCTGCGGAGCCGATGGAGCAAACGGCGGGAACATCGTGGAAGCGCAGATAGACGGCAGCGGCGCCCTTACTGCGATAAACCGCGCGAGCAAGCCGATACAGAAGCCCGGCGGCGGGAAATTCACTCTTGCCTATGTGGATATCGACCCGTATAACGAGACGTTCCGAATGCTGTATTACGTTATTGAGAGTCTGAAAGACGACGGCTGGATAAGCTATGGCGAGCTTCCGTTCGACCCGGAGACAGATTCCGACTCGCTGGCGCTGATGGACTGGCTCGCAGACAACGCTGAAAGCGACTACATGGCGTTCGACAAGACCGCGCATTATTACACCACGGTCAGCTCCGAGGAGGAGATACGCGAGAGCCTTCAGAAGCACATCGAAAATCACGAGATAGACGCGATACTTTCAATGGGTACGTCTCCGTCGCTGATGCTCGAGCGGTTCGGATTCGACATCCCGCTGCTCATGTATGCGGTATCCGACCCGATAGGCTCCGGGCTGATAGAGTCGGCGGATGATTCAGGAAATAAGAATTACTGGGCGCACGTTGATTCCTCGGCGTATTCCAGACAGATGCAGTATTATTACGACACGTTCGGATTCAGTAAGATAGGTTCCGTGTACGGCGACGAGATAGTCTGCGCGATCCCGGATTACACCAGCGTTGCGGAGGAAAACGGCTTCACTATCGTGGGCTACAAGCTGGAGCGCGAAGCGTTCGCCGACGAGGACGAGTATTACAATCGCCTTGAGAGCATTTACCGCCGAATGGTCCGGGAGGACGGCGTCGACGCGTACATACTCAACACGGACGTTATTCCCTCGGTTGAGAAGGCAGCCGAGCTTATGAAGATATTCTACGACGCGAATATCCCGGTGGTGGCGCAGGTAGGTTCGGCGTATGTCAAGGGCGGAGCCGCAATGATGATCGTAGATCCGCGCGACGCCGTGGGTACAGGGCCGTTCGTTTCGAATATAATCGGGTCGGTGTTCAACGGGTCCGTGCCGGAGGATCTTGAGCAGGAGTACGTAAGCTCGCCGTTCCTGACGCTGAATCTTGACGTTGCCGATGAGATAGGCTATAAGCCTTCCTTCGAAATGCTGATAGCATGCGAAAAGATAATCTGTTCGGAATGACGGGGGAGGAGATCAGATGATCAGGAAAGAAAAAAGAGCAGGTAAAAAATACTGGATACTCACGGTGTTTGCGGCGTTCATAGCGATCGCGATGTCGTTCGTTTCCTGGCTGATATACGCGGTGTTTTCACAGAGCTACCGCGAGATAAAACAGCAGTACTACGGCGTAGTATCCAGGCAGATAGTAGAGGATATAGAGAACTCGATAAGAAACGGCAAGCAGATAGAACGCTTCTACGGAATGGACAAGGTGCTGAGCGACATGCTCGCGATAATAAGCACCGACCAGGTGCCGGTAAATACGGCGATAACCGACGTCAGCGGTAATATCCTGTACTCGTCCTATTCCGGAAGCGGCAGTGAAGCGGAGTACGCCGCGCTGCTCCAGAACGAGAGCGTGATATACAATCTTGATTTCAGCGGCGCGGAGTCATCAGATTTCCGGACGGTCAGCGCCGGAGAGTACGAAGTAATGCTCCAGCCGATATATGACCGCGAAGGCGCTCAGATAGGCGCGGTATCGCTGTTTTACAGGCTTGCCGATATTGAGGAGGAGCTCCAGCCGCAGCGCCAGAGCAGCGATATGGTCACCATGTGCTGCATAGGCGCGACGATCATACTGCTGGTGATATATTTTATTCTGATACCGAGGTCAGTCACCGGGGAGGAAGAGCAGAAGCTGGACGACCCGGCAGCGGCTATTGCGCATAAGCAGCGCGAGAATCGGTTTATGTTCCTGATACCGGTGCTTGCGATAATGGCGGGACTTCTGGTGCAGTGTATGATATCCTATAACGAGTACCAGAAGCGGTATAAGGACGTAATGTTTGAAGGCGCGCAGGGAATATCGTCCTACATCGGCGAGATAATCGACGACCTGCACGAAAAGGGCGTGTCCTACGACCGAATGAACGGTCTCGCGGACTACCTGGCGGGCAAGGTGGAGGATTCCCCGCTGCTGTGGAACGTAAGCGTTGTCAACGTATACGCCGACACCTCCGACGTGCTGACCCGCAGCAGCGAGTACAACGTTTCGCTGAAGATAGGCAGCTCCGAGGACGGGCTGAATACCCACATAAACGTTGAGATCTCGAAGGAATACATCGACGACAAGATGATAAGCATGCTGCTGGTGTTCGCGGTAACGTTCGCGGTGGCGCTCATCATGATATTCGAGCTGCTGAAGCTCCCGGACGCGCTGTTTACGCGCATTTCCCGGAACTTCCGCGGTTCGCGGGAGATACAGGCTGGGGCGGTGGCTCCGGTGCTGAGGCTGGGTTCGTTCATAGCTTATACCGGAATGTACGTCGGCATACCGTTCTCAAGCGTGCTTATAACGCAGTGGAACAAGTCGATATTCGGGCTTTCGGTCACGTTCCTGGCCTCAATACCGATGACCGCAGAGCTTCTCGCGACTATGCTGTGCTCGCTGCTTCTGCTCCCGGTTTACCGCCGCATGAACCTGAAACTGGTGTTCGCGGTCTCCACGCTTATCTCAGCGGCGGCGAATTTCCTGTGCTTCTTCGCTTCCTCGCCTGAGCAGCTCATCATATTGAGATTCTGCTCAGGTATAGGGTTCGCCGGAATTAAATACTCGCTCAATACGATAGTATCCCTCGGCTCCCTGACTCCTGAGAACACCACCGACAACCTCGCTGCGCTGAATGCAGGTCTGCTCGGCGGAATAACCTGCGGCGGAACGCTCGGCGCGGTCATTGCAAGCTCGATAAACGTGCATACTTCCTACCTTATTGCGGGCGTGTTCATTTTTGCGTTCGCAGTGGCGGTGCTTGCGCTTTCGCCCTGGAAGCTTTTCAGGGAAAACAGCGCAGAGAGCGAGAAGGAAATCTCCGGCAGCAGATTCGGCGCTCTGTCGCTGGTGGTGAAACCCTCGTTCATACGATACGCGCTGCTTGTTGCGATACCTATGAATGTCGGGCTGATGTTCGTTGTGGCGTTTTTCCCGAACTTCGTTGGCTCGCTGGGGCTTCCCGACGTTACCACGTCCTACGGTTATCTTATCAACGGCCTGGTGGGAATTTACGTAGGCCCGGCGCTGCTGAAGTCCCTGTCCGGTAAGCTCGGAAGGACCGCATGCGTAGTTATTTCGCTGCTGCTTGCGGGAGCTTCGGTTCTGATACTTAACATAGACCTGCCGCTTGTGATCGTGCTCGTCAGCGTGGCTCTGCTGGGTCTTTTCGACGGTTTCGGCACTCCGGCGACCAGCGACTATTACGTCAACATGCCGGCGGTCAGAAAGGCAGGGGTAAGCCAGGGACTTGCAATGCTGAACGTAGTCGGGAGCATAGTGCAGACGTTCAGCCCTGTGCTTTATTCCGCGATACTTGCAGGCGGGAACGCCGGAACGAATATTATGGGATTCTCGTTCATTGCCGCGGCGGTGCTTTTCATAGTGACCCTGCGCATGGACGCGGAAAAGAAACAGAGATCCGGCTCACTTAATCAGTAAGGAGGAGATCATGAATACCTACGCAGAAAAAAAGAAATCGCCCATGCTGACGAAGAAGCAGCAATCGCCGCAGAAAAGCAGCGATGAAATGCTCCGCAGCGGACTTTCGTCGCTGCACAGCCGCCCGGCGGCTCTTTCAGAGGAACTCGGGAACAAGATACGCGAGCGCTGCGGGATAAATCCGGCTTCCGTGAAGGTCTACCGCGACGACGGATTAAGCGGACTAGGGCAGAAGGCGTACGCAAAGGGTGCGGAGATACACCTTTCCGGCGGTGTAAGCACCTCCGGCGAGGAGGGTCAGCGGGTCGTACTTCACGAAGCGGCGCACATCGCGCAGCAGGGAAGCCGCAGCGTCGCCGGAGCGGTCAACGACAACCCTGCGCTTGAGCAGCAGGCCGACCGTGTAGCGGCGGGCGAAGTCATGCAGGGGAGCTTCTCGGTTCCAGTGAATTCCGAGAACGCTCCGGTGCAGGGCTGGGCTCCATGGGACAAGGCGAAGAAGAAATTCGCTGAAAAAAAGGAGCGCGACGCCAAGAGAACAGCCGCGTTTGCCGAGGGAACTTCGCTTGGGAACAAGCATCTCGACCGGCTGGTAGCCGCAAACGACTGGGTGCGCGACAAGATGGATGATTTCCGCGATTTCAGGAGCGGAGTCAAGGAGAAGATAGCCGACAAGTACCACGGAAGCAAATTTGAGAGCGGCGTGAACAAGACGAAGGGCTGGTTCAAAGGCGTTGGAAGCGGTATCGCGGGTATGGCGAAGTCCGCTGGAAACTGGGTCAAGGATAAGGCTACGGACGCCGGAACCGCGATCAAGGGAAGCAAGCTCGGTCAGTGGGTGAGCCGCAAGAAAGAGGAGCGCGCCAAGAAAAAGGCGGAGGAAGCCCTCAAGCCGAAGGAGCCAGGAAAGTTCAGCAAGTTCATGACCGGCGCGAAAAACTGGGTGTCCGACAAGGCAAAATCGGCAGGCACCGCGATAAAGGAAAGCAAGCTGGGTCAGTGGGTGAGCCGCAAAAAAGAGGAGCGTGCAAAGAAAAAGGCGGCGGAAGCCCAGAAGGAGCCAGGTTGGTTCAAAAAGACAGCGGCGGCAGCCGGCGAAAAGATAAAATCCGGAGCAGGCTGGGTCAAAGATAAAGCCGTTAAAGGCGGAACCTGGGTGAAGAATAAGGCGGTCAAGGCAGGAAAATGGCTGTCGAAGAAAAAGGACGATATCTCCGATTGGATAGAGGAAAAGAAGCAGGCGTACGCCGACCACGACGATCAGCGGTACCTCAAGCGGCTGGTGCGCAAGGGCGGAGCGAGCGCCCTGAACGCCATCGCGCTGGCAGACCAGGATCTGAAGCACGGGGAATACAGCGGAAATGTAAAGCACCGCGCGGAGGCTCTCAGGGATTACGACGAGGAAAAGCGGCAGTTCATGACCGACGAGGAGTCAAAGGCGGCGAAGGCGGCAAAAAAGGCGGAGCCGTTGTCGGCGGGGAAAGTGCTCGACGCAGTCGGGGACAACGTGGACGTGGTTGGTTCGGTGATGTCGGCGCATGACGCACGCAAGCGCGGGAACAGCCAGCAGGCGGCGCTTGACTCAATGGACGCGATAAACAGCGGAATGGGATACGTTACCAAGGGACTTAGTAGCCTCGACCTGCCCGGATTGTCAGCGGTGGGAGACGTCGCCGAGATGGGAACGACCATCGGAAAGCTCGGCATACACTCCTATCAGAAGCATAAGCTGAATGGCGTGGACGAAGCTGGTCAGACCGCAGGTGTGGACGAAGCCGACCAGAAATACATGCGAATCGCCCACAGCGGTTACGGAAACACGCTTGACCAGGATATACGAAGCGGCGTTGGAGATGTCGCGAAGTATGGTATCTCCGCACTCGGCTCCGGATTGTCCGCCGTGACCGGAGGAGTCAGCAGCACGGTTGCAAAGGGTCTGAACAAGGCGGTAGACCTGGGAGTGTCCCATATGAATTCAAGCGCGCGTGAAAAGACTGACAGCGAAATTGGCTACGAGGATATTTTTGGAAGCGTAGATGCCGCGAAGAAGTTCAAGAGCAAGCACAGTATCGACAAGAACACGATGGAGATACTCATGAGGCGCAACACCGGCTCGCGTTCCATGAGCGACCTTGCAGACAGGTCGCGCTATGAAGCGGCGCGTGTAAATCACCAGTACCTTGCAAGGGAAGGCGACAACGGCGCGAAGAAGATGATGGCGGCGTTCGGCGAGAAGAATTTCGAGCAGACTCCGCTGAGCATGATAGATGAAAAGATAGGTCAGAGCCATTCGCTTAAAGAGCTTAACAGGCGCAGAAGACTCGCATATTAACAGGAGGAAAGCACATGACGATATTAGAAAAACTGCATGAATTACTTGCCAACGACGACATCGCCGGAGAGATAGACAGCTCCGATGGAACTGAGACGCTCCGCATAGCGCCGGACAGAATGGGTCCGGACAACGACGGCGTGGTAGTTATGGAGATCTGCAGAGTACCGATAGACGATGATGAAGGCTGCGGCTACTATCAGCTCTATACCACGATATTCAAGGAGCTGGAGACGGAAAGGTATCCTGAAATGCTGGTCGCGCTGAACGAGATAAATCTCAGCACAGTGCTGGGAAATTACGGAATACTCGCCACGCACCAGATGCTGTATCACAAGTATGTTATGAGGCTCCCGGCATGCGCCGACGGCGACACTGTGAAGGCGCTCCAGGGTACGGTTTACGACATTCTGGGCATTATCGACAACGACATGCTGGAACTTGCGAAGGCGATAGACTAAGTTGATACGCGCTCCCTGCCGTAAATAGCGGGGAGCGTTTTTTCCGAAAGGGCATAGAGATTCCCTGACCGTCCCAGCGTGTATTCGTGATAATGGACAAATAAGCAGATTTAAATCAGGGTAACTTCTACGAAGTAATTGACAAATAAAATGTAAACACCTTGACAACCGCAGGTATTTGTGTTAAAATTGAGGTGCGCTAAGAAACAAGTTATATAATAACTCTCCCAAAGGTGTGCAAAATAAAGCAGCTTATGGGAGTTTTTCTATGTGCGAAAAAAGGGGGGCAGGGAAAACGCCCCGAAACGGAGGAGAAAAATGATAATTTCGTCAATTCTTGCCGTTGTGGTATTTGCCGTTATGTTCATAATGGCGGCAAGGGACAAGCTGTCCCGCCCGGCGGTAATGGGAATGAGCGCGGTCGGAGCAGTGCTTCTGCTTTTCGGTGCGTTCATTGGGCTCAGCAGGAGCGATGACCAGATGCTGATCGCACAGATCGCCGCGGTGCTGATATTCGTGGTGATGTTCGTGCTTATCATCATGGACAAAATCGAGCGCCACATAGTGACCCTTTGCTGCGGACTCGCAACGCTTGTAATGGTGTTCGGTATCTGCCTCAGGAGCTTTGACGCGGTATGGTCGACGCTGAACATCGCGAACATATTCACGCCTGGCTTCTGGTACACAGCAGGCGCTTCAGAGGAAAGCTCCAGCGGTATCAACTGGGCGACCATCATCTTTATCGCAGGAATGATGATAATGGTCGAGGGCATGGCTAAGGCAGGATTCTTCCGCTGGCTGTGCATGACGCTCGCCAAGGCTGTAAAGTACAAGGTAGTTCCGCTGTTCATCACATTCATGCTGATGTCTGCGATACTTTCAATGTTCATCGACAGTATCACTGTTATCCTGTTCCTCGCGGCTGTAACTGTAGAGCTGGCGCAGCTCCTGAAGTTCAACCCGATACCCATGATACTTTCAGAGGTGTTCTGCGCGAACCTCGGCGGCTCCGCGACCATGTGCGGCGACCCGCCAAACATCATTGTAGGTACATCTCTCGGCTATTCCTTTGCGGACTTCCTGACGAATACCGGCGTTATCGCAGGAATTTGCCTTGTGTTTGTGGTATTCTATTTCCTGCTCATCTTCAGAAAGGATCTCAAGGAAGCCGGAAAGTCCCAGATCGACATATCTTCCATGCCCGACCCAAAGGAAGCGATCACTGACAAGCGCAGCTTCATTATCAGCATAGTGATTTTCCTCTGCGCTGTAGTTATGCTCGTCACACACGCCCAGACCGGACTTACCGTTGCGTTCATCGGCTCTGTTATTGCCGTGCTGACGCTGATCACCTCCGGAAAGCACGCGCTTGAACTTATAAAGAAGGTCGACTACAAGACCCTGCTGTTCTTCATCGGACTGTTTGTTGTTGTCGGCGGCCTTGAGCAGACCAACGTACTTGAGCTGGTTGCAAACTTCATCGAGATGATAAGCGGCGGCAACGTTATATTTGTTATTATCATCATCGTATGGCTTTCCGCAATTGCAAGCTCCATCGTGGACAACATTCCGTTCGCTGCAACTATGGTTCCTGTCATCAAGGGACTTGCAGCGGCAAGCGGCACCCTCGACCCTGCGTACCTTTCCGTACTCGCATGGTCGCTGTCCCTTGGTACTGACATCGGCGGCAGCGCAACTCCTATCGGAGCTTCCGCTAACGTTGTCGGAACCTCTGTTTCCGCAAAGCACGGTCACCCGATCAGCTGGGGCAGATACCTCAAGGCGTGCGTACCTGCAACCGTACTCGTACTTGCGATATGCACCGTCTTGATCTTCGTAAGATACAGCGCAGAGCTCGGACTCTGACAGAATTGACATTCCGTCAGTCCGGAAGGGTTTAGCACGGGCTGGCGGAGTAATTAAGAAGGAGGTCTACATTTTTGGGAAAACAACTTATAATTACCGTTGGCCGCGAGTTCGGAAGCGGCGGACACATCATAGCCGTTAAGCTTGCCGAGCATTTCGGGATCCAGCTTCTTGACAGCAACATTCTTGCTGAAGTAGCAAAGAAGAGCAATGCAAGCGAAGAGTACCTTAAAAAGTACGACGAGAGCGCCCGCAACCTGTTCTTTTCACGCACTGTGAACGGCTTCAGCAACTCCCCCGAGGAGATCATCGCTCAGATGCAGTTTGATTACATCAAGCAGAAGTCGGACTCCGGCGAGAGCTTTGTTGTTATCGGAAGATGCGCGGATTACATACTCCGCGAGAATCCAGCGTTGGTACGCGTGTTCGTTCTCGGCGATACCGAGGCAAAGATAAAGCGCACCGCAGAGCGCGAGGGAATTTCGGAGGATAAGGCGAAAATCCGCATGGAGCAGGCTGACAAGCGCCGCAAATACTTCCACAACACCCACAGCGAAAACAAGTGGGGCGATTCCCGCAGCTATGATATTACGGTGAATTCCTCCAAACTCGGACTTGACAGCACCGCAGAGCTGCTTATAAAGTATATCGAGCTGAGGAACGCAGAATAAAAGCCGGAGCATTACATTGACTTACGGAGGGCTGCTAATGCTTGAGAACATACACCATTCCGCGAACCGCTTTCATTGAGGGATAGCGTGAGCTGCCGCCGATTTCAGGTGTGCAGCCGTTGCAAAGCGACCTTTCTTGCGTTCGACGCGGGCGAGGGAGTGAGCGCCGTGGAGTATTCCGGAGACACGCTGTACACGGTGCTTGACGGCGTGTGCAGGGTCGGGGATATCGAGCTTACCTCGGGCAGAGCACTGTTTTTCCGGCGGGAGAGCTTCATTCCGTGACCTGTACGGAGTAGTTCCGGATAATGCAGACAACAGCCGGAAAAGTAGAAACAACAATGAAGTTAATAGATCACGTTCCGCATAAGGAAGCAATTTCGCTCAAGAATCAGAGCGCCGCGAGATTCCAAACGCTCCTGTGCTTGTAAAGCAGTAAAAACAAAGTGTGCAGATTTATGACTGCACACTTTTTTCGTTCAGAATAAACAAAAAAATCCCCCGTTTTAAACGGGGGAGATAACAAAAATTACTTTGTAAGGGACGCGAGCAGCTCGTTTACCGGGATATCGAGATACTTAGAAATGGTGATGAGCTCGATATCGGTGATGAAGCGCTGACCGGATTCCATACGCTGTACAGCATTCTTGTCAACTACTAGACCCAGCTCTGCAAGGTCGTCAGCGACTTGGCGCTGGGAAATTCCGCGTGCCTTGCGAATTTCGCGCATTTTGATTCCTAAGAGATTCTTACGTCCGTTTGCCTGGTTTTTAAACATTTTGGGATCCTCCTGTACGTGGTTAATTGCATGGTTATTATAGCTCATTTACAAAAAAAAATCAATCCCTTTGAAATAATAAAAATAAAATCCGGCGTTTTGATTTAATATACTCTTACTCCGTAATATTATGCGAAATCGGCGTGTTTTTTTGATTGCAAAACTCATGTTTTTCATGACATCAATTGTTGTGCAACGAGCTTTGCTTATTAATATCGTTTTGTGTCAAAACGAAAAAATGCGTCAAAAACAGTTCAGTTTAGGCAATCTCACACGTTGAGAAATATTAGGTTTTTAAGAAAACGATGATCTGATTCGTTTGATATGCATATTATTAACGGTATCTTAACGCCGAGTACCAAATAGCAATATTAATTAATCGCAACAACTGTAAAATAATCAAAAGAGTATGACATATATACGAAAAAGATATAGCATAAACGCTAAAAGTTTGAATCAGTTCCTATAATCAGAAGAAATATGTCATGGATTAAAACTGGTATTGAAACAGACCACCATAAGTGCTATAATTGAATAGTGGAGGATTATAACATGGAAAAGAAACTGAAAAAATATAATGAGTTAACGGCGGACGAACTGTATGACATCATGAAACTGCGTGTGGACGTATTCGTCGTCGAGCAGAACTGCCCCTATCACGAACTAGACGGTCTGGACAAAATAGCGTATCACCTCTGGCTGGAGGACTCCGACGGCATAGCCGCTTATCTGAGGATACTGCCGCCGGGAGCGGCGTTTGGGGATCCGGCGCTCGGAAGGGTCATTTCGGCGAGAAGGCGCTGCGGAGTTGGCTCCGTGCTGCTGAACGAAGGAATAGAAGCTGTCCGGGAGTTGTACGGAGCGCTCCCTATAACTATAGAGGCGCAGGTTTACGCAAAGCAGTTTTACGAGAAAGCTGGGTTCGTGCAGGTTTCCGATCCGTTCGACGAGGATGGTATCCCGCATATCAGAATGCAGCGGAAGCCGAAAAGCATTCATAGGTAAAAAATATGGGCTGTCGCGATGACAGCCCTTGAATTTATTTGTTCCATGCCCGTCCAAGCACAAAGCTGCGGAATCTCTGAGCGGCGGGCGGAAGGAATACTGAATCGTCCTGCACCATGAAGAAATCCCGTCTGTATGGCGGGGAGGATATATTCAGCAGCGACACGTCCAGCTTCTGGAGCATGTCCATGTACGGCACGACAGCAGCGCCGAATCCCGCGGCGACCAGTCCGGCGATTACCTCGTCCTCCTCTGTCTCAATGTAGGAGCACGGAACTCCGCCGACCTGCTCGTACATTCTGTCGATGACCTTCCGCAGACCGGAGCCTTCCGCGAAGAATACCGCAGGATATTCCAGGGTATCAGCGAGATCAACGCTTTTGCGGTCTGCAAGCGGGTGGTTTTTCGGAACTATCATTACAAGCTCCTGCGACATTACCGGCACCGCAGCCAGTCCCAGCGATGGGTCAGGCTCCGAGCAGAACACAAGGTCGAATTTCCGCTGAAGTAAACCGTCGATAAGCCCGCCTGACAGCCCGGAATGAAAGCTGAACTGTATCCCGCAGTCGGGGTCGGCGGCGAGGAAATCCGCGGTGAGCTTCGGAATATACTCAACGCCGAGCGTTCGCAGAAAGCCAAGGCGCACGATCCCCTCGCCCTTCGCGGAGCGCTGGAGCGAATCTATCCCGACGTCGAGCGCGCCGAGGGAGCGTTGTGCGCATTCAAGGAACTCCTCCCCGAACCGCGTTAGCGTGGTGTTGCGGCCGGTGCGCTCAAACAGCGGCACTCCAAGCTCGGATTCAAGCTGATTTATCGCGTGGCTGAGGCTCGGCTGAGAAATGCAGAGCTGCTCCGCAGCGCGTGTGTAGTGCCGTACCTCGGCTAGCTTTACAAAGTATCTGAGATGATCTAAATTCATATCAATCCTCCTATATATGTATTATAGCACATTTTATCAAAAAAATCTATGGAATTATAAAAATAATACATTTGAAACGCGGAACTGATAGTGCTAAAATAAAACCTGGAAGATAATAAAAGGAGGCACATATCATGTTAAAAGAAAAGACATTGTTCCGTGGGGAGCTTGCTCTGCCTTTCGCGGTGCTCATAAACAGCTTCGGTGTAGTTCTGATGCTGTATTCCGCCGCCGGAATATCCGCGATCTCAAGTGTCCCATATGCGTTTTCTGAGGTGTTCCCGGAGCTCTCGCTCGGAACCTGGACGTACATCTTTCAGGGACTGCTTGTCCTGTCGCTGATGATAATGCGGAAGAAATTCGTCCCGTCCTACCTGTTCAGCTTTGTAGTGGGGTTCGTGTTCGGCGAACTTCTCGACGTTCACGAACTTTGGATCGGCATTCTGCCGGACAGCCTGCCGTGGCGCGTGATGTGGTTTCTGCTGAGCTACGTTATACTGAGCGTGGGCATTGCTCTGTCGAACCGCTGCGGCCTTCCGATAGTTCCGACAGACCTTTTCCCGCGGGAGCTTTCCGATATTACAAAGGTGGGCTATCCGAAAATCAAGATAGCGTTCGACGTGACCTGCCTGGCCGTGACCGCCGCGCTGACTTTCTTCGGACTGGGGCACATTGAAGGGCTCGGTATTGGCACTGTCCTTGCGGCGTTCACGATGGGCAAGGCGGTCGGAATATGCGGTGATTTCCTCGACAGGCATTTCCGCTTTGAGAGCTTTATGACCCGCAGGAAGTCCGCTGTTCAGCAATGACCTCCACCGCAGTTTCGCTGACGTAACGCGGCTTTATATCGGCAAGGCGCTTCATGTGGGGCTGTTCCAGGTGGAGCGCCTGTAATTCTGCGCTTTCCCATTCCTCCACAAGGATCACGCAGTCCGTACTTCCATCGGCGGGGAGGAAGTAATCGTAGCGCAGACACCCGGTTTCAGCCCGGACTATCTCCGGTATTCTCATTCCGGAAAGCTCGCTCAGGAAAGCCTCGGTGCTGCCGTTTTTCATTTTGTAAGTCACAAGCAATTTCATAGTATCCTCCGGATAAAGAAAAGCGCCGACTGCTTCAGCCGGCGCTTTCAGTTTCCCTGACCGATTGCACCGCCGGTGATTAGCACTACTTTTTTTTCCGTTTTTTCTGCCTCCTATAGATAAAATTAATTAAATGACCGCATACGATAGCCATTTGCCATATGCTGTCTGAATTATAACACATGATTATGCGAAAAGCAATAGTATTTTTTGAAAAATATTGAAAATATCTATAAAACACATACAAAATAGCGAAAATCTATGAATGCGCAGACTAATAAAAACAGAAGTGGGAACAATAAACAGTGTATAAATGAAAAACTTCGGTTATTTTTAAACAGAGCCGCAGGATCGCTTCATGAAAATAACAAATGAATAAGGAAAGACACACGTTGACTAAGGTTGAATTTTCGCGGATTGTATGTTATAATGATATGAAAAGATGAATTGAAAGGCGGTATAGGATTGAATATAAAGAGAATATTCCTCTCGGCTGCGGCGGTCGTAATGTCGCTGACCATGTTGTGCTCCTGCGGGGAGCCGCCCGGGCTGAGACTCGGCACGGGCAATCCTGGCGGAATATATTACGCATACGGAACCGTTCTCCGAGAGCTTGACGACTGCGGGATCGACGTGAAGAAAACGGAAGGCTCCCGGGCAAACATGCGGCTTATGAACGAGGGATTCCTTGACCTGGCGATAGTGCAGAGCGACGTGCTTGCAGAGGCGGTCAGCGGGACTGGAGATTTCGAAGGCACCCCGGTGACTGGAGTGAGGGCGGTCGCGGGGCTGTACTACGAAGCGTTCCAGATAATTACCCGGAGCGATTCCGGCATAACTGAACTTGCAGACTTGAAGGGGTGTAAAATGTCCGTCGGCGAGGAAGGCTCCGGCGTTGCCAAAAACGCGGAGTACCTTCTGCTGTCGGCTGGAATTCCGTCCAGCTCTGTAGAAACGGTGAACATGTCCTACGCAGAGTCTGCGCAGGCGCTTGAAAACGGCGAAATTGACGCGTTCTTCGTAATTCTGGGAGCGCCGTCGACAGTGGTTTCAGAGCTTGCCGAAAGCACGGACATCAGCATAATGCAGCTTGACGAGCGCACCGCAGCCGCAATGACCGGAATCTACCCTGGCTATTACAGCATGACGATCCCGGCGGGTACATACCGCGGTCAGGACGAGGAAGTGAACACGGTCGGAGTAAAGGCGGTGCTCACTGCGGAAGCCCGCGTCAGCAGCGAGAGCGTACGCGCAGTAACAGCCGCGCTTTTCGAAAACGCAAGCAGCATAAAATACACGATGACCGTACCCGCGCCGGATATCGAGTTCGCGGTGACGGATATTCCGTGCGGGTTCCATCAGGGGGCGGCGGATTACTATTCGTGGAACGGCGTGACCGTAAGCACGGGATCTGTTCCGGAGGTCAGCAGGCCGTTATTTGTGACCCGGGGAGATTAAGGAGGATATATTTTTGCACGTTTTAAATATCGACATGTATCAGACTTTAGCGTTTGCTGTGGGGGTTCTGTTCGTAGGCGGTTTTCTGAAAAAGAAGATAAGCATACTTGAAAAATTCTGTATTCCTGCGCCGGTCATCGGCGGACTGATTTTTGCACTGGTCTCCTGCCTGCTTTATGTGTTCGGCATTGTGGAATTCAACTTTGATGAAACGCTGAAAAATGTCTGCATGGTGATGTTCTTCACCTCGGTAGGCTTTCAGGCTAATCTGAAGGTGCTCAGGGCGGGCGGGCTGAGCCTTGTGATTTTCCTTGCCTGCCTGTTCGTGCTGATAGTTGTTCAGAACCTCGCCGCTGTTGGACTTTCACAGGTGCTGGACATCAGCCCGCTTATAGGAATGTGCACCGGCTCGATACCTATGGTTGGAGGTCACGGCACGTCGGGAGCGTTCGGTCCGGTGCTCGAGGATTTCGGCGTCGAGGGCGCGACGACATTCTGCACTGCGGCGGCTACGTTCGGTCTGATAATCGGTTCGCTGATGGGAGGACCCGTCGCGCGCCGTCTGATAGTCAAGCACGACCTGATGAAAAACGCAGTCTCCGAAGACGCGACCATACTCGCCGAGGAGGAGCAGAAGCACCACCGCTCGGTCAGCATGTACGCTCCGGCGGCGTATCAGATAGCGATAGCGATGGGTCTGGGAACGGTCGTTTCCTGGGCGCTTTCACTGACCGGAATGACGTTCCCGGTCTACATCGGCTCGATGATAGTTGCAGCGTTCATGCGGAACATCGACGAGTACACCGGTTCTTTCCATATCCACATGGGTGAGATAAACGACATCGGCGGCATATGCCTGTCGCTGTTCCTGGGTATCGCGATGATAACTCTGAAGCTCTGGCAGCTTGCAGAGCTTGCGCTTCCGCTTATTGTGCTCCTGGTCGCGCAGGTGATAATCATGGCGTTGTTCTCCTATTTCGTGGTGTTCAACGTGATGGGCAGGGACTACGACGCTGCGGTGCTCAGCGCGGGCGTGTGCGGTTTCGGAATGGGCGCTACTCCTAACGCGATGGCGAACATGCAGGCGATAACCGAGAAGTTCGCACCGTCCGTAAAGGCTTATCTTCTCGTACCGATAGTCGGAAGCATGTTCGCGGATTTCATCAACAGTCTGGTTATAACGTTCTTCATTAATATTCTTAATTGAGCAAATGGAGGTAGTTTTATGAAAGATAAAAAGAATAAACTGGATTTCTTCTCGGAAAATCTCGCGTTCCCGGAGGTGCATGTAGATTCCCAGAAAAACACCGACGATAACGAGCCGGCGGAGCCTCACGGCGATGTCGCGATAGATAATCTCGCCGTTCCCGAGGTCAAGGTGAAGGAACACAAAAAGAAATAAAAACACCGGCAGGTCGGAAGGTCTGCCGGTGTTCTCTTGCAGTCAATTGTTTTCGCCGAACATCATCTCAACGAATTTCAGCGTGTATTCGTTCCAGAATACCATATCGTGGCTGCCTTTGCTTTCAAGGTAAACATGCGGGACTTCAATGCCCGTGAGATAGCGGTGGAACTCCCGGTTCTGCTCGAGCAGGAAATCCTCCGTGCCGCAGGACATGAATATCTCAGGGATACGCGCCCCGGAGTCCTTCAGGCGTTTTACCAGCACCTCCGGGTTGCTGTCGCTTTCAAGAACTGCGTCGAGGTCGCCGAAGCACTCGCGATAGTAGTCGTAGTTTGCGACGCCGTTGTCCTCGCAGGGCTTCATTCCGGCGATCTGGTGAACGATCAGAGCCGAGGACATCGCCGCGGTCTTTCCGAAGTTCTCCGGGTAAGTCAGCGCGGTGTGGAGCGCTCCGAAGCCTCCCATCGACAGACCAAGCAGGAATGTGTCTTCAGCAGAATGTGCCAGACCGAAAGTCCGCCTGATATAATTCACAAGCTCATCGCCGACGAATGTGCAGTACTTATGCGCGGTGGAAAGCCCGTCCAGCCAGAAGCTGTTCTCGCCGCCAGGTGCGATTACCGCGAAGCCGTACTTCTGCGCGAGCCATTCCGGGACCCAGTTTCCGGCGTCCCCGGTGTAGCCGTGCAGCAGAAATAAAGTCCGCATTTTCTTGGGAGTGTCCTCCGGCTTGTCGTTTGGAATGTACATTTCAAACCGGATATTTCGGTTTAGCGCCTGGGAAAAGTATTTGACAGAAAGCTGAGCCATGCTGCACCTCCGTATTTAATTAGGTCATCTCTAGGTCACCTCTAAAAACCTTGTTTGAGTGAAAATGTGTATAGCACACCGACTGCTTCTTCAAACCGATTTTTAGAGGTTCCCATTAAATTGATTTTACTCCATTCCGGAGGATTTGTCAATGATCCGCGTAAAATTTTTATTTAAAACAGGCAGATTTTCCCGCCCTGGCATGTTATAATTACAGAAGGGAAACGAAAGGGGTGGTAATGTGTTCCAGATAACACACGAAAATGCGTCCGCGCTATTTAGACAGTACGCGAACGCAGTCTACCGCATAGCGCTGGGAATAGTGCGAAGTCCGGAGGAAGCCGAGGACATACTCATGGACTGCTTTTCCGCAGCGATACATCACGCCGGGGGATTCAACGACGAGAATCACCTGAAGAACTGGCTCATGCGAATGGCGGAGCACCGCGCTCTGAACGTGGTAAAATCGGCGAGGGTGAAACGCAATGTTCCGCTTGAAGCCGCCGAGGAGGTCGCGGCTCCGCAGAAAGCGCAGAACGAGCTGCTGGACACGGTTATGAAACTGCCGGATATCGTCAAGGCGGTGATCTACATGTTCTACTATGAGGACATGCCCGCCGCAGATATCGCAAAGACTCTGTGTATCAGTGAAAACACGGTCTACAAACGCCTTGCCAAAGGCAGGAAGCTGCTGAAAATATCTTTGGAGGAGGGACTGTAATGACTAAAAAAGAACTCAGAACTATGTATGATAAAATGTCGCTCTCCGAGGAAAGAATGACGGAGCTTGAAAAGCGGCTCGACGACTGCTTTGAGCACGAGCCGGAGAACATCGGTGATTTCGAAGAAACCGAGCTTATGCAGTTCAGCCAGGAGTACAAGCCTGCACCGCAGCGCAGAAACCCGCTGAAAATCGTGGTAACCAGCGCGGCTGCGGCGGCTGTGGTCGCCGTGGGAGTTACAGCGGCGTTCAAAACCGGGATAATTCCTACCGGGACGCCCGTTTCAGAGTTTACCCCGGACGTGCAGACCGAGGAAACCGCTGAACCCACTCAGGAGGCGGTAAAGCACGGCATAACCTCCGCAGACCTGCCGGAATATCCGAACAAGGGAATTCTGGACGACGGCTTTTATAAACTGGACAGCGAAACCTTTGACGAGACCGTCGTGAATGATATCAAGGGGCTGAGCCTGCAAAAATCCGTTCTTGTTGCCGCCATGACCGTGACCGATTGCGACTACGAGTGGGGAAGCGGCGACACAGTCTACACTGTTACCATTGATACAGCGTACTACAGCCAGATGGGAATAGATCCGGTGGGGCGTTCGATAAAGATTCTCATGCCCGGCAGGATCAGTTACCAGTACGAGGGCTGTCCGCTCTATACAAAGGGAGACAGATTCTTTGCGGCACTGTGTAACGGCGAGCGATTCTATGAGGTATCAGCCGCGCAGACCATCGCCGATATAATCACCATTGACGGCGTAGATTACGCCGCGGCGCACAGCAAAAACCTTCCGGTGATATATAATCACGCCGGCGAGGAGGTCATCACTTACGACCGTACCGTGACAAAGAATCCCGCAAAATATTACGGTGTCTATGCCATCAGCGAGTACGGACAGTATTACGCCGGGCTTGCCGAGCACGCCGATGATCCCATGGTAACATCCGATGATAAGGCCGACGTCTCCATGCTGTCTTTCTATTCGGACGCAGAAGCCCTGACAGAGATATTCGAGCCGAATTTCTACGGCAGATGGATGCTTCAGGATAACGATTCCGGCTGGGATTTCTACCACGGCGTTTGTTTGGAGTACTACGTGGAATCGGGCGATACTGACATTTTCAGACCGATGAACGGCATTTCTTGTGGCGGCTTCTCGATGGACAGCAAGGCGTTCTACATGCTGGACTACACAAACGGCGCAAATCTGTGGGTCGTCTGGAAGGACGAACCCGACAGCCTCTACTGCTATGAGGGCGTTGGAATGCGCGCACGTTCAGATTACCTTTCGGTATACAAACGTGCATATGACGGGTTCGTACCGAAAGTGCCCGTTCCTTCGAACATAGGTCAGCTCGGTCTGCTGAAAACACTTTCCGAGTATGGCGACAGCATCTGTGTGATACCCTCCAGAGACGGGCTGAGGTATAACGAAAACGCCTTAAAAGGTACGCTCGCCGGGACGGTCATGGACGTTCTGGAGAACGGCTCCACGGAATACGCAGGCGTAACATGGAAACGCGCTCACATCGACCGTTACAGCGTTGCGAACATCGACCTCCCCGAGGAGCAGAACTGGCTGCTTGAAAAGTCAGCGGATAAGCTGTCCATAACGGTGCGCATGTTCAACGCGGACGAAAAGTGGCGCGACGCAGATTATTTGCTGGACTATTCAGGCGAGTTCTACAGGAATTTCCGCGTGGATTTCACCAGAACGGATTCCGGCTGGGGCTGGGAATTTTCCCCGCTCTCCGGCGACCCATCGGACATGGATAACTTCTTCTCCCCGCTGACGGACCTCGATATTTTCCCGCCAGTAATGGACATCGGCGAAACTTCACCCGAGGTCTCCGTCGAGTACTACGCGGTGGAAAACGCCGGACTTACCGACATCTACGCATTGCGCACGATCAGAGGGGCTTCCGGCACAGTTTACGAGTACGATCTCTACTACCGCGACCCGCACACCGACTCCTACACCAAGCTGAATTACAGCGAGACCATGGATTTTTTAGTCGATGACAACGGCAGCGTTTTATCTGCGTCTATAGATGAATCTCAGCCGCAGCTGGCGCGCTACAAGCATGGCGTTGTAACGGCGTCTGGCGTGTGCGGCTCCACTATGGCGGTGCAGGGAGAAATCGAGCTGATACCGCACGGTGATTTCGTTGTCGTCGCATACAACGACCCCGACGGCGGAAGATATACCGTTCTTGAGCGTACGAGCCTGTTTGTTGCAGGCTGCTATCAGCAGCGTTTGCTGAAAATCACCGACGACAGCCTGGAGGTGCTGAACGAATACGACGGAAGATATACCAAAATAGAGTTTGACGACGAACTGCAGATACGTGCAGTCGAGAAAATAGCCCAGCAGCTATGGTTCAACTATGTGGTAGGCGCTCCTGTGGGTACAGGCGAGTATATGGTCATTACTGATGGATACATGGGCAGGGTCATTGCCGATCCGGAGCTTCGCACCTACCAGGGTATCCTGAATCAGTTCAAGGAAGTGTACACGGAAGAGGCGGCATTAGACGCGATGAGCCAGGTAATAGGTCACTCAGTCTGGGAAGTGGACGGCAGGACGTTCACTAACGACGGTGCGCGCGGTACTGACATTTCCATCTGGAGCGTGGGATTCTCCATTCCGGAGGAGACCAAAACCGACTCCACAGCAGTGCTGGATTTCACCATAACCTACACGGATTTTGATACTGACGGTCCCAGCGACAAGCAGGATCACTACACGATAAACGCGGTCAAGACGGCGGACGGCTGGCGGCTGGACAGATTCTATTATCCGTATTAACGGGGTTTGGTTCTGAACCGCAAACCCGTATTACAAAAGGCATTGTAGCGCTGTATACTCAGCGCAGGCCGTACTCTGATCAACAAAAAGGACGCTTTTTCAGAAGGCGTCCTTTTTCTATATCAAAAGTTCTGCTGCCGGGCACAAAATCCAGGAGTGATTTTGTGTTATAGCCGGAACTGGTTCGCTTCAAATATGCCCTAATAATCTGAAGGCGTTATCTGTAAAGCCGCCGGATCTACTTGTCTGCTGAATTGTTTGCGAGCTTCTTTGCAAGCTGTATCCCGATGAGAAGCAGGACAGGGAAAACGATAGCGGCGAGGATACCGGCGCGCAGCTCTCCGTTAAAGCACCCGGAAATGAACCCTGCAAGCGTAGGTCCGCCGGAGCAGCCTACGTCCCCGGCAAGCGCCAGCATTGCGAACAGAGCCGTACCTCCGCCCTTGACCGCAGCGGAAGCCTTGCTGAACGTACCCGGCCACATTATCCCGACCGAGAAGCCGCAAACCGCACAGCCGACAAGTCCCACAGCCGGAAGCGGAACCAACGAAATGCAGAGATATGCGGCAATGCAAAGCAGACAGCTCATTCTCATGAATTTGTCGAGGTCGAGCTTGTCGCCGAATTTACCGTACAGCAGACGAGAAAGCCCCATCAGCGCGGCAAAAGACATAGGCCCTGCGAGGTCGCCGATAGTCTTGCTTACGCCGAGACCCTGCTCCGCAAACGTGGAGGCCCACTGGCTCACCGCCTGTTCGCTTGCTCCTGCGCAGAGCATCATCAGCATCATTACCCAGAAAATTTTCCGGGTAAAAAGCTGTTTCAGAGTAAGTCCGGTCTCGCCCTCCTCGTGAAGGGAATATATCGGAGCCTTCGCGAACAGAATAATGTTAACAGCCGGAACCACAGCCCAGCAGACCGCGAGGATCTTCCAGTTCTCAATGCCGAACAGTGTGAAAAACAGCGTGGAAATAAGAACTACTCCGACATGTCCCCAGCAGTAGAAGGAGTGCAGAAGGCTCATAGCCTTTTCCTTGTTGTCAGTGGGGCAGGCTTCGAGTATCGGACTTATCAGTACTTCTATAAGTCCGCCGCCAATGGCGTAAATGAATACGGCGATCAGAATTCCGGCGAACGGGTCGGGGAACGCTTCCGGCAGGACTGTCAGGAGGACGAGCCCGGCTGCGGAGCATACATGCGCTATTATCGCTGAATCTCGGTAGCCTATCTTGTCAACGAATCCTGCTGAAAGCATATCAATAACGAGCTGAATTCCGAAATTCAGCGTAATTAGCAGCGTTATCTGCGTCAGCGGAATGCTGTAGGTTTTCTGGAATGTAACGAACAGCAGCGGCAGGAAATTATTTACTATAGCCTGTACGATGTATCCTATAAAGCAGGCGTACATCGTGAGCTGGTAATTATTTTTTTTCATGGAGTTGCCCTTTCTTTTTGTCGATTTGTCGATTAATTATATCTGAATCCGGTTCAGAATTCAATCGCCAAAATCTACGAAAATTCCGGCGCATTCACAGGGTATTTTTAGTGAAGTTCACACTGCGGCGAATGCTTGACATCGCGGCGCTTTTGGTGTATCATATTTACATGGATAATAAAACCGGATTCAGATTCTGCTAAAGATGATATTTCCGCATGAAAGGGACATATGGATTCAAATTTACTTAAATACATGGCGTTTATCAGGACGGTGGAATGCGGCAGCTTCACAAAAGCGGCGGAGCAGTTAAATTATTCGCAGTCCGGAATAAGCCGCATGATAAACGACCTCGAAACAGAGTGGCACGTGAAGCTCCTTGAGCGCAGCCGCGCGGGAGTTCGCCTTACCTCCGACGGGCTTACGCTGCTGCCTTATGCAAAAAGCGTCTGCGAGGACTACCGCCGCCTGCAAATGCAGATCGACGACCTGAAAGGGCTTCAGACAGGAATAATTCGCATAGGGACCATAGCAAGCGTTGCGGAGCACTGGCTGCCGCGTATAATCAGCCGTTTCAGGCAGGACTACCCGAATATCGATTACGAGCTGCTTATAGGCGACTACGGCGAGATAGAGCAGTGGATAAGCGACGGAAGGGTCGACTGCGGTTTCATATGCTCACCGATACAGCCTGACCTTGATTCCACGGTGCTGGAGCGCGACGAGCTGATGGCGGTGCTCCCGAAGGGACACCCGCTTGCGGAGCACTCCGCGGTACCCATCGAGGAACTTTGCAGAGGTCCGTTCATGCTGCTTGAGCGCGGAGCCAGGGGAGAAGTTTCCGAGCTGTTCGAGCGGCGCGGACTTGTTCCGGATATCCAGTTCAAAACGCTGGACGACTACGCAGTGATGTCCATGGTTGAATGCGGCCTGGGTCTTGCGATACTCCCGGCGCTTATACTGAAACGCATTCCCTATAATGTGGAAATACGGAGCCTTGCCGAACCCGCCTTCCGGGATATCTGCTTTGTTATGAGAAACCACGAGACGGCTCCGCTGGCTGTAAAGCGGTTCGTTGACTACCTAGGGTACCGGAATTCACATAACTCTCAGATTAATTAGCAACTCCGGCACTTGACTTATTAAATAAAGTGTGCTAAAATATAAAGTTGGAAGCCTCTGTTCGTCAGAAGGCTGTAATTTACAGAAAGAGGGATTTTAAAATGACAAAGATAGATGTGTTCTCCGGATTCCTCGGAGCAGGTAAGACTACCCTTATCAAGAAGCTTTTAAAGGAGGCTTACGCCGGTGAGAAGCTGGTGCTTATCGAGAATGAGTTCGGCGAGATCGGCATTGACGGCGGCTTCATGAAGGACGCCGGCATACAGGTAACAGAGATGAACCAGGGCTGCATTTGCTGCTCTCTGGTAGGTGATTTCGGCAAGGCTCTGGCGCAGGTGCTCGAGCAGTTCCACCCGGATCGTATCCTTATCGAGCCGTCCGGCGTCGGCAAGCTGTCTGACGTGCTCAAGGCTGTCATGAACGTTCAGAATGACGACCTGGTGCTGAACACCTACACAACCGTAGTTGACGCGTCCAAGATCAAGATGTATATGAAGAACTTCGGCGAGTTCTACAAGAACCAGGTAGAAACTGCAAAGACCATCATACTCAGCCGTTCTCAGAAGCTCTCCGAGGACAAGCTCGCTGAGGCTCTTGCGATGATCCGCCAGCTCAACGAGCATGCTACCATCGTAACCACTCCGTGGGATGACATCAACGGCAAGCAGATCCTTGAGGCAATGGAGATCAAGAACAGCTTTGCAGAGGAGCTGCTCAAGGACGAGGGAATCTGCCCGGTATGCGGACATCACCACGATGATGACGACGATGAGTGCGACCATGACCACGAGCATCACCACCATCATGACGATGACGATGACGAGTGCTGCCACCACCATCACGACCATGATGATGACGAGCATGAGCACCATCATGACCACGAATGCTGCCACCACGACCACGACGAGGACGAGCACGAACATCACCACCACGACGGCGAGTGCGGCTGCGGACATCACCACCATCACCACGGTCACGACGCCGACGAGGTATTCTCCAACTTCGGCGTTGAGACTGCGAAGAAGTTCACCAGGGAAGAGCTTGAGAATGCCCTGTCCAAGCTGTCCGGCGAGGAATACGGCACAGTACTCCGCGCTAAGGGCATCGTTGCAGGTGCTGACGGCGTTTGGTACCATTTCGACTTTGTTCCCGAGGAGTACGAGGTACGCACCGGATCGGCTGACGTCACCGGCAGAATGTGCGTGATCGGCGCAAAGCTCGCCGAGGACAAGATCAAGGCGCTCTTCGGAGTTTAATTTTCTACAAAAGCGAACACCGCGCCCGGGGCAAAACTCCGGGCACGGTACTATTTTAAGATAATGACAGGAGGAGCAAAATGGAGCTTCCGGTATATATGATAACGGGCTTTCTTGAGAGCGGAAAGACCTCGTTTATCCTCGACACGATAAGCGACAAGCAGTTCTCTAAGGGTCAGCGCACCCTTATAATTGCCTGCGAGGAGGGCGAGGTCGAGTACGCGCCCGATATCCTCAAGGCTGCAAAGGCAGAGGTGGAGTTCATCGAGGACGAGGAGGAATTTAATCCCGAGCACCTCAGCGAGTTGGTGAAGAAGCACCGCCCGACCCAGATAATGCTTGAGTACAACGGCATGTGGAGCCTCCGCACGATGGCGCAGAAGGCACCAAAGGACTGGATATTCTACCAGATCTTCATGTTCGTTGATCATTCCAAGTACCAGGTTTATATGAACAACATGCGCCAGCTTCTGTCCGATAATTTCTCAATCGCGGACATAGTAGTGTTCAACCGCTGCGAGAAAAACAAGGTCGACAAAAAGACCCTCCGCCGCAGCATAAAGGCTCTTAACCCGAAGATTGACATGATGTTCGAGTACACCGACGGCTCAATTGAACAGGGCTTCCAGGGCGACGACGAAATGCCCTACGACCTGAACGCAGACCCCATCGAGATAATCCACGACGACTTCGGTCTGTGGTATATCGACGTTATGAGCAACACCGAGCGCTATCTCAACAGAAACGTACGCGTAAGGGGCATGGTGTTCCGCGCATCTAACGTCCCGAAGGGGTACTTTGTTATTTCCCGCCGCGCAATGACCTGCTGCGCGAACGATATCCAGGTAGTCGGGATTCTGGTGAAGGCTCCGAACGCCGCCGACTTCAAGGACGGTGCATGGGTGGAAGTAACAGGAAGGATCATCGCCGAGAAGCAGTCGGCTTACAAGGGCGAAGGTCCAGTGCTTAACGCGGCTGAGATAAAGGAAACCGAAGCGGCTCCCAGCGAGCTTGTATACTTTAGCTGATGAACGGAAAAATTTTCACTGTCAGGCTCTCAGCGGACGAAAACGCCGTTGAGATACTTGACCAGACTCTGCTCCCGAACCGGGTCGAGTACCTCCGGCTGGAAACCGCGGAGCAGCTTTACGAAGCCGTCTTTAAGCTCCGGGTGCGCGGCGCTCCGGCGATAGGAGTCTGCGCGGGATTCGGAATGTACGTCCTGGCTCGGAAAATATCGGACGATATTCTGCCGAAGCTCCGCAGGGCGGGGGAGTACCTCGTTTCGTCGCGGCCAACCGCAGTAAATCTGAGCTGGGCTGTAAAACGAATGCTAGCCTGCGCGGAACGCGGCTATAGTTCCCGTGATGAGCTGCTTTCCGCCCTCCGGAGCGAGTGCACGGCTATTTGCGACGAGGACATAGCCACCTGCCGAGCTGTCTCTGAAAACGGGCTTTCCCTGGTGAAAAGCGGCGACGGAATACTCACCCACTGCAACGCGGGAGCACTCGCGGCGGTGGAGTACGGCACCGGGCTCGGCACGTTGCTGCTCGGAAGGGATCGCGGCTATGAGTTCCACGTTTACAGCGATGAAACGCGCCCGCTGCTCCAGGGAGCCAGGCTGACCTCGTTCGAGCTGAACCACGCAGGGATAGACGTGACGCTCATCTGCGACAATGCGGCTTCGCTGCTGATGAAGCAGGGGAAGATACAGGCGTGCTTCGTAGGCTGCGACAGGGTCGCGGCAAACGGGGACGTCGCTAATAAGATAGGAACGCGCTCGGTGGCGATAAACGCGAAGTTCCACGGGATACCGTTCTACGTGTTCTGCCCGGGCTCGACGATAGATTTCGGCTGCGCCACGGGCGACGACATCGTGATCGAGGAGCGCAGCGGCGAGGAAATAAAATCCATGTTCTTTTCCGAGCCTGTCGCTGAGCCGGAGGTCAAATGCTGGAACCCAGCGTTTGATGTGACTGACGCGGAACTTGTGACCGCGATAATCACCGAGCGGGGAATCGCGCGGTATCCATACACAGAATCACTAAAGCGGCTATACGCTTCGGAGGGAATATGAAAATACGCTTTTACAACGCCAAAATACTTACCATGCAGAGCGAGGATATCATCACCGGCGAGCTTCACACCGACGGCGATAAGATCACGTTCGCAGGCTCTGAGAATATCACGCAGGGCAGCTTCGACCGCGAGATAGACCTTACCGGCAAGCTGATAATCCCGGGATTCAAGAACGCGCACACTCATACCGCCATGACGTTCCTGCGCAGTTTTGCGGATGATCTCCCACTTAACGACTGGCTCTATGAGCAGGTTTTCCCGCACGAGGCGAAGCTCACCGAGGAGGCGGTGTACGTTTTCACTCAGCTTGGCAACATGGAGTACCTTACGAGCGGAATAACTTCCAGCTTTGACATGTACATGAAGCTGGACAGCTACGCGAAGGCGTGCGTCGATATGGGCTACAGAAGTGTTCTGTGTGGCTCCATCAACGATTTTGGCGGAACAGTTGAGGGTATCGAGGAGGAGTATAACAAGTTCAACCGCTTCGACCCGCTGATAAGCTACCAACTCGGATTCCACGCGGAGTATACGACCAAGCGCGGGACCCTGGAGGGACTGGCGAAGCTGTCGCAGAAGTACAAGGCTCCGATGTACACGCACTCAAGTGAAACGAAGTCGGAGACCGACGGCTGCCGAGAGCGCTACGGGCTGTCCCCGACGCAGTTCTTCGAAAAACTCGGAATGCTCGAGTACGGCGGAGGCGGATTTCACTGCGTGTGGTTCGATGAGGAGGACATGCGCATTGCCAGGGAAAAGGGACTGTGGATAGTCACGAATCCGTCGTCGAATCTCAAGCTGGCGAGCGGGATAGCTCCCCTCTGCGAGATGAAGCGCCGCGGGATAGACCGCATGGCGATAGGCACCGACGGGGCCGCAAGCAACAATTGTCTTGATATGTTCCGCGAAATGTTCCTTGTGACTGCATTGCAGAAGTACCGCGAGAATGACGCGGCGGCGTTCCCGGCGTTTGACGTGCTGAAAATGGCATGCACCGGCGGTGCGCTTGCGATGGGACTTACAAACTGCGACATGCTGGCTCCCGGAAAGCAGGCAGACCTTGCGGTCATCGACCTCATGCAGCCGAACATGCAGCCGATACACAATATTGCGAAGAATCTCGTTTACGCGGGAACAAAGCAGAATGTAGTCATGACTATGGTCGCCGGAAAAATCCTCTACGAAAACGGAAAATTCACGACGGTTGATGCGAACGAGGTCTACGAAAGGGCTGAGAAGCTCACACGCGAGATCTGCGGATAATACAAATAAGGCAATGCGGCAAGCGTTGCCTTTTTGCTATTGACAATCTCCTTATTTTATGGTAAAATAATAATAACAGTTATTGTTTTATATAATGGAGGGGAAAAATGAATTTTTCACGGCAGAGAGAGATAATATATGAACAGGTGAGAAATTTTCCGGTGCACCCGACCGCCGAGGAAGTGTACCGCGCATTAAAAAACGACAATCCGAATCTGAGCTTGGGAACAGTATACCGCAATCTGAATCAGCTCAGCGAAGCAGGAATGCTTCTTAAAATCCCGATAGCGGACGGCTCCGACCGCTTCGACGGCAGAACCGACCGTCACTATCACATGATATGCGAGAAATGCGGCAGGGTCTTTGACGTTGAGCTTGACTGCCTTGACGCGATACCGCAGACGGTGCTTCAGTCGACAGGGCATCACATAACCCGCGTAACGCTGAATCTGAAAGGCGTTTGCGCTGAATGCTCGGCTTCAGAACAAGGCTCCGAGCAATAATTACATCAGATTTGTGAAACAATTTCCTTTAATAAAAAACGACGCAGTGAAAATAATATAACTGCAAGGGCGAAGTGAAAACGCTTCCGCTCCTGTAAAAGATACGGAGCGGAAGTTCCGTATAATAAAAAAGGTTTTATTAAAGGAGAACAAGATTATGGCTTCTAATAAGCAGACCAAGAGCGCACTCAATTCCATGAAGATGCAGGCAGCCAGCGAGGTAGGCGTTCCGCTGAACTCCAACGGCTATAACGGCGAGCTCACCGCAAAGCAGGCAGGCTCTATCGGCGGTCAGATGGTAAAGAACATGATCGCAAGCTACACTCAGCAGAACTCTGCTCAGTAATCACGCTGAATAACGCATAAACAAATCCCTCCGCAGCAGCGGGGGGATATTGTTGTTTACAGAATGATACATATGAGACCGCCGCAGCCTTCGTTGATGATGCGCTGTATCGTCTCCTGAAGCTTCATTCTTGCGTCGGAGGGCATGCGGTAGAGCTTGTTGTGGAGCCCTTCGTTAACCAGCTCGTGAAGGGACTTCCCGAAGATGTTGCTTTCCCATATCTTTTTCGGGTTTTCCTCGAAATCGGTCAGCAGGTATGCGATTAGCTCCTCTGACTGCTTCTCGCTGCCGACTATCGGGTTTATCTCGGTTGTGATGTTCGCGGACATCATGTGTATTGAAGGCGCGCTCGCCCGCAGCCGGACTCCGTATTTGCCGCCCTGCTTTACTATCTTCGGCTCATCGAGCTTTAGTTCGTCCATCGTTGGCATGACGATCCCGTAGCCGGTCGCCTCGACTTCCTCGAGCGCGCCGCGGACGCGTTCGTATTTGTTCTTTATCTGCGCAAGCTCTATCATGCAGGGCATAAGGTCGCTTTCGTCGTGGAGTACTAGACCGGTAGTCTCGCCGAGTATCTGGTAGAACAGCTCATTTTTCAGAGTTATGTCGATGACTCCCGAGCCGGTGCCGAGGTCGATATCCTCCGGAATAACCCTTGAGGTGTACTCGCAGGCTGAGATCTCGTCGGCGCAGGATTTTATGCTGCTTATGCCGTCTATCTTCGCGGCGGCGGACTTTATCGTGCTGAAAAGCTCCCTGCGCAGCCAGTGGTCGCGGTCGAGAGCGGTGATCCATTTCGGCATTCTGACGCGTATCTCGCTGACGGGGAACTGCAAAAGAACCATTCCGAGAAGCTCCTTTATCTGTTCCTCGGTGAGGTCAAGGCAGTTTACCGCCATCACCGGCGCGGAGTATTTCTCCTGCATGGAGGCGGCAAGCGCGCGGCTTTCCGGGGAATCCGGCTTCTGGCAGTTGAGTATCACAACGAACGGCTTGTTGATCTCCTTCAGTTCGGAAACTATCCGTTCCTCCGCCTGCTGGTACTCCTCGCGGGGAATATCGGTAATGCTTCCGTCGGTGGTGACGACTATACCGATGGTGGAATGCTCCGTGATGACCTTCCGCGTGCCGACCTCAGCCGCCATGTTGAACGGGATCTCCTCCTCAAACCAGGGGGTCATGACCATGCGCGGAGCCTCGTTCTCAATGTAGCCGATGGCGCTCGGAACTATGTACCCAACGCAGTCGATTAGCCGGACGTTCATCTTGACGCCGCCGTCAAGCACGATGGTGACCGCCTTCTCGGGAACGAATTTCGGCTCGGTGGTCATGATGGTCTTGCCGGCGGAGGACTGCGGGAGCTCGTCGTTTGCGCGCTCACGCTGGAAATCGTCGGCGATGTTCGGGATAACCAGGGTGTTCATCAGTCGTGTGATGAATGTCGATTTGCCGGAACGCACCGGACCTACGATACCGAGATAAATGTTGCCGCCAGTCCTGTGTGCGATGTCAGAATAAATTGAGTGATCCATATTTCACGCTCCTTAAACTATCGGGATAACGACCATGCCGGAAAGCTCCGCGCTGCGGTCGGCGATCTCGTTTTCTTCCATGACTGCTTCGACTGTGGTGCCGCAGCGTTTGGCGATGTCCCAGCAGCTTTCGTGCCCGGTGGTGTAGCAGATTCGGAGCGCGAATTCATCGGAGCGCTCCTTCAGCTTATCCTGATGAACCGCCGCGCTGCTGATAACGCTGAACTGCCTTGAGTCTGTAAGCTCTGCGGAGATATCAGCCTGCACCGTGACGTCAACGCTGCCGTCCGAGCGGATAGCGAATCCGGTGTTGCTGACCGAAGCGCGGCAGCTTACAGAGGTGTCCGGGGTGACGTTCGCGGCGGGTATCGTATGCTCGAAGGCTTCCTGCTTCTCAGCGACGAACGGCGTACCGCCCGCGCATTTTCCAATCACCGTCATGCAGACCTGCCCGGTCACAAGCAGTCCGTTTTCGCCGTCAGGGCGGCAGGACACGCTGCAAAGTTCGCCGCGGCAGTCCCAGATAGAGTCGACTTCGCCGCCGTCGCATGCCACCGTTGATTTCACCGAGGCCTGGGAATCTGCGCGGCGCTGGTCGGTGGGTATTTTAAGCGAGGCAGTGGTAAGCTCGGTTTCGTATTCCGTCGAGTAGGCGTCGCAGGGAATCGCCACGGTGGATGTCTGGACGGCGCTGCACCGGCATTCCATCTTGAGTTCGCAGGAAATTACGCCGCTGTCGGATTTGGGAACAAGCTCGCAGTTCCTGACGATGAATTCCGGCGTGCAGGAGTGCTGGTCGGAAAGCCCCAGCATATCCAGTATCTGGCTGACCGGGATATCCGCAGTCATTTTTTCGAGTTCGTCGCAGCCGCTGTGCTCGTCGGTGTGAACTCCATAAAGCGCGCTTATGCTGACCGTCCCCTTGACTACCGCCTTGTTCGCGATAACACGCAGGTCGTCGATGCGCGGAACGGCGTCGCAGCTTATTATGTAGTCGATCCCGGGAGCGCCGGTCTCGATGTCCTCGCGGACGGCGAGCTGCTTGTCGGCGTAGATAGGCTCGGTGCAGCAGCTAACCTCCCGGGTGAGCACCTGCATGCCGTCCGGCAGAGCGGGCAGGGTGAATTTCGCAGGGCAGGTGACGGTAATGCGGCAGCTGATCGCTCCGCGGATATCGAGCCTCCTGCTGCTGACCGCGCGGCAGTTGCAGTAGTCGGTGCGGGGAACTACGGTGATACGGGGTTCGCCGCAGAGGTTTTCGGCTTTTCCGGCGATATCCACCGTTTTCGACCAGGTGTACCTCTGCTCGACGCAGTGCAGCGCGGTGCTGTTCTCAGCGAGGTACAGCACTTTGATGAGCACTACTCCATCAAGCATTATCTTGTTCCCTGATACCGCAGCGGAAATCACTCTCGGCGACAGACAGCATTTAAGTATCCTGAAGATCTCCGGGTAATAGTCCGGCAGCACATGGTCAAGCTCAACGCCCTGCTCGGTCTGACCGTCGAAAAGGGTCTCGGTCATGAACACCGCGTCAGCTTTTCTGTTCATTTCTTCCATTGTATCCTCCTTCACGGGTGCGTAGGTATTGCTTTCAACAGCAATATATGCTTGTTCGGGGGCTTATATGATGAGTTGTACGGAAAAAATATCCGGGGCGAAAAAATGTGCCAAAAAGTATTTGATTTATAGAGAGATTTGTGCTATAATAAATATGTACGCACTCAATGACTATTATTGATGTGATATATCTGCATAATCTCACGTGGAACTGAAATAATATATACAAAAATTGTTTCAGGAGGAAAATTCAGCATGTGCGATGAAAACAGGAATGAAGCTCCGTTTACTGAGGAGCAGAACCAGCAGATGATCGACAACGGAATGATAGCGACGGTCAACGCTCCGCATAACATACACTGTCTGTCGATAATCGGGCAGATCGAGGGACATTTCCTTCTCCCGCCACAGACCAAGACCACGAAGTACGAACACCTGATACCGGCGCTCGCAGCAATAGAGCAGGACAGCACGGTGGAGGGGCTGATGGTGGTGCTGAACACGGTCGGCGGCGATGTGGAGGCGGGACTTGCGATCGCGGAGATGATAGCGGGAATGTCGAAGCCGTCGGTTTCGATAGTGCTCGGCGGCGGGCATTCTATAGGAGTACCGCTGGCGGTCAGCACCGACGTGAGCTTTATAGTTCCGTCGGCTACAATGACTATACACCCGGTCCGCACGAACGGCATGGTGCTCGGAGTTCCGCAGACAATGACGTGGTTCCAGAAAATGCAGGACAGGATAACGCGGTTTGTGACCGAAAACAGCCGCATGAAGCCGGAGCGCTTCCGTGAGCTGCTGATGGAAAAGGACGAGCTTGTAATGGACATCGGAACCGTCCTTGAAGGCAGCGAAGCGGTCAGGGAAGGGCTGATAGACCACCTCGGCGGGATATCCGACGCGGTGCAGTGCCTGTACTCCCTCATTGAAAAGCGGAAGCCCGCAGAAACTGAAAAGCCTGCGAAGTCCTCCACAAAGGGGAAGAAATCGGACAAAGCAGAAAAGTCCGCCAAATCAGAAAAAGCGGAAAAGTCCGGAAAGACCACTGCGCACACAAAGCCGATGAAGCCCTCTGCGCAGAAAACCGCATTCGTGCAGCTAAGACCCGCCGAGACACAGAGCCGCAGGAGCGCACTGAATTCCGCAGACTGGCACGGCGACAGATAACCCGCCTCCGGGCGGATACATAACGATACATAAGGGGAAAAATATGGACATAATTACGGTAATTATTCAGGCGGTGGTGCAGGGACTGACAGAATTCCTGCCGGTTTCAAGCTCGGGACATCTGTCGGTAGTCCAGCATGTGACCGGAGTCAACGGGGAAGCGGCGCTCGTGCTTTCGCTGGTGCTCCACCTCGGAACGCTTGCAGCGGTTTTCGTAGCCTTCTGGGGCACGATATGGGGCATGATAAAGGAATTTTTCCTTACTATAGGCGACATCTTCACGGGGAAATTCTCATGGAAGAACATGAACGGAAACCGCCGCATGATGTTCATGGTGATTATTGCGACGGTGATTCTGGTTCCGTTTTACCTGGTTGAGGGATTCTTCACCGGAAGGCAGGGCGATGGAGACATAGTGTTCGAGGGAGCCGCATTCCTGTTTACTTCGCTGATTCTGTTCCTTTCGGACAGATTCGGCCACGGCACGCGCACGGCGGAGCAGATGACCGTCAAAGACGCGGTTACGGTCGGGCTTTTCCAGGTCGTCGCGCTGTTCCCGGGTGTTTCCCGGAGCGGCTCCACAACGGCGGGTGGACTGCTCTCTGGTCTTGAAAAGGAGACCGCGGTTACGTTCGCATTTATCCTCGGTATCCCCGCGATACTCGGCGGCAGCGTCCTGGAACTCGGCGACGCGCTGCATTCTGACATGGAGCTCGATTGGGTCGCTCTCGGAATAGGATTCGTCATCGCTGCGGTTGTTGGAATCCTCTCGATAAAGCTGGTCAGCTGGCTCGTCAAGAAGGACAGGTACAAGATATTCGGAGTTTACACCGCCGTTCTGGGCGCAGTCTGCGTGGCAGCGGGTCTGTGGGAGCACATTTCCGGAAACACGCTCCATTCCCTCCTAATGGGCTGAAATCACGTAAAGGAAGTCGGATAAAATGGCTGAGAATAAGACAACAAGACCGCGCTCCGGTTCCTCGAAGGGCAGCACCGGGCGCTCAAGACCATCAAAGAAGGCTCTCGAGGCTGAGCAGCTCAGGCTCCGCGAGGAGGCTATGAAAGCCAGCATGCGCCGCCGTCACATCGCAACGGTGATAATGTTCGCAGTCGGGATCGTCCTGACGCTCGCCGCGGTTATTCCCGCCGGGGAAGGCGAGGGCTGGCGCGGATTCTTCGACATAATGCATGGACTGTTCGGTTACTCCGCTTTCCTGGTCGGACCCCTTCTTATTTTTGTTGCGATACGTCTTTCCGCGTTCAAGGAAGGTCACAAGCTCGGCATGGATGTGCTCAAATGCGTTGGAGGCATTCTCCTGCTTTGCGCGGCGGTTCAGATTTTCTCCGTCGGAGCTGTTCCGGGCGAGAATTTCGGCGAAGTGATCGCGAATCTTTACAAAGACGGCAAGGAGTTCCGCGGAGGCGGCGTGTTTGCGCTGTTCATCGGCGGCTTGCTGCTTCTGCTGGGCAGGCTGGGAGCTACGATACTCATTATAATTCTGATCCTGGTATGCGTGCTTCTCTGCACCGGGATCACGGTTGCGGACTTCACCGACCGCATGGTGAAGCCAGTCCGCAATGCGAAGGATAAGGCGGTCGAGCACCACAACCGCATACGCGAGGAGAACCGCATAGCCGCGGAGGAGCTCCACATGCAGCAGGACGAAATAGAGAAAATACAGGCGGAGATAGACGCGGAGCAGCAGGAGAAGCGCTCCGTAGCCGAGCTGAGCCGCGCCGTGTTCAGCGTTTCCGACCCGGAGGAGCAAGAGCCGGAGCCGATAGTCGAGGATACGTCGGCGCATACTGAGCCTGAATCCTCTGAAAAGCCGCATATAATCGAGGTTCCGCGTCCCGAGCCGGTGAAGCCCGCCGAACCCGAGCTTCCCGCCGAGCCTGACCCCGCCGAAACTGAGCAGCTCCTTGAGGAGCAGCACGAGGACAGCGTGGACTACATGGCGGAGATAAAGGACTACATAATGCAGAAGAACCGCGCGGTTCTTGAAGAAGCTGAGCGCTCCGAGAAGGATCCTCTCGAGGACGAGGACGCGGAGCTTGTTCCGATAATAGACGCGCTGCACCGTTTCAAGGAGGAAAACCCGGAGAACGCTCCGGTGAGCAGCATTGAGGATCTCCCGGAGAATTCGATAACAAGCTCCGAGGAAAGCGAGCTTCCGTTCGACCTCGACGATGTTGCCGACGAGCCGGAAACAGAATCGCAGCCGCAGAAGGACGCCGCAGTTCCGGAAACCTCCGCGCCGAAGGCCGCCGAGCCTGAGCGCCCTGAGAATCCGGTAAAGCCTGAGATAGTGGAAGTTCCGCGCCCGGACAGACCCGTAACGCCGCCCACCGCACCAGCACCGGAACGTCCCGCAATGCCGCTTAAAAAGCCGGCTCCGGAGGAACTGAATTTCAGCGATGTTTACACGCTTCCTCCGGTGAATCTGCTGAATCCGGTTCAGAAGAAACTGACTCAGGCTGACATCGACAATGAGATCGACCGCAACTCCAGGAAGCTGGTGGAAGCACTCCAGAGCTTCGGAGTTCAGACCAAACTTGTAGGCGTGAGCCGCGGACCTTCCGTTACACGTTACGAGCTTCAGCCTGCGCCGGGAGTAAAGATATCCAAAATCACGGGCCTGCAGGACGATATCGCGCTGAATCTTGCCTCCGCCGGGGTGCGTATTGAAGCGCCTATCCCGAATAAGTCGGCGGTGGGAATAGAGGTTCCGAACAAGGCGCGGGACACCGTATTCTTCCGCGAACTGGTTGATACCACGGAGTTCAAAAAGAGCTTCGACAAGAAGCTCGAAACCGTTCTCGGCAAGGATATCAGCGGCGCAATGGTGACATGCAACATCGCGAAAATGCCGCACCTGCTCATTGCGGGAACCACCGGTTCGGGTAAATCGGTGTGCGTAAATTCCATCATTATGAGTATCCTGATGAAATCCACCCCGCAGGACGTGCGCCTGATAATGGTCGACCCGAAAAAGGTGGAGTTCATGATGTACAACGGAATCCCGCACCTGCTTATCCCGGTAGTCACCGACCCGAAGAAGGCGGCGGGCGCGCTGGCATGGGCGGTAAACGAAATGCTGAACCGCTACAAGCAGTTCTCCGACAACAACGTGCGCGACTTCACCGGCTTTAACGAGCTTGCAAAGGACCCAGACAGCGGGCTCATGAAGATGTCGCACATAGTAATATTCATTGACGAGCTGGCAGACCTGATGATGGCTTCCCCGAAGGACGTCGAGGACAGCATAGTGCGCCTTGCCCAGATGGCAAGAGCCGCCGGAATGCACCTTGTTATCGCGACCCAGCGCCCGACGGTCAACGTCGTGACCGGTCTGATAAAGGCGAATATCCCGAGCCGTATCGCGCTGATGGTGGCTTCCCAGACGGACAGCCGCGTCATACTTGACGTAAGCGGCGCGGAGAAGCTCCTTGGAAACGGCGATATGCTGTACATGCCCGTGGGACTTCCGAAACCGGTCAGAGTGCAGGGCTGCTTCGTTTCCGATAAGGAAGTCGAGCGCGTTGTGGAGTTCATCAAGCAGACCTTCCAGGCTGAATACGACGAGCTTGTCATGGAAGAGGTCGAGCGCCAGACTGAGATGGTGGCTTCCGCGCAGGACAGCAAGTCCTCCGGGAATTCAGACAGCGGCGACATAGACACAAGCGACGAGCGCCTGGAGGAAGCGATAGATTTCGTTGTGGAATCCGGAACTTGCAGCACATCATCGCTGCAAAGACGGCTCAAGCTGGGCTATGGAAGAGCCGCGCGGCTTGTCGATATAATGGAAGAAATGGGAATAGTCGGACCTCTCGAGGGCAGCAAGCCCCGTCAGGTTCTGATGACAAAACAGGAATGGGCTGAGAGGAAACTCCAGCAAAGATAAAGTGAGGGAATTAAAATGCCGTTTTTGCCTGTAAGCAGACAGGATATGGAAGAACGAGGAATAGAGCAGCTTGATTTCATCTGTTTCACCGGTGACGCTTACATCGACCACCCGACCTTCGGAATTGCGATAATCTCGCGAATGATAGAAGCGGCTGGGTTCACGGTCGGACTTATCGCGCAGCCGTTGTGCGACGCCGATTACATGAAGCTTGGGAAGCCGAAGTACTGCTTCATGGTGAGCGGAGGCAACATCGACAGCATGGTGTCGAACTACACAGTTGCGCTGAAAAAGCGTTTCGACGACGCGTATTCCCCGGGAGGAAAGGGCGGCAGGCGTCCCGACAGGGCGCTCACGGTCTATTGCCAGAATCTGAAGCGGCTTTACCCGGACGTTGAAATATCCATAGGCGGCCTGGAGGCTTCGCTGCGCCGTTTCGCGCATTACGATTACTGGAGCGACAGCGTAATGCCGTCGGTTCTGGTGAGCACCGGAGCGGATTACCTGATGTACGGCATGGGTGAGGTCACGCTGACCCAGATGCTGAACAATTTTAAGGCGGGGCTTCACTTAAAGGACATGCACGACCTGCGCGGCATATGCTACCTCACGGAGCCGGAGAACACTCCGATAGGCGCGGTGCAGTGCGACAGCTTCGAGATAGTCCGCGATAACAAGAAAGCGTACGCAAAATCCTGCCGCAAGCAGTACGACGAGCAGGACGAGGTGTACGGCAGGACGATAGTACAGCGCCACGGAAACATGATGCTGGTGCAGAATCCCCCGCAGCGCAGCGTAACGCAGGCGGAGTTCGACTATACCTACGAGCTGCCGTACATGCGCATGTACCACCCGATGTATGAGAAGGAGGGAGGAGTTCCGGCTATCCAGGAGGTGGAGTTCTCGATAACACACAACCGCGGCTGTTTCGGATTCTGCAACTTCTGTTCCATCGCCCTGCACCAGGGAAGAAAAGTGCAGACCCGCAGCGAGGATTCCGTTTACGAGGAAGCCGTGAAGCTCTCTGAGAATCCGCGTTTCAAGGGATATATCCACGATGTCGGAGGCCCTACCGCGAATTTCCGGCACCCTTCCTGCGAGAAGCAGGAGAAGTACGGCATGTGCAAGGGGAAAAAGTGCCTGGCTCCCACGCCGTGCAAGAACCTCATCGCCGACCACAGCGACTATATCAGGCTGCTGCGCCGCCTGCGCTCCATCAAAAAAGTGAAGAAGATATTCATTCGTTCGGGAATCCGCTACGATTACATGCTCCAGGACAAGAACAACGACTTCCTGGACGAGCTGGTGCAGTATCATGTCAGCGGTCAGCTCAAGGTAGCTCCGGAGCATGCCAGCAATAAGGTACTCGACCTGATGGGAAAGCCGCATATCGAGGTTTACGAGGAGTTTGAAAAGCGGTTCTACGCAGCCACGAAAAAGTGCGGCAAGGAGCAGTACCTTGTACCGTACCTGATGTCGAGCCACCCGGGCTGTACGCTTGAAGAAGCGGTGGAGCTTGCGGTGTTCCTTAAAAAGCACAATATCCGCCCCGAGCAGGTGCAGGATTTCTACCCCACACCGGGAACTATTTCCACGGCAATGTTCTGGACGGGGCTGAATCCGTACACGATGGAGCCGGTGTTTGTTCCGAGGACTCCGGAGGAGAAACGCATGCAGCGCGCTCTGCTCCAGTATTTCAAGCCGGAAAATCACGACATAGTTGAAAAGGCGCTCATCATGGCGAAGCGCAGGGATCTCATCGGAACCGGCAAGGACTGCCTGATAGCTCCGTCGCCGCAGAGAGCTGCGCAGCGCGGCGGAAGCTCCGAAAGAAGGAAGCCCGGCGCACGCAGCCAGCAGAGCGCCCCGAAGCAGCAGTACCGCAGTTCCGGACACAACGCAACTAACGACCGCGAGAGGGGGAAACCGAATGGCAGGAAAACAGCGCAGACAAAAAAGCATGCGGGAAAACCCCGCGGCTAAGATCATACTGGTAGTTTTCGCGGTTTTCATGCTGTTTTCGCTGGTGATATACGCCAACGATGTAATATTCAAGTTTGATTTTATCCCGTCAGCAGACGATATAATATCCTGGCTGAACGGCAAGTCGAACGCAGTCACTGTCGCAGACGGCGAGATAGCAGTGCATTTTATAGATGTCGAACAGGGCGACTGCGAGCTGATAGTTTCCGGTGATAAAACGGTACTTATTGACTGCGGCGAAAAGATACATTCCGAACGCGTCAAGAATTATCTGAAAAATCAGGGAATACGAAAGCTTGATTACATCATAGCCACCCACCCGCACGAAGACCACATCGGCGGCATGGCGGAGATCATGAAAGAATTCACGGTCGGAACCGTCATCATGCCGGAGGTTCCGTCGGATCTTCTGCCCATGACCCAGAATTTCGAGGACATGCTTGACACGATAGACCGCCGCGGTATTACCGCGGAGTATTCCAGGCTGGGAAGGACGCTCGACCTCGGAAACGGCGCCGTGCTGGAGTTCCTGGCTCCGGTGCATGATGATTATACTAATCTGAACAATTACTCCATAACCTGCCGTCTGGTACACGGAAACAAGTCGTTCCTGTTCACCGGGGACATCGAACGCGCCGCGGAAAGCGACATTCTCAACAGCGGCGAGTACATCAGAAGCGACGTGCTGAAGGTCGGACATCACGGCAGTACGTCGTCGAGCACGCCGGCGTTTATCGAGGCGGTAAGCCCCGAGTATGCCGTGATAGAGGTCGGCGAGGGGAACTCCTACGGACACCCGAAGACGGAGGTAGTCAACCGCCTGCTTTCGCATGGCTGCTCGATCTACACAACGATGGACAATGGAAACATAGTGTTTACCTGCGACGGCGAGAACTTCAGAATTTACACCGACCAGCAAACTGGAGATTTCCGGCAGGATACGGAGGAAGCCGCATGATAGTCGTTGACAGGATAGAGGAAGATTTTGCCGTAGTGTATTCCGGAAACGCCCGGAAGGATATACCGCTGAGCGAGCTTCCGCAGGGAGTTCACGAGGGAAGCATACTGAGGGAAGTCCCCGGAGGCTACGAGCTTGACGAGGCGGCGGAGCAGGAAAGGCGCAGGGCGATTTCTGAAAAAATGCGAAGATTGTTTAAGTAGACCCACGGAACAGGGCTTCAGGTAAAAATGAAGTCCTGTTTCTTGTGAAATTACACAAAAACCATGCGCTGACATCAGTAATTATAATTAAAACAACGTTTTTTTCTCAAGTCCCTTGTAAGGTGGAAAAAAAAGTAGTATAATAAAGAACGATGTAAAATTCTAATGTGAAGGATCGTGAATTAATTGGTAAGAAATGACTTACGTAACATTGCAATAATCGCCCACGTTGACCACGGCAAGACTACCCTGGTCGACGAAATGCTCAAGCAGGGCGGCGCATTCCGCGAGAATCAGGTAGTAAGCGACCGCGTAATGGATAACAACGCCATTGAGCGCGAGCGCGGAATCACAATTCTTGCGAAGAACACTTCCTGCATGTACAACGGCGTAAAAATCAATATCGTCGACACCCCCGGCCACGCTGACTTCTCCGGCGAGGTAGAGCGTATCCTCAAGATGGTAAACGGCGTTCTTCTGCTGGTAGATTCCTTCGAAGGAACAATGCCGCAGACGAGATTCGTCCTCCAGAAGGCTCTGGAGCTTGGTCACAAGATCATCGTCGTTGTCAACAAGACCGACCGTCCCGACGCCCGCAATAAGGAAGTCGTAGACGAGGTGCTCGAGCTTCTGCTCGATCTTGACGCTTCCGAGGAGCAGATCGACAGCCCTGTAATTTTCTGCTCCGGCAGACTGGGACTTTCCTCCTACGACCCCGACCAGATGGGCACAGACTTCAAGCCGCTTTTCAATAAGATACTCGAGCATATCCCGGCTCCCGAGGGCGACCCCGACGGCGAGCTCCAGGTGCTTGTATCATCCATCGACTATAACGAATACGTCGGCAGAATCGCCATCGGACGTATCGAGCGCGGCAGAATGCGTAAGAATCAGGACGTTATCGTGTGCGACCACCACAACCGCACCGCGCCGTTCAGAAGCAAGATCGTATCCCTCTACCAGTTCGAGGGTCTGAACAAGGTCGAGGTTGACGAGGCAATGGTCGGCGATATCGTGTGCTTCTCCGGTATCGAGGGCGTTACCATCGGTCAGACTATCTGCTCCGTTAACTGCCCCGAGCCGCTTCCTTTCGTGAAGATCTCCGAGCCGACGGTTGAAATGACATTCTCCGTAAATACCAGCCCGTTTGCCGGCAGAGAGGGCAAGTTCGTAACCTCCCGCCAGATCCGCGAGCGCCTGATGAAGGAGACACTCAAGGACGTATCCCTGCGAGTGACCGACAGCGACAAGCTGGACGCATACAATGTAGCAGGCCGCGGTGAAATGCACCTGTCCATACTCATCGAGACCATGCGCCGCGAGGGTTACGAGCTTTCCGTAAGCACGCCGCGCGTACTCACCAAGGAGATCGACGGCGTACTCTGCGAGCCTGTTGAGCGCCTGGTTGCGGACGTTCCCGGCGACGCAGTAGGCGCCGTAATGCAGAGCATGGGTCAGCGCAAGGGCGAGATGATCTCCATGCACCCCATCGGAAACCGCACACGCCTTGAGTTCCTGGTTCCGTCCAGAGGTCTGTTCGGTTACAGAAGCGAGTTCATGACCGACACCAAGGGCGAAGGCATCATGAATTCCACGTTTGATTCCTACAAGCCGTACTTCGGCGATATCCCGAGAAGAACTGTAGGCTCCCTCATTGCCTGGGAGACCGGTCCTTCCATCACCTATGGTCTGTTCAATGCTCAGGAGCGCGGTACGCTGTTCATCGGCGCAGGCGTTCCGGTATACGAGGGCATGATCGTCGGCGTTTCTCCGAAGGCAGGCGATATTGTCATCAACGTGTGCAAGAAGAAGCACCTCACGAATACCCGTGCTTCCGGCTCTGATGACGCTCTGCACCTTATCCCGCCGAAGCAGATGAGCCTTGAGGAGTGCCTTGACTTCATTCAGGATGATGAGCTTGTTGAAGTAACACCGAAGAACATCCGTATGAGAAAGGTTATCCTTGAGCGCGACCTGCGACTCAAGAACGAGGCAAAGACCAAGAAGTAACAGAACAGCAGCCGCACGACATCACGCGCGGCTGTTTTTATGAGGTGAGTATGTACAAAGCGATATTATGGGACGTCGACGGCACCCTGCTGAACTTTCTCAAATCAGAAAACGCGGCAATAAAGGAGTGCTTCCAGCATTTCGGGCTTCCGGAATGCACCGACGAGATGGTCGGAGTGTACTCCGCGATAAACGAAGGCTACTGGAAGCTCCTTGAGCGCGGGGAGATCACAAAGCCGGAGCTTTTCACGCGGCGGTTCCGCGACTTCTTTGGGAAGATCGGAGTGACCTGCGATGAAGCGGAGTTCAACGCGCTGTATCAGCGCACGCTTGGGAGCCACATTTTCCCGAACGACAACGGAATTGAGCTTGTCCGGTCGCTGAAAGGGCGCGTCCATCAGTACGCGGTGACGAACGGCTCCGCGGTCGCGCAGGAGCGTAAGCTGAGCGTATCCGGGCTTGATAAGCTGTTCGACGGTATCTTCATCTCGGATAAGGTAGGCGCCGAAAAGCCGGCCACGGAGTTTTTCGACCGCGTATTTGAGCAGATTCCCGAGAACAGGGAAGATGTGATAATCGTCGGGGACTCCCTGACAAGCGACATCAGAGGCGCAAACAATGCCGGAATAGCCTGCTGCTGGTACTCGCCGGAACCCTCGGAGCCTCCCGCAGATCTTCGTATAGACTACACGATAACCGACCTCAACCAGATAACCGAGATAATATAAAAATATCCCCGGAAGCGAACTTCCGGGGAATCTTTTACATCATCGGGGCAAACAGCCGAAGTATGGCACGGCCGATGCGCTTGAAAATATTGATGTGAATGCAGTCCGAGTAGGTTATCTCCTGGCAGACCTTGAGTGTTTCGAGGTAGTCGCGCTTTATATCGGGAATGCACTCGCATTTGTACATCCAGGAAGCGCACTCGAAGTGCAGGTAAAGGCTTCGGAAATCAAGGTTGATCGTGCCGACGACCGCCGCCTTGTCGTCCGAAACGAAGTTTTTCGCGTGAATGAATCCGGGGGTATATTCGTAGATTTTCACGCCGTATTTTACGAGCTTACGGTAGTGCGCGCGGGTCACGGCGAAAACGAACCACTTGTCCGGAATGTGCGGCGTGATGATGCGGACGTCAATTCCGCTTTTTGCGGCGAGAATGAGCGCCGTCTGCATTTCGTTGTCGATTACGAGGTAGGGCGTGGTGATGTACACATAGTCCTCGGCGCTGTTGATTATATTGAGGTAGACGTTTTCGCCGACCGGTTCGTCGTCAAGCGGGGAATCGGTGAACGGCACCACAAGGCCTTCTCCGCGGCAGTCCGCGATTTCCTCCGGTCGGGGCATGTACTGGCTGTATTCGTCGGGCTTGCTGTGGGTAAGGAAGTTCCACATTGCAAGGAACATCATCGTGAAGCTCCAGACGCCCTCGCCCTTGAGCATAACGGCGCTGTCCTTCCAGTGGCCGTACTTTTCGTATTCGTTGATATATTCGTCGGCGAGGTTAATGCCGCCGGTGAACGCAGTATGACCGTCGATGACAAGAATTTTACGGTGATCGCGGTTGTTCATTTTCGCCGACCATATCGGCCGGAATTGATTGAATACCCTGCACTTTATGCCCTTTTCCTCAAGAATTTCGTTATACTTGTAGGGGAGGGTAAACAGGCAGCCGATATCGTCGTATATCATGCGGACGTCAACGCCCTCTTTCACCTTCCGTTCGAGGATATTGAGGATAGTTCCCCACATTTTGCCCTCGGCGACGATAAAATATTCGAGGAATATAAAGCGCTGAGCCTTTTCCAGCTCCTCTATCATTGCGGCGAATTTCGCCTCGCCGATAGGAAAGTAGGTAGTTTTGGTGTTTGCGTAGACCGGATAGCCTCCGTAGTTGTAGAGGTACTTCGCCTGCTTTTCAGCGGCGGTGTTGTCCCGGTGGAGAGCGCTCATAAGCTCGTTGTTCTGCGGGAGCAGCAGCCGGGCTTCATCGTTGTACTGCGTCATTCGTTTTCGCAGACGGTCGCCGGAGTGGCTGTTGCCAAAGAAAACGTAGAACATCACGCCGAAAATCGGGAATGACAGGATAGCGAACATCCACGCCATTTTGTAGCTCGGGTTAATGTCCATATTATAAATGTACAGTGAGAGTATCACACCCAGAAGCACGAACGCGAAGTAGGAGTAAGTATACTGCGTGCCGAACGACAGGAATATTACCACCAGGTAGGTGAGCTGTAAGAGTATGCCGATAACGCATACCGTCGTTCGGTTGAATATCTTTTTAAGTAATTTTGTTAAAAAATGCATTTATTGTCTCCTTGCTATGGATAAAACCACCTCTTATATTGTATGCAAAAATTACGGATTTGTCAAGGGCACAAATCCACAAAGTGTGAAAAAAGCGGCAGCTTTGAAGCCGCCGCCTGAATATTTAGTTGTTTTCCGCCTCGGAGGTCTTTTTGGATCTGCCAGAATCCGGCACAACGTAGTAAACACGTTCGTCCGGCATAGCGAAATCCAGCTTGCTGCGCGCCATATCTTCGATGTACTCGTCCATATCGGCGTCCTCGTCGAGATATCTGCGGATCTCATCGTTGGAGTCCTCCACAGCGGAGGTCTGTGCTACAAGATCTTCATATTGCTGCTCGTAGTTGCTGATGGAAATATTGGTTGACACGATGGAAACAACAACGAACACCGCAACCATGATACCTGCGGTAAATGCGAGCATTTTAAGTATGCTGTGCTTTCTTCTGGGCGTTGTTGCTTCGTATGACCTGAGCCTTAATGACATGACCTGTTTCACTTCCCCTAGTATGAACTTTACGGCTTTCTTTATTATACACTATTTTAACCTTATTTTGCAAGGGTTTGCGGAGCTTTTTTTCAGCGCTCAGGCAAATTTTGTTGATTTCCCCAAATACGCCAGCCCACACATGTGCAATAGCGCCAAAAAGTCTGCTGAAAATTCTGCCGAAAAAGCGGAAAACCGCCGACAGAGCCGACCGAACCGCCCCCGCGACCGCATTTTCAACGATGTTTAGGAGCCTTCCGAGCGTTGTAATGTAGGTGAAAATCCCCGCGCCGAACCCGAGCACGGTGTATATCCTGATGTAGTTCCCGAGGGAAAGCGACAGCTTGGTAACAGCGCCGGCGGCGATGACGAAAAATACGATGTCGCAGACGAACGTCACCACCTGGAAGGGAAACATAACGCGAATTATTCGCAGTATTTCATATACGACTGCAAAAATCAGCCCGGCGGCGAACGCGATCATGAAGCAGTCCGGAATCGAATATGCCATAGCGCTCACCTGAAAAGCTTTCCGAACATGTTTTCGGAGCTGCTGAAGCTGTTGTAGCAAAGGCTCTTTATATCTCCGAACATCGACAGATCGCCGGTTTCTGCCTCCAGCGCCCTGACATGGAGATCCCTTCCGCGGACTACCAACTCGCCCATTATCGTGTTGAGAACTATTTTTGTCTCAGAAAAGCTGTCGATGTCCTTTACGCCGGAAATGCGGAGCTCCCGGCGGTTTTCCATAATAACGTTATGCGGCTGCGACGAATTCTGCATAAAGCACCTCCTGCCTGATTTGTACAAGTATATTCAGGCAGGAGGCGTAATATTACAGGTTCAGACGACCTCGTAGAGAGCGGCTGCGTCCTCTTTTTTCGTGAATTCTTTGACATCAAGCACGCGCACCTTGAGCGGCTTTGCTCCGATGCTGATCTCGATGATGTCGCCTTCCTTGACATCGTAGGAAGCGCGGGCGGGCTTTCCGTTGACGGAGACCTTCTCCGCGTCGCAAGCCTCGTTTGCAACTGTTCTGCGCTTTATAAGTCTTGAAACCTTGAGGTATTTGTCTAATCTCATTTCAAACCTGCTTTCTGTAAAACAATAGCGGCAGGCAAGCAGCCCGCCGCGTTTTGTCAGTCAAATCGGTTCAGATCAATTACTCGCTTACAGCGTCCTTGAGAGCTCTGCCTGCCTTGAATGCAGGAACCTTTGTAGCAGCGATCTCGATCTTCTCCTTGGTGCGGGGATTGATACCCTCTCTAGCTGCACGCTCGCGTACCTCAAAAGTACCGAAGCCTACGAGCTGAATGGAGTCGCCCTTTGCGAGGGTCTCTGTTACGGTGTCTACGAAAGCTGCGAGAGCCTTCTCGGAATCCTTCTTGGTAAGACCAGTCTTCTCAGCAATAGATGTAACTAATTCTGCCTTTGTCATGTTGTTTGAACCTCCAAATTAATTATATAATCCAACGGTTACTGACCGTCAAATATCACTTTCATAAGCTCCGCGAGTTCGCTTTCTGACATCTCGTCGAGCTTTTTGCCCTTTTCTGCCGCCATTTTTTCGGCGCGGCTGAAGTTTATTATAAACGCATTTGAAGCGTATGTCAAGGCTTTTTCGCCGTCGATTTTCAAAATTCTGTCCAAATTACAAAAATCGAGCAGCATCTTTCCGCATATCTGTTGATTTTGCGAATTGACCTCAAAGCCGTTTGCCTCCAGCATATCAAGCTCCGCGCGTATCCTGTCTGCAAATTCCTTTGCTGAGTTCATCGGATATCCGGCTCTTGAAGCGCGCTTGCAGAGCTTTTCTCCGCGAAGCAGGGCAGGGAATGTGTTAGGTACGCTCTCCAGCGTCTCAGTAAAGGTTTCCTGGTGCTTGGATTCACGTTTCAGCGCGTCCCAGTTCTTGAGGACTTCCTCGCTGCCGTCCACCTTGACCTCGCCGAAAACATGAGGGTGACGATAAACCAGCTTCTGGCAGATATCATTGCACACATCGTCGAAATCGAACGTTCCGTTTTCACGTTCGATCTGCGCATGGAATACTATCTGGAGCAGCAGGTCGCCAAGCTCTTCGCGAAGCATTTCGGGGCTGTTCTTGTCGATGCCCTCACATACCTCGTAGGTTTCCTCGATAAGATCGGTGCGAATACTCTCGTGAGTCTGAACCTTGTCCCAGGGGCAGCCGTTTTCGGATCTCAGAATTTCGATGATTTGCCTGAGGTCGTCGATACTGTATTTGTCCTTGAAGTCAAAGTTTGCCATAATATACACCAGCCTTTTATTTAAGCCCTTTTGAGGCGATACCTTCTATATATTACCCTATTTTCGCGCTTTTTTCAAGGGGTTTTATAAATTTTTTCCGGCAGATTTTATTAATCGGCGCTTTTTACGAAAATCCAATGTTGAAATTAGTGATATTCCATAAACAATAGCGCCTGCAAACACTGCTGTAATGACGTTTAGAGGCGATGGCAGCGCGTTTTTCACCACCTGGAACACAAGCGCGGCGGAAACTCCGCAGAGCAGCGAGCAGAACAGCGGACGCTTCACGCAGGCGAAAACACTGATCTTCCCGCCGAGTTTTCTTCGTAGAATCAGCGACCCGGCGGCAGCCATCACGATGTAACCCGCGGCGGTGGAAACAGCGGCGCCGGAGATATTCAGCGCGGGAATTGATATCAGCAGCGGATTCAGCAAAGCCTTGAGAGCAACAGCGCAGCACATGAGAATAAGCGGGATATGTGCCTTTCCGATAGCCTGGAACACTCCGAACATAGCCGAAGCGATTATCATGAAAAGACCTCCGGCGCACAGAACCGCGAAGGCTCCGGCACAGGCGCTGACCTCGGCTGTGCGGCTGCGGTACAGCATGGAGAGCAGCGGTTCCGCGAGGACGGCGGCTCCGACGCATGCCGGGAATCCGATAGCAGCCGCGGCGCGGAACAGCGTACAGCAGCCCTGCGCCGCTGCGTTTTCGTCTTTGCGTTCCCATGCGGCGGCGATTTCCGGCACGGAGGTCTTTTCTGTCATGCCAGCAAACGAGGGGATCAGCATGAACATTGTCATTGCGATCCCGGTGTAGCTTCCGTACATGAAGTTTGCAAGTCCGGGAAGTCCTCCGGCGGCGGGTAGTATATCAGAGAATTCGCGCTGGAAGTATACAGCGTTCATTTCAGCGGAGGCTTTCAGAGTGCGGGTGACGGTCAGCAGGTCGATGAAGGATACGCAGTTCATTACTAAGGCAGAAGCCGCGACCGGTATTATCTCGCGTATCAGCCGGAATCCGATTACGCGTTTCCTGTCTGCCGGAGTGCTGTCCGGCGCGGGGTATGTGCGGCGCTTTCGGTCGGATATCAGCAGGGAGATAAGACCGCACAGTTCGCTCAGGGAGACCGCCGCGATTGCTCCGGCAGCGGCATAGGGAAGCGCGGCGGCGTAGGCGGAGGAGTAGTCCGCATATTGCATGCCGAAAACGTCCAGCCCGTTATCAAACCGGTATTTTGCATAGAACACCACCCCGTAGCTGAGGGCAAGTCCGGCGGCGGCTCTGGAAACAGCCTCGGCGACTGCGGCGGCTGCGGAAGGAACTACGTCTGAAAGCCCCTCGTGATAGCCGCGCAGCACGGAAGCTATGCAGCATATCATTACTGCGGGGGAAATGGCGATTACCGCCGGAGTGCTTTCTGGAGAGCATGCGATGTGCTCAGCAAAGAATGCGGAAAACAGCGCGACCACAAGCGTACCTGCAAGTCCCAGTACGGAGAACAGCGCGAGAGCCGTCCGGCGGGTGCGGAGCGCGTTTTCCGGGCGTCCTGCGGCGATGTTCTGGGCGGTGAGCCTCATCATTACAGCGGGGATACCCGCGGCGGTCAGGGCGAATACCGGGGAGTACAGTCCGTACGCGGTGGAGAAGTAGCCCATGCCGGTTCCGCCGAGAATGTTCGCGAGTGGTATTTTGAATACTGCGCCGACTATCTTTGTGATAGTCATGGAAGTGAACAGTATCGCGGTGTTTTTCATATATTTCTTGTTCATCGGAGTTCCTTTCGTTGTATATGGCGTGTCCTGGTAAATTGTATTTGCGATACTGCGTAAATATTACATCGATCCGGTGTGACCAAAAATGCGGCGGATTCATACAATAAAGCAGCGATAGCATCGCAATTCTAACGAAAGGAGTTTATCCGAATGAACAAGATAAACGAGTGCGAAGCGGCACGGAACGTAGGTTACGCATACGTTCCATGGCAGCGCATGGAAAAGGTGTACCCGCCGAACAAGGCGCTGTGTGTGGGCACGATATTTCCGGAGCTGAATATAACGATCGACGAGTACGAAAGGGGGCTTTGGAATGGGAAATAACATGTATCGCCGTCCGGGACCGCCTCCGCGTCCGCCGCGCCCGGAGTCTCAGCGCACAAACAGCGCAAGCTGCGAGGAGCTCCTTCGTGCGATAGCCGAGGCGGATTTCTTCGCGCAGGATCTGAAACTCTACCTGGATACCCATCCTGACGACAAGCGCGCGGTAGAGATGTATGCGGAAGCGTGCCGTCAGTACATGGCGTGCAAGGCTGCATTCGAGGACAGCTTCTACCCGCTGACTGCCAGCAGTGCGGGCAGGGACGGATGCTGGGACTGGCCCGAAGGCGTCTGGGCGCCGTTCAAGTAAGGAGGCGGAGCGATGTTTGTTTTTGAGAAGAGAACGCAGATCCCGGTCTGCATAAAGAACCGCAATCCCCGGCTTGCGGGTATAATACTGGAACAGTACGGCGGAGCTGATGGCGAATTAAGCGCGTCGCTGAGGTACCTTTCCCAGCGGTTCACAATGCCGGATAACATGGGCAAGGGGCTTCTTACGGACATAGGCACCGAGGAGCTGGGGCATCTTGAGATAATCGGCAGCATAGTAGGACAGCTGACCGACGGAGAAGGGGCAAAGAGCTTCGATAAGTATGGGAACGGCGATTACTACGCAGGGCATGCAAACGGAGTTTACCCGGTCAATGCGGCGGGAGTACCATTCAGCGCGGCTTATTTCGCGGTGAAGGCCGATCCGATCGCCGATATCGTCGAGGACATGGCGGCGGAGCAGAAGGCTCGCGCGACTTATGACAATATACTTCGCCTTTCGGACGACCCGGACGTCAACGAGGTGATCAAATTCCTGCGGGCGCGTGAAGTCGTACATTTCCAGCGTTTCGGCGAACTCCTGAACCACTATCAGAGCAGCATTAAGTAAAAAACAAAACATCGGCGGTTCGGAGTCCGCCGATGTTTTTCTTGACGAGATTATTGAGTTGCACTGCTAATGGAGCAGCTCCTGGAGGAAAGCGGGAAATCCCGCAGGGAAGCCCAGGAAACCGCAGTGTTCTGCCAGGTCGATAACATGATGTACAGCGCGCTTCCCCGGGCGGAGTTTCTCTATACCCAGCAGATAGGCAGGCAGATAGGAAGGGGAGGGACTATGTGCGACTACACTTTCAGAAAAAGATAACCGCTTTCTATTGACAAACCTGCTCGGAGATACTGTAATTATAGTATAAAAAAGAGAGGTAGATAGAAATGATTCACGTTAAATTACAGCTTGGCTGCCTGCTGGTAATTCTGTATATTGTGATAAGCTACATCAAGGAAACCACAAAGACCAAAATGAAATGCGATCACTTCTTTGACGCGCTTATGATAATCACTCCCTGGGCGGTTTTTTTCGATGGATTTACAGCATGGACGGTCAACCATATGGATATAGTCCCCGACATGGTTAACAGGATTGCGCACCTGCTGTTCTTCCTTCTAATGGATCTGACGATCATCATTACGACCGCGTATACATTTGACCAGCTTCTCGGATTCCGTAAAAAGCGGCACATACTGTACCTCGGGATTCCGGGAATCATCTCGCTTTTGCTGGTCTGCCTTGGAATAGGCGACCTCCGCTTCATCGAGGGCGCAACAACGTGGTACTCCATGGGCTTTTCCGTGTACGTCTGCTATGCAACGATAATCCTGTATTATGGAGCTGTGCTGTATTTTGTGATTTCAAGACGGCGCTTCCTGCCGAAGGATAAGGTTCTCGGAACACTGTCGTTCATTGTGATAGCGGGAGTGATACTGGTAACTCAGACCATCTTCCCGGAGGTTCTGCTGACCGCTATATTTCCGACTATACTCCTGCTGGGAATTTACATTGACTTCGAGAACCCCGCGATCCGCAAGCTGACGATGTACACGGACGAAATGGCGGACGGATTTGCAACGATGGTCGAGAGCCGCGACAACAACACCGGCGGACATATCAAGCGCACAAAGGCGTACGTTACGCTGATGCTGAATAAAATGCGCGGCGACAGCTGCTACCGCAGGGTGCTCAGCCGGGATTACATAACGCATGTTATAAACGCCGCTCCGCTCCATGACGTAGGAAAGATAGCGACCCCGGACAGCATTCTCCAGAAGCCCGGGAAGCTCACCGATGAAGAATACGCCATCATGAAGCGTCACGCCGCAGATGGTGGAAAGATAATCCAGCAGACCTTCCGCGACCTTGACGACGCGGACTTCCGGCAGATAGCCTACGAAGTTGCGAGGTTTCACCACGAAAAGTATAACGGAAAGGGCTACCCGGACGGCCTGAAAGCCGAGGAGATACCGCTCCATGCAAGGATAATGGCAGTCGCGGACGTATTCGACGCCGTATCCCAGAAGCGCTGCTACCGCGATGCAATGCCACTGGAGCAGTGCTTCGACATAATCAGAAGGGGGAGGGGAACGGACTTCGACCCCGACCTTGTTGACATCTTCCTGGATTCAAAGGAAGAGATAATTCAGCTTATGAACGCAAACGACGCCCAGGAAGAAGAACAGCCGTGACGCTTCGCAATACAAAAAAGCTGCCCATATCCGGGCAGCTTTTTTCAGTTATCATTCTGGGAATTCTGTTCTTCCTGCTGGAGTTCAGCGCGGTATTTTGCTTCTGCGGCTTCGCGCTCGGCGATCCGCTCCTGAATCTTCTTTGCGCGGTGCTTCTTTCTGAGGAAAAATGCGAGGCTCATTGCGCCCCATATTACAAGAAGCGCTCCTATCGCGATTCCCATTATAATAAGCGATAATGCTAAGTAATCGTCCATGTCAGCCCTCCGTGCCGCTTTCAAAGTAGCTTTCCAGGTACTGCCTGAAATTTTCAGGGCTGCGCTGGATACGTTTTTTTATTGAATCCGCCTCGGTCTTGTCTGCCACGGATATCGTAAGGTAGTACTTCTGCCTGCCTGTTTTTTCAGACTTGATGGTGACGCCTATCGTGCAGGTACCGTTTTCGTGTTCGGCGTAGCGCACTGAAACGAGCGAATCCTTCTTAATTTCATCGCGGGTGTAGACCTTCACGGCCTCCTCGAACATCTTTTCGCGGATCGACTGCGGAAGTTCGCTGCCGAATTCCCTTGCAGCGGCGTCGCCGAGCCTGGTGTTTGAGTATACCGGAATACCGTTGACTTCCTGGCAGGTGCAGAGCCTTCCGGTGATGCCGTCCAGCGCTTCCATAAGGTCGAAATAATTTACCGCCTGTTCGAGCGAGGTTATCTCGATAAGCTGATCGCGGTTGAGCGGGCAGCCGATACTGTATAAAAGATGGCATACCAGTATCCGTATTTTATTCACATCGTCTATTCGTATTCTCGGTTGTTCTTTCATCGTATCACCACTTTGAATAATTGAGCAGGGAAAGTAACATGGGATTTACAGCTTTCCTTCGGAGGAAAGCGCGGAAACCAGCGCGATATTCAGCGCAGCCTCAACGCACGGAACCGCGCGCGGAACTACGCAGGGGTCGTGCCTTCCCTTGATGACGAGCTCCTGCTCGGTCATATTCTTGAAGTCGACGCTGTTCTGCGGGCGCGAAATTGAGGGCGTAGGCTTGAACGCGGCGCGGAATATAACGGGCATTCCGGAGGAGATCCCGCCAAGTATGCCGCCGTGGTTGTTGGTGAGCGTTACGACCTTTCCGTCCCTCAGCGCGAATTCGTCGTTGTTTTCGCTGCCGAACATGTCCGCACAGCCGAATCCGTTGCCGAACTCGATTCCCTTTACCGCCGGAATAGCGAACACCAGCCGGGATATTACGTTTTCCAGACCGTCCATCATCGGGGAGCCGACGCCCGCTGGCATTCCAACGGCCGCGCATTCAATAACGCCGCCAACGCTGTTGAGCTGCTCCCTCGCTGAAAGTATCTCGGCGCGCATTTTTTCCTCGGCTTCGTCTGATAACACCGGGAAGCTCCTCGACTTTACAGCCTCAAGCTGCTCTGCGGACACGTTCATCGGGTCGAATGCTTCGTCGGAAATACCGTGCAGCGAACGGATATGCGCTCCGGTCGTAATGCCGCGGCTTTTAAGTATCTGTGCGCATACAGCTCCCGCGAACACCAGCGGAGCGGTTATTCTTCCCGAGAAGTGACCGCCGCCGCGCGGGTCGTTTGCGCCGTTGTAGCGGAGGAATCCCGTGTAATCTGCGTGCGCCGGACGCGCGATGTGCGAAATGTTGTTATAGTCCGCGGAGTGCTGCTCGGCATTGAATATGACGGCGGCAAGCGGAGTTCCGGTCGTCCTGCCCTCGTAGAATCCCGAAAGTACCTCCGGGAGATCCTTTTCAAGCCGGAGCGTGGACGTGCCGTCTTTTTTTGCGGCCCTGCGCGCCATGAATTTCCCGATCTCCTCAAAGTCGAGCGGCTCGCCTGCGGGGAGGTTGTCAAGCACGACGCCTATGCCCCTGCCGTGGCTCTCGCCGAAAATGGAAACGGAGATACCGCCGTTAAACAATGACGACATCGTATTCACCTCCAAGCGCTCTGAAATCCTCGAAGAAAGTGGGGTAGCTCTTTGCAACGCACTCGGCGTTGGTAATGGTCAGCGTGGAGGTGCACCGCTGCGAAGCAATGGCGAGGGACATTGCGATACGGTGGTCGTTGAAGCTGGAGCATACGCCGCCGGAAAGCTCCCTGACGCCTGTTATCTCAAGCTCGTCGTTGACTATGCGGACGTTCGCGCCCAGCGAATTCAGCACGGTGGAGATAGAGACCAGACGGTCGCTTTCCTTTATGCGAAGGCGCTTGCAGCCGCGTATGTGGGAATCTCCCTCGGCAAATGACGCGAGCACGGTAAGGATAGGAACCAGGTCGGGAATATCCGAAGCGTCCACGTCGAAGCCGGAGTAGCTTCCGTTAATTGTGATCATGTTGTCGATGATGCTGAATACTTCGCGGTCGCCCTGTACGCTTGCGGGGTTTATCCCTGCGATGTCGATACTGCTTCCGAGGGCGTTTGCAACTGCGAAGAACGCCGCCTGCGAGCAGTCGCCCTCCACGGAGTACTTCGCGGGTTTGAACTGCTGAACTCCCTTAATGCTGTAGTTTCCGTTGAATTCAAGCGTTTCAATGCCGAAATCGCGCATGCAGTGAACCGTGATATCAGCGTAGGGCTTTGATTGCAGCGGGGAAGTCAGCTGAATAGTGCTGCTTCCCTCAAGGAGCGGCATAGCGAACATAAGTCCGGTGATGAACTGCGAGGAGATGTCGCCGGTCACGGGGTAAACGCCGGAATCGAGCTTTCCCTTAATATGGTATGGGAGCGTATCGGAAACGAACTTCACGCCGTGCTTCGGGAACTGCTCCAGATAGGGAGTTATCGGCCGTGTAGGGAGCTTTCCGCAGCCGGTGAACACTGCTTCCACGCCAAGCGCGGCGGCAACCGGAATGATGAACCTCAGCGTTGAGCCTGACTCACGGCAGTTTATCTCGGCGTATTCGGGAGCCTTCTCGATACCCTTGACATAGGTGACGCCGTTTTCGGTGCGTATTTCTGCTCCGAGGGCGGTCAGCGCCTCGGTGGTCGCGTCGATGTCCTCGCACTGGAGCACGCCGGTTATCTCGCTCTCGCCCTTTGCCAGAGCGGCGCAGATGAGGGCGCGGTGTGAAATGCTCTTTGACGGAGGAATAACAACTCTGCCGGACAGAGTGCGCGGTTGTATAACAATATTCATATGGCCTCCTCAGCTTTTCAGGAACTTCTCGTAATCTTCGGTGGACATGCTGACGACCTTGCTGTCGCCTATTCCGGAGCAGATTATGATGTTCATTCCGGAGGAAAGGCGCTTTTTGTCGCCGAGGGAGTATTTATACAGTGTGTCTATGGGCGCATTGTCCGTGAGCGGCAGATGACACTTCGCGAGCAGTGCGTCGAGCTTTTCTGCTGTGCCTGCGGAGCACATTCCGAGGCGCTCTGCAATGTGAGTGAACGTGCTCATTCCGATGGCTACGGCATACCCGTGGGTAATGCCGGTGTAGTTGTAGTACTTTTCGATAGCGTGACCGAGCGTATGACCGAAGTTAAGAAGCATTCTCTCGCCCTTTTCGCGCTCGTCGTTTTCGACCACCTGAGCCTTGATGGAAACGCAGCGGGTGATGATATCCTCAAGATTATCGCGGACGTCCTTTTCGACGAGAATATCGAAAAGCTCCCTGGATTTTATCATGCCGTACTTCACGACCTCCGCCATACCATCGGCGAAGAACTCCGGCGTCAGGCTGTCGAGCGCGTCAATGTCGCACAGGACGAGCTGCGGCTGATAGAAAGCGCCGACAAGATTCTTGCCGCCTGCGATGTCGACGGCGGTCTTGCCTCCGACTGAGCTGTCAGTCTGGGCGAGAACAGTGGTGGGGATCTGTACGAAGCCTATACCGCGCATGTATGTAGCCGCAGCGAATCCGGTGAGGTCGCCGACTACTCCGCCGCCGAGCGCTATGAGAGCGTCCGAGCGGGTGAATCCCTTTTCAGCGAGGAAATCGTACAGCCCGAGGAGCGTAGCGTGGCATTTTGAAGCCTCCCCGTGCGGGAAAACATACTTTTCGGCGCTGAATCCGCTTTCAGCAAGGGATTTCATCAGCCGTTCGGAGTAGAGCGGGTCAACGTTGTCGTCGGTTACTACGCACACGTGCCTCGCCTTTATTGCCGCGGAAATATATTCGCCTGATTTATCCAGCAGGCCGCCGCCTATGAAAATATCGTAGCTGCGGCTTGCGTTTACGTGAACTTTTTGCATTCGGATTATCCTTTCAAATATTATAATCTACATCATTATAACTCATTTGCGCGAAAAAGTCAACCATTTAGACCTGAAACCGCTTTCCTTCCCGCAGATTACTATTTTACCGAGCCATAGGAGCATATGAATGTTTTTTGTGAAAAGGACTTTACATAAAGCGCAAAACGTGATATAATAAGATGTAAAGCCTAAAATTAGACACAGGCAAATCCAAATCTCAGGAGGAATACATAATTATGGGTATGACGATGACACAGAAGATCCTCGCAAAGCATGCAGGGCTTGACAGTGTTGTTGAAGGGCAGCTCATAAGGGCTAAGCTGGACATGGTGCTCGGCAACGATATCACCAGCCCGGTCGCTATCAACGAATTTCAGAAGAACGGCTTCGACAGCGTTTTTGACCGCACGAAGATCTCCCTTGTAATGGATCACTTCACCCCTAACAAAGACATCAAGGCGGCAAAGCAGTGCCAGCAGTGCCGCAGCTTTGCAGATAAATACGACATCGTGAACTACTACGACGTAGGAAACGTGGGGATCGAGCATGCGCTCCTCCCTGAAAAAGGACTTGTAGTACCCTCCGACTGCGTGATCGGCGCGGACAGCCACACATGTACATACGGCGCTCTCGGCGCGTTTTCCACCGGCGTAGGCTCCACTGATATGGCTGCCGGAATGGCTACTGGCGAGGCGTGGTTCAAGGTTCCCTCCGCCATCAAGTTCAACCTGACCGGCAAGCTTGGCAAGTGGGTTTCCGGCAAGGACGTTATACTGCACATCATCGGAATGATCGGCGTTGACGGCGCTCTGTACCAGTCCATGGAGTTCACCGGCGACGGTCTGAAGAACCTTTCGATGGACGACCGCCTCTGCATGGCAAACATGGCTATCGAAGCAGGCGCAAAGAACGGCATTTTCGAGGTCGACGACGTTACGCTCGAGTACGTAAAGGGCAGGACAGACCGCAAATTCGAGGTGTTCAAGGCTGACCCCGACGCGCACTACAACCGCGTTATCGACATCGACCTCTCCACGATCCGCCCGACAGTGGCATTCCCGCATCTTCCTGAGAACACAAAGACCATCGACGAAATAGGCAAGATGGATAAGATAAAGATAGATCAGGTAGTTATCGGCTCATGTACCAACGGCAGGTACTCCGACCTGGAGGCTGCCGCAAAGGTAGTAAAGGGCAAGCATGTTGCAAAGGGCGTACGCGCTATCGTTATCCCTGCAACACAGCAGATCTATCTCGACGCTCTGCGCAGCGGTCTGCTCGAGACCTTCGTTGAAGCCGGAATGGTAGTTTCCGCACCGACCTGCGGTCCCTGCCTCGGCGGACATATGGGTATCCTTGCTCCTGGCGAGAGAGCAGTCTCCACCACCAACAGAAACTTCGTCGGCAGAATGGGCGACGTTACCTCCGAGGTATACCTTGCAAGCCCGGCGATAGCTGCGGCAAGCGCCCTGACAGGCTATATCTCTGACGTACAGGAATAAGGAGGTCTCATAATGAAAGCACACGGAATCGTACATAAGTACGGCGATAATGTAGATACAGACGTAATAATCCCGGCTCGCTACCTCAATACCGCAGACCACAAGGAACTCGCTTCCCACTGCATGGAGGATATCGACAAGGATTTCGTGAACAAGGTGAAGCCCGGCGATATCATGGTTGCTAACCTCAACTTCGGCTGCGGAAGCTCCCGCGAGCACGCCCCGATCGCCATCAAGGAAAGCGGCATTGCATGCGTTATTGCTTCCACATTTGCAAGAATTTTCTACCGCAACGCGATCAACATCGGTCTGCCGATACTCGAGTGCGACGAAGCCGCAAAGGACATCGACGCAGGCAACGAGGTCGATATCGACTTTGACACAGGCGTTATCACCAATGTGACCAAGGGACATAAATATCAGGCTCAGCCGTTCCCTGAGTTTATCAAGGAGATAATCAACAAGGGCGGGCTTCTCAACTCTCTCAAGGGCTGAATGTAACTGGGGGCGTTTCTGTGATAATCAATATTCAGAACGTTCTGCGAACTTCGCAGCTTTCAACCGAGATTCTCGCCGGTATTGCCCGCACGGGGGATTATACCGCGCAGCTAGACTCAAATTACTACCGCGAACGCCTGAGTGATTCGCTCCTGACCGCGGTAGTTTACTGCGACAAGACCGTCAGGGGTGTCTGCGTTTGCAAACTCTCGATGATACCCGACAGCTGCGAGATAGATTCCATCTGCATTGAGGAAGGATTCCGGCGCAAAGGGCTTGGCAAAAAGCTCCTGGCGCATTCGCTGAGGAATATGCGTTCGCAGCATATCAAGACCGCCTACGTGTGGGTCAACGACGGGGACGCGGAGGCTGTGGAGTTCTTTACGGCTTTTGGGTTCAAGCCTGACGGAAAGCGGCACAGCGGAGGTTCGCGCTTTAAAATCGACATATATTAGAAAGGGGTATTCTATGGAAAAGAATATCGCAGTTATCAAGGGCGATGGTATCGGTCCCGAGATAGTGACTGAAGCTATGAAGGTGTTGGACAAGGTCGCAGCAAAATTCGGACATAAGTTCAACTACGAGCAGCTTCTGATGGGCGGCTGCTCCATCGACGCAAACGGAGTTCCGCTCACAGACGAAACCATTGAGCGCTGCAAGGCGTCCGACGCGGTTCTGATGGGAAGCATCGGCGGCGACACCACAAAGTCTCCGTGGTACAAGCTTCCTGCTAACCTCCGTCCGGAGGCTGGACTGCTGAAGATTCGCAAGTCCCTGGGCCTTTTCGCGAACCTGCGCCCCTGCCTTCTGTTCAGCGAGCTTGCTTCTGCATGCCCGCTCAAGACCGAGATAAGCGAGAAGGGCTTTGACATGCTCATAATGCGCGAGCTTACCGGAGGTCTGTATTTCGGCGAGCGCCGCACCAGCGAGGTCGACGGCGTTATGACCGCAGTCGACACCCTCAGCTACAACGAAAAGGAGATCCGCCGCATAGCGATCAAGGCTTTCGACGTAGCAATGAAGCGCCGCAAGAAGGTAACGAGCGTTGACAAGGCGAACGTCCTCGACAGCTCCAGACTGTGGAGAAAGGTCGTTGAGGAAGTAGCAAAGGACTACCCCGAGGTAAAGCTGGAGCATATGCTGGTCGACAACTCTGCAATGCAGCTCGTAAAGGATCCCGCGCAGTTCGACGTCATGGTGACGGAGAACATGTTCGGTGATATCCTTTCCGACGAGGCTTCGATGATCACCGGCTCCATCGGAATGCTTCCTTCCGCCAGCATGAACGAGACCAAGTTCGGTCTGTATGAGCCGTCCGGCGGCTCCGCGCCTGACATTGCGGGTCAGAACAAGGCAAATCCGATAGCGACTATCCTCTCCGCTGCAATGATGCTGCGCTACTCCTTCGACATGAACGACGAGGCGGACGCAGTAGAGAACGCAGTACGCCAGACCATCAGGGACGGCTACCGTACAGGCGATATTATGTCCGACGGCATGAAGCTCCTGTCCTGCACAGAGATGGGCAGCAAGATCGCCGAGTACATTTGATGAATGACTCAAGCCGTGTTTTTACACGGCTTTTGGGCTTTTCGCCGAAAATTTCTCCACAAGAAGGGATTTTCATGGTGATTACATTGAAATAACGCAAAACGGTTGCATTTGTATTAAATTTAGGTTATAATTAAGATAACGGTTTTTGAAAGGAGCATTTTTCAAAATGTACAGTGACATTGTAGATACCATCGGCTTCCTCGGACAGTACGACAGCGAAGTTGCCGACGCGATGAACCTGGAGCTGAAGCGCCAGAAGAGAAATCTTGAGCTTATCGCCAGCGAGAACATAGTTTCTCCGGCAGTAATGGCTGCTATGGGCAGCGTGCTTACCAACAAGTACGCTGAGGGCTATCCCGGAAAGCGCTACTACGGCGGCTGCGAGGACGTTGATATCGTAGAGAACATCGCCATCGAGCGTGCAAAGAAGCTTTTCGGCGCACAGTTCGCAAACGTTCAGGCGCACTCCGGCGCACAGGCTAACACAGCGGTTTACGTCGCTCTGCTCCAGCCCGGCGACACCGTAATGGGCATGAGCCTTGCACACGGCGGTCACCTGACCCACGGCTCTCCGGTCAACATTTCCGGCAAGTTCTACAACTTCGTATCCTACGGCACAAACGACGAGGGCTTCATTGATTACGAGGAGCTTTACAAGCAGGCGAACAAGTGCAAGCCGAAGCTCATCGTAGCAGGCGCGTCCGCATATCCCAGAGTTATCGACTTCCCGAAGCTCGCTTCCATCGCAAGAGCAGTCGGCGCGTACCTGATGGTAGATATGGCTCACATTGCAGGTCTGGTAGCTGCTGGTCAGCACATCAGCCCGGTTCCGTATGCTGACGTTGTTACAACCACCACTCACAAGACCCTGAGAGGTCCTAGAGGCGGTCTGATACTCACAAACAACGAGTACATCGCAAAGAAGATCAACTCCGCTATTTTCCCGGGCGTACAGGGCGGCCCGCTCATGCACGTTATCGCAGGCAAGGCAGTTTGCTTCGGCGAGGCTCTCAAGCCTGAGTTCAAGACATACGGCGAGCAGATCGTGAAAAACGCGAAGGTTCTCGCTGACACCCTTCTTGAAAAGGGCTTCAAGCTGGTATCCGGCGGCACTGACAACCACCTCATGCTGGTTGATCTCCGTCCGTTCGACATCACCGGTAAGGACCTCCAGAACAACCTTGACGAGTGCTACATCACTGTTAATAAGAACGCTATCCCGAACGACCCGCAGAAGCCTGCGCTCACTTCCGGTGTCCGCATAGGCACTCCGGCAGTCACCACGAGAGGTCTGAAGGAGGACGACATGCGCGTTATCGGCGAGTGCATCTACCTCACCGCGAAGGACTTCGAGAGCAACAAGGAGAAGGTGCGCGGCATGGTCAACGAGCTCTGCGCGAAGTATCCGCTCTACGAGTAATTTGATTTTCTGTTCTCCCTTGCCCGGCGGCAGGGGAGGACTAAAGGAAATACGGTTAGCAAGGGCTATCAACAAACTGAATGATGAGGAAAAATACAAATGACAACTGTTAAGAATACAGAAGTTTTATATCAGAACTACAATTCCGTTGCTCCGCTTGGACTTATCTGCATGAACGGCACCCAGGAGCTGGGCGCAAAGATCAACAGCTACCTCGAGAGATGGGCAGACCGTAACGGCATGCCCCACGACGATTACATGATCGAGTGCCAGTGCCCGCGTTTCCAGTCCGGCGACGCCAAGGGACTTATCAAGAGCACCGTCCGCGGCAAGGATCTGTTTATCCTTGTAGACGTAGGAAACTACAGCTGCAAGTATCAGCTCTTCGACCAGGAGAACTGCATGTCCCCCGACGATCACTACATGGATCTGATGAGAATTATCCAGGCGGCAAGCGGAAAGCCCCACCGTATCAATGTGATCATGCCTCTGCTTTACGGCGGACGCCAGCACAGAAGAAGCTATCGTGAGTCCCTCGACTGCGCAGTAGCGCTTCAGGAGCTCCAGAGAATGGGCGTTTCCAACGTTGTCACCGTTGACGCTCACGACCCGAGAGTATGCAATGCAGTTCCGCTGATGGGTTTTGATAACGTTATGCCTTCTTATCAGGTGCTCAAGGCGATGTTCGCTGATTTCCCCGACCTCGTTGTTGACAAGGATCACTTCATGGTAGTAAGCCCGGACGAGGGCGCGCTCCAGAGAAACATGTTCTACGCTTCCGTAATGGGCGTTGACATGGGAATGTTCTACAAGCGCCGCGACTACTCCGTTATCGTGGACGGCAGAAATCCCATCGTTGCTCATGAGTACCTCGGTACTTCCGTTGAGGGCAAGGACGTATTCGTTGCCGACGATATCATCTCCTCCGGCGAGTCCATGCTCGACATCGCCAAGGAGTTGAAGGCTCGCAAGGCTAAGAGAATGTTCGCTTATGCGACCTACCCGATATTCACAAAGGGTCTCGCAAAGTTCGACGAAGCATATGAGAAGGGTCTTATCCACGGCGTATTCGGCACCAACCTGACCTATCGTACGCCTGATCTGCTCAAGCGCCCGTGGTTCAAGGAAGTTGACGTTTCCAAGTACCTCGCGTACTTCATCGCTTCCATCAACCACGATACCTCCATCAGCAATGTTATCGACCCGCACGAAAAGATCAAGGCACTCCTGAGAGAACACAGAGGTCTTTAAAATGCCCTTAGCAGACAGAATACGCCCCGCCACACTCAACGATGTGGTGGGGCAATCCCATCTGATAGGAAAAAACCGCCCGCTTACAAAAATTATTGAAAGCGGACGTATTCCTAATATGATATTTTACGGTCCTTCCGGCGTCGGAAAGACCACAGTAGCGCGAATAATCGCGGATTCAGCCAACATGCGGCTTCACAAGCTCAACGGAACCAACGCCTCCACTGCGGATATAAAGAGCGTGGTGTCGGAGGTCGATACGTTCCTCGGCTGCAACGGGATATTGCTGTACCTTGACGAGATACAGTACCTGAACAAAAAGCAGCAGCAGAGCCTTCTTGAATACATTGAGGACGGAAGCATAACGCTTATTGCTTCCACAACGGAGAATCCGTATTTCTATGTATACAATGCGATCCTGTCCCGGAGCACGGTATTCGAGTTCAAGCCGGTTCAGCCCGCAGAGCTTGAAAAGGCAATACGCCGCGGATTTTCACTCATGACGGAGGAAACCGGCGTTGAGTACCATCTCGACGACGAAGCGGTAAGGTACATCAGCCGCGGCTGCGGCGGTGACGTTCGCAAATCGCTGAACACGGTGGAGCTGTGCGCGCTGACCTGCACCGATGGTGAGATCACTCTGGAGCTTGCTCAGGAGCTGACTCAGCGCAGCAACATGCGCTACGACCGCGACGGAGATCAGCACTACGATCTGCTGTCCGCGCTCCAGAAGTCGATACGCGGCTCGGACGAAAACGCTTCGCTCCATTACGCGGCGCGGCTTATTGAAGCCGGTGACATAATTTCGCTGTCGCGCCGTCTGCTGGTCATCGCCAGCGAGGACATCGGACTTGCGTATCCGCAGGCCGCGATGATAACCAAAGCGTGCGTAGATAATGCAATGCAGCTCGGGCTTCCGGAAGCGCGCATTCCCCTGGCGCAGGCGGTAATAATGCTCGCGACCTCGCCGAAGTCAAACAGCGCAGAAAAAGCAATCGACGCGGCTCTCGCGGACGTCAAAAACGGACAGTCCTACGATTTCCCGCGTCAATTGCAGAATGTTCATTGCGATGGAGAAGGCGCGGCGGTCAAAGGTCAGCATTACCTGTACCCGCATGATTATCCCAACCACTGGGTGAAGCAGCAGTACCTCCCCGACCCGCTGAAAAACCGGGTCTACTACGAGTACGGAGAGAACAAGCTGGAACAGGCAGCCAAGGATTATTGGAGCCGCATTAAAAAATAGTCTCGATCAGCTTCGGTGATTCGTCGGTGGAATAACGCCAGCGGTCGATGTGACCGGAAGTGAGGAAATACTTCAGCTCATTGTCGCGGTACGTCTCGCTGGACGTATTCACGATGATGAGCTTTATTTTCATCTTTTCCGGATTGATAGCCTTTATGTAGACGCTCGCGCAGTCGTTTACATGTACGTCCTCGCGAAGCTCCGCAAGGCCGGCGAGGTTCGGGGTCAGTTCCACGAATATGCCGTATTCCTCGATGGAGCGCACAATGCCGGTTACTGTTTCTCCGGGTTCAAACAGGGAAGCGTTCTCCTGCCAGGTTCCGAGGAGTTCCTTGTGCGACAGGCATATTCTTCCGTTATCCACCGACTTGACAACAACGTGGATATTCTGCCCAACCGAGAAACGATCCTTCGGGTGAGTTATCCTCGACACGGATATCATGTCGATAGGGATAAGCGACGGAATACCGCAGCCCACGTCGACGAAGCAGCCGAACGGCTCCAGATGAGTTACCCGTGCCGGGATAATATCGCCGGAGGTCAGCGAGCAGAGGTAATCGCGCATGCAGCGCTCCTGCGCAAGCCGGCGGGAAAGCACCGCGTAGGTCTCGCCGTTTTCGTTCTCACGGAAATCCGTTATCACGAAGGCGACCGGCTTGTTAACGCGGGATATCAGCGCGATGTCCTTTGTGGTTCCCTCGGTGATGCCAAGGGCGCCCTCCTCCCGGGGGATAAATCCTTTCATACAGCCGAGGTCGAGGATCAGATTGTGGTGACTGTCGCATATAATGCAGGGAGCTTCCAGAATCTTCCCGGAAGTCATGCATTCGCTGAGGGTGTAGTAAGACAGCAGGGAACTCCTGTTGTCTGCGGTGCCGATAAGGCAGCCTTCAGGCAGATACTCTGTCATTTTGTACCTCCAGATGAATTTTTTCTGTAAATAATATGACGCAGCAAGTGCAATTATTCAAATGATACAGGATATTTATACAGTTACTTCATGTGTTTTTAGTAATCGGCTGTGAATGCTGTGAGAAATTGCCACAATAATGTTCAAAATACACTCCTGCTGTTAACAGGAGTGTATTTGTATTTATTATGCCTCGGGAGCCATCAGCCGTACCATTACAGCCTTCTGAGCGTGGAGTCTGTTCTCGGCCTCGTCGAAGATCTCATCCGCATGCTGCTCGAATACCTTTGCGGTGATCTCTTCCTCGCGGTGAGCGGGCAGGCAGTGCATTACCATAGCGTCGGGCTTAGCGGAAGCCATTACAGCGTCGTTGATCTGATAGCCCTTGAATACCTCGCGGCGCTTAGCGGCTTCGCCCTCCTGACCCATGGAAGCCCATACGTCTGTGTAAACCACGTCGGCGTCAGCGGCAGCTTCGACAGGGTTGCTGATGATCTGGAACTTTCCGGGGTACTGCTTTGCGAAGTCGATGATGGTCTGGTCGGGAAAATAGCCCTCCGGGCAGCCGAGGGAAACGCTCATACCTACCTTGAGAGCGCCTACTGTCAGGGAGTTCGCCATGTTGTTGCCGTCGCCGATATAGCAGAACTTCAGACCGTCGAGCTTGTTCTTGTGCTCGCGGACTGTCTGGAGGTCGGCGAGGACCTGGCAGGGGTGGCAGTAGTCGGTCAGACCGTTGATTATCGGGATAGAGCCGTACTCAGCGAGGTCCTCGACTTCCTTCTGAGCGAAGGTGCGGATCATAATACCGCTGAGATAACGGGACAGAACGCGCGCGGTGTCCTGAACCGGCTCGCCGCGGCCGATTTGAAGGTCACGTGAAGAAAGGAACAGCGCCTGGCCGCCGAGCTGGTACATACCGGTCTCAAAGGAAACGCGTGTTCTTGTGGAGGACTTCTGGAAGATCATACCGAGGGTCTGACCCTTGAGAATGTTGTGTGGAATGCCGTGTTTCTGCTCGTACTTGAGCTGGTCGGCAAGGTTCAGAATGTCGGTGATCTCTTCTGTGCTGAGATCAAGCAGCTTTAATAAATGCTTCATTGTGGATTTCCTTTCATATCAGGCGTTCAGCAGACCGAGCAGGATCTCAAGCCCCTTGTCGATCTCTTCGTAGGTGATGGTAAGCGGGGGAAGCAGACGTATCTTCGTCTTTGCGGTCAGCAGCAGCAGTCCCTTGTCAAGAGCCGCCTTTACAACGTCGCCGGCCTTCTTGTTCTTGAGTTCAATGCCGATCATCAGACCCATTCCGGAAACGGAAGCGACCTCCGGGGAGGTGAGCAGCTTCTCGCGAATGTACGCGCCCTTGCGTGCAACTTCGTCCAGGAATCCGGGCTTGTTTACGGTCTCAAGCACTGCAAGTCCGCCTGCGCAGGAGATGGGGTTTCCGCCGAATGTAGAACCGTGGGTTCCGGCGGTCAGGACATTAGCGCACTTTTCTCCGGAGAGGCATACGCCGATCGGAACGCCGCCAGCCAGTCCCTTTGCGAGGGTAGTCAGGTCAGCCTTCTTGCCGAAGTTGTCGCCTGCAAGGAACTTACCGGTTCTTCCGACGCCGGTCTGAACCTCGTCTGCGATGGTGAGGACGTCCTTTTCAGCGCAGAGTCTGTAGATCTCGTCTACAAATTCCTGCTGGAGAGCCATGACGCCGCCCTCGCCCTGAATGTACTCAAACATTACGGCGCAGACCGTGTCGTCTAGCTTAGAGCGGAGATCCTCGATGTTGTTGGCCTCAACGTTGACGAAGCCTTCAACGAACGGGAAGAAGTAGTTGTGGAACACGTCCTGACCGGTTGCGGAAAGCGTGCAGAGCGTTCTTCCATGGAAGCTGTTCACGAGGGTGATTATGTTGCTTCTGCCCTTGCCGTACTTGTCGAAGCTGTACTTACGTGCGATCTTGATTGCGCATTCATTGGCTTCTGCGCCGGAGTTGCCGAAGAACATATCAGTGTAGCCCGCGGTCTCGCAGAGAGCCTTCGCGAAATCAGCCTGCACCTTTGTGTAGTAATAGTTGGAGGTGTGCTGAATCTTGTGAGCCTGGTCGCAGATAGCCCTGACCCAGTTTTCGTTGCAGTAGCCCAGCGAGTTAGTGCCGATTCCGCTGCCGAAATCTATGTATTCCTTGCCGTTTTCGTCTACCGCCTGTCTGCCGGAGCCGCTGTCAAGAACCAGGTCGTACCTGCCGTAACTCGGCATAACGTATTTGTTGAATTGTTCTATTGTACTCATAATGACCTCTTACGGAATTATCATCGTGCCCGCACCGATGTCGGTGAGAAGCTCGATAAGGATAGAATGCGGGATACGCCCGTCGATGATGTTGGTCTTTTTAACTCCGCGGCGGACTGCTTCAACGCAGCAGTCAATCTTGGGAATCATTCCGCCGGATATAATGCCCTGATTCTTGAGGTAGGGTACTTCGCTTACGCCGACTACCCTGATTAGAGTGCTGTCGTCGTCCTTGTCCTCAAGCAGACCCTTGATATCGGTCAGAAGAATGAGGTTAGCCGCGCCCATTTCAGCCGCGATACGTGCGGCTGCGGTATCCGCGTTGATGTTGAATACCTCGCCGTTCTTTCCGGAAGCCACAGTGGAAACCACCGGAATGTAACCATTGTTGAGTGCGGTGTTGATGGAATCCGGGTCGATCTCAGTGATATCGCCGACAAATCCGAGGTCGGGGTTGAGCTGCTTCGCCTTAATGAGATCCCCGTCAAGGCCGCAGAGACCCATCGCCTTGCCGCCGGCACGCTGGAGGAGCTGCACCAGGTCTTTGTTTACCTTGCCGGCGAGAACCATCTGAACGATGTCTATGGTTTCCTCGTCGGTATAGCGCAGACCGTTGACGAATTCGCTCTGTTTGTTGATTTTTTTAAGCATAGCGTTGATTTCAGGACCGCCGCCGTGTACTAGCACAACCTTGATTCCTACCAGGGAGAGCAGCACGATGTCCTGCATTACAGCCTGCTTGAGGGTTTCGTTGGTCATGGCGTTGCCGCCGTATTTTACAACTACTACCTTATCGTTGTATTCCTGAAGATAGGGGAGCGCCTCTACAAGGGCGTTTGCCCGTATATCGTAATCTATCTGCATTTCTTCTGCTCCTTATGTGCGGTATTCCGCGTTGATTTTTACATACTCGAACGTGAGGTCGCAGCCCCATGCGATCGCTTCGCCTTCGCCGCAGTGGAGGTCGACCAGCACCTTGATCTCGTCCTCGGAGAGGATCTCGGAGGCGGATTCCTCGGAGAAGCTCACTCCGGCGCCGTTGGTGCAGACTGTTACCTTGCCCTTTTCGCTGGCAAGCTCCACGGAAACCTTTGTGATGTCGAAATCAGCCTTGGCGTAGCCGATAGCGCAGAGAATGCGTCCCCAGTTTGCGTCAGCCGCGAACATTGCAGCCTTGACAAGGCTTGATGAAATAACTGACTTCGCAACGACCCTCGCGGTGTTTTCATCGGGAGCGCCCTTTACGATGCATTCGAGCAGCTTTGTCGCGCCCTCGCCGTCGCGTGCGGTTTCACGCGCGAGGTTCATCATAACAGCGTACAGCGCATTCTCGAACTTCTCGTAGTTCTTGTCCTCGCAGGTGATCTCAGGATTCTTCGCAAGACCGCTGCTCATGAGTATCAGCGTGTCGTTGGTGGAAGTGTCGCCGTCGACGCTTACCATGCTGTATGTCAGGGAGTTCACCTTGCGGAGCGCTTTTTCGAGCAGTTCATGGCAGATAGCAACGTCGGTAGTGATGAAGCCGAGCATTGTAGCCATGTTCGGGGCGATCATTCCGCTGCCCTTGGAGATTCCGCCAACGTGGCACTTTCTGCCTTCGATTTCGAATTCAACGGCGATCTCCTTCTTGCGGGTGTCGGTGGTCATTATTGCTTCGCATGCCTCGCTGCTCTTCTTGGAGGAAAGCTCCTTTGCGAGGGTGGGTATGCGCGCCTTTATCGGCTTGATGGAAAGCGGCTGACCGATAACTCCGGTGGAGCCTACGAGAACATCGTCAGCGTCGATATCAAGCGCTTCTGCGGTAAGCTCGCACATCTGTTCGGCGATCTCAATGCCGTTTTCGTTGCAGGTGTTGGCGTTGCCGGAGTTAACGATAACCGCCTGTGCGCAGCCGTCCTCGAGGTGCTTTTTTGTAACGTAGATAGGAGCGCCCTTCACCTTGTTGGTGGTGTAGAGAGCCGCAGCCTTGCAGCGCTCAGCGCAGAATATCATAGCGAGGTCGCGCTTGGTGGTGTTGCCGGCCTTTATTCCTGCGATAACGCCGGCGGCGGTGAAGCCCTCGGCAGCGCAGACGCCGCCGTCTACGAATTCGTAACCTTCAAATTTAACCATTTTATGTACCTTACAGCAGACCGGTGGTCTCGTCAATGCCCATCATGATGTTGAGGCACTGAACCGCCGCGCCGCTTGCTCCCTTTCCTAGATTATCAAGTCTTGAGCAGAGTATCAGCCGGTCGTCGTTGCCGTTGACGAAAAGCTGCATCATATTTGTTCCGCTGAGGTCGTTCGCGCTGAGGAACCCGTCCTCCGGAGCGCCCTCGGGCATTACCTTCACGAAGTTTGCGCCTGCGTAGTATTCGGCGAGAGCCTTGCGTACGTCGTCCGCGGTGTACTTCTTAGCGAGGAGCCTCGTGTGCAGCGGCAGGGAAACCACCATGCCGCTGAAATAGTCGCACACCAGCGGATTGAACGCCGGAGCATATTCCAGACCGCAGATCTTCTGCATCTCCGGAAGGTGCTTGTGCTGCTGAGTCAGCGCATACTGACGGGGGCTGTCGAAACCTGCGGGGCGGTCGTCGCTCTCGTAGACTGCGATGGCCTTCTTGCCCGCGCCGCTGTAGCCGGATACCGCGTGAACGCTCACGGGGTAGTCAGCGGGCATTATTCCGAGCTTCACCAGCGGGTACGCCATTGAGATGAAGCCGCTTGCATAGCACCCGGGAACCGCAGTTCGCGGGGACTTCGCGATCTTCTCGCGGAAATCCGCGCCAAGCTCCGGGAAGCCGTAAGCCCAGTCGGGGTTAGTCCTGTGAGCGGTGGAAGCGTCGATGATCCTTGTATTGCTGCCCTCCGCGAGAGCCACAGCCTCTCTAGCTGCGGCGTCCGGCAGGCAGAGGAACGTGAAATCCGCGCTGTGAATGAGCTTTCTGCGCTCGTCCGCGTCCTTGCGCTTGTCCTCGTCGATACGGAGCAGCTCTATATCGGAGCGGTTCTTGAATCGCTCAAGTATTTTAAGTCCGGTCGTGCCTTCCTGACCGTCGATGTATACCTTAACCATTGCAAAGTTCCTCCAGTTTCTTTCTGGTAAGCTCGATCTGCTTCTTTACGCTCTCGGGCGCAGGGCCTCCGAACGACTTTCTCTCGCGTACGCAGGTGTCAAGGCTGATAGCCTCGTAAACGTCGTCCGTAAAGAGGTCGCTCTGCTTCTGGTAATCAGTAAGCGGGAGATCCTCAAGCGTGGTGCCGAGTTCGATGCAGTGAGCAACGAGACCGCCGGTGATCTTATAAGCGGTACGGAACGGCATGCCCTTCTTAACGAGGTAGTCAGCGCAGTCGGTGGCGTTGATGAAGCCCTTTGCGGCGGCCTTGCGCATGTTGTCCTTGTACAGGGTCATTGTTTCAAGCATGGGGATAAACGTAGTCAGGCAGAGCTTGAGATTGTCCACTGCGTCGAATATCGCTTCCTTATCCTCCTGCATGTCCTTGTTGTAGGCGAGCGGCAGACCCTTCATCATGGCAAGGAGGGTCATATTGTCGCCGATAACGCGGGCTGTCTTGCCGCGGATAAGCTCGGTAACGTCCGGATTTTTCTTCTGGGGCATAATGCTGGAGCCGGTGGAGAAGCGGTCGGAAAGTTCGATGAACTTGAATTCCCAGCTGCACCACATAATTATTTCCTCGGAGAAGCGGGAGAGGTGCATCATGCAGATTGAGATGGCGCTGGCAAGTTCAATGCAGAAATCACGGTCGGAAACTCCGTCGAGGGAGTTCACCATCGGAGCTTCCATGCCGAGCAATTCAGCGGTTCTGTCGCGGTTGATGTGGTAGGTGGTTCCGGCGAGTGCGCAGCTTCCGAGAGGGGAAACGTTCATGCGGCGCAGAGTATCGTCGAAGCGCTCGATGTCGCGGAGCAGCATCTGAGCGTACGCCATCATGTGATGACCGAAGGTTATCGGCTGAGCGCGCTGCAGATGAGTATATCCGGGCATGATAGTCTCGGTGTTCTCTTCGGCGATGTTGCAGAGTACCTTGACAAGAGATACCACAAGCTCCCGCAGTTCCTTGATGGCGTCGCGGAGATAGAGGCGTATGTCAAGCGCGACCTGGTCGTTTCTTGAGCGCGAGGTGTGAAGGCGCTTTCCCACGTCGCCGAGGCGCTTTGTAAGCTCCGCCTCGATGAACATGTGAATGTCCTCCGCCGTCATGTCAAACTGGAGCTTTCCGCTTTCGATGTCCGCAAGGATCTCCTTGAGACCGCCGATAAGCTCCAGGCTGTCGCTCATGCTGATTATGCCCTGTTCGCCGAGCATGGTCGCGTGGGCAATGCTGCCCTGGATATCCTGTTTGTACATTCTTCCGTCGAAAGCGATAGAAGAATTGAACGCGTTAACTCTGCTGTCCACGCCCTGTGAGGAACGCCCAGCCCACATCATTTCTGCCATAAAACTACCTCGTTTTTATTTTCCTGATAAAAGACTTTAAGAGCGGAAAGGCTGAACTTCCCGCTCTTAACATCAGCCGTAAAATTACTTCTTGTTTCTCTCAGCGTCCAGGAGTGCCTTTACATGGATAGGAAGGCCGAACAGGTTGATGAAACCGTTGGCGTCCTTCTGGTCGTAAACGTCGTCCTCGTCGAAGGAAGCGAAATCTCTGCTGTACAGAGTGTCAGGAGATGTAACGCCCGCGTTGATGATGTTGCCCTTGTAGAGCTTCAGTTTAACGTCGCCGTTAACGGTTTCCTGGGTCTTGTCTACGAATGCGTCCATAGCCTCGCGCAGGGGAGTGTACCACTGACCGTTGTATACGATGTCAGCGTACTTCTGAGCCAGGCCAGCCTTGTAGTGCTGAGTTTCCTTATCAAGGCAGATGGTTTCCAGAACCTCGTGTGCGTGGTAAAGGATAGTTCCGCCGGGGGTCTCGTAAACGCCTCTGGACTTCATGCCTACCAGACGGTTCTCAACTACATCGTAGATACCGATGCCGTTCTCGCCGCCGAGCTTGTTCAGAGCCTTGATGAGCTTTACGCCGTCCATCTTCTCGCCGTTGAGCGCGGTCGGGATACCCTTCTCAAAGTGGATAGTAACATAAGTGGGCTTGTCGGGAGCCTGCTCGGGGGATACGCCGAGCTCCAGGAAGCCTGGCTTGTTGTACTGCGGCTCGTTTGCGGGATCCTCAAGGTCGAGACCCTCGTGGGAGAGGTGCCACAGGTTCATATCCTTGGAGTAGTTGGTCTCACGTGTGATCTTGATCGGAACATTGTGAGCCTCTGCGTACTCGATCTCCTGCTCACGGGACTTGATGTTCCAGATTCTCCAGGGAGCGATGATCTGCATTTCAGGAGCAAGAGCCTTGATCGTCAGCTCGAAACGCACCTGGTCGTTGCCCTTACCGGTGCAGCCGTGGCAGATAGCGTCAGCGCCTTCCTTGCGTGCGATCTCCACGATACGCTTTGCGATAGGAGGACGAGCGAAGGAAGTACCGAGCAGATAGCCTTCGTACTTTGCGCCAGCCTTGAGGGTCGGGAAGATGAAGTCGTTTACGAACTCGTCCTGGATATCCTCAATATACAGCTTGGAAGCGCCTGTCTTCTTAGCTCTCTCCTCGAGACCAACGATCTCAGAATCCTGGCCTACGTTGCCTGCTACGCAGATAACTTCGCAGCCGGGGTAATTTTCGTGCAGCCAGGGGATAATGATAGATGTGTCGAGACCGCCGGAGTAAGCCAGAACGATCTTTTTAATTTCCTTTGCCATGATTTGTGTCTCCTTTACGACATTTCAGCCCAAAAAGGTTGATTAATTTTTACAATCTTAATTATACTCATTTTCCGGCGTTTGTCAAGTGGAAAAATACCGTGCAGCGAATAATATACAAGAAATTTTGAATTAATGAATATTTTCTTGCGAAAAGATGAAATAACCGCATTTACTGGCTTGATTTCTTAGCTTGGGATGAATATTTATTGTATAATATACATTGGTGGACTGCGCGGCAGGGGAAATTGATCAGGAAAACCACTTGACAAAATCCGCGTTCATGTTTATAATATAATCATGAACGTGCGCTGATGGAATTCAGCCGGCGTAAATTAGGAGGAAAACACCATGAAAATGAACGAGAAACTTGAGATAATGCTGAGCAGAAAGCGTATCAAAAAGACTGATTTTGCGCACAGCATAGGAATAACCTACCGCGCGTTTGCAAATTATCTTAACGGTACCCGAAATCCCCGTGCAGAAACTCTCCAGAAAATGGCTGATCAGCTCCAGCTTACGCCGGAATTCCTGAAGGACGACAGCCAGGAGCTGGAGCTTACGGTGGAGGAGCAGTTCATACGCAAGATCTGCGCCAGCGACGCCGACAAGGCGCAGGCGGCTCAGTTCCTTGCGCAGTCCCGCGGGCTTTTTGCAGGAAACACGCTGAATTCCGAGGACAAGGAGAGCCTTATCAAGTGCCTTATGGAGATCTACGAGGATTCCCGCGATAACTCCGGCGAATGATGGATCGTATAATAAGCCTTGTCGAACAGGTACGGGGCGAATTCGGTGGGAGGACGATCTTCCAGACCGCTGAGAATTCCGGCGCGGCAGTATGGCTGCGGGAACTTGGCTCCCTCAAGGGCTTCTACCTGTTCGAAAACAACAGGCGATACATTATTATAAACAAGTCGCTGGATAAGCTGCTCCAGCAGACGGTATGCGCGCACGAATTCGGCCACGATATGCTCCACCGGGAGCTGTCGGCGGGCGGAATACGCGAAAGTTCGCTGTTTCTGGCGACCAACAAGACGGAGCGCGAGGCGAACCTCTTTGCGGCAGAGATACTCCTTACCGATAAGGAAACGCTCTCTGTGATGAGCTACGCTTCCGCCATGGAGGAAGCGGCGTTTGAACTCGGAGTTGTTCCGCAGATACTTTCGTATAAGCTGGAGCTTCTAAATCACAAGGGGCATCACTTCAATATAACGGATACCGCGAGCGACTTTTTAAAGTAACTTTCCAAGAAAGGAACGACAGACTTTGGATATAAGGAAAACACTAGAGCTGCTGACCGGCGCGGCCGGAGTTTCGGGCGCAGAAAACGAGGCTTCCCGGAAGGCGCTTGAATTGCTGAGCGAATACGCGCCGGACGCGCAGTGCGACGCATTCGGAAATGTGACCGCGCTTATTCCCGCGCAGGACGCTTCCGCGCCCACGCTCATGCTCGACGCTCACATTGACCAGATCGGATTTATAGTATCGTATATCGACCCGGACGGCTTCCTGAAGGTAGGCGCCTGCGGCGGTCCGGACATGCGCATTATGCTGGCTCAGAGCGTTACCGTTCACGGAGTGCAGGATATACGCGGCGTGGTTTCGACTCTGCCGCCGCATGTTTCCAGCGACCACACGAAAGTTCCGGAGGCGGGCGAGATCGCAATAGATATCGGAATGACCCGGGAGGAAGCCGAAAAGGCGGTTCCGCTGGGCAGCCGCGTTACCGTGGATTCCGATTTCCGCGATCTTTCCGACGGCGTGATATCCGCGCCTTCCGTTGACGACCGCAGCGGCGTATGCGCTGTTCTCTGCGCGCTGGATATGCTCCGCGGGAGAAAGCTCAGATACAACCTTGCGGTGTGCTTTTCCGCCCAGGAAGAGACCGGCGAGCGCGGCGTAAAGGGCGCAGCGTTCCGTCTCCAACCGGACGAGGCGATAGCGGTCGACGTATCCTTTGGAAGAACCCCGGACAGCGTTCCGCATGAGACCGCCGTACTTGGCAGCGGCGCAATGATAGGATATTCCGCAGCGCTTGACCGCGGAATGTCAGACGCGCTGAAATCAGCCGCGGAAAAGAATGGGATCCCGTATACGATAGAGGTCATGCCGTCTTCTACAGGAACCAACGCGGACAGCATTTCAACAAGCAGAGCGGGCGTGAAGTGCTGCACAGTTTCTATTCCGATACGCTATATGCACACTCCGATCGAAACGGTTCGGCTGAGCGATATCGAGAGCGCTGCAAGACTGATCTGCGAGTACGCTGCGGGAGGTAAAAACTGATGATGGACAGGCTTCTTGAAATATGCGCGCTGGACGGAACTTCCGGAGACGAAGGCGCGGTACGCGATTACATCAAATCCAGTATTCATGCCGACAAGGTAATAACCGACAACCTGGGAAATCTGCTGGTGTTCAAGAAGGGCAGAAAAACCCCGAAAAACCGCATTATGTTCGCGGCGCACATGGACGAGGTCGGTTTCATGGTGACTGACATCACGAGCGACGGCTTCCTGAGGTTCGGGGCAGTCGGCGGAATTGACCCGAGGGTCGTACTGGGACGCGCCGTGAGATTCGGAAACGGCACCCGCGGAGTGATCGGCACGAAGGCGGTTCATCAGCAGAGCGCGGACGAGCGCAAAAAGGCTCCGGATTTTGACGCGCTTCTTATCGACATCGGCGCGGAAAACGCGGAGGAAGCAGGAAAGCGCGTGTCAAGGGGAGACTGCGCTGTGTTCGATTCGGACAGCTTCAGATTTGGAAGCGGTTTCGTAAAGAGCAAGGCGATAGACGACCGCGCCGGCTGCCTTATAATGATGGACATGATAAACGGCGGGCCCGAGTACGACGCGTGGTATGCGTTCACGGTTCAGGAGGAAGTCGGGACCCGTGGAGCAAAGGCGGCTGCGTTCACGATAGAGCCGGATATCGCGGTAGTCCTCGAGACAACGACCGCCTGCGATATCGCCGAGACCTCCGGCGCCAAGCGCGTATGCGAGCTAGGCAGGGGCTGCGTAGTATCCTACATGGACAGAGCAACGATCTACGACCGCGAGCTGTACCAGCTTGCAAGGATCACCGCGGATAAGCTTGGCATTGCAAATCAGACGAAAACGCTTATCGCCGGCGGAAACGACAGCGGCGCGATACATGTCAGCCGCGGCGGAGTCCGCACCTGCGCGCTTTCGGTTCCGTGCAGGTACCTTCACTCGCCTGCGTGCGTTATCAATGAGGCGGACTACACAGCGACGGCAAAGCTGGCCGAAGCGGTGCTGAGCGCATTTGCAGAGCTGTGACGGAGCGTATTTATACAGCGGAGCAGCTATCAGAGCTTCCGGCGCGGGGCGTTGAGGCGCTGAAAATCCGGGCGCTGTTCAACGCGTACGGCGGGAGCTACGAATTTTGCAGGTTCTTCCGGCAGTGGAGTACCTACCTTGCGTGCCTGGACGGCTCTTTTGTGATAAGCGAAGATCCCGGCTGCGACTGGGAGGAGCTTGCAGGATTCCTGGCGATGAACGGATTCTCCGACCTGTTCTGCTCGGAAACGGCGGGGGATATGCTCCGTGGGAAAATTCCCGCAGAATTCAGCCGGGTCTGCCTGATGGAACTGAGAATGCCTGAAAAATCCGGAGAGGAACTTCCGGAATGTTCGCCGTCGGAGGCCTGGAAGGTTATTTCAACGCGGTTTCCGATAGATTTTGAACCATGGTACCTTGACATGTCGCACAGGGTGAGGCATGGAGTTTCACGGTGCGTTTCAGACGGGAGATCCGCGCTTGTGGTTCAGCATTCGATAGGTTCCGAGAGCCTGATTTCCCAGGTGGCGGTGCTTCCTGACTTCGAAGGGAAAGGGTACGCAGGCGGATTGCTTCGCAGAGTCTGCCGCGCCCTCGGTGGAGAGATCCAGGTGATATGCGAGGACAGGCTCACGGGATTTTACGAAAAATTTGGATTCCGGCACGCGGGGTATAGGTACTGCGCGGCGAGGATCCGGGAGGAATAATGGAAAACGGCAATACAAACTGGTCGCAGTCGGTGACCGCAGTTGTGATACATGAGGGAAAGGTGCTGCTGTCGCGGCATACATACGGCGCGGGCAAGGGCAGGCTGATAATCCCGGGAGGGTACCTGAATCACGGCGAGATGCCGCGCGAGGCTCTGATCCGTGAATATCTCGAGGAGACCGGCGTGCTGATAGAACCGCGCGAACTTATCGGAATGCGGTTCAATTTGAAGGACTGGTACGCAGCGTTCCGCGCGGATTACGTGTCAGGCGAAGCGCGCTCCGACAACGACGAGAACAGCGAGGCAGTCTGGGTGGACGTCGACGAAGCGCTGAACCGTGACGATGTCCCGGATCTCACGAAAAAGCTTATAAAGTGCGCGGCGTCCGGCGGAGGATTCAGCAAAATAAGCTATGACGGAGTGGATCAGCAGCGCGAACTTTTCGGCGCAGAATAATTAGAAATCTGACGCATGTGTTCGCGAAAAATCGCAAAAACCCAGTGAAATACGGTCACCACAAATCACGAACAAATAAAAAATCCCCGCCAAACAGCTAACTAAGCCATTTGGCGGGGATTTTGCAATGGTCGGAGTGACAGGATTCGAACCTGCGGCCTCAACTTCCCAAAAGTCGCGCGCTACCAACTGCGCTACACCCCGATGACTTAAATATTTTACCACAAAACATCGGATTTGTCAAGTATAAAATTCTATAAATATCTATTGACAATTTACATTTTTTGAGTTAAAATATATACAAGCTATCCAATGGATTTCCGTATTTGAAAGGAGTTACACATGGGTTTAATTAAAGCAGCAATTAACGCAGTTGCTGGAAACCTTGCTGACCAGTACAAGGAATACATATACTGCGAGTCTCTTTCTAATGATATTCTTGCGGCGAAGGGTCATAAGCGCGTCGGCTCCCGCGGCACAAACAAGGGCGACGACAATGTTATAACCGATGGCTCCGCTATCGCAGTCAACGAGGGTCAGTGCGCGCTTGTGGTTGTTGACGGCAAGGTTTCTGAAGTTGCGGCAGAGGCAGGCGTGTTTGAATTCAAATCCGCTGTTTCTCCCTCCGTGTTCTCCGGAAGCCTCGGCGACGGTATTATGAACACCATCAAGGATATCGGCTCCCGTATCACCTACGGCGGTCAGGCAGGCCATGACCAGCGCGTTTACTATGTAAACATCAAGGAAATCATGGGCAACCGCTACGGTACTGTGAACCCTATCCCGTTCCGCGTGGTTGACAACAATATCGGCCTTGATGTCGATGTTTCCCTGCGCTGCAACGGCGAGTACTCCTTCCGTATAACAAACCCGGTTCTGTTCTATACTAATGTATGCGGAAACTTCGGCGAGACCTTCAACCGTTCCAATATCGACAGCATGCTCAAGGCTGAGATCCTGACTGCTCTCCAGCCCGCGCTTGGAAAGATCTCCGAGCAGGGCGTAAGACCCAGCGCGCTGCCCGGCAAGGCAGTGGAGATCTCCGACGCACTCAACGAAGCGCTCACTGAAAAGTGGGGCAAGCTCCGCGGAATGGTTGTCGCTTCCTTTGCCATGAATCCTCCGACGCTTCCGAAGGAAGACCAGGAGATGATAACCAACCTCCAGCGCACCGCTGTAATGCGAAATCCAAACATGGCGGCTGCGACCCTTGTCGAGGCGCAGGCAAGCGCGATGAAGACCGCTGCCGGCAACCAGGGCGGCGCAATGATGGGCTTCATGGGAATGAACATGGCTCAGCAGCAGGGCGGTTTCAATGCACAGAGCCTGTATCAGATGGGCGCTCAGCAGCAGGCACAGCAGCCTGTTCAGCAGAATGTACAGCAGCCCGCAGCCCAGGCGGCTCCCGCCCAGGGTACATGGACATGCGAGTGCGGAGCCTCCAACACCGGAAAGTTCTGCGCGAACTGCGGCAAGGCCAAGCCCGCTCAGGCAGAGGGCTGGACATGCTCCTGCGGTACTGTTAACAAGGGTAAGTTCTGCCAGAACTGCGGAAAGCCCAGACCCTCCGGAGCGCCGGTTTACCGCTGCGATAAGTGCGGCTGGCAGCCCGAGGATCCCGCGCACCCCCCGAAGTTCTGCCCGGAGTGCGGCGATCCGTTTGATGCAAACGATCTCGTCTGAACGCGAACTAAACAGCACAAATTACCACTCGCAGTATACTGCGGGTGGTCTTTGTGCGTTATATAAAATACCCGAAAGGCACATATACTATGTCAATAGCAGATATTTTCAAGAAACTCGAATCTGAAAGAACACCTGCGCCGCAGGGTGCAGTCGAGTACATCATATGCGGTCTTGGCAACCCAGGAACGCAGTACGAAGGCACCCGCCATAACATCGGATTCATGACAATAGACACTCTTTGCGAAAAATACAAGCTCGACTGCAAGAAGCTGCGCTTCAAGTCGCTGACCTGCGACGCGATGATATCCGGAAAGCGCTGCCTTATCATGAAGCCCACGACCTTTATGAACAACAGCGGCGAAGCGGTGACAGAGGCAATGAGCTTCTATAAAATCCCGCCGGAGCGCACTATCATCGTGTTCGACGATATTTCGCTTGAGCCTGGCAAGCTGCGTATACGCAGAAAGGGCAGCGACGGAGGCCATAACGGGATCAAGAGCATAATTTACCTTTCTGGTTCCGATATGTTCCCGCGAATAAAGATGGGCGTCGGAGCAAAGCCACACCCCGACTACAATCTTGCCGACTGGGTGCTCGGTCATTTCAAGAAGGAGCAGGCGGAAGCCCTTGAAACTGCTATGGACAACGCTGTAAGCTCCATTGAACTGATGGTCGGCGGCAAGATGAACGAAGCAATGAACAAGTTCAATTCCTGAGGAACAAACGATGGATATTTTTCTTAACGCGGCTCAGCAGATACCCGAGTATAAAAAACTCGACAAGTATCTCGACGATCATAACACGCTGCCTGCCCTTGTGACAGGCGTTTCGCATATACACAAGGCTCACATTATCGGAGCGCTCCTGCAAAAGCCGGAGCTTCTCCCGGTGCTTGTGATCGCGGAAAGCGAAGCGGAATCCCAGCGCCTTTCCAACGATATCAACATGATGTATGGCGCTGGTACTGCGCTGCTGTACCCCGCGAAGGAGCTTTTGCTCGGAGATTTCGAGGCGGCGTCCAGGGAGTACGAGCACAAGCGGATTTTCGCGCTTTCCGCAATGCTTGACGGAACCTGTAAAGCCGTGATATGTTCGCCGGAAGCCGCGGCGCAGCTCACTATCCCGCCGGAGGAGCTGAAACAGCGTACCATCACGCTTTCAGCCGATATGGAGATCTCTCAGGAGGACATAGTAAAGCGCCTTCTGGCGGCGGGTTATTCCAGGTGCGACCTCATCGAGGGCGCAGGGCAGTTTTCGGTGCGCGGCGGTATTGTGGATATCTTCCCGCCGAGCAGCTCCGCGCCCTGTCGCATTGAGCTGTGGGGAGATACCATCGACAGCATTTCGCGGTTCGACCTTGACACTCAGCGCCGTACTGACCCGCTTGACGAGATCCGCATTTCTCCGGCGGGGGAGGTGCTTTTTGATTCCGCAGACGAGCTATGCGGCCGTATAGAGGCTCTTTCAAAAAAGCTCCGCGGCAAGAACGCCGAGGGAGTCCGCGAGCGGCTCAGCGCAGACGTTGCGAAAATGCGCGGCGGCGTTAATCTGAACGCGGTCGACAAGTACTTCCCGCTGTGCTACTCCGAGGAAGCGACCGTATTCGACTACTCAAACGCGGTGTTCGTCTGTGAAAACGTATCCGCGAAGGAGAACTACCGCGCGGTAGCACTCCAGCACGCGGAGGATCTAAAGATACTCACCGAGGAAAAGAAGCTGTGCAAGGGGCTTGACCGCTACATGCTCACTAAAAACGAGCTGTATTCCGAACTCGAGAGCAGGACGTCGGTGTATTTCGACACGTTTATCCGCGGCGGCGGAATAGAGCTGGGTCTTATGCTGGACGTCCAGAGCGCCGTGCAGACCTCCCCGTGGAGCGGCGAGTACGCCGTGCTCCGCTCGGAGCTTGATAACTACCTCAGCATGAAGTTTGCCTGCATGATATTTTCGGGAACGGAAAAGGGTGCGCGTACGCTTGCTTCCGACCTCGCCGACGACGGCTACAAGGCGGATTTCTCCATGGAGCCTGAAAAGCCGCTCCCCGGAAGGATAATCGTTTCCCCGGGAACTCTCAGCGCGGGTATTGAATACCCCGTGACAAAGTTTGCGGTGTTCACTCATACCGCAGTGCATGCGGACAGGAAGCGTCCTCCCAAAAAGAAAAAGGGCGAGGAGATTCGCTCGCTTTCCGATATTTCGATAGGCGACCTTGTGGTGCATTATTCCTACGGGATAGGAATTTTCGACGGCGTTCACAAGATAGAGACCGACGGAGTAGCCAAGGACTACATCAAGATACGCTACGCCGGCGCGGACGTGCTTCACATTCCGGTCACGCAGCTTGACCTTGTGTCGCGGTATATCGGCTCCGGCGACGCGGGCACTGTTAAGCTCAACAAGTTGAACTCCGATCAGTGGCAGAAGTCCAAGGCGAAAGCGAAGGCGGCAGCAAAGGAGATGGCGTCCGAGCTTATCGAGCTTTATTCCCGCCGCATGAAGAGCAAGGGGTACGAATTCCCGCCGGACGATTCGCTTCAGGAGGATTTCGAAGCGCACTTCAACTATATTGAGACTAATTCTCAGCTCCGCTGCGTTGACGAGATAAAGGCGGATATGATGAAGCCGGTCCCGATGGAGCGGCTGCTGTGCGGCGACGTTGGATTCGGCAAAACAGAGGTTGCTCTCAGGGCGGCTTTCAAGTGCGCTGAAAATGGTAAGCAGTGCGCGATACTTGTTCCCACGACCGTGCTTGCATGGCAGCATTTCCAGACCTGCTGCAACCGCATGGAGGGCTTCCCGGTCAATATCGCGCTTCTTTCGCGGCATAAGACCCCGGCGGAGCAGCGCGAGATACTTCGCAGGCTGAAGGCCGGCAGCATTGATATCCTGATAGGTACGCACCGTATCATTCAGGACGACATCAAATTCAAGGACCTCGGGCTTGTAATAATCGACGAGGAGCAGCGTTTCGGCGTGGCTCACAAGGAGAAATTCAAGGAGATGTTCGCCGGAGTCGATGTGCTGACGCTTTCGGCGACCCCGATTCCGCGTACGCTCAACATGGCAATGAGCGGGATACGCGATATGTCCGTTATCGACGAGCCTCCGCAGGACAGGCAGCCCATCACCACCTATGTAATGGAGCACGACTGGGGCATCGTCATGCAGGCGATTCAGAAGGAGCTTCGCCGAAGCGGACAGGTATACTATATCCACAACCGTATTGATTCGATATATAGCTGCGCAGAGAAGATACGAACACTGATACCGGACGCGCGCGTAGGCGTGGCGCACGGAAGAATGTCAGAGGAACAGATGCTAGAGATATGGCGGCAGCTCCTTGACGGAGACCTCGACGTGCTTGTGTGCACCACCATTATTGAAACGGGCGTGGACGTTCCGAACGTAAACACTCTCATAATTGAGAACGCTGATTATATGGGACTTGCGCAGCTTCATCAGCTCCGCGGGCGCGTCGGAAGAACCAACAAGCGCGCGTATGCTTACTTCACGTTCCAGCGTGGGAAGGTGCTGTCCGAGATTTCTCAGAAGCGGCTCGACGCTATCCGGGAGTTCACGCAGTTCGGCAGCGGATTCCGCATAGCCATGCGTGACCTTGAGATACGCGGCGCAGGAAGCATACTTGGCGCGAGCCAGTCGGGACATCTTGCAAATGTCGGATATGATATGTACCTCCAGCTTCTTGACGAGGCTGTGCGCGAGGAGCGCGGCGAAAAGGACGTCCACAAGGAGGAGTGCCTGGTGGATATCAAGATAGACGCGTATATCCCGGAGGACTATATTTCGAACCAGGCGCAGCGCGTCGACTGCTACCGCAAAATAGCGAAAATACAGAACGACGAGGACAGCACCGATGTAACCGACGAGCTCATCGACCGCTACGGCGACCCGCCAAAGTCGGTTGTCGGACTTATCGAGGTGGCGCGGCTGCGTAATATGGCAAGCGCCTGCAATATCGTGGAGATCAGCCAGATGAAAAATGATCTGATATTCTATCTGTCCAAATTTGACATGGAAAAGATTGCGGCTCTGTCGGACGTTTATTCGAACCGTCTCAGGCTGGAGCCGACCGGCAAGGGGCATATACGCGTTTCGCTCAATAAGGGCGAAAAGCCGCTTGACGTCATGCGTACGGTCATCACAACCATGAATAAGGCGTAAATAAATTATCCCGGTTCTAACGAACCGGGATAATTTATTTGTTTGTTGGGTCGGGCATATCGTCGATCGTCCTGCTGATTTCCGGAACGTTCTTCACACAGAAGTCGACCATTACGCTTGCCACCTTTGCGGCGGTTTCAATGGAGACGTCCTTGCCGGATTTGTTCCACTCCAGAAAAAGATTCAGGAAGCCTGCGTTGATGAACGACGACATCAGCGTGATGTACTTTCCGTCGGCGGGAATGGTGAATCGACCGAGAATTTTGTCGGCGGAGGCCTTCAGCACTGTTTTCATGCGGGTCACGAGAACTCCGCGGAAATCGCTTTTCATCAGGTGGAAGTAGAAGCCGTATTCATCGGTTATCAGACGATTCAGCTCTATGAAAATGTGGTAGGTGCTGTCTACCAGACTCGCGCTGTCAAACTGCGATATTAGCTCGCCGAGGGCTTCTACTATTTCGGATTCGGTCTCGTCGAGGATATCTGTTATGTTGCTATAGTGGGTGTAAAATGTACGTCTGTTGACGTTTGCAAGCGTTGTAAGCTCGCTTATCGTGATCGACGCTATATCTTTGCTTTCCATTAGCTTGAAAAGCGCGGTGCGAATCGCCTTTTTGGTGCGTATTACTCTTTTGTCGGAATTGTTGCGTGTCATTACTGCCATATAACGACCCCTTTCTACACAAAATGTTATTTTATTCACATGTGTATATTATATCTCAATTTACTATGTTTGTCAACATCATTAGTCATTTTGTGCAATTTAAGCTTATGTTTATATTTAATATCGGTTACTATGTTTTTGATATAATTGTACTGGGTTTTCGTGACATTGACAACAAAGAAATATGGTGATATAATATATAAAAAGTACAAGTCACGAAAGGACAGCTCATGGCAAAGATAATCATAACCGACGATGAACCTATGAACCGCAGAATGACTGAGTTCATGCTGACAAAGAACGGGTACGAAACAGTAAAGGCTGCTTCTGGAGAGGAGTGCCTCAGCAAACTTTCAGATGGAGCTGACCTTGTGCTTCTTGACGTGATGATGCCGGGGCTTAACGGATTTGAGACCCTGAAGCGCATGCGCGGCGTCGGGATAACGATTCCTGTAATATTCCTTACAGCTGCGGAGGATAACGAAACGCTGCATAAAGCGGAAGAACTCGGTGTTCCATGCGTCCGGAAACCCTTTAGACCTGACGACCTTCTGAGCGCAGTCCGCAATGCAATCGGCGAGTTAAATAGTAAAATCGTGGCGTATTGAAATATCGCCCCGATTTTTTGTAATTTAACACCAAAAAAATTCAAAACCTCTTGACAAATTAGGCAATTTATATTAAAATTGAAAAAGAATAAACGTTTACATTGACGTTTTGAACTACGGTAAATGCTATACCGCAGATGATGTATTAATTTAAATAAGGAGAACATGATCATGGCTTACATTTTAGGCGTTGATATCGGCACTTCAGGAACAAAAACGGTGCTTTTCTCGGAGGACGGTACTCCGGTAGCTTCCGCTACATATGAGTATCCGCTCTACACTCCGCAGAACGGCTACGCCGAGCAGGAGCCGCTCGACTGGTGGAACGCTTCCGTGAATGGAATCAAGGACGTTATTTCTCAGAGCAACGTCAGTGCAGACGATATCAAGGGCGTTGGACTTTCCGGTCAGATGCACGGCCTGGTAATGCTTGACGCTGAGAACCAGCCAATCCGTAAGTCAATCATCTGGTGCGATCAGCGTACCGCGAAGGAAGTCGTTGAGATCACCGATAAGGTCGGCGCAGACAGAATGATCGAGATCACAGCGAACCCGGCTATTACCGGATTCACCGCAGCGAAGATCATGTGGGTAAAGAACAACGAGCCTCAGAATTATGAGAAGTGCAGGCATATCCTCCTTCCGAAGGATTACATACGCTTTATGCTTACCGGCGAGTTCGCAACCGAGGTTTCCGACGCGAGCGGAATGCAGCTTCTTGACATTCCGAACCGCTGCTGGTCTGACGAAGTACTGAACAAGCTTGGTATCGACAAGGCCCTCCTTGCCAGGGTATACGAATCTCCCGAGATCACCGGAACTATCACGGCAAAGGCTGCGGAGCTGACGGGTCTTAAAGCCGGAACTCCTGTAGTCGGCGGTGCCGGAGATAATGCGGCCGCTGCGGTCGGCACCGGCGTAGTCGAGGACGGCAAGGCGTTTACTACTATCGGCTCTTCCGGCGTTGTATTTGCACATACCTCCGATATTTCCATTGATAAGAAGGGAAGAGTACACACCTTCTGCTGTGCCGTTCCTGGCTGCTGGCATGTAATGGGCGTTACACAGTCCGCCGGACTGTCCCTTAAGTGGTTCAGAGACAATTTTGCATGGTCTGAAATGGAGACCGCACTTTCTATGGGCGTTGATCCCTATTACCTTATGGATAAGGAAGCGGGAAGCGTTCCGATCGGAGCAAACCGTCTGCTGTACATGCCTTACCTCAACGGCGAGAGAACTCCCCACCTTGATCCTAATGCCCGCGGCGTATTCTTCGGGCTTTCCACCATGCACAAGAAGAAGGAAATGCTCCGTGCGGTAATGGAGGGCGTATCCTACTCCCTGCGCGACTGCGTTGAGGTTATGCGCGAGATGAACATTAACGTAAGCGATATGATGGCGTGCGGCGGCGGTGGAACTTCTCCGCTGTGGCGTCAGATGCTTGCCGACCTTTACGGCTGCCAGGTCAAGACCACCCAGAACAAGGAAGGCCCCGCGCTTGGCGTAGCGCTTCTTGCGGCGGTTGGCGCAGGTATTTATAAGAGCGTTCCCGAGGCATGCCGCGCGGTCATCAAGCCCGAGAAGATACAGGAACCTATCGCGGAAAACTCCGCCGAGTACGAAAAGGTATATGCAATGTACCGCAAGCTTTATCCGGCAATGAAGCAGTCCTTTGCTGAGCTTGCACAGATGTAATAGTTACATTAAAATGCCTCCTGAGTGCTGGTCATTTGGGAGGCATTTTCAGAATAAAAACCAGGATTGTTTTATTCAGCGTTTCCCAGAATATAAGCAGCACGAATAATTAATGCGGAGGCACCAAATGTTTTGTGAAGAATGCGGTAAAAAACTCATCAGACCCCAGGCATTGTACTGCCCCTACTGCGGCCATAAAGTGAATCACGAGCCTGCTGTAAATCCAGCTCAGCCGGCACAGAGCACTGCCCCGGCTCCTCAAACAGTATCTCCTGAATCAGACGCGCAGGGAGTTCCTGCCGCTGTTTCAATGCAAGTTTCTGAATCTCCGATTGAATCCATGCCGGAGTTACAGCCAATAGTTCCCGACACAGTCGAGGAAGCGCCAGCGGAAGAAGTTCCGTCAGTACCCGAAATTCCGGAGCAGGAAGCTCCCGCCGAGCCAATGCCGGAGCAAGAGCCGGTAGTTCCCGAGCCAGTCGAGGAAGCGCCAGCGGAGGAAGTTCCGTCAGTACCCGAAATTCCGGAGCAGGAAACTCCGGCTGACCCAGTGCCGGAGCTAGAGCCGGTAGTTCCCGACACAGTCGAGGAAACTACCGCAGAGGAAGTTCAGTCAGTACCCGAAATTTCAGAACAGGAAACTCCTGCTGATCCCTTTGCGGTTCAGCTGGAGGAACCGGAAGATACAATGCAGGAAATGCAACAGTTTGAACCGGAATTCACAACGCTTCCTGCTTCCGACGCTGAGACAGCTGAGGAACCAAATATTCCAAAGCCTGCAGCGACTGACGAACCGTCGCACCAGGAGGTACATACAGAACCCGAAAAAGCTCCGGATCCTGCAAAAGAGGAGCCCGATGAGGAAGAGTACATTTCGACTGCAAGCGCATTTACTTCCTTCGAGCTGGAGGAGATACAGCGCAATCTGAAGAAGAAGATAACTCCAGAGCCGTTGTTCGACAAGGAGAAGCTCGCGGCTGAGCTTTATAACAATTTGTACGAGAACCTGTACGAAAATCTCCGCGAGAACATAAAGCGCGAAATTCTCAAAGAACTCGAGGAAGAGAGGAAGAATTCAGCTTCCGAAAAGAAGCCGGGATTTTTCAAGAGACACTAACACGGAGGAAAAATGTATACACCAAACGAACATCGCTATGAAAAAATGGTATATAACCGCTGCGGAAAGAGCGGTCTGAAGCTCCCGGCGGTATCGCTGGGAATCTGGCAGAACTTTGGCTATAAGGACAGCTTCGATAATATGGAGGAGATGGTGCATACCGCATTCGATCTCGGAATAACCCACATCGACGCTGCCAATAATTACGGAAATCCATACAATGGCTCAGCCGAGGAGAATCTCGGGAAAATACTTGACCGTGGAATGCGGCAGTTCCGTGATGAGCTTGTGATCTCAACCAAGGCGGGCTACGAGATGTGGGACGGTCCATACGGCGACCGCAACGGTTCGAGAAAGTACCTTACCGCTTCGCTGGATCAGTCGCTGAAACGCATGAAACTCGACTATGTTGATATATTCTATCATCATATCTTCGATCCCAACACGCCGCTTGAGGAAACAGCTCTCGCGCTCGACAATGCGGTAAGGCAGGGGAAGGCGCTGTATGTCGGGATATCAAACTACAACAAGGCTCAGACCGCCGAAATAATGTCGATTTTCAAGGAGCTTCGCACGCCGTTCATCGTGAATCAGCCGAGCTATTCAATGCTCAACCGCTGGATAGAATCAGACGGCCTGCGTGATTTCGCGGCGGAGCAGGGAATCGGCCTGAGCGTGTTTTCCCCGCTCTATCAGGGACTGCTCACGGACCGCTATCTGAACGGAATTCCTGCGGATTCCCGAATCGGAAAGGGAAGGACCTGGATCAAAAACGAACTCACCGATCAGAAGCTCTCTCAGCTTCGCAGACTCAATGATATTGCGGCTTCACGCGGACAGAAGCTTTCGCAGATGGCGCTTTCATGGGTGCTCCGGGAGGGTAAGGTCACTACGGTGCTGATCGGCGCTTCGCGTCCCGAACAGATAAAGGAAAATGTGGAAGCAGTATACAAACTGGACTTCACACAGTCGGAACTTTCCGCGATAGATGCAATTCTTTCAGAATAACTACACAGAAAAATTACAAGCCTTTAAAAAACTACTTGCAAATATCATTGAATTGTGATATAATATACAGGATAATAAGCGGAGCCATGCTTAAAAGCTGAAAGATGTCACACCCCACGGTCACGCGGGACTGACGGAGATCTAACGGCTGAGGCGGTTTTCGCAGAAAAATACCTGAACACGCCCGGTCAAAGGCGGCGAATGCTCACTCCGCCGGTGCAGATGTTCATACGGCGGCGCCGTATAATGAAAGGAAGTAGATTATGGCTAAGATCGCGGTTCTGGGCTACGGTGTAGTAGGCTCAGGTACAGTAGAGGTTTTCTATAAGAACAAGGAAAGCCTTGAGAAGAAGGCTGGGCAGGAAATGGATATCAAGTATATTCTCGATGTCCGTGATTTCAACGACAGCCCCTACAAGGATAAATTCGTCAAGGATTTCAATGTTATCCTCAATGACCCTGAGGTCACAGTTGTAGCCGAGGTCATCGGCGGTCTCAAGCCGTCCTACGACTTCGTTAAGTCCTCGCTTGAAGCAGGCAAGAGCGTAGTAACCTCCAACAAGGAGCTCGTTGCAGCTAAGGGCGCGGAACTTCTCGCCATTGCAAAGGAAAAGAATGTAAACTTCTTCTTCGAAGCGAGCGTAGGCGGCGGAATTCCCATTATCAAGCCCCTTCATGCATGCCTTTCCGCAAACGAAATCGACGAGATCGCTGGTATCCTGAACGGTACGACCAACTTTATTCTAACAAAGATGATCCGCGACAGCATGGACTTTGAGAAGGCTCTCAAGATCGCTCAGGAACTGGGCTATGCAGAGCGCAATCCGTCCGCTGACGTTGATGGTCACGACGCATGCCGCAAGATATGCATTCTGGCTTCCCTCGCATTCGGCAAGCATGTTTACCCCGAGAGCGTACACACCGAGGGCATCACAAAGATAACTCTCGAGGACGTTGAGTACTGCGACAGCGCTGACTGCAAGATCAAGCTCATCGGCTGTGCTAAGCGCGAAGAGGGCGGCAAGATCTCGATCGGCGTTTTCCCGGCGGTTATCAAGGACGAGAGCCAGCTTGCGGGCGTTAACGACGTATTCAACGCTATCCTGGTTCGCGGCGACGCTACCGGCGACGTTGTATTTTACGGCAAGGGCGCTGGCAAGCTCCCGACCGCAAGCGCAGTTGTTGCGGATATCGTTTCCGCTGTAAAGCACTCCGGCACAAGCAAGTCCCTCACATGGGCTGACAGCGCTCAGGACTTCATCAAGGATTTCAGTGACTTCACAAGCGCAAGCTACATCAGACTGGCTTCCAAGAACGTGGAAGTTACCAAGGCGGTTGTCAAGGCGCTCTTCGGCGACGTAACATATCTTTCCAGAAAGAACCAGCCCGAGAACGAGCTTGCGTTCGTTACAGGCGTTATGACTGAAAAGGCTACTACTGACGCAATCGCGAAGGTTTCCGACAGCGCAGACCTTCTCGGAAGGATCCGTATTCTGGATTATTGATGTTTCAGCTAATAACGCATTAATACAAATTTTGGAGGCAACATATATGGAATCAGGAACTCCTAAGTATAAGCGAGTACTGCTGAAGCTCAGCGGCGAAGCGCTTTCCGGAGATAAGGGCAGCGGGCTTGATATCCCGACCATTGAAAACATCTGCAAGAGCATAAAAAAGTGCGCTGACGCCGGCGCTCAGATCGGCATAGTTGTCGGCGGCGGAAATTTTTGGCGTGGAAGAAGCTCTGAGGGTATGGACAGAGCGCGCGCAGACCATATTGGCATGCTCGCCACTGCCATGAACGCCCTTGCTGTAGCCGATGTGCTTGAAAAGCTCGGCTGCGAGGTCAGAGTTCAGACTGCCATTACAATGCAGCAGGTAGCTGAGCCGTTTATTCTCGGCAAGGCTATCCGCCACCTTGAAAAGGGCAGGGTGGTTATATTCGGCTGTGGAACCGGCAACCCGTTCTTCTCGACGGACAGCGCGGCTTCGCTTCGTGCAGCGGAACTCAACGCCGATATCCTGCTGAAGGCGACTATGGTCGACGGTATCTACGACAAGGACCCCAAGAAGTTCCCCGACGCAGTCAAGTATGACGTGATCACACATCATGATATCCTTGTAAATAAGCTCCAGGTAATGGACAGCGCAGCGGCTGCAATCTGCACCGAAAATAACATTCCGATAATCGTATTTGATCTTAACCGTCCCGACAACATCTACGACGCAGTGATGGGAGAAACTGTCGGAACTCTCGTTACAAAACATAAGCCCCAGTAATATCACGAAAGAGGTGCCATAATGAAAGAGATACTCGACATTACAAAGGAAAAGATGGGCAAGTGCGTAAATGCGCTTGAAAGCGAGCTTGCAACGATCCGTGCAGGCAGAGCTAATCCCAGCGTACTTGACAGAATCACCGTAGATTATTACGGCTGCCCGACTCCTGTTAACCAGATGGCGTCTATTTCTGTATCCGAGGCAAGAATACTCGTTGTTCAGCCGTTCGACGCTTCTACTCTGAAGTCTATCGAGAAGGCTATCCAGGCGAGTGACCTGGGTATCAACCCCACCAACGACGGCAGAGTGCTTCGTATCGCATTTCCGCAGCTTACCGAGGACCGCAGAAAGGAACTCTGCAAGCAGGTAAGCAAGATCTGCGAGGAAAGCAAAGTTGCAGTCCGCAACGTACGCCGCGACGCTCTCGACAAGCTCAAGGCAAAGAAGAAGAACAGTGAAATCACCGAGGACGACCTCAAGGAAGCTGAGAAGAATGTTCAGAAGATCACCGACAAGTATATCGAGACCATCGACGCTGTCGGCGCTGACAAGGACAAGGAGATCATGTCTATCTGATGGCTGAGGTTAATGTTCCGCAGCATGTCGGCATAATAATGGACGGCAACGGCAGGTGGGCGAAAAAACGCGGCCTCCCGAGGAGCTTCGGGCACAAGCAGGGCGCGGCCGTCTTTAAAAAGACCATCAACTGGGCGCGGGAGCTTGGAGTTAAATGCGTGACATTCTATGCATTTTCGACCGAGAACTGGAAGCGTCCGGCTGACGAGGTTGAAGGTATAATGAACCTTCTCCGGCAGTATATTAAGGATATCAGGGCTGCCGCGCGGGAAGATATACGCTTTATTTTCCTGGGCGATATAACGCGGCTTCCGGAGGATATTACCGCAGAGCTTCTGGATATTCAGCAGTCAACCGTGAATAACACTGGTTTTATCGCCGGCGTGGCATTGAACTACGGCGGCAGAGATGAAATTACAAGAGCCGCAAGGGAGCTTGCCCGCGAAGCGGCTTCCGGGGAAATCTCTCCGGACGGCATAACTGAGGATTCTATCGAGAAACTGCTTTATACTGCGGAAATGCCCCCGCTGGACATGATAATCCGACCCAGCGGCGAGCAGAGACTGTCAAATTTTCTGATCTGGCAGGCGGCTTATGCGGAGTTCGTTTTTATGGACGTGCTCTGGCCGGATTTCACAAAAAAACATCTGGAATACGCAATACAAATCTACAACGACAGGGACAGGCGCTTTGGCGGGGTGTAGTTTCAGAGGAAGGGTTTGCTTATGGGTGTGAGACTGATCTCCGCTGCTGTTGGAATAGTACTGGGAGTCGCAATTCTGATTCTCGATAATCTATTCGTTTATTGCGCGGCCATTTCGTTTTTGTCAGGTGTCGCAGTATGGGAGCTTACCCGCGCGATAAAGTGCGATAAGTTTACCGTGCTGAGGTGGACGTCAATTGTTTTTGGAGCTGTTTTTCCGATTATTATTTCCATAAGCCAAATCAAGTTCCTGGCTGTGCCTGCCGCAATGCTGTATGTAATTGTGATGGCGCTGATTATGCTGAAGTTCCACAAGGAAGTCCGCTTTGAACAGGTGCTCGCATGCGGCGCTGCGGGAGGGCTTCTTCCGGTTGCTCTGTGCAGTATAACCCTGCTGAGGTATTCCGCGCATGGCGAGGGGCTTGGTATCTTCATGGTGCTGTATGTCCTGTTCTGCGCGTGGTTCGGGGATTCCGGCGCGTATTTTGTCGGAACTTTCTTCGGAAAGCACAAGCTTTGTCCGCTCATAAGCCCTAAAAAGACCGTTGAAGGTCTGGTCGGCGGCGTTGTTACTGTAGGCGTTGTTACTGTAATAACTGTATTTATTTACAACACTTTCGTCCTGAATGATGTACAGCTCAATTATTTCGTCCTGGTGCCGCTTTCAATGGCTGCTTCGCTTGTCGGGGTGATAGGAGATCTTTCCGCGTCCGTTATCAAGCGCGAGTATGATGTCAAGGATTTCGGCAATATTATGCCGGGTCACGGCGGCGTACTGGACAGATTCGACAGCGTGATTTTTGTTGCGCCGTTCCTGTATATAGCATTTTCCTATCTGGGACGTTTCATTTTTGTTTAACTGAGCGGCCGCTCTTATGATTTCTGCCCATTCACCAGCGTGAATGGGTGGTTTTGTTCAAAGGGAATATTACTTGAATGCGGGGTATATTAATAAATGAAAAGCATTGTCATACTCGGTTCGACGGGGTCGATCGGCACTCAGACGCTTGACGTCTGCCGCATGCACGGGTTCGGAGTCAAGGCGCTGTCCGCTTCGACAAATACGGCGCAGCTTGAGAAACAGGCCAGGGAGTTTAAGCCGGAGTACGTCTGCGTTTACTCCGAAAGCTCGTATTCTGACATGAAGCAGCGGCTTGCTGATACGGAAATCAAGGTGCTCTGCGGAATGGAAGGTCTGTGCGAGCTGGCGCGGCTCGACTGCGATATTGTGGTGAATTCCGTTGTCGGCATGGTCGGACTTTTACCCACGCTGGAGGCGGCGAAAGCAGGCAACGACATCGCTCTTGCCAACAAGGAAACGCTGGTAGCCGGCGGAAAGCTCGTCACCGACTGCGTAAAGGAGCACGGCGTGAAGCTGCTGCCGATCGACAGCGAACATTCGGCGATATTCCAGTGCCTGATGGGAGCCGGTGAAAACCGTCCTGAGAAAATACTGCTCACCGCTTCCGGCGGGCCGTTCTATGGGAAAAACACGGAGGAACTCCGGGACGTGACCGTTGAGCAGGCTCTGAAGCACCCTAACTGGAGCATGGGCGCGAAAATCACCATTGACAGCGCAACTCTCATGAATAAAGGTCTGGAGCTGATCGAAGCGGTACGGCTTTTCGACGTGCGCCCAGAGCAGGTGGAGATAGTCGTTCACAGGCAGAGCATAATTCACTCCGCAGTGGAGTTCGAGGACGGCGCTGTTATTGCTCAGTTGGGTACGGCTGATATGCGTATTCCTATTCAGTTAGCGCTGACCTACCCGAGGCGCCTTCCGTCTCCGGCTAAGAAGCTATCACTCTTTGACGTGGGGCAGCTTACTTTTTCAAAGCCGGATCCGGAAACCTTCACCTGCCTTGGTGCGGCAAAACGTGCGATTTCAATGGAGGGAAACGCTCCTTGCGCGGTGAATTCCGCAAACGAAGCCGCTGTTGCGCTTTTCCTTGCAGGGAAGATCGGATTCCTTGACATCGGCGAGGCGGTCAGCGGCGCCCTGGAGTCTGTAAAATTCATTCCCGAGCCAACGCTCCAGGAAATACTAGATACAAAGGCTGCCGCCGAGGAATATGTAGCGGCAAAGTTCGGAACTCTCTGACAGGAGGTCATATGCAGATAGTCATTGCAATACTCGCGTTCTGCGTTATTATCATTATTCATGAGCTGGGACATTTCACAGCGGCAAAGCTCTGCGGGATTCAGGTAAACGAATTCGCGGTCGGAATGGGTCCGGTGATCCTGAGGAAAAAGGGAAGGGAGACTAACTATGTGATACGTCTGCTGCCCATCGGCGGTTCGGTATCAATGGAAGGCGAGCAGGATTCAAGCGACAACCCGCGCGCTTTCAACCGGAAGCCGGTCTGGCAGAGAATGATAGTTATACTTGCAGGCCCGATAATGAACCTGATTCTCGGATTTTTTGTCGCAATGATATATGTCTGCACAATTTCGAACATCGGAACGACCACGGTAAGCGTTGTCAACGATATACCCGGGATTACAAGTCAGCTAATGGTCGGCGATGAGATCGTCTCCGTGGAGAATACGACGGTCTGGACAACGTTCGACATTCAGTACAAAATGCAGAACAACGGCGGTCGCACTGACGAAAACGGAAACCTCCTACTTGATTTCAAGGTGAAGCGCGGCGGAGAGCTTATCGCGCTGAAAGACGTTCAGTTCAAGGTCGAAACAGACGATAACGGAAACAGCGATGTTATCTACAGTTTCTACGTTCAGCCGCTCGAGAGGAACTTCCTGACGGTTATTGAGTACAGCGGACGTGAGACCGCCTCGATAAGCCGCATGATAATGTTCACACTGGCTGATCTGTTCAAGGGGAAATACGGTCTGAAAGACCTTTCAGGTCCGGTCGGAACCGTCACGGTTGTTTCGCAGAGCGTAAGTTATGGACTCCCGTCGTTCTGCTACCTTTTCGCGTTTATTACTATCAACGTGGGAGTTTTCAACCTGCTTCCCATTCCCGCGCTGGACGGCTGCCGGTTCCTGTTCCTTGTTATTGAAGCGATACGCCGCAAACCGCTCAAGCCGGAAATCGAGGGCGTTGTACACCTGGTAGGCTTCGGTCTGCTTATGGTTCTTATGCTTGTGGTAACATTCGGAGATATTTCTAAGCTGATCAGCGGAGGTTTCAATTGAGCAATAAAAAGGTAAGAGTAGGCAGTCTGCTGCTCGGAGATGGTAAAATCTACATTCAGTCGATGCTGAACATTCCCGCCGGGGACGTAGAAGGCACAGTTAGGCAGGCTAAGGAGCTTGAAGCGGCGGGCTGCGAGATAATCCGTGCAGCGATACCGACCATTGAGGACGTTCGGCTCATTCCCGCGCTGAAAAACGCGGTGGATGTACCGGTAGTCGCAGATATTCATTTTGACTACAGAATAGCGCTTGCCGCGGTGGAAGCCGGGATCGACAAGGTGCGCATTAATCCCGGAAATATCGGGGGCGTCGACCGTGTAAAGGCAGTCGCGGACGCTTGCCGTCTCCATAATGTTCCTATACGTATTGGAGTGAACTCCGGCTCGCTTGAGCGCAGGCTGATTGAAAAGTACGGAAGCCCCACCCCGGAAGCGCTGGTAGAGAGCGCCCTCGGGCATGTAAAGCTGCTGAACGACTGCGATTTCGACGATATCGTGATCAGTATAAAATCCTCGGACGTGAAGCTCATGATAGAGGCGTACAGGCTGCTTGCAAAGCAGGTTGACTTTCCGCTGCACCTCGGAGTGACCGAAGCCGGAACCGAGCGCATGGGCGTCATCAAGTCGGCTGTAGGAATAGGCTCGCTGCTCTGCGATGGAATAGGCGATACGATACGCGTTTCCCTGACCGCAGACCCGGTCAAGGAAATCTACGCCGCAAAGGATATCCTGCGTGCATGCGATATCGGAACCGGCGTGCAGATCGTGGCGTGTCCGACCTGCGGAAGAACCAAGATAGCGCTGATTCCGCTTGCAGAGCAGGTCGAGAAGCTCTGTGCCGGGATAAACAAGCCGATAAAGGTCGCGGTAATGGGCTGCGTGGTCAACGGCCCCGGAGAAGCTCGTGAAGCGGATATCGGTATAGCCGGAGGAAACGGAGAGGGTATCCTTTTCAAGAAGGGGCAGATACTCAGAAAAGTGCCCGAAGAAAGGCTCCTTGAGGAACTGAAAAAAGAAATAGACCTGTTATAAACCTGAAAGGAAGGATCAGATGTCGGCAAAGTTAAGCGAGCTTTTCGATGGGCTCACGCTTCCGCAGATTTGCGCGGAGGGCAGGATACTTAAAATAATACACGATCAGCAGAACAAGGAGCTGCTCATTAACCTTGAAATGGACGAGCTGTGTCCCGCTGCTGAGATCCTGACTGCTGAAAAGCAGCTTTCATCAGCGACAGGCGGTGCGAAAATACAGATTTTCCCGAGCTTTCATGAATCGCTCTACACTCCGGATTACATTTACGAGATAATCGCGATACTCAAGGACAGAAACGGTTCGGTCAACGGCTACCTAGACGGAGCGGAAATAAGCGACGACGGCGAGACCTGCGAGATATCGCTGCACTCCGGCGGCAGGGATATCCTGATGAAAATGGGTATTGATACCTCTATACAGCGCATGATCGCCGGATTCTTCAAGAAACGCCTCCAGGTGGTTTTTACAGGTAATTCTGAGATAAACATTGACGAGTACCTTGAAAAGGAGCAGAGCGCTCCGCTTCCTAAAATCACGATAACCCAGACTCCGCCTGCTCCCTCGGGGGAAAAGCGCTTCCAGGGAGGCAGTGGAAAGGGCGGCGGCAGACGTGGAGCGGCAGTGCTCAAAGAGCCCAAGGAAATAAAGCTGCCGTTTGAATCCGACAAGCTCGACAGCACCGCTTCCCTGTTTTATGGAAAGGGAATCAGCGAGGCTCCGCTGCAGATGGCGGAGCACTTTGGCGAGGGCGACGAAGTAACACTCTGGGGCGAGGTTTTCAAGACCGAGGACAAGACCTCCAGAGACGGCAACACATTTATTTTTACCGCATATTTCTCAGATAAGACCTCCTCCGAGATACTTAAAATAATCACCGCAATAGAGAATGCAGACGTTATCAAAAGCAACATCAAGCCGGGCAAGGCGATAATAGTCACCGGCAAGTTCGAGTTTGATACATTTGCAAAATGTCTGAATATCCGTCCCTACTCCATCGCTTCGGTAAAGACCAGGAAGCGCAAGGACAAGGCAGAGGACAAGCGCGTTGAGCTGCACCTCCATACAACCATGTCGGACATGGACGCAATAACTCCCGCCGGCGAGCTGGTCAAGCAGGCGTTTGCGTGGGGGCATAAGGCTATCGCAATTACGGATCACGGTAACGTTCAGGCGTTCCCGGAGGCAATGAACACCGTCGAGAAAATACGCAAGGACGGCGGCGAATTCAAGATAATCTACGGCATGGAAGCGTATTTCGTCAACGATTCGGACGCCCTGGTTTCCGGCTGCAACGAATGCCCGATAAACGGCGATGTGATCGTATTCGATATTGAGACCACCGGACTCAGCCGCGACCTCGACAGAATAACCGAAATCGGCGCGGTCAAGCTCAATAACATGGAGGTAGTCGACCGCTTCCAGACATTTGTAAATCCGGAGCGCCCGATCCCCGCCAACATCACGGAGCTTACAGGCATAACCGACGAGATGGTAGAGGACGCCCCCTCGGAAAAGGAAGCGCTCGAAAAGTTCATCGCGTTTGCGGGCAAGGGAGTTCTCGTCGCGCATAATGCGGATTTCGATACGTCGTTTATCAAGATCGCATGCGCGCGCCAGGGTCTGACCTACGATATCCGCTATGCAGACACGCTCAAGCTTGCAAGAGCGGCGCTCCCGCATCTCAAGAACTTCAAGCTGGACACAGTTGCAAAGGAATTCAAGCTCGGTGATTTCAACCACCATCGCGCGATCGACGATGCGGAAATGTTGTCCAAAATATTCATTTCCCTCGTAAATGTTTCCTGCAAGGGACACCCGCTCGAGAAATTCGGCGACTTCAATTCCATACTTGGCAATGTTGACGTCAAGAAGCTCAACACTTATCACATGATAATCCTGGCGAAGAATCAGGTCGGTCTGAAAAATCTCTACAAGCTGGTTTCCTACTCCAACCTTAATTACTTCTACAGAAAGCCCCGCGTGCCCCTGTCCGAGCTGCAGAAGCACCGCGAGGGTCTGATAGTCGGCAGCGCCTGCGAAGCCGGCGAGCTTTTCCGCGCTATTCTCGACGGAAAGAGCCAGGAGGACATTGAAAAAATCGCCTCCATCTACGACTATCTCGAAATACAGCCGATAGCCAACAACGAATTCCTGGTACGCGAGGGAAGGGTCGCCGACGACGAGGGTCTGCGCCAGCTCAACATGCGTATAGTGAAGCTCGGTGAAAAGCTCGGCAAGCCAGTCGTGGCAACCTGCGACGTCCACTTTATGAACAAGGAGGACGGTATTTTCCGAAAGATCCTCCAGGCGGGTCAGGGCTTCAAGGACGCCGACAATCAGGCTCCGCTGTACCTTCGCACCACTGATGAAATGCTTGAGGAATTCAGCTACCTCGGCGAAGAAAAGGCGAAGGAAGTCGTAATCACCAACCCGAACGCCATTGCTGATATGGTCGACGATATCCGCCCTATACCCAAGGGAACCTACACGCCTTCCATCGAGGGCGCGGAGCAGGAGCTTCAGGATCTCTGCTGGACAAGGGCGATGAATTGGTACGGCTACGAGGGAAAGATACCCGAAATAGTTACAAAGCGCCTTCAGAAGGAGCTTGACGCGATCATCAAATACGGATTTTCCGTGCTTTACATGATCGCCCAGAAGCTGGTTAAATACTCCGAGGACAACGGATACCTGGTAGGTTCCAGAGGTTCGGTAGGTTCTTCGTTCGTTGCGATAATGTCGGGTATTTCCGAGGTTAACCCCTTGGCGCCGCATTACCGCTGCCCGAAGTGCCGCTACAACGAGTTCGTAACCGATGGCTCGGTAGGCTCGGGATTCGACCTCCCCCAGAAAAACTGTCCGCACTGCGGCATAGATATGATCCGCGACGGCCACGATATACCGTTTGAAACGTTTCTTGGCTTCAAGGGAGACAAGGCGCCGGATATCGACCTGAACTTCTCCGGCGAGGTCCAGGGTAAGGTACACCGCTACACCGAAGAACTGTTCGGCAAGGATCACGTGTTCAAGGCGGGTACTATTTCCGCAGTTCAGGATAAGACAGCATATGGCTTCGTAAAGAAGTACTGCGAGGAGCGCGGCATTGAATTCAACAACGCCGAGATGGAGCGCCTTTCCATAGGCTGCACCGGAGTAAAGCGCACCACGTCGCAGCACCCTGGCGGAATGGTCGTTGTGCCGAACGATTACGAGGTCTACGACTTCACGCCGGTACAGCACCCCGCCGACAAGACAGACAGCGACATGATAACTACCCACTTCGACTTCCATGCGCTGCACGATACGATTCTGAAGCTCGACGAGCTGGGACACGATGTCCCGACGCTTTACAAGCACCTCGAGGATATGACCGGAATGAAGATCGCGGACGTATCCACCACCGACCGCGCTATTTACGACCTGTTCATATCCACCGAACCGCTCGGAGTTACTCCGGAGGACATATTTGCGCCCTGCGGGACATACGGTATCCCGGAGTTCGGCACGCCGTTTGCAATGCAGATGCTTCAGGACGCGCGGCCGAAGAACTTCTCCGACCTGCTTCAGATCTCGGGTCTGTCGCATGGTACGGACGTATGGCTCGGCAACGCGCAGGATCTCATCAAAAACGGAACCTGTACGATTTCCGAGGTTATCGGAACGCGTGACAACATCATGGTATACCTGCTACACAAGGGCGTAGAGCCGAGCCTCGCGTTCAAGATCATGGAAATAACCCGAAAGGGTAACGCTACCAAGCTGTTCGACGACACGATCTATCAGGCTTTCAAGGACAACAACGTGCCCGACTGGTACGTCGAGAGCTGTAAGAAGATAAAGTACATGTTCCCGAAGGCTCATGCCGCCGCGTACGTCACCTCCGCGGTAAAGCTCTGCTGGTTCAAGATAAACAGACCCTGCGAGTTCTACGCCGCGACCCTGACAAAGCACACTGAAAATATCGAGCTTGACGTAGTGCTCCGCGGCAAGGAAGCTGTAAAGAACCGTATCCGCGAGCTGCAGGCTATGCCGAATATCGGCGTAAAGGAAAAGGGCACGCTTGACGCGCTGCTCCTTATCAATGAGATGATGTGCCGCGGTATCGGCGTTCTGCCGGTGGACGCAAAGCTTTCCGGAGCGGCTACCTATCACATTGAGGACGGCAAGCTGCGTATGCCGTACCTGTCTATTGCGGGCTGCGGCTCTAATGCGGCATTCAAGCTCAAGGAGGTCGTCGACGCCGGAAATTACATGTGTATCGACGATATTCAGCAGCAGAGCGGACTTAACAGCACTGTTATCGACAAGATGAGAGAAATGGGCGTGTTCGGCGATATCCCGAATTCCGCGCAGATGTCCTTGTTTGATATGTGATATTACAGCGGAGTTGTTGACTCGATTTATGCAAAATGACAAAAAAACTGCATGTTCTTGACAACTCCGCTTTAATGCGTTATAATGTTAGAGTAATATGATAGCGTGATAGCACATTACTATACTAAAGCGGAGGAAATTCAAAGTGAAAAGATACGACCTTCTCACCCCGGAGGGAACCCGGGATCAGCTTTTTGACGAGTGCATAGCTAAACGCACGATCCAGGAAAAGCTCAGGAAAATATTTACTGCATACGGATATTCCGAGGTAATAACCCCGGGTCTGGAGTTCTATGAGGTATTCAACGGAAAGGTGCATTATTTCCCGTCCGAGACTATGTACAAGCTGGTCGACGGAAAGAACCGCCTGATGGTTCTCCGCCCGGATAACACCATGCCTATAGCGAGACTTGCGGCTACCAGACTTCGGGCTGAAAAGCTTCCGCTGAAGCTCTACTGCAACCAGAGCATTTTCATGGTTAATCCGAAGAACAGCGGCAGAGACGACGAATTCACCCAGGTCGATATAGAGATACTCGGCGGCGAGAGCAAGGCGGCGGATTACGAGGCGCTTTCACTTGCGGCGCAGTCGCTGTTTGCAGTCGACGAGGATTTCCGGCTTGAGATAGGCGAGAGCGGAATTTTCCGCACCGTAGTCGACGACCTGAACCTCCCAGAGGAGAAGGCGGAGCTGATACATACTCTTATTGAAAACAAGAATTATCCCGCGCTCAACGAGGCTCTCGAGGGTATCTCATGCAGTGCCGCAGAGGCAGTGAAGGCGCTCCCGTCGCTGTTCGGAGAGAGCGAGGTATTCGAAGCCGCTGAAAAGTACATGTACAGCAAGGAGCTGCGCACAAAGCTGAATACACTCCGCGAGACCTACGACGCGCTCTGCTCGATGGGATATTCCGGCAAGATAAAGGTAGACCTCGGACTTGCGCACAAGAAGGATTATTATACCGGTATCCTGTTCCGGGGTTATGTCGAGGGCTACGGGCTTCCGGTGCTTTCCGGCGGACGTTACGACACGCTGCTCGGGGATTTCGGCAGGAACTCCACGGCGGTCGGATTTGCGGTGAACGTTGAAGCGGCTGCAAAGGTGCTCCTCAAGAGCGTGCACGAGCCGCTCACCAAGCCGGTGGACGTGCTGGTGTTCAGCATGAGCGGCTGTGAAACTCTGGGTCTTGCCCACTGCGCAGAGCTAATCGGCGAGGGTCTGACGGTGTTCAATTCACTGAGCTCCACTGAGGAAGAAGCCGGTGAGTACGCAAAACAGCACGGCATACGCCGCATGGACGTTGTCGGAGCAAATTCGGCAGTTACCGTAAAGGAGGTCTGACCATGAAGAACAAGACCATCAGAATTGCTCTTACAAAGGGCAGACTTGAAAACAAAACCGTCGACCTGCTCGACAAGATAGGCTACGACGTATCGGAGCTGCGCGACAAGGGCAGGCGCCTGATACTGAACATTCCCGGCGAGAATATCGAAGTAGTTCTTGCGAAGGCTGCGGACGTAATTACATATGTCGAGCACGGCGTGTGCGATATCGGCGTAGTCGGTAAGGACACCATAATGGAGCACGGCGGTAAGTTCTTTGAGATCAGCGACCTCGGATTCGGCAGATGCAAGTTCGCGCTTGCCGGAAAGAAGGGCAGCAATTTCTACGAGGGATACGGGATCAAGACCATCGCCACAAAGTACCCGGAAGTCACCCGCGCATTCTTCGAGAATAAGGGCATGGACATTGATATCGTGAAGATAGAGGGTTCGGTGGAGCTGGCTCCGCTGGTAGGTCTGGCTGACGCTATCGTTGATATCGTAGAGACCGGAACCACGCTCAAGGAAAACGGGCTTGAGGTCTGGGAGGACGTTGCTCCGATTTCGGCGCGTCTTATAGTCAACACCGTAAGCATGAAACTGAAGCAGCAGCGTATCGCTGAGATAGTCAAGCAGATAGAGGAGAATTTATAATGATAAGGATAATCAAGGCAGACGGCGAGGAGAAGCTGTTCCTCGCAGAGGTCGAGAAGCGTGCAGGTCAGGTAAATGCTGACGTTGAAAAGACCGTCCGCGCTATACTCGCAGACGTAAAGGAGAACGGCGACGCGGCTGTAAAGAGCTACACCGCTAAGTTCGACTGCCCCAACGCGCAGTACTACAGAGTCCCCGACGAGGCTATACAGGACGCGCTCACCGAGGCGAACGAAAACAGCCCGGAGTTCGTCAACGCAATGCTGAACGCCGTTGAGAACATCACCGCATTCCACAACAGACAGAAGCGCGAAGGCTTCTGCGTAACCGAGGAAAACGGCGTTATCATGGGTCAGCGCGTGAGAGGCCTCGACCGCGTTGGTCTGTACGTACCCGGCGGCACGGCTGCGTACCCTTCCTCCGTGCTGATGAACGCAATCCCGGCGAAAATAGCAGGCGTTAAGGAGATCATCATGGTAACTCCTCCGCTCAAGGACGGCACTGCAAACAAGGATATTCTTGTTGCAGCGGCGCTCTGCGGAGTTGACAAAATCTACCTTGCAGGCGGCGCGCAGGCTGTAGCGGCGCTCGCATACGGCACCGAGGAGATACCGCGCGTTTCCAAGATCGTAGGCCCCGGCAACATTTTCGTTGCAACAGCGAAAAAGCTGCTTTACGGAACCGTTGACATCGACATGTTCGCAGGTCCCAGCGAGATCCTAGTATTTGCAGATGAGACTGCGAACCCGGTTTACCTCGCGGCTGACCTTATGTCCCAGGCTGAGCACGACAAGCTCGCCAGCGCGATCATGATAACCACCAGCATGGATATTGCAGTACGCACGCAGGCAGAGATAGAGCGCCAGTCCGCGTACCTCTCCAGAAAGGACATCATCGACTACTCCATGACAAACTACGGCGCGATCATCGTCAGCGAGGACAAGGACTACGCCATCGAGCTTGCAAACAAGCTTGCACCGGAGCACATGGAGGTCGTAGCTGAGAACCCTACTGAGTACATCGGAAAGATCGACAACGTAGGTTCGCTGTTCCTCGGTCAGTATTCTCCGGAGCCTCTCGGCGATTACTATGCGGGTCCGAACCACGTTCTTCCCACCAGCGGGACCGCACGTTTCTTCTCACCGCTCGGCGTAGACAGCTTCGTAAAGCGCTCCAGCTACATCTGCTACACAAAGGACGCTCTGCTTGACGCGGCAGACGACATTATACTCATCGCCGAGCGCGAGAAGCTCACCGCGCATGCAAATTCCATCAAGGTGCGCAAGGAAGGCTGACGATGAAAGCTATGAACAGAACCGCAGAAATCACCAGAAAAACCAGGGAAACAGACATTAAGATAAAGCTGGACCTCGACAAAAGCGGCGAAGTCAGCATTGATACGGGCATAGGATTCCTCGACCACATGCTGACTGCGCTTGCAGTCCACGGCGGATTCTCTCTTTCCGTAAAGTGCGCCGGCGACCTTAACGTTGACGGTCACCACACTACCGAGGATATCGGTATCGTGCTCGGAATGACCTTCCGTGAAGCCCTCGGCGACAAATCCGGCATTATGCGCTATGGAAGCGCGTTCATTCCGATGGACGAGTCGCTTGCATTCTGCTCGCTTGACATCAGCGCGAGACCGTTCCTCGTGTTCAACGCGCAGTTCACAAACGAGCGCGTCGGCGAGTTCGACACCTGCCTTACCGAGGAGTTCATGCGCTCCTTTGCGTTCAATGCGGGGATAACCCTGCACCTTCGCGTGGAGTACGGCAGCAACGACCACCACAAGATAGAAGCGCTGTTCAAGGTTCTTGCATACGCCCTCAAGGCGGCTGTAAAGCGCAATACGGACGGCTCCGTTGTGTCCACAAAGGGAGTTCTTTAATGCAGGGGTATAACCTCATCGTGGTTTTTTCGCCGGACAGAGAGAAAATGCTCATGTGCCGCCGGATAAAGGAGCCTTACAAAGGGCTTATAAACTTTGTCGGCGGAAAAATAGAGCCGGGCGAGAGCGGCAGTCACGCCGCCTACCGCGAACTATTCGAGGAAACGGGAATATCAGACCGGGATATAAAACTAATTCACCTGATGGATTTCAGCTATCCGCTGGATCCCTGTTACGTGGAGGTCTACGCGGGGCAGCTCATACATGACGCCGCAGTAAAAGGCGACGAAAATCCGTTGTTCTGGAGCGGGCTGGACTGCGACTTTTTCGATATGAAGCAGTACGCCGGTGAAGGCAACATCGGGCACATCATGGAGCATGTGAAGCTGAATTCCGATAAGATATTCCTGAATACGAAAGGAACGACACTATGATTGCGATAATTGACTACGGCGCAGGAAACCTGTTCAGCGTGAAAAACGCTCTTGACTTCCTCGGACTTGAGAACAAGATAACCAACAGCGCCGCCGACCTCAGCGCCGCTGACCGCCTGATACTTCCCGGCGTAGGAGCCTTCCCGGACGCGATGAGAATGCTCGGTGAGACCGGGTTGATCGGCGTTATCAAGGAAGAGGTACGGAAAAAGCCGCTCCTTGGGATCTGCCTCGGAATGCAGATGCTGTTCGAAAAAGGCTACGAATTCGGCGAAACTGACGGTCTCGGGCTTATTCCCGGAAGCGTTAAGCTCATGCGACCGGCAGGGGAGCTGCCTGTTCCGCACATCGGCTGGAACTCACTGGAGAAAAATGTTCCGTGCAGACTTCTAGACAGGTGCGCCGATGGTGAGTACGTTTATTTCGTGCACAGCTACGCCGCCGAGTGCGACAGCAAGTACATTGCGGCATGGTGCGACTATGGAATGAAGGTCCCGGCGCTGGTGTTCTGCGGAAACGTATACGGGGCGCAGTTCCACCCGGAAAAGAGCGGCGAGACGGGGCTGAATATTCTCAGATGTTTTGCTGAATTATAAAGAACTATTGCGTATAAGTTTTGCTTTATGTAATACATCCTACAAAAAGGAGAAAATGAATGGTAATACTTCCGGCTATTGATATAAAGGACGGGAACTGCGTCCGCCTTTTCAAGGGGGACTACGGAACAGTTCAGAAGGTCGCTGACAGCTACATGGATACCGCGCGCGGTTTCGAAGCTTCCGGCGCGGAGTGGGTTCACATGGTAGACCTCGACGGTGCAAAGGACGCGACTCAGCAGAACAAGGATATTTTCATCGACGTAGCGAAGAACACGAAGCTAAAGGTAGAAGTCGGCGGAGGTATCCGCAGCCTTGACGTCGTGGAAATGTACCTCAACGCGGGTATTTCCAGGGTAATAATCGGCTCGGCGGCGGTCAAGGATCCCGAGTTCGTAAAGCGCGCCGCGAAGGAATTCAGGGGCCGCATAGCGGTAGGTATCGACGCCAAGAACGGATTCGTTGCAACAGAGGGCTGGCTCGAGACCAGCGGAGTGAACTACATAGACCTCGGCGTTGAAATGTGCCGCGCGGGAGTTCAGTATTTCATATTCACAGACATAGACAAGGACGGTACCCTCAGCCGCCCGAACCACTTCAAGACAAAGAAGCTCCAGGAAACGCTTGCGCCCCTCGGCGGAAACGTCATTGCAAGCGGCGGGATAAAGACCATCAACAACATAAAGACGCTGAAGAAGAATAGAATTTACGGAGCCATCTGCGGCAAGTCCATCTATTCCGGCAGCCTTGACCTTGCTCAGGCTGTGCGTCTAGCGAAGTAAAGGAGCAGCCATGTTAGCTAAAAGGATAATCCCATGCCTTGACGTCCGCAACGGCAAGGTCGTAAAGGGCGTGAATTTCGAGGGCATAAAGGACGTAGGCGACCCAGTGGAGCTTGCGATCGAATACAACCGTCAGGGCGCGGACGAGCTTGTATTCTACGATATAACGGCTTCCTACGAGGGCAGGGGCGTTATGCTCGACGTGGTAAAGCGCACTGCGCAGCAGGTGTTCGTGCCTCTGTGCGTCGGAGGCGGCATCGGTTCGGTGCAGGATTTCCGCGATACGCTCCGCGCGGGAGCCGACAAGGTTTCTGTCAATTCGCAGGCGGTCAAGAATCCGAAGCTCATCAGCGACGCCGCTGAGATATTCGGCAGCCAGTGCGTTGTTGTCGGCATAGACGCCAAGCGAAGCGGCAAGGGCGGCTATAATGTATTCATAAACGGCGGCAGAGTCGACATGAATCTCGACCTCGGCGACTGGGTAAAGGAGATAGAGGAGCGCGGAGCCGGCGAAATATGCCTGAATTCCATCGACACCGACGGAGTACGCGGCGGTTTTGACCTTGACATGCTGAATTTCGTATGCAGCCGTGTGAAGATTCCGGTAATTGCGAGCGGCGGGTGCGGTTCTATTGATCACTTCTCGGAGGTATTTGAAAAGACAGCAAGCTCTGCGGCGCTGGCGGCTTCGCTGTTCCATTTCGGAGAGCTCACCGTTGACGAGGTGAAGGAGCATCTTCGCCAGCACAATATTCCAGTCAGAACATCTGCGAGGGCTTGATATGGGACTTTTTTCTGCAAAACCCAGCGTAAACGCCCAGAAGATCATCGGCTGGCTGGGCTGTGAGTGCGAGTATTTTCCGGCGGGAAAACCCGCGCAGTTTATTAGCTCCACTTATGAGGACGCGTTCGCCAAAAAGGAAATGGGCGGATACACTCCGGTCATAATAGTGGTAAACGACGTGCTTTCCGAATGGTTCGACATGCTACGTGAGGACTCCGGAACCTCTCCGGAGGATCGCCGCAGGGAACTGCTCAGCGCTGAGCTTCCGAACGCGCAGGAATGGTTCACCGAAAGGCTTTCGGAAATGAAGGCAACGTACGGCGAGTACTGGAACGAGATCACCGCTGATTCCGGGAACTGCGGCGATAAAATCGACAAACTGTCAGGTTTCGTTGACTTCGGGACAAAGAAAGCCGCAGAGGTCGTAATAGCTAAGATCCCAACGGAAAATCCCTGGGAGGTTTTTGCATGGCTGCCATTCGGCGGCTGGAACGAGTGTCCCGAGCCTGAAATCATGATGGCGGTAGGAAAATACTGGTTTCAGAAATTCGGAGCGGTTCCCGCGGTTATTTCTCACGATATACTCGAGTTTGTTGCACAGCCGTTAAGAGACAGAAGCGCTGCCGTAGGTCTTGCGCTGGAGCAGTACGCTTTCTGCAATGATATTATCGATCAGGGATGCCAGGAAGTCTGCATCCTTGCAGACATGCTTGCAAAGTCGTCGGTCTGGTTTTTCTGGTGGGATTGATACTTGCATTTTGCTTGAAAATGTGATATACTATTATTGCATGGTTCTCATATCAGAATCAGCATTATGAAAAGCTAGTGAGGATCAGTAATGGAATTGAACATAATCAGCGACTGCACCGAATCACAAGTCAACAAAGTCGTTAAAATCACCAGGATCACCGTCGCAGCGGTCAGAAATGAGAAATACATGTTTGTAAAGCAGCGCGGCAAGGGTACGATGGAGCTTCCGGGTACCCAGCTGGTGGAGGGAGAAAACACGGCAAAGGCGCTGCGGAGAGTGCTTGAAGGCATGCTGGGCGTTACGGAGCATGCAGCACAGTTCGTCTGCCCGTATTCTGTAACAGACGGCAAGGACGTGCAGTATGGCATACTGTATCGAGCAGAGATAATTGAAATGGGACCTTTCCCGCATTCCGGGCTTGCAGGCGTGTATTACTTAGATACTCCGCCGGAGGACAACGATAAGTGGAGTTTCCCGGAAACAGACAAGCTTCTGTTTGAAGAAGCATTTAGAAAGTAAGGTACATATGGACGTTAAGAAGTATTTCAAGAAATCCGGGCTTATCCCGGCGATAGTTACCGACGCTGAGAACGGCGAGGTACTCATGCTTGCCTATATGAACGAGGAGAGCCTCCAGAAAACACTGGAGACCGGTTACACATGGTTCTGGAGCCGCTCCCGTCAGGAACTCTGGAACAAGGGCGCGACCTCTGGTCATTTCCAGAAGGTGGTTGAGATGTACAGCGACTGCGACGACGATACTCTGCTGATAAAGGTCATTCAGACCGGGGCGGCCTGTCACACCGGACACAGAAGCTGTTTTTTCACGCGCATAAAGTAAGAAAATCCGCTGCTGTATTTGATAGGTACAGCAGCTTATTCAGTTTAAACATAAATTCAAAGGAGAAATTAACATGATGGACGCATTCAAGGATATGTACGACGTAGTTGTAGACCGCAGGGCAAACCCGCAGGAGGGTTCCTATACCTGCTATCTGTTCGATAAGGGAATCGACAAGATACTCAAGAAGTGCGGCGAGGAGTGCACAGAGATGGTCATTGCCGCAAAGAACAGCGACAAGGACGAGCTTGCAAACGAGATTAACGACCTGCTGTACCATATGATCGTTATGATGGTAGACCGCGGCGTGACCGTCGAGGACATCGAGAAGATCATGGTAGAGCGCAGCAAGAAGATCGGCAATCTCAAGCAGTTCCATGTGAGCGATCACAACACCTGATATGGAGCTTACAAGATTTATCGACGACTACGCCGACGACATCTACGCGCTGGCGCTGATCACAACAAAGAATTTCGATTCCGCAAAGGAGATCTTCGTGCGGAATTGTTTTTCATGTTCGGAGACAGATGATAACACCGAGCTTCCGGCGATGCTGAAAAAGGCGTACCCCATGTGCCGCGAGGCCGAGGGAAACGATTCGGCAGTCACCCTTACCGGCATAGAGCTTGACGGAAAGAAACAGCAGCTTCTGGAATCCGTGCTGAGGCAGCCGTTTATTGTTCGCGCGATAATACACATGCGCTGGGAGAACGACCTGGAGCCTGAGCAGATCGCGAAGCTGACCGGGGAAAGCCTGCGTTACGTGAATAATACCCTGGAGGAACTTCCCGAGGAACTCACACGGGAACTTGACAAGAGCTACAAGGATATCTGTTTCAGGATAAAAGCGGACGACAAACTGAAATCCTACGTTATCCGCAGCATGAATTCCGGCAAGAAGCGTCAGTTTGAAATAAAGGGCGAGGCTGTTCCTGCCCACAAATGGACGAAGCAGCAAAAAACGGTTATTATCATTGTGGCTGCGGTCATCACCGTGGTTATATGCATTGTTGTGCCGCTCATCGAGAGCTACTACCAGATGAGGAAGGACGAAAATTTCGAGTCTTTTGAAAATGTTGCTACCGAAGATATGTTCCGTTATACTTCCGAATCGCCTTCCATTCCCGATGATCAGTTAAACCTGACAGGTTCTGATAGTTAAAATTTCTTAAAAAATCGAAAAAGTACTTGATTTTTTTGTTAAAATATGCGAAAATATATACTGTATAGGTATGGGAGCTATTATCCCGCGCCTGAACAAAAAAATTAAAGGGACGTGTGCAGATGGCGCAGTTTTTCAATTTCAAAGGGGATTATTTCGGGCTGACAGAAAGTGACGTTCAGAAGAACATCGACCTGTACGGCTATAATATATACACCAAAAAAGAGCAGCCGCGAGAGAGATTCAACCCGGGCAAGGTGATTTTATCGCCGTCGGCGCTGCTGATGTTCATTGCCGGAGTGCTCAGCTTTTTCAGCAGCGGGATACTCACCGGTATAGTCATCATACTTATCGACATCGCATGGTGTGTGGCAAATATCCGTATCGGTCAGCGTTCGGACGAGCGGCTTGAAGAGTTCCACGAATCAACGGTGATGAAGTATCGTGTGATACGCCAGGGAAAACTGGAGCTTGTCGAAAAGGAATTCATCGTTCCGGAGGATCTGATTTTAGTTCAGGCGGGCGAGAGCGTTCCGGCAGACGCAATGATACAGGAATGCCGCGACCTGACCGTTGACGAAAGCGTGTTCACCGGTTCTAACAAGCCTATGGCAAAGTACGCAGGCGGCATTTCAAAATCGGAACTAAAGCCTACTTTCGTCTACAGCGGAACAAAGATACTGACGGGCGTTGCAGTCTGCAAGGTAAGCGCGACCGGCGTCGACACCAAGTATTACCATAAGGTGGGAGAACCGACTCCGAAGCATTGCTATTACACTACGATGGAGCGTATAATTCAGAAGCTGCTTCCGCTCTGTTCTGCGACGGCGGCTGTCCTGGCGCTCATCTCAATGGTTGCATGGATACTTTACGGCAACGAGGTGTTCGAATCTGCAATGCGCGGCATCACGCTCGGACTTTGTTTCCTTCCGGCGGGTATCGACACGATCATAAGAATCTACTACACAAAATGCGCCTCCGAAATGTCAGGGAAAAGCGCGATCGTAAAATCGCTGTCCGATATCGAGAAGCTGAATTCCATGTCAGTGCTGTGCGTTGAAAAGGAAGGCGCAATCACAAAGAGCCGCCTTGAGGTGCAGACAATCTACACTCCGAGCGAGGAGCTTCTGTATAAGGTTGCAGCTCTTGCATGCGACCCTGACACCACCGACGACGCAGAACGCGCGCTTATGGTAAAGGCGGCTTTCTATGACGAGCGAATTGTCGATGTTTACAACAAAAACAAGTTTATTGAGCGTATTCCTGATACTAACGAGTTCATGAGCGGCGCGCTGTGGGAAGTAGGCGGCTCCAGACTCTACTGCATTAAGGGTACTCCTGAGCAGATACTCCCGCTGTGTAAATTCCGCGGCGAAGAGCTTTTCGCTGCCCAGAAGATGAAGAAGGAGTACTATTCCCATGGCTGGCAGGTAATGGCGATTGCCTGCGCTGACGCCGAGGAACGCGACTGCGACGAAACAGCCGGATTCGCTTATACGTTTGTTGGATTTATTGCGTTCTCCTCGCCGATAAGGGATTCTGTTCCGAATGCGGTCAAGACATGCCAGCGTGCCGGAGTTCGCGTTGTGATGTTCACCGAGGATAATGCGGAATCCGCAGCGGCTACCGGAAAGATGATAGGACTTTCAGGGAAGGTAGTCACTGGAAAGAGCATTTCAGAATCCGTAAAATACGGCACCGAGCTTCCGCTTGACGCTGACATCTATGCAAGGGTAACTCCCGAGCAGAAGCTGTACGTGATCGAGCAGATGAAAAAGAGCGGCCAGACAGTTGCAATGACCGGAACCAGACCCGAGGACGCCGAAGCGATGGAACGTTCCGATATCGGCATAACGATTTCGGAAAACACTACCGGAAGCGCATACGAAGCCGCCGACGTCATTATGCACGATGATAATTTCTCGGCGATTGCCGGTATGATCGCGTCGGCGCGGCAGGTTCACCGTAATATCAAGCGGGCAAGCGCTGTCATGATTTCAGGGTACCTGGCACTGGTGCTGCTGAATATGCTGAATCTTTTCGGCGACGCTCAGCTGATGCTGAATCCAGCGATTATTGCTATACTTACGATGTTCGTGCTTCCGGCGGCAGCGCTTGCCGACCTGGACAATCATGCTGATATGAAGGGCTTCATGCCGCCGTCTGAGTTCATCACGACCCGCAGGATAAACTACCGGTTCATTTTGCTTGCAGTCATTGTGGGAGCGCTCTGCGGAGCGGTTTCGATTGCTTCGTACATGTTTATGTACAATGGTACGAATGTCGAGTTCGCCAGAAGCTGCGCACTGCTTTCGTTCGGGTTCTGCACGTCCTTGTTTACGTTTATCAACCTGGCTCCGGGAAATCCCTTCGTTGGATTTGCCTCCGCCGGTAAACCGGCGGTTATTGGCGTTCTTACACCCGCTGTAACTTCGGTTCTGCTTGTGTTCATTCCAGGTGTAAATACTATTTTCGGTATGACCGGAATCGACATTCTGGCAACGTTTATCTCAATTATGACGGGCGTTATTCCTGCGCTGGCCTACGTGGTCGTGCGTTCGATAGTCAAATTTGATTAAGGAGTTCATATGAAAAAAGTTCTGGGATATCTGAAACTAATTCTTTGCGGAATGGTTTTCGGTGTTGCAAACGTTATCCCCGGAGTATCCGGCGGAACAATGCTGGTGGTCTTTGGAATCTACGATCAGCTTACAGAGGCTATTTCAGGCGTGAAAGCAATCATCAAAAATATTGTTTTCCTGATATTCTTCGGAGCAGGCGCCGGAGTCGGCATACTTGGTTTTGCTTCACTTATTAAGTACCTGTTCGATAATTTTGGCGTTCAGACCGACATGTATTTTATCGGTCTGATACTCGGAAGCGTTCCGATGATTTATCACATGGGAACCGCCGAAAAAAAGGTAAAGCCGCTCTGTATTCTTCCGCTTGTTCTGGCGATGTGCGTCGTTATCGGACTTACAATGCTGAACGGCTACATGGAAGCGAACGAGCTTATTCCCGCTGCCGAGGCGGTCGAGGGATTCAACGCTTTCATGACTGTTAAACTCCTGGTTTGCGCGTTCATCGCTGCGGTGGCGATGATAATTCCGGGACTGAGCGGCTCTTTTGTAATGATGCTTCTCGGAGTTTACAATACGGTCATCAATGCGATACAGATAAAGGCGCTTAATTTTTACGTTATCATTCCGGTGGGCGTGGGCGTTCTGCTCGGAGTTATCCTTGGCGCGAAGCTCATCTCTACGCTGATAAAGAAGTACAAACTGATGGTTTACAGCGTGATAATGGGTCTTGTTATCGGCTCTGTATATGCGATACTTCCTTCAGGATTCGGATTTAATATCCAGACTGGATACGGATTTGTATGTCTGCTGTTTGGCGTGCTTACTTCGGTTCTTGTTGAGAAGCTCGGAAAGACTTCTGAAACATCGCAGGCTGATTGAACATAATTAAGGCTGGGAACGGATAATTCCCAGCCGTTTATTATATCCGGTTCTTGATTTTTTGCAGCGCACCTTTTTCCAGCCGGCTGACCTGAGCCTGACTTATTCCTATCTCCTTAGCGACTTCCACCTGAGTTTTCCCGCGGAAAAAACGCAGATTGAGAATGTGCTTCTCACGGTCGCCCAGCGCATGTATAGCCTCCTTCAGCGAGATCTCGTCGAGCCAGTTGTCGTCATCGTTATGATCGCCGAGCTGATCGAGGACGTAGATAGTATCGCCGGATTCTGAGAACACAGGCTCGTAAAGCGAGATCGGTTCGCTGACTGCTTCGAGAGCGATAACCACTTCGGAGCGTTCCGCGCCTATTTCTTTGGCGATCGCTTCGATTGTAGGCTCCCTGCCGTTTGCCGAGGTGAGGCGTTCCCGCGCCTGCATAGCCCGGTAAGCGAGATCCCTCATTGAGCGGCTGACGCGCACCGGCGAATTGTCGCGAAGGTAGCGCCGGAGTTCTCCCTGTATCATCGGAACGGCATAGGTTGAGAACCTGACCGGCTGAGTGATGTCGAAGTTGTCTATTGCCTTGATCAGACCGATACACCCGACCTGAAACAGGTCGTCAGGACCTTCGCCGCGCCCTGCGAACCGCTGGATCACGCTCAGAACCAGCCGGAGATTTCCATTGATAAGCTCCTCACGTGCCTGCATGTCGCCCTGCTTTACTTTTTTCAGCAGCTCCATCTTCTCGCTTTCGCGGAGCACCTTGAGCTGCGAGGTATTTACGCCGCTGATTTCAACCTTGTTGTAATACAAATAAACCACTCCCGACCTGCTTGATTTTGTACAAGTAGTATTGTCAGGAAGTGGTTTTTCTATTCTGTGAAATTTTACCTGTTTAGTTGCAGACCCGTTCGAGTTCTTCGCGAAGCTGCTTTATAATGCGCTTTTCCAGCCTTGAAATATAGCTCTGAGAAATCCCGATTTCGTCGGCGACTTCTTTCTGTGTTTTCTCTCTGCCTCCCTTCAGCCCGAACCGCATTTCCATGATCTGGCGCTCCCGCGGAGTCAGATGGTTTACAGCGTCGTGGAGCAGCTTCTTTTCGGTTTCGTCCTCGATTCGGGCGTTTACGCAGTCGCTGTCCGTGCCGAGAACGTCTGAAAGAAGCAGCTCGTTGCCGTCCCAGTCAACGTTCAGAGGCTCGTCTATTGAGATCTCGCAGCGGCGCTGGCTGGTTTTTCTTAGGTACATCAGTATTTCATTTTCAATGCAGCGGGAAGCGTAGGTCGCAAGCTTTATATTACGATTCACGCTGAATGTGTTTACCGCTTTGATAAGTCCGATGGTGCCGATCGAAACAAGGTCGTCCAGACCTACGCCGGTGTTCTCGAATTTTTTAGCGATGTAAACCACCAGCCGCAGGTTGTGAACGATAAGAGTTTCACGGGCAGCCGCGAAGTCTGTTTCAAGCAGCTTGAACGCCTGCTCTTCCTCCTCCCGGGTGAGGGGCGGGGGAAGCGACTCGGAGCCGTTTATGTAATACACGCCGGTATCGCCGCCGGAAGCGTACTTTATAAACGCTTCAAGTCCTTCGTCCAGCAGTTTCTTCAAAAAATCGAGCATGATAATTCCTCCTGTTTTATATAATGATGTTGGGATCAAATATGCAGTCGGCTCCGGAGATGGGCTCACGAGTTACCCCCACAAGGACGTCAGCAGGTTTTTCGTTGATAAGAACCTCGGCAGAGAATACCGGTACCACGCCTTCTGAGGTTATGGTGTGGCAGGGAGCCAGCCTGAGCCCCTCCAGCCCCTCTGAACAGCCGTTAAGATAGTTCGTGACCTGCGGGGGAGATATTTCAGCCACCTTGCCTATTGATGTGATTACAACAGGTTTACCGGTGAAGCTATCCCGTAGTGAGTTTCCAGTGTCCGCAAGGCCGTCCAGCGTAACTTCTGCGGCGCCGTTTCGGATTCTAACGACCGCGTGGCTCTGCGGTTTTCTTCTGTCTATTATCGCTCTGAATACGCGGAAGCCTCCATACAGAGCGGCTGTAAACAGTGCAGCGGCAATGATCGGGATATCAAAATACGCAGTACCATTTCGCACGAATATACCCGCCGGAGCCGCAATGTTCCACAGAGCAGTCATTGCTCCGCCAAAAATGAAGCTCACGACCAGGAATGACAGCGAGCTGATAAGAAAGTCGATTTTGTTCTGCCTGCCAAAGGCGGCGAAAGTTATTCCTATCCCAAGCGCTATTTTGATCAGCACGCATAGAATCGGGTTCAAATCCGGAACAAGAATCAGCAGCGAACCGACCGCTCCCACGGCCGAAGCAAGGAGAACTCGCCGCGGGGAAACTTTGCGTCGCAGCATGAGCGAGGTTCCGCGAACCAGAAAGTAGTTTATGTAGAGATTTACCACTAAAAGGACGTCAATATATATAACCAAAGCCATCACCAACTTGTACACTTTCTTTTACTATTATATATTCATTCGTCTGAGAAATATGTCATAATGCGGCAGTATTTTCTGAGCAGAATTGCCGCGTAAAATAAAAAAAGGGCGTGCAGCAATGAAAGCTGCACGCCGCGTGTATTGAAATGTCAGTCTCTGTTGAATTCTGCAAGCTCAAGACCGGGATTCTTGTCGAGCGCCCACTTGATGTTCCACTCGCTGGTGAATATCAGCAGGTAATTGCCCTTGACGTCCTGAATAAGCTTGGTATCGGAGGTGAGCACCAGCTTCTGAAGCTCGTCAAGACCTCCTTCAAGGTGCTTCTGACTGGTTATCCAGCGGATATGCTCGTATGGCAGACCTTCGCGGATTATGTCAACGTTGTACTCGTTCTTGAGACGGTACTCAAGCACTTCGAATTGCAGGACGCCGACAACGCCTACGATTACTTCCTCAAAGCCGCTCTGCGGTTCGGAGAATATCTGGATAGCGCCTTCCTGGGCTATCTGGGTGGTACCCTTTATGAACTGCTTGCGCTTGAGGGTGTCCTTCTGGCGGATACGCGCAAAGTGCTCCGGAGCGAATGTCGGGATACCTTCGAATTTAACCTTTTTCTTAGGCGAGCACAAGGTGTCGCCGATTGAGAAAACTCCCGGGTCAAACACGCCCATAATGTCTCCGGCGTACGCTTCGGAAATTACCTCGCGTTCGCTCGCCATCATCTGCTGTGGCTGAGAGAGCCGCATGGTTCTGCCGTTCTGAACGTGCAGTACTTCCATATCCTTGTCGAACTTGCCGCTGCATATGCGCATGAACGCGATACGGTCGCGGTGAGCCTTGTTCATGTTAGCCTGGATCTTGAATATGAACGCGGAGAACTCCGGGTCGAACGGGTCAACTATTCCATCGGGAGTGCTGCGGGGCAGTGGGGAAGTAGTCATTTTAAGGAAGTGCTCAAGGAACGGCTCAACGCCGAAATTCGTCAATGCAGAACCGAAGAACACCGGTGACAGCTTGCCCTTGCTGACAAGATCCATGTTGAACTCTTCGCTTGCGCCGTCAAGCAGCTCGACGTCCTCGGACAGCTTTTCGTAGTTGTGCTCGCCGATGAGGTCGGCAAGTGAAGCGTCTGAAAGGTCGGCTTCTGTTGCGGCAACCTCGCGTGTGCCGTTGTTAGCCTCGAACGAGATTATGCGGCGCTTTTCGCGTTCGTAAACGCCCTTGAACTCCTTGCCGGAACCGATGGGCCAATTTACCGGATAGGTCTTTATGCCGAGTTCAGTCTCGATCTCATCGAGCAGGTCGAAGGGATCGCGGGCTTCGCGGTCCATTTTGTTGATGAATGTGAAAATCGGGATATTGCGCATTACGCAGACCTTGAACAGCTTACGGGTCTGGTTCTCAACGCCCTTTGCCGCGTCGATCACCATTACAGCGCTGTCCGCCGCCATCAGGGTACGGTAGGTATCTTCGGAGAAGTCCTGGTGGCCGGGGGTGTCGAGGATATTTATGCAGTAACCGTCGTAGTTGAACTGCATTACAGATGAGGTTACTGAGATACCTCTCTGCTTTTCAATTTCCATCCAGTCGGAAACTGCGTGCCGGGTGTTCTTTTTGCCTTTAACTGCGCCAGCGAGGGAGATTGCGCCTCCGTAAAGCAGGAACTTTTCAGTGAGCGTCGTTTTACCCGCGTCCGGGTGAGAGATAATCGCAAAAGTGCGGCGTCTTTCGATCTCGTGTCTTAAATCAGCCATGTGTCTACTTCCTTTATTCTTAATTATTTTATTTCTGGGTCGTTTTCTGTCTGCTGCTCCATGTCGTAAAGCATTTTTTCTGTCTCGCCGTCCTGAGGTTCTTCAATGCCCTTGTTTTTCATTGTAAGGGTGAAGAACAGTCCAACGATGATCGGCAGGTAGAACGTCATGATACGCCAGAGCATCATAGCGGTATTGACATAATGTTCGCCGAATATGTCCTTGAAAAAACCGTGATAGCCCAGCTCAGCGCCTCCCATAGCTCCGGGCAGCGGAATGAAGGATGATATCATCAGAACATACGCCTGGTAGCTTATGATCTGAAGGAGACTGGTTCCCTCAAGACCGAATCCACGGTAAAGCACATAAGAAATGCTTAAAAAGAGTGTGAGCTGAATAAACGTGAAAAATACGGATTTAAGCAGCAGCGGAATGTTCTTTTTCAAATATTTGAAATTGTTGTAGAACTTGTTCACCTCACGCGTGAAGTATACGCGCCACTTGATCGGCCGTTTTACAATATGCATTCTAGTAAGCAGGGATATGAGCCAGTTTGCGAATTTCAGCGTACCTTTGCGGAATAATGCAATAGCTATAAGCGCCACGATTACCGCAGTGTTGATTATAAACCCGATAAGTACGAACGGCATAAGACCTTTCTGTTGGAGATCGTCGCCAAAATGTTTGTATCCGACAGCGAGGGTAAAAATCGAATAGCCGGTAAGCACGAACTGATAGACGATAAATCTGCTTAGCAGCGCGGTAATTCCACAACCAAGCGGCACGCCGAATTTTACAAGATAGTACGCCTGCATTGGCTGCCCACCCGTAGAGGAGGGAGTAATACAATTGAAGTACTGCCCGATGATGGTAGTAAGCCAGCTATTCCAGAATTTCATTTTAGGGTGCATCGATTTCAGCATAACATGAATTGTTGAAGCTTCACTGAGCCAATATCCAATCATGAATACAACGCAGAGAATGAGTGCTCCTTTGTTTATTTTTGACAGTGCAGCCACGACATTATCAATGCTGTCTACAAATACAAGATAAACAATCATTATAATGAAGGCAACAGCACAGATGATCAGATTGGCTTTTTTGCTGATCTTTTTCTTCTTCATTTATTCATACCTCAAAATTGGTTCCTCTGAAAAGTCCACAAAGATTATTATAGTATATTTTTACGCTGTTGTCAATAGCTTTTACATTATATGGCACTACAAAAAATTGTAGTGCTGCAATAGATATTGTACAAAATAAGAAAAAAGATTGAGAGACAGACCAAAATAGATCATAACAGATTCTATTCTTTTCTTCATGTGATGACCTTAATCAGCAGCTATAATACCATCTCGCTCGGTCTAATAATCGTCCGACGTTTCCTCTTGGCTGGCTTTCTCCCGTTGAATTTCTTTCTATCTTTCGTGTTCAAAATCATTGACAAACTTACACTGAATATATAAAAAAGCATTGACTAAATAAACGAAATATGCTAAAATATAATATGAATATTTATGAAACAGGATTGATAACAATGAATAAAGGAAAGATAATAGTACTTGAGGGACTTGACGGCTGCGGTAAATCCACCCAGCTTAATATACTTTTCAATAATTTGCAGAGCGCAGGAAAAACCCGGCTTATCAGCTTCCCGAATTACGAGAGCAGCACCGGACGGGTCGTGTCTGAATATTTGCAGGGGACAATACCCTGTGAGGGCGCTGCCGGAGCCTACGCGGCGTCGGGATTTTACGCTTCCGACCGATATGCAAGCTACGTCACCGATTGGAAAAACGACTACGAAAACGGCTCGGTTATCGTGTCCGGACGTTATACGACATCTAATGCTATATATCAGATGACGAAGCTTCCGCGCGACCAGTGGGACAGCTTCCTCGCCTGGCTGAAGGACTACGAGTATACGCGGCTTGGACTTCCTGAGCCGGATCTTGTTTTGTTCTTGGATATGCCGATTGAGATATCGCAAAAGCTGCTATCCGCGCGCTACAACGGCGACGAAAGCAAAAAGGATATCCACGAGAGCAGCGCAGCATTTCTCAGGAGATGCCGCGAAAGCGCTCTCTATACTGCAAAGCGCTGGGGCTGGAGGATCATTCAGTGCTCTGACGGGACTGCTCCGCTTCCCATTGAGGATATCGCCCTCAGAATAAAGAAAGAAACAGAGGAAATCTGATGGCTGAATTTGATTTCAGACCGCCTCAGCTATCCGACAGGGAATGGGCAGTTAAACTGCTTGCCGAATCGGATTTCCGCGGCTGTCTGTACACTTTTGGAAACAACTATGTCTGGCGGAATGCCTACAACGCGGAAATATGCAGGTTCGAAGATTTCTACCTGCTGAAAAACACCGACCACACCAGCGGCACGCCGCGCTTCCTATATCCGTCTGGAAGTGGAGATATCCGCAGATTGATTCCCGCATTAAAAAGCTATTGCAGGGAGCTGAACATTCCGCTGCTCATGACCGCAAACGCTGAATGCACAGCGGTTTTGAAGTCACTGTACCCGGACGTGAGCGCCGTTGCCGACCGCGACGGATTCGACTATGTTTACAATTCTTCTGATCTTGCTGAGCTGAAAGGGAAGCGCTATCATTCGAAACGGAATCACCTGAATCGCTTCTACGAGAACGACTGGTCGTTTGAACCGATAACCGCTCACAATATCCCTGAGTGCCGCGATGTGCTCGCTAAATGGCTGGAATCAGGCGAGCCTGACGAAGAAAAATCCGTGGAAGCAGATGTGGTAAGCGAAAGCCTCGATTACTTCACGGACCTGAATTATACAGGCGGACTTCTTCGCGTAAATGGCGAAGCGCAGGCGTTCACATTCGGCGAACCTTCTGCCGCAGATACGTTCGTAGTTCATGCGGAAAAAGCCCTGCTGAATTATCAGGGCGCATACACCGCAGTGAACTGCGAGTTCGCCAGAACGCTCGCCGACCGATTCGCCTATATAAACCGCGAGGAGGACACAGGCTCAGAAGGGCTTCGTAAAGCCAAGCTGTCATACCACCCCGCTTTCCTTGAAGAAAAATATCTGATAACATTTTCGGAGGTATAATTATGATATACGTATTTTTAGCTGACGGATTCGAAGAAACAGAGGCTATAGCGCCTATTGATATGCTGCGCCGCGCAAAGCTCGACGTAAAGCTTGTCGGAGTCGGTACGTCCACACCCACGAGCTCTCACGGTATCAGGGTCACTGCCGACCTTACAGAAGCCGAAACAAAGCTGGACAGCTCTGTACAGCTCATCGTGCTCCCCGGCGGCATGCCAGGAACCCTTAATCTTGAGAAATCTCCGGTTGTTCAGTCAGCAATAAAGTACTGCGTTGAAAAGGGCATTCCGGTCGGTGCGATATGCGCCGCGCCTTCGATTCTGGGCAAGCTCGGACTGCTGAACGGCAGAAAAGCTGTTTGCTTCCCCGGCTTTGAACAGTACCTTACAGGAGCTGAAGTCCTGAACAAGCTGTGCGTTACCGACGGTCAGTTCACGACCGCATGCGGCGCTGGTGCGGCGATCGAGTTCGGTCTGGAACTTGTCAAGGTTCTCTGCGGCGAAAAAAGATCAACAGAGCTTCGCTCTGCCATAGTAGCCGACAGATGAACATTCCGGACGAAAAGAAGGCGCTCCGCAGGGAACTTATCCAGCGCCGCAGGAACATGCCTGACGATGTGAAATCTGCCGCTGACTCACGGATATTTGATCGACTGATTCCGCTTCTTGAAAAGTGCAGCTCCGTATTCACCTATGTCTCGACTGAGATAGAAGTCGATACCCGGCAGCTCATGAAATGGTGTTTTGAGCATGGTAAAACCGTTGCTGTGCCAGTTTCCGGCGATTCGGAACTCACATTTTACCCTATCCGTTCATTTGACGAGCTTTCCGTTGGCAGGTTCAATATTATGGAACCTGTTGACAGAAGCGTCCCGGCAGTACCAGACAGCGATTCGCTATGCATTGTTCCGGCGCTTTGCTGCGACCGCTGCGGACTGCGGCTTGGCTACGGCAGGGGATACTATGACAGATTCCTTGCGGGTTTCCCCGGGAAGTCGGTCGTGATATGCTATTCGGATTTTGTGATGAAAGTACCCGCCGAGCCTCACGACATGAGGGCGGACGAGATCATCACAGAATAAAGCAAATACATGAGGAAAATATATGGATAAGAACAACTTTGATCAGCTCGGGTTCCCGGTGAACGACAACTCCGATGATTTCGGAACGACCCGGGAACTCAACAGCATACATGACGCGGACCCCGAGGATCCTTCCGGAATCGCGCCGCGTGACCGCTTCACAGAAATGAACAGCGCGGACGATCCGGGCAGCACCCGCATGATGGATTCCCTTACCGCACCTGACGAACCTGAAGCAGCACCGGCTGCAAATCCCGTCAGGAAACGCAAAAAACGCCGCAAAAAGAAGAAATATACAAATCACACGCGCACGATGGGACATGTTTTCCTGGGGGTTGTGCTTTCGGTTGCCGCTATCTGCGTGGGAGTTTTCCTCGCGTGGAAGGTGATAGTAGGTCTGATGGACTACACCGGAATGGCAAAAAAAAGCCATGAAGCAGATATTGTGATCGACAGTACGATGAATGTCGACGATATTGCCGAAACTCTGCATGAAAATGGTATCATTGAAATGCCGTGGCTGTTCAAGACGTACATTAACATGAATGACGAGGCGGAAGGGTTCCTCGACGGTGAGTACACCGTCAATTCCACCATGTCCTACAGCAACATTATAACATTGCTGAAAACTGTTCGTCAGTACACAAACACCGTTACTGTAATGATTCCCGAGGGTTACAACGCGCAGCAGATAGGTCAGCTTCTTGAGGAAAACCTCGTCTGCCGTGCTGATGATTTCGAGAAGTACTACCGCTCCAAGCTGGAAAAATACGACTTTGAGGAGCAGATCACCGTTACTGAAAATCGCTTCTACGCTCTGGAGGGCTACCTTTTCCCAGATACCTACGAGTTCTATGTTATCGACGATCTCCCGGATAAGCCCAGTATGGACACAAGCCAGTACGCAAAACAGGCGGCTGAAAAGATGTATTCCAATTTCCAGAATAAGATAACAAAAAAGATGTACGCCCGGGCAAAGGAGCTCGGAATGACATTCGACGAGGTTGTGACCCTTGCTTCCATTATCCAGAAGGAGGGTACAAACGAGGAAAATATGGCGAACATCTCGTCTGTATTCCACAATCGTCTGGAGAACATGTACGAATATCCGCACCTCCAGTCTGATACCACCGATAACTATATTGAAGATGTCATTCGGCCGAATATTCCGTCCAGCTCGCTGGCGCTCTACGAGAACGTTATAACAGCTTACGACACTTACACCTGCGAGGGACTTCCCGCAGGACCTATATGCAGTCCGGGTCTTGAGGCTATCAACGCCGCGCTTTATCCGGCTGAAACAGATTACTATTATTTCCTGAGCAGCAGCGATGGAGTATTCTACTACGCAAGCACGGTTGAAAAGCACGAGCAGAATATTATAGACGCAGCGCTCCGCGAGGAGGAACAGAACTAAATGAACCAGATAGAGCTTCTTGCTCCGGCAGGCGACGAGGAGTGCCTGCGCTCCGCGCTGGACTACGGCTGCGACGCTGTGTACCTTGCCGGTAAAAGCTTCGGAATGCGCGCCGGTGCAAAAAACTTTGACATGGACGGACTCGACCGCGCTGTGCGTCTCGCGCATGAACGCGGCGTAAAGGTTCACCTGACCTGCAATACGATACCGCTCAACAGCGAGATCGAGCAGTTCCCGAAATATATAGCCGCCGCACAGGAATGCGGAGTTGACGCGGCAATAGCGTGCGATCTCGGAGTGATCTCCATGATAAAGGAGTACGCGCCTAAAATGGAGCTTCACATCTCGACCCAGACGGGCGTTGTGAATTATCAGACCGCAATTGAGCTTTACAAGATGGGAGCTAAGCGCGTAGTCCTCGCCCGTGAGGTCGGGCTGGAGGACATCAGGGAGATACACCGCAGGATCCCGGCAGATATGGAAATAGAGACATTTGTCCACGGTGCAATGTGCGTCAGCTTTTCCGGAAGGTGCCTGATCTCCGAGTATCTCACCGGGCGCGGGGCAAACCGCGGAGAGTGCGCGCAGCCCTGCCGCTGGAGCTACTATCTCATGGAAGAAAAGCGCCCGAATCAGTTCTTCAAGGTATTTGAGGACGAACGCGGAAGCTACATTCTTAACTCCCGCGACATGTGCATGATCGACCACCTTGACGACCTTATCGACGCGGGCGTTACCAGCTTCAAAATTGAAGGCAGAGCAAAGTCGGCATATTATGTAGCCTTGACGGTCAACGCGTACCGTGCGGCTCTGGACAGCTGCCTGAAGGGTGAAAAGCCCCCGAAGTGGGTGCTTGACGAGGTAAACAAGATAAGCCACAGACCTTACAGCACGGGCTTTTTCTACGGAAAGCCGACCGACGGCTCCGGAACGCAGGATCCTAATATTGTCACCAACGGCGGGCAGTATTTTGCCGACAGCGGGTACATGCGGGATTACGATTTCGTGGGCGTTGTCGATTACTGCGAGGACGGCGTGATGCACCTTACGCAGCGCAATTACTTCACGCTCAGCGATGAACTGGAGCTGCTTCCGCCTCACGCGGAACCTATTATTTTCAAACCGGAAAGCATGTTCGGCGCTGATGGAACGCAGATAGACATTGCAAGGCGTGCTACAGAAAAACTGTCTATTCCGACGGCGATCGTCGTACCGCCTCACACGATACTTCGTAAGAAAATGAACTGATATTGCAGAAAGGACGGTAATTATGGGAGTTCAGGAATTCAAGTGCCCCGGCTGCGGAGCAAAACTAAAATGGAACGCAGCCGAGCAGAAAATGAAATGCGACTACTGCGACAACACTTATGATATAGCAACTCTTGAGGAATTCGAGCAGGAGGAAAACTCCGCGCCTGTTGAGGAATACGCCTGGGATCCGTATAACGCCCCCGGAGAGGTAACAGGTCTAAAGACCTACATATGCCAGTCCTGCGGCGGAGCTATCACGGTCAGCGACGATTCTGCGGCGACTAGCTGCCCGTACTGCGACAGCCCGGTCGTTCTCAACAACAATGTTACCGGAATGCTCCAGCCTGATCTGATAATTCCGTTCACCAAAACAAAAGAGGAGGCACAGAATGCTCTGCGGAAGTTCTGCAAGGGCAAGCCTCTGCTTCCGCCTACGTTTGTTTCAGAGCACCGTATTGAGGAGATAAAGGGTCTGTACGTTCCGTTCTGGCTCTATGACTGCGACGCTGCGGGTAAAATGCGCTTCGACGCAACAAAGGTCAAGAAATGGTCCACCGACGAATTCGATTACACTCGGACTGAACATTACATGGTTGTCCGCGAAGGCGAGGCGGGATTTGCCGATGTTCCGGTAAACGGCTCCGACAAAATGGAAGCATGTTACATGGAAGCCATCGAGCCGTTTGACGTCTCTGCCGGGAAGCATTTCCAGCAGGCGTATCTCTCAGGATTCCTTGCTGATAGGTACAATGTGGATTCCGTAGCGGCGCAGCCCCGCGCAAACGAGCGCGTAAAGAACGGCATGCAGGAACTGCTCAGAAATACGGTCGTAGGCTATGACACCGTCAGCACTAAAAGCACGAACATGCATCTCAATACCGGCAGAATCCGCTATGCAATGCTTCCCGTTTGGGTGCTCAGCACAAACTACCGCGGAAAGATATATAAATTTGCAATGAACGCTCAAACCGGAAAATTCGTTGGAGAGCTTCCGGTAAGCTGGCGTAAGTTCTGGGCGATCTTCGCCGCAATCTCGGTCGGAGTAGGTATTATCGGAACGCTGCTCCAGCTATTTATGTAAAGAGGTGCAGTCATGAAAAGAATCGTTTCCGTTCTCGCGGCAGCTTTCGCTGCGCTGGCTGTTTCCACAGCGGCGGGCGCAGCCCCATTATATGACGCTGAACCATACCAGCCGTTTTCAGTGCTGATAGAATCGAATTCAGTCGATGAAAATACAGAATCTGTCGCACTCGCTGAATACAGCGGAATTGAAAAGCTGTATCTCGAAGATAATGTAGCTCTTATCGATGAACCAAGCACAGAAGTTACGGAGGAACCCAAGACTTACACCGCGCAGGATATCCTTAAAATGGCGGGCATATCGCTTGCAGTGGGAATTGTGATCGCACTTATCGTCTGCCTTATCATGAAATCCTGCATGAAAACCGCAAGACCGAAGCACACAGCCAACGACTACATAAAGAAGAACAGCTTTCATATAACACGCTCCAGGGATATTTTCATATATGCGGAGCTGAGCAAAAGGAAGCGCGTTAATGAAGAATCCAAGAAATAAGAGGTGAACGACATGCCGGAAAACAGATTTCGCGATACTTCACTTGACTTTGACGAAAGAGTATCCGCTCTTCTTGCCGAACTTACAACAGAAGAAAAACTGGGACTTCTTACAACGCATATGAACGCAGTCCCAAGGCTTGGAATAAAGGAATTCTGGATAGGCGCCGAGGTTGCCCGCGGGCTTGTCTGCCGCGATTCTCAGGGGGAGTACCCCTCGACGGTTTTCCCGGAGCCATTCGGACTTGCCGCGACGTTCGATACTGATGTAATGAAACGCATGGGCGAAGTAACCGGCGTTGAAAACAGGATCTATACGCAAAAGGGGAAATCCTCGCTTTGCGTGTGGGGACCTACTGTAGACCTGGAACGCGACCCGCGCTGGGGGCGGAACGAGGAAGCCTACGGCGAGGATCCGTGCCTTGCCGGAACCATGGCGGCAGCGTACACCAGCGGAATGGCTGGCTCAGACGAAAAGTACATGCGGGTCATTCCTACGCTCAAGCACTTCTACGCCAACAACAACGAGAACACCCGCGTAAACTGCAACGCGAATGTCCCGACGCGGCTGAAGCATGAATACTACCTCAAAGCGTTCGAAAAACCGGTACGCGACGGACGGGCGCTCAGTCTCATGACAAGCTATAACGAAGTCAACGGAATCGAGCAGCTTTGCTCTGCGGAACTCCAGTTTGCGAGGGAGCAGTGGGGTCTGCTGTTCGCAGTTACCGATGGCGGGGACTTCATTCAGAATGTACAGTACCATCAGAGCGACCGAGACCACACCGAAGCGTTCGTTAAAATCCGCAGGCACAACGGCGCGGAAATCATGACTGACAACGAGGACATCGTAAAGCAGTCCGCCCGTGAAGCGCTGGAATCTGAACAGATATCCACGGCTGACATTGACCGGGCGCTTGCTGGTCCGCTCAAGGCGCGTTTCTTGCTCGGAGAGTTCGACGACATCACAAAGTTTGACTACCCGGAGAGCCTGCTTTGCAGCGAGGAACATTCCCGCGCCGCCCAAGAAACCGCTGAGAAGTCGGTGATACTCCTGAAAAACAGCCGCGGTGTTCTTCCGCTGAACAAGGAAAGAAAGCTTGCAGTAATAGGCTACCATGCCGACATGGTGTTCCGCGACTGGTATACCGGACTTTCGCCGAAGTGCAGCACGATCCTTGACGTACTGACCGCACAGCTCGGCAGAGAGAACATCATCTACGACTGTGGCAATGATACGATCGCGCTGCGAAGCGCTTCAAACGGGTTTTACTTCTCTGTGAGCGAGGACGGCTCCGTAAAGTGCGACAGCCCGCTCATTAACGAAGCCTGCCTTTTTGAGCTGTTCGAATGGGGGGACGGCGCGGTATCCCTGCGCTCCTGCCTGAACAATAAGTTCCTTACTGACTGCGGCGTGATGAAGTGCACAGCAGATCAGGTGTTCGGTTGGTTCGTCCACGAACTGTTTTACATTGAGAAAAACGACCGGGAATGCCGCCTGAAAAACTGGCAGAAGCGTTTTCTGTACATAACTCCCGAAGGGGAGCTTACTTCATCGGAAGCCCTGAGAGCGCCGAAAAATTCACTCCTTACAATGGAGATTTTCTCCGACGGCACCGAACGGGTCAGAAGGGTCGCCACCGAAGCGCATAATGTTGTCGTGTTCTGCGGCAACGATCCGATGATAAACGCCCGCGAGACCACGGACAGAATGCACTTAAAACTTCCGGAGAAGCAGACACGTGCGCTTGACGCCGTGCTTGAGCTTAATCAGGACGCGGTTCTTTTCCTGATTTCCGGGTACCCATATCAGCTTGACAACGAACGTATTTCAACCGTAATGCATATTTCTCATGCCGGACCCTCGCTCGGTCAGGCAGTTGCAAAAACTCTATTCGGGGAGATATCACCCGCCGGACGCTGTCCGGTCACATGGTACCGTTCCGCTGACGAACTTTGCAGCATTGAGGACTACAATATAATGCGCACGCACTCGACATATCTGTACTATGAAGGCGAGCCGCTGTTCCCGTTCGGGTTCGGTTTAAGCTACACCGGATTCAGATACTGCTCAGCAAAAACGGACAAGATTTCCTACCAGCTCGGCGACACTGTAACAGTGACCCTGGACATAGAAAACGTCGGAATAATGGACGGCGACGAGGTGGTACAGCTTTATGCCGCTCCTTCCGGCATTACTATGACAGCGCCGAAGAAACAGCTCCGTGCATTCACGAGAATTCATGTGCCCAGAGGGAAAACCGTTACCGCAAAGCTCTCTTTCCCGGTCAGCGACCTCTCCTACTGGAACATCAATAAAAACGATTTCGACCTGTTCAGCGGAAATTATACACTGATGATCGGAGCTTCCTCGGCAGATATCCGCAGAACTTGTGAAATTCAGGTGAACGCGTCAAACTACGAGGGCGTTGAAGTTTCCGGCGAGATTCCGGCGGTTTCCGCACTGGATTATATTGACGTTAAGTTCGACGCTGACAGAGAACTCAACGAGTACGCGCTTATAAACGACTGGCAGAGCAGTATCAGCTTTGAATTTTGCAGAATGCGAAGCTATCACATGGTGACTGTAACAGCTTCCAACCCCGGACCGGAGGTAAAGCTTACAATAACGGCGGCTGAATCCAGACAGGTCGTTGCCGAAGTAGTCATACCGCCCACCGGCAGCATGACAAAATTCACGACTGTCAACGCTCCCGCCGAGCCTGTCGACGGAGTGTTCACACTGCGTATGACTACCAGCGGCATGCTGTCGCTGAAATCTTTCAAATTCTCGTGAGCGCCTCCGGGAGATAAAGATGAAAACACTATATAAATGGTACCTGACCAACGAGGGTATCGTAGGTTACATGGCACACGGCGTGGTATACGGGCATTCAAGCCCATACTGCGCCGACGGCAGCGAGATTCACACCTCCCTGATAGAAAGCGCGGAATACGACGGCGAAACGATAACGCTTTACACGCTGAACTCTGAATACCGCCTTTCCATCAGCGAAATGGACTGCGAATGCTTTGACGCGCTGCGTTCTCTCCATATTTTCGAACGATTTGCGCGGGAATACGGCCTGATGAGGTGCTTACCTCTGGTTGCCGACCACTACCATGAACTGGACGTCTACCTGCGAAGCACAAGAACTGAAATTCACTCAAGGCTTAAAAACGGTTCGCTGTACATCGAGTTTTCAGATGAAAACAAGTGCTACTACAATATGGGAGTTTACCGCACAAAATCCGGCGAGATGGAGTTCTTCCCGCGTGTTACTGATTTTTTCATTGATAAAAACGAGAAACTGGTCGGTTCATTGAACTATATCGTGGAGTTCAACCCCTACAACAACAGGAATATCGGCTTTATCTCTCATTCCGGGGCTGCGCTTCCGGACAAGGAATTTCTCGGAATAATCAGAAATAGCTGTAGAAACTCCCTGAATATACGGTTCAGTTGGGGCAAAACCGTAATACTCGCCCCGGACACCGAAATAGTTGTATCAGATGGCATGGGACTTGCTATCCCGCTGACTGATACGTCGCAGGATATCTAACTTACAAAAGAAATGAGGTGTTAGTATGTCAGAAGTTAAGAGAGTATTTTTAATAGTACTGGACAGCTTCGGTGTTGGAGAAACCCCGGATTCAGCGGAATTTGGCGACGCGGGAGCAAACACGCTCCGTTCATGCTTTGAAACTGGCAGGCTCAGCGTGCCGAACATGCAGAAGCTGGGACTTTTCAACATCGACGGAGTTACAGTCGGCTCGCCGGTCGCAAATCCTACTGGAGCGTACCTCAGAATTGCGGAAAGCTCCCGCGGCAAGGACACAACAACCGGCCACTGGGAGATTGCCGGAATTGTATCCAAAAAGCCATTTCCGACCTTTCCGAACGGGTTCCCCGAGGAGGTCATAAAGAAATTCAGCGAAGCGACCGGCAGGGGAGTACTCTGCAACAAACCGTACAGCGGAACAAAGGTAATCGCCGACTACGGCGAGGAACATATCCGCACGGGAGACCTCATCGTCTACACTTCGGCGGACAGCGTGTTCCAGATAGCCGCTCATGAATCGGTAGTTCCTGTCGAAACGCTCTATGACTACTGCCGCAGGGCGCGGGAGATACTGACGGGAGAATATGCCGTGGGGCGCGTTATCGCACGTCCTTTTGAAGGCAAGTTCCCGTTTATCAGAACGCCGCGCAGACACGATTTTTCGCTTGTTCCCCCGAAGGATACAATGCTTGACTGCCTTTCGCGTCAGGGCTTCGACACCATCGGGATCGGCAAGATATACGATATCTTCGCCGGAAAGGGACTTACAAAATATGTCCGTGATATCGGCAACTTCTGCGACATGAATGAAACATCGCATTTCCAGAGCATTCCTTTCAACGGACTCTGCTTTACAAATCTTGTCGATTTCGATATGCAGTTCGGTCACCGCCGCGACCCGGAGGGATACGCTCAGGCGCTTAACGAGTTTGACGTATGGCTGGGTGGATTCCTTGAAAAAATGCAGCCCGAGGATATCCTGATGATTACCGCGGATCACGGCTGCGACCCGAAATATTCCGGCACCGACCACACCAGGGAGCATATCCCGGTTCTTGTTGCGGGTCATTCGGTAAAATCCGGAAATCTTGGCACCAGAGCCTGCTTCGGCGACATCGGAGCAACCGTGCTTGACTTACTTAATGCAGCTGGTAAGCTTGACGGCGAGAGCTTTGCAAATAAAATCACTAACTAAGGAGCATAATAATGAACGGAGAAGTTACACAGGCAAGCCGTATCGTAGCGGCTGCGAGAAAATCAATGAAGGACGGTTCCGCATACGAGTTCACGCCTCTGCCGTATGAGGGAAGCGTCGTTTTCAATTTCTGCGACAGAAATAAGAGCGGAGCTCCGCTCTTCCGCGCGAAGGACCCCGCAGACTGGTACGCACACCTCAGCAAGGAAGGCGTGAAGAACATCTTCATGATAATGGGAATGAAGGTCAACAGACAGGCGCTCGGATTCTCAAATAATTCCGCAGTTTCTATCTTTGTACGTTACAATGATAATGTCGTTACCCGCTTTGTTCCGCACTGGAGCTTCAACGACGACGCGCGCCTCTGGAGCGTCGAATACACCGAAGCTATCGCTGAGAACGCACCAGCTACCGACCCCGACTTCCGCAATGAGAAGTCGCTGACTCTTGCAACGCTCAGCGACATCGGCGAGCTTGCGCAGCAGCTTGGCCAGGAGCATTTTGTTAAGACATTCAAGAAGGCGGCTGATATCCTGAGCGGCGAAGAAGTTCCGCAGATGAAGAAGGGCGCAGCCATTCCTGCAATCCCCGAGGACATGATGAAATACTACCTCGCGGCAGATGTTGCCGACGTATTCGGCGCAATGGGAAGCTGGAATGACGAACCCGTAGTCGCAGCCCGCGAGCAGCACAAGGAGAAGGACTACGCAACCCTGTCCGACAGACTGCTGTGCTCTGTTCGTCTGATGACCATGTATGCAGTGAACTTCCCGATAAACTAAAGAAATAAGGTGTTATAAATGAGCGAATGTACTCACGACTGCGGAAGCTGTTCCGCAAACTGCTCTGAAAGAAAGCAGGAAAGCCTTGTAGCTCAGCCGCACAAGGACAGTCACATCAAAAAAGTTATAGGCGTAGTCAGCGGCAAGGGCGGCGTCGGCAAATCAATGGTCACTTCCATGTCCGCAGTGCTCATGAATCGCCGGGGATACCGCTCCGCTGTTCTTGACGCGGATATAACCGGTCCGTCTATCCCGCAGGCGTTCGGGCTTCACGAAAAGGCACAGGGAAACGAAACCGAGATCTTCCCGGTAACGACTGAAACCGGAATAAAGGTGATGTCGGTAAATCTCCTTCTGCCTGATGAGACCGACCCGGTGATCTGGCGCGGTCCGATCATCGCAGGAACTGCAAAGCAGTTCTGGACAGACGTTGCCTGGGGTGACGTTGACTACATGTTTGTAGATATGCCCCCTGGAACCGGCGATGTTCCGCTGACCGTTTTTCAGTCCATTCCGCTGGACGGCATTATTGTCGTAACATCTCCGCAGGAGCTTGTCTCCATGATAGTCGGCAAGGCTGTCAAGATGGCGGAAATGATGAACGTGCCGATAATCGGACTGGTTGAGAATATGAGCTACGCCGTCTGCCCTGACTGCGGAAAACACATGAATGTATTTGGTCTGAGCCACATTGATGAAACAGCGCAGAAGTTTGGTCTTAAGGTTCTTGCAAAGCTCCCGATCAACCCCGAGCTTGCAGGAAGAGTCGATAACGGAACGATCGAAGGCTTCACATGCCCCGAGGCCGAGCCTATTGCTGACGCAGCGGAGGATTTCTGCAAATGAGCGTACGCGGCGACAAGGCATATGAGTTATTTTTAAGCGGGTATAATTGTACCCAGGCTGTGGTCGGAGCCTTCGCTGATGTTATCGGCATGGACTTTGACACAGCTGTCAGGTTTTCGTCTGGGTTTGGCGGAGGCATGGGAAGGCTCCGGGAGGTATGCGGAACTTTCTCGGGCGCCGTTATCGTCGTGAATGCGCTCTACGGCTACTCCGACCCGAAAAATGTCCAGGCAAAGACTGAACTCTATTCCCGTATACAGGAGCTTGCGGCTCAGTTCCGCAGGGACAACGGCAGCATTATCTGCAAGGAGCTGCTCGGACTTTCCAGACCGGAAGGCTCGCCAATACCGGAAGCAAGAACGGACGAGTATTACAAGAAGCGTCCCTGTCCGGAGCTTTGCCGATATTCAGCGAACATGCTTGAGGAGTACATCAGGGAACACCCTCCGGTGAAATAAATCAAGGCGTACTCCACAAGGAATACCGCCTTAAAGTTCATTTCGCCCGGGAAGCCTGGCATGGAAGAATGAGATCCTGCCGCGGAATAGGAGCTTCGCTTACCACCGACGAAATCAGATCCTGGGAGCGCGAGCATTTGAAAATGCTTGAGAAATACCCACCAGAATTTGATGTGCTTCATTATGCGGTATTGTCAGAACTCACACTAAAATAAAACAACCCGGAACAGCAGTTCACTGTTCCGGGTAAATTCATGCGGTGATTTTAGTAAAGAGCTGGAATCCCATAACCACAACACCGAGCACTACTAGAACGATACCAGTAGCTCGGTTGAGCGTTTTGGGAGAAGCCTTGTTCGCAAACACTGCCGCGATCCTCGCCCAGATGAGTGTAAACACGATACACAGAATCATTACCAGGATATCCGGCATGCCGCCCATTGCAAAGTGCGAGATCGAACCGGTCAGCGCGGTGAAAGTCATGATGAAAACGCTGGTGCCGACTGCGGTTTTCAGTTCATAGCCAAGCAGGGAAGTCAGGATAAGAAGCATCATCATACCACCGCCGGCGCCGATAAATCCGCAGATAAATCCGATCACAACCCCTGCAGCGATCGACTGAATCAGCCGTTTCTTTGGAGAAACAGCCTTCATGTCGTCTTTGGTGGTCATGACAGGTTTTACAATGAACTTGATACCAAGTATGAACGTCATGAAAACCGAAAATCCGCCCATAGTCGCAGCAGGAAGCAGACTTGAAACCCAGCTGCCAACAACTGTGAATACAAGAACGGCAACCATCATCACGATGCCGTTCTTTATGTCAAGATTTTTGTTTTTCCCATAGGTGTATGCTGAAACTGCGCTGGCAAGAACATCAGAAGCAAGCGCGATACCGACTGCAACGTACGGGTCGATTCCAAGGAATGTCGTCAGCATAGGCGTAATAACGGCTGCGGCACTCATTCCCGCGAAACCCGTGCCAAGCCCGGCACCCATTCCTGCAAAAAACGTTACTATAATTGTAATAAAGAGTTCCATTGAATACCTTCTTTCTGAGTAATTATACAACATATGAGCAAGAATGTCAACTACATCCGTCTATAAAATCACAATCTGTGCAAAATATGCGAAAGACCCCTTCGGATTGAAGGGGTCCAATATATTGAGATTACTCGCCGCAGTGCTCGCAGTCGTGCTTCTCCTTGAACAGCTCAGGATCATAAGAAATTCCATTCTTATCGTAATAGTCCTTGACAGCGGCTTTTACTGCCTCCTCAGCCAGCACCGAGCAGTGGATCTTATGTGCAGGAAGCCCGTCAAGAGCCTCAACAACTGCCTTGTTTGTAAGCTCCAAAGCTTCAGAAACCGGCTTGCCCTTTATCATCTCGGTAGCCATTGAGCTGCTTGCAATCGCAGAACCGCAGCCGAAAGTGCTGAACTTTACATCGTCGATGATCCCATCTTTGCTGATCTTCAGGAAGATCTTCATGATGTCGCCGCACTTTGCATTTCCGACTTCGCCTACGCCGTCAGCGTTTTCAATCGTGCCGACATTGCGCGGGTGTGTGAAGTGATCCATTACCTTTTCACTGTATAACATAAGTTCTCTTGCCCTCCTGTAGATCCTGCCATACCGGTGAGATACGTCTGAGATAGTCAACTACCTCTGGTACAGCCTTGATTATTGTTTCGATTTCTTCTTCTGTATTATATTCGCAAAGCGAGAGTCTGAGCGAACCGTGAGCTACGTCGTGGATACGTCCGATTGCCAGCAGTACATGGCTGGGATCCAGCGAACCGGAAGTGCATGCTGAACCTGACGAAGCGCAGATACCCTTCTGGTCTAGCAGAAGCAGCAGGGATTCGCCCTCGATACCCTCGAAGCACATGTTTACATTGCCGGGAAGCCTCTCATTGCGCGAGCCGTTAAGAATAGAGTGAGAAATTGTAGAAAGTCCCTCGATGAGCCTGTCGCGGAGCTTTGAGATCTTTGCCATGTTCGTTTCCAGGTTGTCAGTAGCTTCCTTTAATGCAACTGAAAGACCTACGATACCTGCGATATTCTCAGTACCCGCACGCTTGCCGCGCTCCTGAGCGCCGCCCTCAATGAGCGATGAAACCAGCAGACCCTTACGCGCATACAGAACTCCGACGCCCTTGGGACCGTGGAATTTATGTCCCGCAAGTGACAGCATATCGCAGCCGATGTCCTTTACGTTTACCGGAATATGACCGACAGCCTGAACCGCGTCTGTGTGGAACAGAACACCGTTTTCCCTGCAGATAGCGGCGATCTCCTTAACAGGTTCAATGGTGCCTATCTCGTTATTTGCCATCATAATTGAAACAAGCGCTGTATCAGGGCGGATTGCCTTTCTCACTGATTCAGGGTCTACACGGCCTTCGCCGTCTACCGGAAGCAGAGTTACCTCGTAGCCCATCTTCTCAAGTCTTTTCAGGGAGTGAAGAATTGCGTGATGCTCGATAACATCGGAAATAATATGCTTCTTTCCCTTACGTGCGCCGATTTCAGCGGCGGTCAGCAGAGCCTGATTGTCAGCCTCGCTTCCTCCTCCAGTGAAGATGATCTCCTTAGGATCAGCGCCTATGCAGTCGGCAACGGTCTTGCGAGCCTTAAAAAGAGCCTCGGCGGCATTCTGTCCGACTGTGTGCAGGGAAGACGGGTTACCGTAATTGTCAGTAAGATACGGCATCATCGCTTCAAGCGCCGTTTTGCTGAGCTTTGTTGTTGCGGCGTTATCAGCGTATATTGTAGTCATGGAATCACCATTCTTTCTTTTAATTTCTTGTTCAGGTAGTGTTATCTTACATATCCTATCGAACTACTAGGATTATATCACATTATGTCCGATTTGTCAATAGAATTTCAGAAATAATTCCTGAAACTTGAGTGAAATGATAGTTTAGAATAGTATTTCCAAATGGGAAGATAAAAATGTACAAGTGGGCTGAGAATCCCAGCCCACCAATATTTTGTTAATTACCAGTCGGTGTCCCAGTTGGTATCACCGGCGTCCCAGTTTCCGCCGTAATCCCAGTCGCCGCCGTTGTCACCGTCCCAGTCATCGTTGTAACTGGAGCTGCTTTCCAAGTAGCTTGAGTAATAATCGGTGTCCTCAAAATCAGTGTAACCGTAGCCGTTTTCGTATTCCGTTCCATCATAGTAGCTGCTGTAGTTCCTTGACAGCTCATCGTCAACAGACGTGCTGTACCAGTAGCCGTCGCCATATCTGTACCAGTCGGAACCCAGGCAGTAATAATAAGAGCCATTATAATTATAGTAGCCCTTGTCCGGCATTTTGTTCGATATACATAAGCATATAACGCCAACAACAACTAAGATGATAGCGGGAATAAGCGGCTTTAGCAACTTCTTCAGATAATAGAGAAACGCCCCGAATTCGGTTTCTTCCTTTTTACTCGCATCCGTTCTGGAAGCGCCGTTTTTTTCCCGGCGTATCTGAACCTCCGTTTTCATCTTCTGGTAGATCTCATTTACCGCGTAGGCTTCGTCTTTGCCTCGATAACGCTCTGCACGGGTACCGTCGCCTTTATTTTTGTATACAATGAAGTTACCGTCAGAATCCTCGTATATGCCAAACGCTTTCGGCTCTTTGTAGTCGATTCCAATAAAGAAGCGCATTTCCTCAAGCGGGAGATTTTTCGCCTTTGCAAATGCTTTTAGTTCCTCAATGGTTTTGGGAACTCCGTCAGCGCTCCTCATCAGATGTGAGTTTACAGCTCCGCAGTTGGGACAGGTCTCGTCTGTATCTTCAATAAAACTGCCGCAATAATCGCATTTTACTTTCATATCATACCTCCCAAATCAAACCTAATATTATTATACATCAAATGAGTTATAAAGTCAACCGTAAATAATAAAATAGCGTTTAATAATATACTATAGATAAAAAACTCCGTCGAGCATTACACCCAGCGGAGTTCCCAGAACCTATTCAGTTAGTAATTACATTACGCCGCCTTCAACGACAAGGCTGTCCTTATCAACATTGTCGCCGTAAACGGAAGCGAGAGTCGCATCGTAGTCAGCGTGGAAGAACTGCTCGTCTGCAAGAGCGGTGATCTCGTCATTGATCCAGTTCAGAAGGGTCTCATTGCCCTTAGTTACAGCTGGAGCGATAGCGTCGGTGCTGCCCAGGGACTCAACGCCTACTGTGAATCCAGGGTTATTCATTGACCATGCGAGAACCTCGGTATTATCAGTGGAGAATGCGTCGCCGCGGCCGTCCTGAAGAGCAGAGTATGCCTCGTTGTACTCGTCGTACTTCTGGAGCTTCACATCAGGATAATTCTCGGTGAAGTAGCTTTCAGCGGTTGTTCCCTTTACTACGATAAGAGTCTTGCCGTTAAGCTGCTCAGCGTCGGTGATTATAGCGGAATCAGGGGAAACAACGCCAAGAGCGACTTTCATATAGGGGAGTGCGAAGTCAACCTTTTCCTTGCGCTCATCGGTAACGGTGAAGTTTGCGAGGATTATATCAACCTTTGCAGTCTCGAGGAACTCTACACGGCTTGCAGCCTCAACGGGAACGAGCTTCAGCTCAACGCCGAGGTCCTTTGCGATACGGTCTGCAAAATAAACATCGTAGCCCTGGAATTTGCCGTCGTTGTCAACGTAGCCAAATGGGTTCTTATCAGAAAAAACGCCGATAGTGATCTCGCCGCTCTCCTTGATCTGATCAACAGTTCTGTAAGATCCGCTGGCAGCAGAAGAATCATCGGTGCTGTCGGAAGCGGAAGAAGATCCGTTGATGTTAGAGCATGCTGCAAGGGACAGCGCCATAGCTGCCGCAGCAAATACAGATGCTATTTTCTTGAATGTGTTCATAGCTTAGTCCTCCAATTGTTCCTTTTGTTATGTTTTATATGTTTACCTATTTAAAAAACTGCGCAAACTGGATTACACATTATCTTGAATAGGTGAACGTCTGTAGGAATCGCTGCGCTCTCTCGGTTTTAGGGTGATGGAAGAACTCCTGCGGAGTATCCTCCTCAACGATAACACCGCCGTCCAGGAATACCACGCGGTCTGCGACTGCCTCGGCAAACGCCATCTCATGCGTTACTATCATCATGGTAGTTCCGCCGGAGTTCGTCTCGCTGCCCTTTGCGAGGTCGAGAACGACGTTAAGAACCTCGTGTACCATTTCCGGGTCAAGAGCGGCTGTGATCTCATCAAGCAGCATGATATCCGGATTCATGATGAGGCTTCTCACGATCGCGACGCGCTGTTTCTGTCCGCCGGAAAGCTCCGAAGGATAGGAGTCAGCTTTGCCGTCAAGGCCAACGCGCTTCAGCAGCGCCATAGCCTTTTCGGTCACTTCGTCCCTGCTTCGGTTCTGCACCTTGAGCGGAGCAAGCGTTATATTCTTCATCACGGTCATATGAGGGAAAAGGTCGTAGCTCTGGAATACCATTCCGATCTTCTGGCGCACTTTGTAAAGGCTTGGCTTGCCGTGTTCCACCGGTTCACCGTGTAGTTTGATCAAGCCACCCTGGATTGGTTCCAGACCATTTATACAGCGGAGCAGGGTACTTTTTCCGCAGCCGGAAGGGCCAACCAGAACAAGCACTTCTCCCTGTTCAACGCTGAGTGAAAGATCATTGATGATCGTGTTGTCGCCGAATCGTTTTGTGATATGATCTATGTCAATAATGTGTTCAGCCATGTTATTCACCCCTCCTTTTGGTCAGCTTTCTTGATAGCAATGAAAGCGGAAAACAAATTATAAAATACATCAGGAATATTGCTGCGTAAACCCACAAAGCCGCATTCGGGAATTCGAAACGGTTGGCGTCAATGATCTGCTTTCCGACCTTCAGCACTTCCGTAACGCCGATGAGCGAAACCAGCGCGGTGGTCTTGATCATACGGGTTGAAAGATTTATAATGTCGGGAACCAAACCTCTGAGAGCCTGCGGAAATATGACGTAGAAATAAAGCTGAGGTCTGCTGAGTCCGAGCGACAGCCCGGATTCAAACTGATGAGAGGGGATAGACTGAAATGCTGAGCGAACAAGGTCACCTACCTCGGAAGCTCCCCATATAGTAAGCATAATGACTGCCGCAGTATCGCCGCTCAGGTTTATTTTGGTCATCTTCGTTATGCCGAAGAATATAATGAACAGCCAGACGAGCTGGGGCATGATCCTGACGATCTCTATATATACGCGGCATATTACCTTAACTACCGGATTCTTGACAAGCATCAGCGCTCCGACAAAAACTCCGATAACAAGTGATAAAGCTATAGAGATGAGCGAAAGTCTCAGAGTTACCCAGAGACCACCCCACAGGCGCAGCATATTATTGCCCATGAAAAGGACTTCAATTCCCTGCACGGCGAACCCTCCTCTCTAAAATGCTGAAAACAATGGATATCGGGAGGATTATTACAAGGTAAGCGGCAACGAGCATCGTCAGCGCTTCTCCTGTGTTGTAGTACATTCCGATAAGGTCCTTTGCAACATACATAAGGTCTGCAAGAGAAACCGCGCTGAAAACGCTGGTTTCCTTGAGAAGGAAGATAACATTTGCCGCCAGAGCGGGGATAGAGACTGAAGCAGCCTGCGGAAGAACTATGTACCGCATGATCTGCCATCTGTGAAGTCCCAGGCTTTCGGCGCTTTCAAGCTGAACATCGTTAACTGACTTGAGACCGCTTAGGAAGCTTTCTGCCATGTAGCTTCCGCCCAGGAAAGCCAGACCGATAACACCGCATGCTTCGCTTGACAGAAGTATACCCGCTTTCGGGAGACCGAAATAAAGGAAAAACAACTGCACGATTAGGGGTGTGTTTCGGGAGAGCTCAATATAAACAGCAACGATCTGCCTTGCGACAGGCACTTTGTAGTATTTAACCCAAGCGCATATCAGTCCAATTGCAATCGAAAGCACTATACCAAGAACTCCGATAACTAACGTCAGCCATGCGGCTTCAACGTACATCGGTGTAAATTTCTGAATAAATGACCAGTCCACAACATCACTCCGTATATATTAATTGTCTTGTATGCCACGGAAAGGTCAGATACGATAAACTGACTTGTTCTCGGTATGCATAGATTATAACATACAAAACATATTGTGTCAATAGGTTTAATCCAATTTTATAAACAAAAACTTTCAACCTGTCCATCTACATTTTGGATACCAGACACAAAAGAAATGGTTTTCTTTTTATTATATGCAAGATTACAATCCAGTGAAACGATATCTTGACTCACATACTTTTTAATTATATCACAAACATCATTATAATGCAAGTAGCAAGTTTAACAAAATACAGGAAATCTGTGTTATTGGGTGTTTTATTACCTGTTAAACTTAAATCATCATGTTACGTGCGATATTTGCAGCCTTTTGCGCTGCTCCTGTGTTCTGGTATTACATTTTCAAGGACTTCGGCAAGTATATAAAGGAAAAAGGCTGGACGAGGTTCAATTACTGGGGGCTTCATTTGTTCATTGGTAAGTTCGGCGGAGGTAAGACGATCTCCGCGGTCAGACGTGCTTATAATATCTGTAAGACCCACAAGGGCGTTACCGTCCTTACTAATCTTACTCTGTATGGGTTCCCGGAGGATACTAAAATAATTAAGCTCGTGAACAGCTCGCAGATCCTTGAGCTTCCGGATAAATCTATAGTCCTGATCGACGAGATCGGCAGTATCTTCAATAGCCGGGACTTTGCAAGCAGTAAAAAATCTGTTCCTAAACCAGTTTATCAGCTTATTTTGCAGTGCCGTCACCGGAGGATCATTCTGCTTGGTACCGTCCAGAGGTGGAATCTCCTTGATAAGCAGCTTCGGGATATCGCTGATACTCTTACGGTTTGTCACAGCTATTTTGCGGATCCGTTCGCACGTTATACTACATGCGCCGAATATGACGCGCAGGAATACGATAAATGGTTCAATAATCCGCTGCTGCCATTACGGCAGCTCATGTATTACAGCTATGTTCAGACTGACGAGCTGCGGAGTAAGTATGATACTATTGAGATGGTTGATTCCATGCTTGATAAGGAATATATATCAGATGAGGAGATCTTGGCTAACCGAGCCGGAACCGGATTCGCTCCCGATCTTGTCGGCGATAAGAAAACGCAGCGCAGACTTGGCAGGGAGCGTTCGTTTTTACCCTGTACCCACTGTTAGCGGGTTTTGATCCAGCCGTAAGCCTTTTTCTTCTTGCCTTCCTTAAAGGTGATAACGGGCTTTTCAAGTTCGCCGTTATAGTAGTGTTCGTTGATGGCGTTAAACGCTGCCATCATTCCCGCCGAGAGTTCGGCGATAGTAGTGATAGATCTGATTCTAGGCATGTGATCACTCCTTTTCAAAATGTCCTTCTGTGGAGAAATCCCAGTCAATCGAGCCGTCCGGATAGCGTCCGAGACCATTAGCAACAAGAGTCCATCCGGTTTTTTTATTTTTGAGGGTTGCTTTATACTCGCCGAATACCTTCAGGCAGATGTATTCCGCAGTGGAGTTCTTAAGTTTAAAAGTTTCGCATATACGAGGAGTAAATCTAGTTCTCATGTTAGTTCCTTTCCGTCCTCGCTCTGGGCGGGGTCTTGACAAATTCTTGCGGTTGTGGT